>LBJMR02800__coassemble_323_pt1 | contig 40336 bp, 41 predicted proteins | sample LBJMR02800__metabat2_low_PE_006 | metagenome-assembled genome bin LBJMR02800 | reverse complement strand
AGTCGTGTCTCTCTTTTTTGGCTTCCGCAGGCGATTACAATGCTCGAAGTGCCAAGAGGAAAGGGGCATTCAAAAGGGATGCTTTTTTGCGTCCGCCGCACTTGCCTCGGAGGGGAAAAGACAGTATGATGGGAGGGAGACTACTTGTAGTAAAAAGTGATGAAATGGGAAGAAAAGGAATGGGGAAAGAGGGGATATATGGAGAAAAAGGACAAAAACGGGGGCATTTTCTTTGCAAGAATATAGACTAACTGTAGTGGCACGCCGATTGCAGAAGAAAGAGACAGACAAGTAAGACCCAGGGAACGACGATAATGGAAGTAGGAGTGTGGAGTTGGAATGTCTGATATGGTAAGGGAACTTCCCGGTATCCTGATCCTCTCTCACGGGCCCATGTGTACTGCTGTCATGGAATCGGCAGAGATGATCGCCGGAGAGCTGGAGAATGTGCAGGCGCTGCCCTTTGGGGAACAGGACGACCTGGAGGCATATGGCCAGAGGGCCAGGGAGATGTACGCGGCGATGCCGGAGGGGTCCATTGTGCTCTTTGACCTGTTTTCCGGTACGCCCTTCAACCAGATGATGGCCCGGTGTGAGGGAATGGAGGTGGAGGGCCTGTGCGGACTGAGTCTGCCCATGCTGCTGGATGCGCTCTCCATGCGGGAATTTCTCTCAGGAGGCGAACTGGTGCAGGCCTTGGCGGAGTCGGCCCGGGCCGGTGTGGTGGACGTAGGCGAATTCATGCATCAGGCGCTGGAGGGATGAGAGTCCCTGCCGCGCCGGGAATGGAGTGACCAAATGAGAAAGGAACGAGTGCTAGCCTATGTGGTGGAGCGCTGCCGGGAGCAGCAGCCGGTAGAAGGCGTCACAGCACGGGAGGTGGCGGAGGCCCTGGGCATCTGGCGCAACGACGTGACCGTGGAGCTCAATCGCTTGGTGGCTGAGGGAAAGCTGTGCCGGGAGGGGAAGAAGAACATCCGGTTTTTCCCGCCTCAGGCTGCCGGCGCGTCCGGGGAGGAGCCGGGAGAGCAGGGCGGCGAGGAGGAGCTGCCCTCCGCGGCGTTTTCCCGGCTGGTGGGTGCGGGTGGTAGCCTTAAGCACCAGATCAGCGTGGCCAAGGCGGCGGCGGCCTATCCCTCCCACGGGCTCAATATGCTCATCCTGGGTCCCACTGGCTCGGGCAAGAGCGCCTTTGCCCATGCGGTGTGGGAGTACGCCCGGGAGATCGGGGCTTTTGGGGCCCGAAACGGAGAGATCCCCTATGTGGTATTCAACTGCGCGGAGTATGCGGACAACCCGCAGCTGCTGCTCAGTCAGCTCTTTGGCTACCGGAAAGGGGCCTTCACCGGGGCCACAGAGGACAAGGTGGGTCTGGTGGAGGAGGCCAACGGCGGAATCCTGCTTCTGGATGAGATCCATCATCTTTCGGCGGCGGGACAAGAACTGTTTTTCACCCTGCTGGACACGGGGCTTTATCACCGCCTGGGAGACAATACCACCCGGGAGGCCAGGTTCATGCTCATCGGAGCCACCACCAAGCCGGTGACCGATCTGCTGGACACCTTCCTGCGGCGCATGCCGGTGCTTATCCAGATGCCGGCGCTCTCGGAACGGCCTATGAACGAGCGGCTGGAGTTCATCGAGTATTTCTACGCGGAAGAGGGGGCCCGGGTGGGCCGGGAGCTGCGCATCAAGCGTGAGGTGCTCAACGCGCTCATGGACTATACCCTTCACGTCAATCTCGGCACATTGAAAAACACCATCCAGATCTCCTGTGCCAAGGGGTATCTGCGGCAGTTCTCCCGGGAGGGAGGCGGCGAGATCACCGTGACCTTTTCCGACCTGTCTCTTCAGTCCTACGGAGGGGAGGAGCGGGCCGGGGGGGCGGAAGCGGTGCATGTGTTTCAGCGGGATCTTCTCATCGCGCACGGCCGGCCCCGAAGTGCCGGCAGCGACGTGCCCGCTTTTGCGGACATCTATGACTTTGTGGACCGGCACCTGGAGCAGGGGCTTCAGCGGGGGCTGAGCTCGGAGGATCTCCAGCAGATGGTGGTCTCCGAAGTGGACAATTACTATGTGACGCTGGACCGGGTCCTTCAGGAGCCGGGCACCGACATGAATCTGCTCAACAGCGTGCTTTTCCCTGGCTGCGTGGGCATTTCGGCGGAATTTCTGGGCATGGCGTCCCGGGAGCTCAACCGCAGCTATCCGCCCACCGCTCCGGTGCTGTTGGCCATGCATATCAGCCAGTATGTAGACCGGATGCGCTCGGAACAGCCCGCCTTTCCACCCGATTTCCGGGACGTGATGAAGGGGTATGTGCGGGAGACCGAATTTCTCCGGCGCAGCCGGGAGTGGCTCTCGGGGGCGCTGAAGGTGAAGATCACCGACGATGAGATGAACGTGCTGGCCATTCTGCTACGGCGGGTGGCCGATCAGCGGGAAGCACCGGCGATCTGGATCACCGCCGTCTCGGGAGGGGAGCAGACCGCCTCCAGCATGTCCAAATACATCAATTCCGTTTGCAATACCTCTCACCTCCACTGGGTCAACAGCCGGTCCGACGGGGCGGTGGAGAGCATGTTCCGCCGGGTGTGCGAGAATATCCGCACCTTCCACGGCAGCGGCGGAAACCTGATCTTCACCGACATGAAGGTCCTCTCCGGGCTGGAGGTGCAGCTCAGCCGCTCCACCGGAGTGCCCTGCAAGGTCGTACCCATTCTGGAGCAGCACCTTTTGATGGAGGCCTGCCAGGTGACCATGGCCCTGGAGGCGGATCTGGAGAGCACCGCCCGGCAGATCCTGAGCAATTACAGCCTCTTTCTCCGGGGCTTTTTCCAGGGGGCGGGCATTCCCTGGACGCCGATCCCCCAGGAGGGGGAGCAGGAGCGCAGCAAGATCGTGCTGTCGGTGTGCGTCACGGGTATCGGAAGCGCCAGGAGCGTCAAGGACGTCTTGGAGAAGCGGCTGTCCTACATCCCGGGGCTGCGGGTGGTGGCCCTGAGCGCTCTGGAGGATTTCCAGACCATCAGGAGCCACTACGGCGGCGCCCTGCGCCTGGTGGTGGGCACGGTGGACCCGGGGCTGCCCGGGGTGCCCTTCCTCTCGGCGGAGCGGGTATTCACCGCCAACGGGATGCAGTACCTCTCTACGGTCCTGGACGACTGGGAGAGCGGCGGCTGCGTGGCCGACGCGGAGGGAGAGGAAGCGGGCGGAGAGGCCCTGGGCCTGCTGCGGGAGAACTTCCAGTTCATCGCGCCCAATGTGGACCGGGACCGGGCGGTATTGTGCATCGGACGGATGATGGACGCCCTGGAGCGCCGTCACTACCACAGGCCGCTGCCTCAGGACGTGCGGGTGCGCCTTTTCATGCACGCGGCCAGCATGCTGGAGCGGGTGATGGCCGGAGAGCCTTTGGAAGAGGACCCGCGCCATGAAGAGCAGATCAGCGCCAGAGAGGCCTGGTTTCAGTTTTTGGAGGAGACGGTCCGGGAGGCCTTCCGGCCCTTTGGCCGGGAGATCCCCCGGTCGGAAATCTACTATTTCATGCTCTCCCTGCCGGAGGACCTGTGAGAGAGGCACGGCGTGAAAATCAAGAAACAGTGAGGAGGAAGCAAATATGGTCAGCGCGCAAGTCAAGGTGATCAATGAGACCGGGCTCCATGCCCGGCCAGCCAACCAGTTCGTGAAGGAGGCGGTGAGCCACAGGGGCTGCAGCGTCTCCATCCGCAAGGGGGGCAGGAGTTTCAACGGGAAATCCATTGTCAGCGTGCTCTCGGCCTGCGTCAAGTGCGGCGACGAGATCGAGATCGTGGCCGACGGCGAAGGCGAGGAGCAGGCACTGGCAGAGCTGGTGGCCGCGGTGGGGAGCGGCCTGGGCGAGTGACAGGGGGCGAGAGAGATGTCGATGATCTTTCGGGGAAGGGGCGTGTCCGATGGCCTGGCCATGGCGGAGATCCTGGTGCTGGGCCGCGCACGGCTCCACGTCCCGGACGGGCCCGCCGGGGAGCCGGAGGAGGAACTCCGGCGGCTGGAGCGGGGCCTGGAGCAGACCCGGGACCGGCTGCAAAAATTGCGCACAGAGGCAGCTGAGAAGCTGGGGGAGAAGGAGGCGGAGATCTTTGACGCCCACCTCACCGTGCTGGAGGACGAGTATTCCGTGGTGGAACCCATGCGGGAGCTGATCCGCACCCAGGGACTGAGCGCGCCTCAGGCGGTGGAGCGGCAGTTTGACGAGCTCTCAGAGATGTTCCGCTCCCTGGGGGACGCCCTCATGGCCGAGAGAGCCGCCGATACGCAGGATCTCAAGGAGCAGCTGCTCCGCGCTCTGTTGGGAGAGGAGGACGGCGGGGCGTGTGATCTGGACCGAAACGTGATCGTGCTCGCGGAGGAGCTGCTGCCCTCAGACACGGTGCGCATGGACCTGTCCCATGTGGTGGGGCTGGCCACCCATCTGGGGGGGGCCACCGCTCATACCGCCATCATTGCCCGCACCCTGGGTATCCCGGCGGTGGTGGGACTGGAGGGCTGGGAGGAGATCTCCTCCGGGACGGAGGCCATTCTGGACGGCGGCGCGGGGACCCTGACGGTCTCACCGGGAGAGGCGGAGCGGGAGGCCTTCCGCCGCTCGGACGCGGCACGCCAGGAGGAGGAGCAGTCCCTGGCCGCCTTTCGGGCCATGCCCACCGCCACCGCCGACGGGAAATGCTTTGAACTGTTTGCCAACATCGGCTCGCCGGGAGAGGTGAAGGCCGCCCTGGAGCAGGGGGCGGAGGGTGTGGGCCTTTTCCGCAGTGAATTCCTCTTCATGGACCGTGCCGACCTGCCCGGAGAGGAGGAGCAATTTGAGGCCTACCGGCAGGCTGTGGAGCGGATGGAGGGAAGACCGGTGATCATCCGCACCCTGGACGTGGGGGGCGACAAGAAGCTGCCTGCCCTGCCGCTGCCCCAGGAGGAGAATCCCTTCCTGGGGTGCCGGGCGGTGCGCATGACCCTCAAGCGGCCCGACGTGTTCCTGCCCCAGCTCCGCTCGCTGCTGCGCGCGGCGGCTTACGGTGATCTGAGCGTGATGTTCCCCATGATCTCGGGCCTGGAGGAGCTGCGCGTGGCCAAGGCCATGCTGGAGCAGGCCAGGGAACAGCTGGAAGCGGAGGGCGTCCCCACGGGGCGTGTAAAGGTGGGCATCATGGTGGAGATCCCGGCGGCGGCCCTGATGGCCGAGCGGCTGGCTCGGGAGGCTGATTTCTTCTCCATCGGCACCAACGACCTCATCCAGTACACCCTGGCGGCGGAGCGGGGCAACGAGAATGTGGCGGGACTTTACACCGCCTACCATCCGGCGGTGCTGCGGCTCATCGCCGCCACGGCCCGGGCGGCGGAGGCGGCGGGGATTCCCTGCGGTATGTGCGGCGAGGCGGCGGGGGACCCGCTCCTCACGGCGGCCCTGCTGGGCATGGGGGTGGGAGAGCTGTCCATGAGTCCCAGACTCATCCCCCGCGTGCGCCGGCTCATCGGCGGCCTGACGTTGGAGCAGTGCCGCGCCCGGGCCCGGGAGCTGCTCTCCCAGAGCGATGAGGGGGCGGTCCGAACGTTTCTGATGTCCCAGGAGAATGTATAACCTATCCGTCCCGCCGGGGCTGCTATCCGTAGTGGCACGCCTTTTGCTAGTATATTTAAGTGTGCACAAGCAAGCCCGGAACAGCCCGAAAAGAGCGGACGGATCGCAGCGGTAAGAACTGTATCACAAAGAGAGGAGGTGCGAGCATGCGCAATATCGTTATGGCAAGGGTGGATGAGCGGCTCATACATGGTCAGGTGATGACATCCTGGCTAAAGGTGACCGACGCCAACACAGTGCTGGTGGTGGACGGCCCCTCGGCTTCCAACGCATTTTTGCGGCGGATCCTGTTTGCCGCGGCGCCCAAGAACATCGAGCTTCAGGTGATGGGGGAGGAGGACGCGGCGGCCTATCTGGCGCAGGAGTCTCCCGCCGGGGAGCGGGTTTTTCTGCTGGCCAAGACTCCGGGGCCCTTCCTGCGGCTGATCCGGGGCGGAATCCGTCCCCAGGAGGTCATTCTGGGCAACATGGGGGGCGCCGCGGGCAGAAAGCGGTTCAGCCGCAGCATCAACGCCAGCGATGCCGAGATCGGTCAGTTCCGGGACATCCTGGCTGAGGGCGTGGGGCTCTACTGTCAGATGGTCCCCACCGATCCCAAGGAAGACGTGAAGAAACTGCTGTAAAGAGATTATTTTAGGAGGGAGAAAAATGGGTGTCAGTACGCTGCAAATTTGCCTAATCGCGCTTTGGTACTGCTTTGCCAACATCAGCTGGCCCTTCGGTTCCATGGGCCAGTGGGCCACCATCAACCGGCCTCTGGTCTCCGGCCTGGTGGTGGGCCTCATCCTGGGTGACCCGGTCCAGGGCACCATCATCGGCGCCACCATCAACATCATATATCTGGGCATCATTTCCGCCGGAGGCTCCCTGCCCTCCGACTCGGGCATGGCGGGCGTCATGGGTACCGCCTTCGCCCTGATCGGCGGGCTGGACACCAACACCGCCCTGGCCCTGGCCATCCCCATGGGCCTGCTGGGCTCTGTGATCGAAGTGCTGACCATGACCGGCCAGTGCTTCCTCATCCCCCTGGCCGACAAGATGATCGATCAGGGCAAGTACCGGGCCATTCCGTGGATCAACGTCTATATTCCCTACATCATCAAAACCATCATCCGCTTCGTTTTGTCTTTTGTGATCCTGTATGTGGGTTCCACCGCTCTGGACAGCGTCACGGCGGCCCTCAGCGGCCGGGTGCTGGATGCCCTGAGCGTCATGGGCGGCCTGCTTCCCGCCGTCGGCGTGGGCCTGATGCTGCTGACCATTTTCAAGGGCAAGGCCCGCTTCTTCCTGTTCCTGGGCTTCCTGGCCACCAGCTACCTGGGCATGAACACCATCGCCGTATCCCTGGTCTTCGGTATCGTGGCCATCCTGGTGGTGGGCTTCAACAGCGAGGACTTCGCCTCCTTCCGCAACGTGGAGGAGACCAACGAGATGGCCTGGCGCTACATCAAGAAGAAGGACCTGACCCGCTCCTGGCTGCGGTGGAACTGGTTTTGCGAGTCGTGCTACAACTACGAGCGGATGCAGGGCCTGGGCTTCTGCAACGCCATGATCCCCATGCTGCGCAAAATTTACAAGGATGATGAAGCGGGCATGATCGCGGCCATGAAGCGCCACGCCATGTTCTTCAACACCGACCACAGCTTCGGCGGTATGATCATGGGCATCTGCACCTCCATGGAGGAGCAAAAGAAGTCTGGCGCCGACATCCCGGACGAGGCCTTCGTCTCCCTCAAGTCCGGCCTGATGGGCCCCTGCGCCGGCGTGGGCGACACACTGTCCCAGGTGGTGCTCATCCCCATCCTGTCGGTCATCTTCATCAACCTGGCCATCCAGGGCGCTGTGTGGGCGCCGGTGGCCTACACGGTGATCTTCATGCTCATCTTCTACGGCGTGAGCTATTGGATGCTCAACCTGGGTTATAAGAGCGGCGGCGAGACCGTGCTCAAGCTCATGGAGAGCGGCCTGCTGGACAAGGTCATCGAGGTGGCCAACATCCTGGGCTGCGCGGTGATGGGCGCCCTGGTGTGCAACTATGTGAGCTTTAACTGGAATGTGGTCCTGGTCCAGGAGGGTGTGGAGGTCTTCAACCTCCAGACCGGCGTGTTTGACGCAATTATGCCCAACGCCATGCCGTTGCTGCTCACTGTCGGGGTATATGCCCTGTGCAAGAAGGGCGTCAAGAGCGCGTACATCACCTTCGGCGTCATGGCCCTGGGCTTTGTCCTGGGCCTGCTGGGTCTCATTGCCTGAGAAGGCACGTACATAGCAATGAAAATGCCCGGCCTGCCGGGCGGAAGGAGGGAGAAATATGGAGCCCATGGGAAAGGAGCGAGAGGACTACGTCCCCGCCCAGGAGATCGAAACTCCGGGAAAGCTGGTCCGGCGGGTCCGGTATAAGCCGGTGCTGGGCAGTTTGTCGGTGGCCGTATTGGGAGCCGTCATCCTGCCCCTGGGCTTCCTCCCCCTCACCATATTGGGAGTGCTGTTGCTGGCGGGCGGGCTGCTGTCCCTGCTGCTGACCCGGGACCGGCGGGTGATGGACGTGTGTACCGGCGGCGTGGTGGTCTACCGCAGGAGGGATGATACCCAGGCCCTGTGTCTGCCCTGGGAGCAGGTGGAGGAGTGGAATGCCCAGCGCCTCGGCAACGGTGCGCAGATGGTGATGTTCACCCTCAACGACGGCACCTATGTCTGCCAGGAAACCCTGCAGACCCGCAGCGTCCGCCGGACACTGCACCAGTATCAGCCGGACAAGGAATTTAAGACGCTCCGGCAGAACAGAACGTAACGAAGAAATGGGCGGTAAGCCCGAAGGAGAAATGACAAAATGAGAATCAGCATCGTAGGTATGTTCGTCAAGGATCTGGAGGGAGCCAAGAAGTTCTTTGTGGACTATTTCGGCGCCCAGGAGCACGCGGTGTATGAGGAGGACAACGGATTTAAGTCCTACATCCTCAAGTTCGACGAGGGTCCCAAGCTGGAGCTGATGACCAAGCCTGAGATCGTGGACCAGCCCAAGGACCCCAACCGTACCGGCTTTGTGCATATCTGCATCAAGGTGGACAGCCGGGAGAAGCTGGACGAGATCACCGAGAAGTTCCGCGCTGCGGGCTACGAGATCCTCTATGAGCCCGCCACCGTGGGCGGCAAGGAGACCCGCGCCATTACCTTTGAGGGCAATATCCTGGAAGTGAGTGCCTGAGGGGAGTGGAGCGCACCATGAACAAATTCCAAAGGCTCTTCCAAGGCGCAAAGCCCATCATCGGCATGGTCCACCTCAAGCCGCTGCCCGGCTCGCCGGGGTACGGCGGGGATATGGAGGAGATCTGCCGCGCCGCTCTGGCAGACCTGGCGGCGCTGGAGAAGGGCGGAGCCCACGGAGCCATCGTGGAGAACTTTGGGGATGTGCCTTACGGCGCAAAGACCGAGCCGGTCACCCAGGCGGCAATGGCCCACATTGCCACCCGGCTGCGGGCCGCCAGCGCGCTGCCTCTGGGGATCAATGTGCAGTTCAACGACTATGAGGCTGAGTGGGCCATCGCCTATGCCTGCGGACTGGACTTTATCCGTGTGGAGGTCTTTGCCGAGCACCGCATGGGCCCCAACGGGTATCTGGCCCCCTGCGGGCCGGAGCTGATGCGCCTCAAAGCCCGCTATCCCAGGGACATTTTGCTGTTGGCCGACGTCCACGTCAAGCACACCTTCCCCGTGGTGGAGCAGCCGCTGGATTTCACGGTGGAGTCCATTCTGGAAGGTGGAGCCGACGCCCTGATCTGTACCGGGCTGGTCACCGGCAAGAGTCCCAGTGTAGCCGATGTGGAGGAGATGAAGGGCCTCTCCGGCGGTGCGCCGGTGATCGTGGGCAGCGGCGTGAGCGAGAAGACGGTGCGGGATTACCTGGCCGTCTCTGACGGGGCCATCATTGGCAGCAGCCTGAAGGTGGACGGTGTGGTCACCAATCCCGTGGACGCGGCGCGGGTGGCGCGGCTTACAGAGCGCCTGGGCTGACGGCTGCGGAGCAATACAGCAAAGGAAGACTGTGATATGGATATGAACAAGCCAGTGTGTGTCATCACCGGGGCCTCCGGCGGAATCGGGACGGAGGTGGTCCGGAAGTTCCGGGACCAGGGGTATCGCATGGCCCTATTGGATATGGACCTGGAGCGGGTGCGGCGCACCGCCGCCGACCTGGGCCTGATGGCGGAACAGGCGTCCTGCTATGCGCTGGACATTTCCGACGAGGCGCAGGTCAACAAGACCGTGGCCGCCCTGCGGTCGGAGCTGGGGCGCATCGACGTGCTGGTCAATGCCGCCGGAATCGTGGGCCGCTACGCCCCCACGGTGGACTATACCTTTGAAAATTTCAGGAAGATCTACGCCGTCAACGTCTTTGGCACCTTCCTGATGATGCACGCCGTGCTGCCCATCATGGTGGAGCAGGGGGGCGGAGCCATCGTGAATTTCGGCTCTGTGTCCGGAATGCGGGGCTACACCCTGGAGGTGGGCTACGGCTCCAGCAAGTGGGCGGTGATCGGCATGACCCAGACCGTGGCCAACGAGTACGGCGGCCGGGGTATCCGGGTCAACTCGGTCTCGCCCGGTTGGGTGGACACGGGCATGATGCGCCGGACTCTGGACAACTACCGGGACCTGGGGGAGAACGGAGAGATCCACCTGGGCCCCTCCGGCCGGGCGGCCCGGCCGGAGGAGATCGCCGAGGCGGTCTATTTTCTCAGCAGCCCGGCGGCCAGCCACATCAACGGGGCCAACCTGGTGGTGGACGGCGGCATGCTGGTGGACTGAGCGAGAGAGAAGAACGGGCATCCAGCCCGTGGAATTTAGGAAAGGATGAGAAGACATGAAAGACAAATTCTTTGACAAAAAAATGGTCATCGGCATGGTGCACCTGCTGCCCCTGCCCGGCAACGCCTCCTACCGGGGCAATAAGGAAGAGATCGTGCAAAACGCCCTGGAGGACGCCCGCGCCCTCATCGAGTGCGGCGTGGACGCCATCGCCCTGGAGAACTTCAGTGACTGGCCCCAGTACAGCACCAGCATTTCCCTGGAGGCCTACTCCCTCATGCTCCGGGTGGCGGCGCAGATCCGCACCTTCTGCACCATCCCCTTCGGGGTCAATATCGAGATGAACGCCTTCGAGCAGGAGTGGGCCATGGCTTACGCCGTGGACGCCGACTTCATCCGCGTGGAGGCCTTCGTGGACAACCGCGCCGGCTCCTTCGGGTATATCGAGGCCTGCTCCACCCAGCTCATGGACCTGAAGAAGCGGTATCCCGCCAAGACCCTGCTCTTTACCGATGTCCACACCCAGGAGACCTACGGCGTGCCCAATATCCCCATCAACGAGGCCGCCCAGAACGCCATCAACCACGACTCCGCCGCCATCATCGTCACGGAGAACGACGAGAACAAGCGCATCACCGTGGAGGACGTGAAATCCATGCGGGAGGCTATCGGCGACTTCCCCATCATCGTGGGCTCCGGGGTCAAGACCACCAATGTGCTCGACTACCTGGAGTACGCCGACGCTGTCATCGTGGGCCGGGGCTTCAAGACCGGTGAGCGTATCGACAAAAAGCTGGTGCGGGAGTTCATGGACGTGGTCCGGAGCAAGTATCAGTAAGCCCTCGGCCCTGAAATGCGCCACAGGGACGCAGAATTCCCAACGCTTTATGAAAACCGGCCGCCGCCTCAGTGCTTACGCACCGGGGCGGCGGCCGGTTTCGTACGCCGGGAGCATTAGGAGATCCCGATCCAGATGAGGAGCAATGCGACCCCCATAGCGATGCAATAAGGGATGGGCCCCAAGCCCTTATCCTTCTTCTCCAGCAACAATACCGCGCGGAACATTCCTGCCATCAGGAAGGGGAGGAGGAGCAAGCAGATCGCCACGACGACATCCATTGAGATGACCTCCCAAAACGGTGTTATCGATAAAGCACGGCAGTAAGTGATGTTTTACATGGATAATAGCATTGTTATCTATCCTGTGTTGAGTTATTAATTGCACACATCGAAAGTAAGCAGAATAAACAGATGAGAATAAAAGCGTTAATAGCCCTAAGTTAGTGTCACTGCACACATGTTCTGCGAATATCATTGGCCTTAGACTCTGTCGTGGGTAATGAGCTAGATGGAAGAAGTTTGGAGTACGAATAGATAGCCCACGGGACTCACCCCTCTCCTCCTATTATGATGCTGGGCGGTTTAGCGTTCTCGCACCATTCCCAGAGCATGGCGTGGGAACGGCTCTTGGAGCCACACGATCGACCACACTTCTTAAACATATTATATCATAACGCCCAGATATTGTCAATTCTGGAGGGCGGATCTTGTTAGTTTTACCATTACGAAAGAGAGAAAACGGCGAGGCCTGGAGACCCGTTCGGGTGTCCAAGCCTCGCCTGTTTTTGCGGGCGGCTTTTGCGTGGGAGCTGCCGTTTTTCCTATGGACGGTCAGAGGCGGGGGTTGAGCAGGACCATGCGGATGTGGTCCTCCCACACGCCGTCCACCTGTAAGTACCCGGGGGAGAGCCCCTCGCTGCGAAAGCCCACCTTTTCCGCAACCCGGAGGGAGGGGGTGTTGCGGGGCATGATGCTGGCCTCCAGCCGGTGGAGGAGTAGGTCGTCAAAGGCGATGTCCACCAGCCGCCTGAGGGCCTCGGTCATATAGCCCTGGCAGAGGAGCTGCCGGTCCATCTTGTAACCCACAAAGCTGGACTGGAAGGCTCCCCGGACCACGTTGTTGAGGCCCACCAGGCCGATGATGCGCCCCGGGTCATCCTTGCGGGACAGGTAAAAGCGGTAGGCCCTATCCTGACGGGCCAAGCGGGCCTCCTGGGCCAGGTAGGAGCGCTGGGCGCGGGTGGTGAAGAAGTCCTCATCCCGCGCCGGCTCAAAGGGGCGCAGGAACTCCCGGTTGCGGCGGTAGAAGGCGCTCACCCCCACCGCCAGGGCGGGGTGGGCCAGAGTGAGGTGGAGCCGCTGCGTTTCGTATCCCATGGCTCACTTGATGTGGACGTGGTTGTGGATGTGCTCGGAGCAGTAGCAGTAGTAGCCGTCGCACTGGGAGCAGTAGCGGAAGGTCTCGTCGGGATAGTCGGTGTCGGTCTTGCCGCACACGGCGCATTTGTGGAGATAGCCCTTGTGCTGCTGGGCCTCCCGGGTGGCCTTTTTGAAATTGATGGTCTGCCGGGAGGTCTGGTGGCGCACCCGGTCCCGGGACCGGCCCAGGGCGGAGAGCAGCGTGGAGGAGAAGAAGAGCAGGTAGTTGAGGATGGCGATGATGGGCAGCAGGGCCAGCGTGATGCGCAGCGCCAGCAGATTGCTCACCACCGAGAAGAGGAACACAGCCGCGTCGAACCAGGCCAGCCACTTGATCTTGATGGGCAGGATAAAGAAGAGCAGCACCTGCATATCCGGGTAGAGGGTGGCGAAGGCGAAGAAGAGGGAAAGGTTAACATAATCCATCGACACGTATCCGCTGCCGCCGAAGGGGAGCAGGTACATAATAAAGCCGTAGAGGATGTTGAGCACCACGCCCATCAGGTAGTAGACGGTGAACTTGGTGCTGCCCCACTCCCGCTCCAGAATGGAGCCGATCCACCAGTAGAAGTAGAGGGAGAGGACGAAGAAGAAGAGGTTACCAGAGGAGGCAGGCACGAAGATGAAGGTGATGATGCGCCAGACCTGTCCATGGAGAATGGATGCCGGGGAGAAATAGAGCAGGGCGGAGAACATCCCCGAGCTGAACATATCCATAAAGTAGACCAGCACATTGCCCACCACGATGATGAGCATCAGGTTGGGGATTCCCAGCCTGGGGTGGTTATAGCAAAAACGGTCCAGCCAGCCGTCCACAGAGCGCACGTATAGCCCTCCCTACAAGAAAGATTTACATGGTAAGGGTATTCTACCCGCTTTCAGGGGGAAAGTAAAGCAAAGATTCTGTGAACAAGCAAAGTAATTAAAAATATTTTGAAATAGCTGTTGACGGTGTGGAGGGGGAGCAGGTATAATCGGGGTGAAAGGAAAAGGGGGGCGGAGATATGGGGGTTTCCGAGACCATGAAGGCCCTGGCCGACCCGGTGCGGCGGGAGATCCTGGTGCTGCTGCGGCAGGGGGAGAAGAGCGCCGGGGAGATCGCCGCTTACTTTCACATGACGGCGGCGGCCATGTCCTACCATCTCGCCCGTCTCCGGGGCGCGGACCTGGTGTATGAGCGGCGAGTGAAGAATTTCATCTACTACGGTCTCAACACCTCGGTGCTGGAGGAGGCGGCCCTCTGGCTGTGCCAGTTCGGTGCCGGGGCGGCGCCGGAGCGGGAGAGAGAGGAGGCCGGGCAGTGAAGGGGAAGGGTGAAAGGACCGCCGAAGGCGCCGGACGCACCGGCGCGTGGCGGACGGTGTACTGGACGCTGATGTTCCTTCCCCTGGCGGTGACGGCGGCGGCGCTGACGGTGCTGCCCGACCAGGTGCCCATGCACTACGATCTCGCCGAGGAGATCGACCGCTGGGGCAGCAAATATGAGAACCTGATCCTGCCTGTCATGGTGCTGGTCATCGGGGGTGCCTACCGGGGTGCCGTTTGGCTGGTGCGAGAGCAGACAGGGAAGGAGAACGCCGCGGCTGTCCAGCGGCTCATGGGGCGGATAGGCTGCGGGATGCTCTTCGTGTTCAACGTGATGACCCTCTATTTTCTCCTTACGGCCTACCGTCTGGCTACGGCGGGTGGCGGGACCCTGCCCCAGGGTGCCCTCTGCCGGGGGCTGTTCGCGGTGACGGGGGTGCTGTTCCTCCCCCTGGGCAACGCCATGCCCAAGCTACGGCGCAACGGCTGGGCGGGGGTGCGCACTCCCTGGAGTATGAAGAGCGACGAGAACTGGCGCAGATGTCAGCAGGCCGGCGGCGCGGTGATGATGGCCGCCGGGGCAGTGATGGCGGCTGGCAACGCACTTTTTCCCCTGACCGACGTCCAGAGCCTCTGCTTCAGTCTGGGGACCTTGCTGGTGATGGCGGTGGCCATCGTGGCCGTCACGGCGGCAGTGAGCCGGAAAAAGGGATAGGAGGAAGAACATGCGGATTATGGCAATCGACTACGGCGACGCCCGGACGGGGGTGGCTATTTCCGACCCCACGGGGCTGCTGGCGGGATATACCACCGTCATCCAGAGCCGAAAGAGCGAAGTGGTGGCGGCGGAGGTGGCCCGTCTGGCGAAGGAGCACGGTGTGGAGGAGCTGGTCATGGGCTTCCCCCGCAATATGGACGGCACCGAGGGCCCCCGGGCCGAGCTCTACCGGACCTTTGCCAGGCAGCTGGAGGAGGCCGTGGGTCTTACCCCCGTGCTGTGGGACGAGCGGCGAACCACCATCGAGGCCCACGCCATCCTACACACCGGGGGCAAGAAAATGAAGGACCATAAGAAGTCGGTGGACGCGGTGGCGGCCACCCTGATCCTGGAGGGGTACCTCACCCGGAAACGGCTCTCTCAGCCGGGGTAAACGCGTGTTTTTTTCAGACAGTTAAAAACCCGAACCTGCGTGTGGGCAGGTTCGGGTTTTTATTGTTTTTCCGGGCTGACCGTCCGGGGAACACGGAAGGACGCTCAGCTTACGCCGTAGTCATCCACTTCCACAGCATGTAGACCATATCGGAACGATAACAGGGATTTTTGGGGTTGATGTCGTCCAGTCCATCGGTGAGACCTCCGGATTCGGCAAACTCGATGGCAGAGTCAGCCCAGTGCATCAGGTCGATGCGCCCCTCGACTTTTCCGATCATGGCCATCATCTCCACGTTGGTGAGCTGGTCGGCGGGGGTGAAGTAAGAGTTTCCGGTGCCATGCACGATCCCTTGCTCGGCAGCCCAAATAACGGCCTTGTAGTAATAGGAGTCGGGGTTGGTCACATCCACGAAGCGGGGCTCCAGTGAGGCCGGTTCCGGGCAGCCCATGGCCCGCCACAGGATGGTGACAGCCTGGCTCCGAGTGACCAGGCCGAAGGGGGAGAAGGAGGTGGCGCTGGTGCCGGTGACGATGTTACGGCTGGTGGCCCAGGTCACTGCGTCAGCAAAGTACTCGCCGCTTACCACATCGGCAAAGCCAGACACCGGCTGGTAGGGGTAGACATCGGCCCGGTGATCCTCATACCGCACGCCCAGTTCTTCGCCCAGGTAGTTTCTCGCGCCCGTCTTGACGCTGCGCCACTGCTCGGCGCTGCCCGTGTAGTACACGACAAGCTTATTGCAGTAATTAAATGCATCATCCCCAATGGTAGTCACGGAGGCGGGGATGACGAGGTTGCTGAGCTCCTCGCAGCCATAGAAAGCATAGGTCTCAATGGTTTTCACGGTCGTGGGAAGCGTGACCCGCTTCAACTCGTAACAGGAAGAAAAAATGCCGGTCGGCACGGTGGTGATACCGCTGCCCAGGGAGACGGAGACAAGGGACTTGCAGCCGTTGAACAGATTATCGCCCAGGTCGATGGCGCTGCCCGGAATGGAGACGGAGAGCAGTCCGGTGTTGCGGAAGGCCTCGTCACCGATGGAGGTGACGCTGCCGGGGATGGTGATGCCGGTGAGAGAGGTGCAGCCGGAGAAAGTCCGGTCGCCGATGAAGGTCACGCTGCCGGGGATGATGACCTCCTCCAGTGCGGTGCAGTCGCGCAGAGCGAGCCGGGGGATGGCGGTGATCGAGGTGCTGAAGATGACATTTCTGAGGTTTTTGCAGCCGTCAAAGACCCCTTCTCCCAAGGATGTGACGTGATCGGGCACCATGAAGCTGGTGAAACCGCAGCCGGAGAAGGCGTCCTTCTCAATGGCGGTGACCGTTCTGGGAATGGAGAGCTCTGTGAGGGAGGTGCAGACTTCAAAGGTGTCCTCGGCGATGACAGTGATTCCCTTCGGGATGGAGAAGCTGGTGAAGGCGCAGCTGCGGAAGGCGGAGGCGCCGATGGAGGTGACGCTGTCTGGAATGGTGATGTCGGTGAGTTCGTCGCAGTCGTAGAAGGCGCATATACCGATGGTGGTGACGCCATCGGGGATGGTGACTTGGGTCAGGCCGGTGTTGGCAAAGGCCTAGTCGCTGATCTCGGTTAGGCCAGTGGGCAGATTCAGGCGGGAAAGGAGGATGCAGTCTCGGAACGCGGCTGCGCCGATCTGGGTGACGGTTTCGGGGAGCACTACCTCGGTCAGGGAACGGCAGTACCAGAAGGCGTTTTCTCCGATCGCGGTAACGGTCACACCGTTGATCTGTGCGGGGATCACCGCGGACTTCACGCCGGGGTCGCAGCCAGTGACAGTGCCGGTGGCTGTGTCGAAGAAGATCCTGCCGCCCTCCACATCGTAAGTGACCTGAGAGGTGCTGGCGGAAGCAAAGGAGGACAGTGCGAGGGTGAACAGTATTGCGGTAAGGAATGAGAAGAAAAGCCGTTTTTTCATCGCTACCACCTCTTTTGCAGTTTGCTTCATTATGGCATTGTATCCATAGAAAATCAATACGGGCGGTGCCGTTTCGGCGCCTGTTCGACGCTGCGCATTCTGTGAGGAAGGCAGAAAACAGGGAACGTTGAAACAGTGCTGGATATAAACATCAATTTGTGTCATTTCTTGCCCTGAAGGAGATATCCGCCCCTCTACCTCGTTTCTCTATCATTCCCTATTTACGTTCCCCTATTGGACCTGTAAATTTAACGAAAAGTCAAGCGTGAATAGGTAATAATCGCAACAGTATAGATGCCACCGAGAAACCGGGGCCCCGCACAGCGGGGCGGCGCTTTTGCGCTGTACAAGTGTTTTGGGCCAGGGGACCAAAACCTTGGCGCAGGGCGAATTCACTTCGCCCGAGCATTTAAATCAGGGCGGCTTCTGGCCGCCGAAACCCAAAAAGAAAGACACGCTCAGGCGTGTCTTTCTTTTTGGAACAGCGAAACAGTATAGATGCCCTTATATCTGATTCTTTTTCGCTGTGTTGATGGAAGCAATCAGCAACCGCTTGACCTCGGTGCATTGGTTCAAAACGGCAGAATCGTCATAGTAGCCACTTTCGATGAGCAGCTCCAGCCAATATTCGCTTTCCGAACATTCTTTCAATGCGATTTGTAATTTCGCAATAAAATCGGCCTTGCCGTGGGCATACATGGCTTCCCGGATGTTGGCACCGATGCTGGTTCCCGAGCGGATGAGTTGATTGGTCAAGACGCTTTCGCGTTTGGTGCGCTTGATTTCATTGCACACTTTGATGATTTCCAACGCAAATGCTTTGGATTTATCTTGAAGCGGACTGGGCATTGTCATCACCCCAAATATAAAATCCGTGCCGCCTTGCGGCACACCTTACTTCTTCACTATTCACTATTACCTATTCTCTTCCAAAAATCGACCCTACAAACTTAGTGAAGAGTGAAAAGTGAAGAGTGAATAAGTAAAAATCGACAAGCCCCTGGCGGTGCTTGTCGATTTTTGGTGCCGGTGGTGGGACTCGAACCCACACGATGTCGCCATCAACGGATTTTGAGTCCGTCACGTCTACCAATTCCATCACACCGGCCCGGATGTAACTCAGCCATTATACAATATACTGCGCCCAATGGCAAGGGGAAATCCGGACAGACGGAGAAGAGGGAACATAATTTTTAAGAAAAGGGGAAAAGGGCGTATCCAAACGGCGGCGGATGTGGTATGATGAACGGGAAACATCATGCCAGCCGGGGAGGTGCCGCCGTGAAGAGAATATGGACCCTGCTGCTCCTCTTCGCCCTTGCGGCGGGGATGCTCAGCGGCTGCTCGCTGCGCTCGCCGGAGGAGCTCTATGCCCTGCCGCGCCTGCCCGACGAGTTCAGTGATCTGCAGGAGAAAATCAATGAGGTCACCGCTGTGGGCGGGATCTACGCCGGCGGAGCCGAGCTCATAAGCCCTGTCAGCGGCGACAATACCCAGACCGTGCAGCTCCAGGACCTGGACGGTGACGGCGTGAGCGAGGCCATCGCCTTTTTCCGCACCAGCGGGGAGGAGCGCCCCCTGAAGATCTATATCTTCCGCCGTGGGGAAGAGGGCTACGACATTGGGGCGGTGATCGAGGGCGATGGAAACGCCATCGACTCGGTGGACTATGAAAACATAAATGGCTCTCCCGCCAAGGAGATGCTGGTGAGCTGGCAGCTCTCGGCCAACGTGCATAACCTGGCCGCCTATACCACCCAGGGCGGCAGCATGGTACAGATTATGGAGAGCATGGGATACAGCCGTTACCGCCTGATGGACGTGGACCGGGACGGGCTGCGGGAACTGCTGGTGCTCCAGGTCAACACGGTGGACGGCACCAACCGGGTGGAGTGCTGGCAGTCAGAGGGAGACACGCTGCGCATGGCCTCCGCCGCGCCCATGTCCCTGGGCGTCACCGGACTGGTGTCCACTACGCCCCAACAGGGCTACCTGCGCTCGGACGAGATGATCCCCGCCCTGTTCGTCACCTCCTATTTTGGGGAGGGAGGGGTCACCGACGTGTTCGCCTGGCAGGACGAGGCCCTGGTCAACGTGACGATGGACAGTGAGCTGCAGTACAGTGCCGTTGCAGTGCGCCAGAACGTGGACATGATCCCCCAGGACATCAATGGGGATGGTTTTACTGAGGTGCCCATGCCGGTGGCCTTCTCCGCGGCCTACGGCTCTTCCAGCGGAGATATTTTCTGCAGCTGGCGGCAGTTTGACGCCCAAGGGGAGCCTTGGTCGGCGTTCACGACCTACCACAATGAGCGGGACATCGACCTGTGGTATTTCATTCTGCCTGACGAGTGGGAAGGACTCATCACCGTCACCACCCGGGAGCAGACCGTGCTGGGAGAGCGGCAGGTGATTTTCTCCTACCAGAGCGATGAGACCGACGCCATGGGCTTGCCGGTGGCGGCACAGCCGTTTCTCACCATCTACAAGCTCACCGGTGCCAACCGGCAGAGCCGGGCCAAGATCGGGGAGCGGTTCGTACTGGATATGGACGACGATACCATTTACTGCGCGGAGTTTACGGAGATTGACTGGGACTGCGGACTGGATCAGGAGACCATCCTGGACCATTTCCGGCTGGTGACCGAGAGCTTCTCCGACGACGGCTGAACGGGAACAAACAAGGAGGCAGAGCGAATTGAGAAAGGTACTGGTGCTGGAGGACGAGGCCAACATCCGCAGCTTCGTCGTCATCAACCTCCGGCGGGCGGGCTATGAGGCCATCGAGGCCGCCAGCGGGGAGGAGGCCCTGGAGCAGCTGCGATGCAACCCGGACATCCAGGTGGCGCTGCTGGACATCATGCTGCCCGACATGGATGGGTTCGAGGTCTGCCGGCGCATCCGGGCCAGCGGCAGCAAGATCGGCATCATCATGCTCACCGCCCGTACCCAGGAGATGGACAAGGTCACCGGGCTCATGACCGGGGCCGACGACTATGTGACCAAGCCCTTTTCTCCCGCCGAGCTCACCGCCCGTATCGACGCGCTGTGCCGGCGCACCGGGGCGAGCATACCGGCGGAGGACCCCGCGGAGATCCGCCAGCCGCCCTTCCTGCTCAACACCCGCAACCGTACCCTGGAGAAAAACGGCGTGCGGGTGAAGCTGACCCAGGTGGAGTACGCTATCATCAAGCTCTTCATGGATAACGCCGGCAAGGCCCTCTCCCGGGAGGAGATCCTGGACGCAGTGTGGGGCCGGGACTATTTTGGCGAGTTGAAGATCGTGGACGTGAATATACGCCGGCTGCGGGTGAAGATCGAGGACGACGCCCAGAACCCCACCTACATCACCACCGTGTGGGGCTACGGCTATAAGTGGGGATTCTGAGAGAAGGAGCGGCCGCCGGGAACGGGGTATGAGAATGAAACTCAAGGAGAAAAAATCCAAAAGCATCCGCCGGCGCTGGATGCTCAATTCCATCGGCGCGGTGTTTCTCATTGTGCTGCTGGCGGTGGCGGCCTTTTCGGTGGCGCTGACGGGGTATTATTATTCCACTATGAGCTCCTCCACCATCAGCCGTGTGTCCACAGCGGTGCCTTTTTTCAACGACACCACCCAGAGCGGATATTACCAGATGGCCAACAACTACATCAACGACATCTTCGATGAGGCCGACCATCTGGAACTGCAATTCCTCAACACGGACGGCTCCATCCGCCTGACCTCCTATGGCCTCAAGGCGGGAACCTATCCGGGCACGCCGGATATCGAGAGCGCCCTGAGCGGCAGCAGCGGCGAGCCCACGGCCTGGTCCGGCCGGGACCCCAGCACCGGGGAGCACATTCTGGCGGTGTCCTGCGCCATTCGCTACGACGGGCAGGTGGTGGGGGTGATCCGCATGGTCACCTCTCTGAGCCTGGTGGACCGGCAGATTATCCTCATCATCGGCATGGCGCTGGCGGTGGGGGCGGCCATCCTGGCCCTGGTGTACTTTTCCAATCTGTATTTCGTCCGCTCCATCGTGGAGCCGGTCTCCCGCATTGCCGAAACTGCCAAGCGTATCGCCGCGGGCTCCTACGGCATTCAGATCGAGAAGAAGTACGACGATGAGATCGGCGACCTGACCGACACCATCAACGATATGTCCCAGAAGATCAAAGAGGCGGAGAAGATGAAAAACGAGTTCATCTCCTCGGTCTCTCATGAGCTGCGCACCCCCCTCACCGCCATCAACGGCTGGGCGGAGACCTTGATGAACAGCGCCGACCGGAGCAGTGCCGACGCTCAGAAGGGCATGGGGATCATTGTATCGGAGGCCCGGCGGCTGACCAACATGGTGGAGGAGCTGCTGGAATTCTCCCGCATCCAGGACGGGCGCTTCAATCTGTCCATCGAGCCGGTGGATATCAAGGCGGAGTTTGAGGACGCGGTCTATACCTACCAGGAATTTTTCCGCAAGGAGGGCATCATCCTGCGCTACCAGGACTGCCCCGAGGAATTTCCCCTCATTCCCGCTGACCCGGAGCGGCTGCGGCAGGTGTTTTCCAACCTGCTGGACAACGCCGCCAAGCACGGTGGCAGCGGCGGGCGGATCGACACCGCCATCCGCCCCGAAGGGGAGGACAAGGTGGCCATCGTCATCCGGGACTATGGCCCCGGCATTCCGGAAGAGGAGCTGCCCCACGTCAAGACCAAGTTCTATAAAGGCAGCTCCAAGGCCCGGGGCAGCGGCATCGGCCTGGCGGTGTGCGAGGAGATCGTCACCCGCCACAACGGTGAGCTGCGCATCGGCAATGCCGAGGGAGGCGGGTGTGAGGTCACCATCTGCCTGCCGATTGGAACATAAGTTCTAAGAAGTGCCTCCGCCCCTTGCAATCAGGGGACGGGTTTGGTACAATGAAGGCCAAGAAAAGGCGCGGCGCGGCGAGGGCCGGCCGGGCCGGTAAACCAAGGAGAACATCAATACATGGCGGAAGAAAATCGATCCTGTGCAACGCCGTTTCGCACCATGATCGGCGGCCAGGCCCTCATCGAGGGCATCATGATGCTGGGCCCGGAGAAGAAGGCCGTGGTGGTGCGCAAGCCGGACGGGGAGCTGGAGCAGCAGGTGGAGGAGCGGGTGCTCATCAAGGACAAGCACCCGGCTTTGGCCCTGCCCTTTTTGCGGGGGGTGGTCAACTTCGGTTCCTCCATGGCAAACGGCGTAAAGGCCCTGATGTACTCGGCCCAGTTCGCCGAGGAGGAAGAGGAGGCTCCGGAGGAGCCCTCCCGGTTCGAAGCGTGGCTGGAAAAGCACCTGGGCAGCGAGAAGGCGGCGTCCTTCTTTGTGACGCTGGCGGTGGTGCTGGGCGCAGCCTTTTCGGTGCTGCTGTTTTTTGTGCTGCCCACCTTCCTCACCGGGGGCCTGCTCTACTTTTTCCCCGGCTTTCCCCTGTGGGGCCGCAACCTCATCGAGGGTATTCTGAAGGTGGTCATCTTCGTGGGCTACCTGATGTTCTGCTCCCGCCTCAAGGACATCCGGCGGACCTTCTCCTACCACGGGGCGGAGCATAAGGCCATCTTCTGCTACGAAAAGGGCCTGCCGCTCACTGTGGAGAACGTGCGCGCGCAGCCTATGCACCATCCCCGCTGCGGCACCAGCTTCCTCTTCGTGGTTATTTTCGTGTCCATTTTGTTCTCCAGCGTGTTTTTCGCCTTTTTCCAGTTCACCAACGTGTGGCTGCGCACCCTGGTCCACCTGCTGCTGCTGCCGGCGGTGGTGAGCGTGACTTATGAGATCAACCGCTATATGGGCGGGCACGATAATTTCCTCACCCGGATCTGTACCGCGCCGGGACTGTGGCTGCAGAACTGGACCACCTTTGAGCCGGATGACTCCATGATCGAGGTGGGCATCGCGGCCCTCAAGGCGGTGATTCCGGAGGAGAAGGGCAAGGACCGCTGGTAAGAGAAATAGAGACAGGTGTGTGAGCGGGATGGCGATCACCTACAACAACCTATATCTGGATACCCGGCAGCGGCTGCGCCGCGCGGGGGTGGAGGCCGCTCAGCTGGAGGCCCGGGAGATCCTGTGCTACGCCGCGGACAAAACCAGGGAGCAGTTCTTCCGGGACAGCTCCCTCTACATCTCCTCGGAGGTGGAAAAGCGGGTGGAATCCCTGGTGCAGCGCCGCCTGGCGGGGGAGCCGGTGGCCTACATCATCGGGGAGTGGGAGTTTTACGGCCTGCCCCTGGACCTGTCCCGGGACGTGCTCATCCCCCGGTCGGACACGGAGGTGTTGGCCGAGCGGGCTATCGCCCTGGCCCGGGCCGCCGGCGAGGGGGCCCGGGTGCTGGACCTGTGCGCCGGCAGCGGCTGCGTGGGTCTGGCGGTGGCTTCCCAGGTGCCCACGTGCCGGGTGGTCCTGGCCGACGTGTCGGAGGCGGCTCTGCGCCTTTGCAAGCAGAACGTCCGGCGTAACGGCCTCAACGCCCGGGTGACCTGCGTCCTGGCCGACGCGCTGGAGTCCCCTTCCTCCAGCCTGTGGGACTTCGACGTCATCGCCTGCAACCCGCCCTATATCCCCACCGGCGACCTGCCGGGGCTGGACGTGTCGGTGCGGGACTATGAGCCTTGGCTGGCCCTGGACGGCGGGGAGGACGGACTTAAATTTTACCGCGCCATCGCCGGGAAGTGGAGCAGCGCCCTGCGCCTGGGAGGCACCCTCCTCTTCGAGGTGGGCATGGGCCAGGCTCCCGACGTGGAGCTTATCCTGGGCATGAACGGCTATGAGAATGTGCAGACCTTCCAGGACACCCGGGGCATATGGCGGGTGGTGGAGGGCACCGCCAACCGATGAGCGAAAAAAGAAAGTCCGGTTTATCGGACAGATAAAAGCGTAACATATGGGACACAGAAGCCGGGGGCCAGACCGCCGGCGGGAAAGGATTGAGACGTAGATGGCGGATAAACGCAAGAGCGTGATGGAGGCGGCGGCGCCTGCCTCGGATAAGAAGAAGGCCCTGGAGACGGCTATGGCCCAGATCGAGCGGACCTACGGCAAGGGCTCCATCATGCGCCTGGGGGAGAACACGGGCGTGGTGGTGGAGGCCATCCCCACCGGCTCGCTGTCCCTGGACCTGGCGCTGGGTATCGGGGGCGTGCCCCGCGGGCGCATCATCGAGATCTACGGGCCTGAGTCCTCGGGCAAGACCACCCTGGCCCTCCATGTGGTGGCCGAGGCCCAGAAGCGGGGAGGCGAGGTGGCCTTCATCGACGCCGAGCACGCCCTGGACCCCACCTATGCCCGCGCCCTTGGGGTGGACATCGACTCCATGCTCATCTCCCAGCCGGATACCGGCGAGCAGGGCCTGGAGATCTGCGAGGCCCTGGTGCGCTCCGGAGCCATCGACGTGGTGGTGGTGGACTCGGTGGCGGCGCTCACCCCCCGGGCGGAGATCGAGGGGGACATGGGGGACAGCCATGTGGGCCTGCTGGCCCGGCTCATGAGCCAGGCTCTGCGCAAGCTGGCCGGCTCCATCGCCAAGACCAACTGCATCGTCATCTTCATCAACCAGCTGCGGGAGAAGGTGGGGGTCATGTACGGAAACCCCGAGGTCACCACCGGCGGCCGGGCGCTGAAGTTCTATGCCAGCGTGCGTATCGATGTGAGAAGAATTGAGGCTCTCAAGAGCGGCAGCGAGATCATCGGCAACCGCACCCGGGCCAAGGTGGTCAAGAACAAGGTGGCGCCCCCCTTCCGGGAGGCGGAGTTTGACATCATGTACGGCGAGGGCATCTCCAAGGTGGGCGAGATCCTGGACATCGCCGCCAAGCTGGACCTGGTGCAGAAGAGCGGCTCCTGGTTTGCCATGGGGGACATGCGTCTGGGCCAGGGCCGGGACGCGGCCAAGAAGTTCCTGCTGGAGAATCCCGACATCGCTGATCAGCTGGAGGCCGACATCCGCAAGAATGCCTATAAGCTCATGCCCAGCCAGGCCAAGGCGGCGGCCAAAGCCGCCGGCCGGGCGGTGGACGTGTCCGCCGACGATTTTGAGGACGGCGAGGAATGAAAATAGAAAAGCTCGCCCCATCGGCGCGTGTGGAAGGCCGCTGGCTGTGCCATTTGGAGGACGGCTCCATCCTGCGCGTGGGGGAGAGCGAGGTGGTCTCCTTCGCCCTGTACACCGGGAAGGAGCTCACGGATGAGGAACTCACCGCCCTTGAGGGGGCGGTGGAGGCGCGGAGCGTGCGGGAGAAAGCCCTGACCCTGGTGACGGGGCGGAGCATGTCCCGCAAAGAGCTGGTGGATAAGCTCACTGCCCGGCCCCGGGACGAGAAGAAGAAACCGGTGAACGCCGAGCAGGCGGAGGCTGCCGCGGACTGGCTCACGGAGCTGGGGTACCTCAACGACGCCGAGTATGCCCGCGCCGTGGCCCGGCACTATGCCGCCAAGGGCTACGGGGAGCGCAGGGTGCGCGACGAGCTGTGGAAGCGGGGGGTGCCCCGGGAGCTGTGGGACGAGGCCCTGGAGGAGACCGGGGACGCTGAGGAACCCATCGACGCCTTTGTGCGCCGCCGTCTCCGGGGGACGCGCCCTGACCCCCGGGAGCTCAAGCGCCTCTCCGACGCCCTGCTGCGCCGGGGTTTTGATTGGGAGGACATCCGGGCCGCCCTGGGGCGGTACGCCGACGGTATGGAGGAGGAATGAGCATGGAGACCATGAAGGCCCTGCTGGAGCGCAGAAGCGTGCGCAAGTATAAGAGCGAACCCATCCGGGAGGAAGACCTGAGAGCGGTGCTGGAGGCGGCTTGCTACGCCCCCTCGGCCATCAACCTCCAGCACTGGCACTTTGTGGCGGTGCGCTCGCCGGAGCATATGGCGGACCTGAAGGCCATCATGGCCAAGGTGGTCACCGCCTTCCGCCCGGTGCTCAAGGAGCGGTTTGCAAAGCACCCGGAGACGGTGGCCGAGACGGAGAATTTCCTCGCCTCCCTGGGGGGCGCTCCGGTGTGCGTGCTGGCCTTCTTCCTCAAGGACGACTATCCCGACCGGGACGGGGCCATGCAGAGCGTGTCGGCGGCCATTGAAAACCTGCTGCTGGCCGCCTGGGACAAGGGCCTGGGCTCCTGCTGGATGTCGGCGCCCCAGCGCATGGGCCTGGGGGAGGAGCTGCGAGCTCGGTTTGCCCCCGACAAGGGGGAGTTCGTGGCCGCCATCACCCTGGGCTACCCCGACCAGAGCCCCCGCTGCCCGGCGCGCCGGGAGGGCCGGTACATCATACTCTGAGCGAATAGAGAAGCGATAGAAGGAGAAGAGATCCTTGAGCAGTTATAAAGTAGCGTTTATTTCCCTGGGCTGCGCCAAGAACCTGGTGAATACCGAGCAGATGATGGACCTGGCGCGCGCCGCGGGCCATACCGTCACCGCCGAGCCCGATGGGGCCGACGTGGCGGTGCTCAACACCTGCGGCTTCATCGACTCGGCCAAGAGCGAGGCCATTGACAACATCCTGGAGCTCTCCCAGCTCAAGGAGGAGGGCAGGCTGGGCAAGCTGCTGGTGGCCGGGTGCCTGACCCAGCGGTACAAGGACGAACTGCTGGAGGAGCTGCCCGAGGTGGACGGCATCCTGGGCACCGGCAGCTATACCGACATCGTGCCCGCCATCGCATCGGTGATGGAGGGAGATCAGCCCACCTTCTTCGGAGACATCCACCACACCATCGAGGACGGGGGGCGCATGCTCACCACACCGCCCTACACCGCCTACTTGAAGATTGCCGAGGGCTGCGACAACCGCTGCTCCTACTGCATCATCCCCTACCTCCGGGGCCGCTACCGCAGCCGCACCATGGACTCCCTGCTGGAGGAGGCCCGGTGGCTTTCCGGCCGGGGGGTGAAGGAGCTCATCGTCATCGCCCAGGACATCACCCGTTACGGCGTGGACCTGTACGGAAAACACCGGCTGGCGGATCTGCTTAAGGAATTATGTAAACTTGATTTCCACTGGATCCGGCTTCACTATCTCTACCCCGACGAGCTCGACGACGAGCTCATCGATGTGATTGAGGAGGAGAAGAAGATCCTCAAGTATATCGACATTCCCCTCCAGCATATCAATGACGGAATTCTCAAGGCCATGAACCGCCGGGGCACCAAGGCGGAGATCCTGGCGCTGCTCCATAAGCTCCGGGAGCGCATCCCGGGCCTGGTGCTGCGCACCTCCCTCATCGCCGGACTGCCGGGAGAGGGAGAGGCGGAATTTGAGGAGCTGTGCGAGTTTCTGCGCCAGGAGCGCATCGAGCGGGCGGGCATCTTCCAGTTCTCCCCGGAGGAGGGCACCCCCGCCGCCGTGATGGAGGGCCAGGTGGACGCTGACACCGCCCAGCGCCGGGTGGAGCTGCTGGTGGACCTCCAGTCCCGGGTGATGGACGCGTGGAACGAAAGCCGCCTGGGAGAGACGGTGGAGGTGCTGTGCGAGGGCTTTGACGCCGAGGCGGGCTGTTACGCCGGGCGCACCTATGCCGACTCGCCCGACATTGACGGCCGTGTCTATTTCACCGCCGCCGGACTGGTCCCCGCCGGGGAATTTGTGCGGGTGCGCCTCACCGGCACCGAGGACGGGGACATGACAGGAGAGATCGAGGAATGAGCGGGGAGCGGGAGAACTGCCTCTACCATGTTTCCCCTACCGCCGGACTGAGGGAGCTGCAGCCCAGCGTCACCCAATATTTCGGAAAGCCCCGGCAGGTTTGCCTCACCGCCAGCCTGCCCATGGCGCTGATGTACGGGGTGAAGCACTTCGAGTACACCTACGGCTATACCCGCTCCGGTCAGATCTACTATGAGGAGTACTTTCCCGATGCCCTGGCGGAGATTTACAGGGGCAAGAAGGCCAGCCTCTACCGCTGCGCCTTCCGTCCGGACATGACCGCCACCGCCATCCCCAACGAGTATGTGACGCCCCGGGCGGTGACGGTGCTGGAGGAGATCCCCATCCCAGATGTGTACGAGGCCCTGCTGGAGCAGGAGCGGCTGGGAAGGCTGAAGATCGTGCGCTATTCGGAGATGACGGCGGAGAGCCTTGCCTGGGTGGAGGCGGCGGAGACGGTCACCATCCTGGAGCATGGCCTTCTCCATGAGGACGGGGCCTTTGCCCGGTATATGCGGGAAAAATATCCCCGGAGCTGGGAACAGGCCCAGGCGCGGGAAAAGGAGAGAGAGGCCCAGCCATGACAGACCGGGAACAGCGGACCCTGGATTTTTTGAGAGAGCGCCTGGGCGCGTGTGAGTATTTCAGGGCCCATCCTGCGGAGGGGGCCTACCGGCTGGAGCACTCCATCCGGGTGGCCCGGATCGGCGCGGAGATCGCCCGGAACGAGGGCATGGACGAGGAGCACATGACCATTGCGTGCCTTCTCCACGACGTGGGCTATGGGACGGATTTCCCGGCGGATTACAACTGGAACGACCACGGCCGCCACGGCGCCAAAATCGCCCGCCCCTTCCTGAGCACCCTGGGACTGGACAGCCAGACGGTGGAGGACATTTGCTACGGCATTGCCATCCATGTGGATGACCGGTCGGACTTTCCGGGCCGCCGCACCCCCTTCACCGAAACGGTGGGGGATGCGGACAACATCGACCGCTTTGACGTCTTTCGCATTTACGATAGTCTGCGTTTTCGAAATTTTTATGAGATGTCGCTTATGGAGCGGCTCAACTGGCTGGAGGGCTTGGGACCCCAACTGGAGAAGCTGGAGCAAGTGGAACTGGCCACCCCTACGGCCACGGCTCTGTGGCGCTCCAGGGTGGCGTTCCAGCGGGCCTTCTTTGACCGGCTGCTGGAACAGACGAGGGCCGGAACACTGCCGGAAAGAACGGAGGAACAGTAAATGAATACAGCCAACAAGCTGACGCTGCTGCGGGTGGTGCTGATCCCGCTGTTTCTGGTGGTGCTCTATCTGCGCTTCCCATACAGCCAATATATCGCCCTGGTGCTGTTCATTCTGGCCAGCATCACCGACTTTGCAGACGGCTACATCGCCCGCAAGCATAACCTCATCACCGACTTCGGGAAATTCATGGACCCGCTGGCGGATAAGGTGCTGGTCATGGCGGCCATGCTGTGGTTTGTGGAGTCGGGCCGCTTCCCCGGCTGGGCGCTGCTCATCGTCATCGTCCGGGAGTTCGGCGTCACCGCGCTGCGGCTGGTGGCGGTAGAGGGCGGCCGTGTGATCGCCGCGGGCTGGTCTGGCAAGATCAAGACGGCCTCCACCATGGTGGGCATCTGCGCCATGTTCCTCTTTGACGAGCCGCTGCTGGACACCATTGTGGTGGCGGTCATCCTGGTCACCACCATCTACTCGGGCCTTGAGTACTTTGTGAAGAACCGGGACTTGATGAACTGGAAGGACCTGTAAGAGGAACTTGACACCGGCGTGGCGTCATGATAATATACTGGAACAGTTTCATATCGCGAGGAACGGAAAGAGTAGCGCGTGGGGACCAGACAGAGAGGGGCCGTCGTCGGCTGGGAGCGGCCCTGTGGAGAAGCGCGTCAAGTGCGTCCGGGAGCGAGGGGGATGTGGATGCCCTCCGGGTTGGCCGCCGTCACCGGCTTTGAGTGAGAAATCGAGAGTGGAACCGCGACAGTATTGCCGCCTCTCATGCCTTTGCGGGCATGAGAGGCGTTTTTTCATATAAGGAGGTGTCTGTCATGACCCGACTGGGGGAGACCCTGCGGGCCTACCAGCAGCGGGACCCGGCGGCCCGGAGCCGTCTGGAGATCCTGCTGCTCTATCCCGGTGTTCACGCCACGCTTTACCACCGGCTGGCCCATTTTTTGCACTGCCATGGGCTTAAATTCCTGGCCCGGTGGGTGAGCCAGTGGAGCCGGTTCTGGACGGGGATCGAGATCCACCCGGGGGCCAGGATCGGCCGCCGGCTGGTCATCGACCACGGCATGGGCATCGTCATCGGCGAGACCGCCGAGATCGGGGATGACTGCCTGCTCTACCACGGGGTCACCCTCGGGGGCACCGGCAAGGACCAGGGCAAGCGCCACCCCACCCTGGGCAACAATGTGATGGTGGCCGCGGGGGCCAAGGTGCTGGGCCCCTTCACCGTGGGGGACGACTCCCGGATCGCCGCGGGCGCGGTGGTCCTCACCGCCGTGCCTCCCGGCTCCACCGCCGTGGGCGTGCCTGCCCGGGTGGTGCGTATCGCCGGGGAGAAGGTGGACTACGCCGACCAGGTGGACCAGATCCATGTGACCGACCCGGTACAAAAGGAATTGCAGATTCTCGGCTCCCGGCTGGAGCTCTTGGAAAAAATGCTGGACAAACAGATAAGGAGCGAACAGAAATGAAGCTTTATAACTCTCTCACCCACAAGAAGGAGGACTTCGTCCCGCACGAGGCGGGCAAGGTGTCCATGTACACCTGCGGCCCCACAGTCTACCACTTTGCCCACATCGGCAACCTGCGCTCCTACATCATGGAGGACGTGCTGGAGAAGTTCCTGCGCTTCGAGGGGTACGACGTCAAGCGGGTCATGAACATCACCGACGTGGGCCATCTCTCCTCCGACGCCGACACCGGCGAGGATAAGATGCTCAAGGGCGCCCAGCGGGAGCACAAGAGCGTTATGGAGATCGCCAAGTTCTATACCGACGCTTTTTTTGCCGACTGCGAAAAGCTCAACATCAAATACCCCGACGTGGTCCAGCCCGCCACCGGTATGATCGACGACTATATCAAGGTCATCACCTCTCTCCTTGAAAAGGGCTACGCCTACCAGGCCGGGGGCAACATCTACTTCGATACCTCCAAGCTGGAGAAGTACTATGTTTTCAACGACCATGACCAGGAGGACCTGGCAGTGGGAGTGCGGGAGAGCGTGGAGGAGGACGAGAACAAGCGCAATAAGGCTGACTTCGTGCTGTGGTTCACCAAGAGCAAGTTTGAGGATCAGGCCCTCAAGTGGGATTCTCCCTGGGGGGTGGGCTACCCGGGCTGGCATATCGAGTGCTCCTGCATCTCCATGAAGTACCTGGGGGAGTATCTGGACCTTCACTGCGGCGGCATCGACAACGCCTTTCCCCACCATACCAACGAGATCGCCCAGTCGGAGGCCTACCTGGGCCACTCCTGGTGCAAATACTGGATGCATGTCCACCACCTCAACACCGCCGACGGCAAGATGAGCAAGTCCAAGGGGGAGTTTCTCACCGTCTCCCTGCTGGAGGAAAAGGGATACGACCCGCTGGTCTACCGGCTCTTCTGCCTCCAGTCCCACTACCGCAAGGGCCTGGTGTTCTCCTGGGAGAACCTGGATAACGCCAAAGCCGCCTATGACAAGCTGGTAGGCCGCGTGGCCGCCCTCACCGGAGAGGGCGAGGTGGACGCCGCCGCGGTGGAGGCCCACCGCACCGCCTTTATCCAGGCGGTGGGCAACGACCTGAACACCTCCCTGGGGGTCACTGCCCTCTATAACGCCCTGAAGGCCGACGTGAACGACGCCACCAAGACGGCCATCCTGGCGGAGCTGGACCAGGTGCTTGGCCTGAAGCTGCTGGAGCGTGCGGCGGCGCGCCGGGCCGAGCAGGCCAAGGTCACCACCACCGCCACCGGGGGCTATACCGTCACCGGGGAGGGAGACGAGGCGGTGGACGCCCTGGTGCTGGAGCGGTACGAGGCCAAGCGCGCCAAGGATTTCGCCCGGGCCGACGCCATCCGAGAGCAGCTCAAGGCCCAGGGCATTGAGCTCACCGACCTGCCTGGAGGATGCAGCTGGAAGCGGGTGTAAAAAGAGAAAACGCGGGACGCGCACAGAGCGCGTCCCGCGTGAGACTGTCGATAAACCCTTCTGGCCCAAGGGTTCGGAGGGAAAGATAGTGTGAAAGAAAACCGTCAGGGTTGTCTTTCGCGTTTGATCAAACCACTTTTTGAGCCTTTTTTGAAGGTTCAAAAAGTGCAGCAGCTTGTCGAAAAGACTTTTTCGACAAGCTGACGCGGGACGCGCACAGAGCGCGTCCCGCGTTTTGCCTGCGCGGAGGGGATAGCCCTTGCTTCGGTGGTAGGGAAGGGGTATAATAATCAGATAAAGTGCTGATTCAAGGGGGGAGAGGCATGATGGCGGCAACCAACGATTTTACCCAGGGGAGCGTCCCGGGAAATATTCTGCGCATTGCCCTGCCCCTCACCCTGGCCCAGCTGGTCAACCTGCTTTACAGCATCGTGGACCGCATCTACCTGGGACGTATTCCGGAGGTGGGGCGCACCGCTCTCACCGGGGTGGGGGTGTGCCTGCCGGTCATCTCCATCGTGCTGGCCTTTGCCAACCTGTGCAGCAGCGGCGGCGCGCCGCTATGCTCCATCCACCGGGGCAAGGGGGAGGAGGAGGAGGCGCGGCAGATCATGGGCAACGCCTTCACGCTGCTGCTCCTCTTCGGCGCGGTCCTGACGGCGGTGGGGCTCGTGTTCCATGAGCCGCTCCTCTACCTCTTCGGCGCCAGCGATATTACCTTTCCCTACGCCCGGGACTACCTGGTCATCTACCTGACGGGCACGATGTTCGTCATGATCTCCCTGGGCATGAACCCCTTTATCAACGCCCAGGGCTTTGCCCGCACAGGGATGTTCACCGTCATTCTGGGGGCGGTGCTCAACCTGGTGCTGGACCCGGTGCTCATTTTCGGCCTCCACATGGGGGTGCGGGGGGCTGCTGTGGCCACGGTGATCTCCCAGGGCTGCTCGGCGGCGTGGGTGCTGCTCTTCCTGACGGGGTCTCGCACGGTGCTGCGCCTGACCTTCGCCTCCATGCGCCTGGCGGCCGAGCGGGTGGGGAAGATCCTCTCCCTGGGCCTGTCCGGCTTTTTCATGGCGGTGACCAACTCCCTGGTGCAGATTTTGTGCAACGCCTCGCTGCAGTTTTACGGGGGCGACCTCTATGTCAGCGTGATGACCGTCATCAACGCGGTGCGGGAGGTCATCAGCGTGCCCGTCAGCGGCCTGACCCAAGGCTGCCAGCCGGTGCTGGGCTTCAACTACGGAGCGGGAGAGTACGGCAGGGTGCGCAGGGGGATCCGCTTTACAGCCACGCTGGTGGTGCTTGTGGCGGTGACCCTGTGGGCGGTGGCCATGCTCTTTCCCGAGGCCCTCATCCGTATCTTCAACGACGATGAGGAGCTGCTCACCGCGGGGGTATCCGCCTTCCGCATTTACTTTGCCACCTTCTTCGGCATGGCCTTCATGTTTGCTGGCCAGTCCACCTTCGTGGCCCTGGGGCGGGCAAAGCACTCCATTTTCTTCTCGCTGCTGCGTAAAGTGGGAATCGTTGCCCCCCTCACTCTGATTTTGCCCGGCGTGTTCGGAATGGGTGTGAACGGCGTGTTCCTGGCCGAACCCATCTCCAACGTGGTGGGCGGCGCCGCCAGCTTCACCACCATGCTCATCTGCGTCTACCGCCCCCTCAAGCGGAGGGAGGCCCAAGCCTGAAAGGAGTTTTTACCATGGACATCCGCACCGCCCTGGAGCAGCTGCGCGCTTTGCAGCAGCGGCAGTACGCCTACTATCACGCCATGACCATCCTGGAGCTGGACGGCGCTACCGCCGCTCCCCGGGACACCGCCCGGGGCCGGGGCGTGGCCATGGGCATCCTGGCGGGGGAGAAGCACAAGCTGCTCTCTGGTGAGGAGGTGGGAAAGCTGCTCTCCTTCCTCAAGGAGCGCAAGGAGGAACTGGACTTTCTTACCCGCCGCCAGGTGGAGGAGCTCGACCGCTCCTATGTTCAGCTCTCCCGCATCCCGGCGGAGGAGTATATGGACTACTCCCGCCTTTTGAGCGAGGCGTCCGAGGAGTGGCGGCGGGCCAAGGAGGAAAACGACTTTCCCGCCTTCCGACCGGCGCTGGAGCAGATCGTGGCCTATAACCGCAAGTTTGCCCGTTACTACGACCCGGACAAGAAGCCCTACGACGCGCTGCTGGGTGAATATGAGCGGGGCATGACCATGGACATTCTGGACGGCTTTTTCGCCACGCTGCGCGCCGGGCTGGTGCCTCTGCTGCGCAAGGTGGCCGCCGCGCCCGCGCCCGATATGGGCTGCACGGCGGGACATTTCCCCGTGGAGGAGCAGCGCAGGCTCTCCGATGAGCTGATGGCGGTCCTGGGTCTGGACCGCGCCCACTGCGCCATCGCCGAGAGCGAGCACCCCTTCACCACCAACGCCAATAACAAGGATGTGCGCATCACCACCCACTACTATGAGGAGGACTTCCTCTCCTCCATGTACTCGGTGATCCATGAGGGGGGCCATGCCCTCTATGAGCTGGGCGTGGCCGACGAGCTGCAGTATACCTGCTTGGCCGGCGGGGTGTCCATGGGCATCCACGAGAGCCAGTCCCGGTTCTATGAGAATATCATCGGCCGCTCCAAGCCCTTCCTGACTGCGCTGCTGCCCCGGCTCCAGGCGTGCTTCCCCGGTCGGCTCTCCGGGCTGGGCGCAGAGGAACTCTACCGGGCGGTCAACCGGGTGGAACCCTCCCTCATCCGGACCGAGGCCGATGAGCTCACCTACTCCCTCCATGTGATGGTCCGCTATGAGCTGGAGAAGAAGCTCATCGCCGGGGAGATGGAGGTGGGGGACGTGCCGGAGGCGTGGAACGCCCTCTACCGGGAGTATCTGGGGGTAGAGGTGCCCGACGATCGGCAGGGCTGCCTCCAGGACTCCCACTGGTCGGGTGGGTCCTTTGGCTACTTCCCCTCCTATGCGCTGGGCAGCGCCTACGGCGCCCAGATGCTTGACGCCATGGAGAAGGATGTAGACGTGTGGGGCGGCGTGGGCCGGGGTGACCTCTCGCAGGTCAACGCCTGGCTGCGGGAGAAGATCCACCGCCACGGCAGCAGCCTTACCCCGGCCCAGGTGCTCGAAAATGCCTGCGGCGCCCCCTTTGACCCGAAATATTATCTGGATTACCTGACGAAAAAGTACAGCGACCTCTACCGGCTGTGACACCGGACACGAGGGAGGCGCCCTGAGGAGAGTGCAGCATGAAGCTCATGGTCATCGACGGCAATTCCATCATCAACCGGGCCTTTTACGGCATCCGTCTGCTTACCACCAAGGACGGCACCCCCACCAACGCGGTCTACGGCTTTGTGAATATCCTCCTCAAGCTGCTGGAGGAGGAGAAGCCGGAAGCGGTGTGCTGCACCTTTGACCGCAAGGCCCCCACCTTCCGACACCTGGCCTATGAGGGGTACAAGGCCCAGCGCAAGGCCATGCCCGAGGAGCTTGCGGCGCAGCTGCCCATTTTGAAGGACGTGCTCTCGGCCATGAATATCCCCTATTACGAGATGGACGGCTGGGAGGCCGACGACCTTATCGGCACCATCTCGGTGCGGGACACCCAGGCCGGATGGGAGACCGTCATCGTCACCGGGGACAAGGACTCCCTCCAGCTCGTCACCGAAAAGACCCGGGTCAAGCTGGTCTCCACCCGTATGGGACAGACCACCACCCGTGAGATGACCCCGGAATCCTTCCGGGCCGAGTACGGCTTCGACCCCATCCACATTATCGATCTCAAGGCCCTCATGGGGGACTCCAGCGACAACATCCCCGGCGTCAAGGGCATCGGGGAGAAGACCGCCCTGGACCTCATCGGACGCTATGAGAGCGTGGCGGCCATCTATGAAAACTTAGACCGGGTGGAGGCCAAGCCCGCGGTGCTCAAAAAGCTGGCCGAGGGGGAGGAGCAGGCCAGAATGTCCTATGACCTGGCCACCATCCACACCGACGCCCCCATGGACTTCACGCCTGAGGCCAACCTGCGCCGGGATGTGGACGAGAGCGCCCTTTACGACCTCTTTGTGAAGCTGGAATTCAGCAAGCTCATCGACAAGCTGGGCCTCACCGCTCCCCAGGGGGAGGTGCGTGGGGAGGAGATGGTGACAGGCACCTGCGAGAGCGAGGTGATCTCCAACCCCGCCCGGGCCAACCAGCTGCTGGACATCTGGCGCGGCCAGGAGAGCGTGGATGTGCTGGCCCTGCCCACCCTGGAGGTGGTGGCGGTAGAGTGGTGGGAGAGCGAGCGGGAAAGCCGTGCCGCCATCCTCATGGCCCACCGGCTGGAGGGGTATGACGGCATTTTGAAGGCCCTCTTCGCCCCCGACATCAAGAAGAACACCCACGACGTGAAGACCCTGCTCTCCCGGCTGCTCTCCCAGGGTATCGAGGGGGGCGGCTTCGTCTTCGACACCGCCCTGGCGGCCTATCTGCTCTCCCCCACCGACGGCAGCTACGAGCTGGAGAAGCTGGGCATGGGCTATTTCGGCCATGAGTTTGCCAAGGCCAAGGATACCTACCTGGCCCCCGACGCCTTCGCACCCCTCTCCGCCTTTGAGGACGCCAGGGCGGCGGGGGAGGACCCCTACGCCTCCGCCGGAGACCGGGAAAGCGCGGCGGCTGCGGTGAGCGGCCCCATGGGGGCCCTGCTCTCCCACTGCGCCCTCATCGGGGCTTTGAAGGAGACCATGGCTAAGCGGCTCCGTGAGCTGGGGATGGAGCAGCTCTACTATGAGATGGAGCTTCCCCTGTGCGCCGTGCTCGCCGGTATGGAGCGCTCCGGGGTGCTGGTGGACCGGAAGGCCCTGGCCGCTTTCGGGGAGATGCTGGACAAAGGCATCGCCGCCGACGAGGCCCTTATCTACGAGCTGGCGGGGGAGCAGTTCAACATCAATTCCACCCAGCAGCTGGGGCATATCCTCTTTGACAAGCTGGGCCTGCCGCCGGTGAAGAAGACCAAGAGCGGCTACTCCACCAACGCCGAGGTGCTGGAGAAGCTGCGTCAGAAGCACCCCATCGTGGAGACCGTGCTGGACTACCGGCAGCTTGCCAAGCTGAAATCCACCTATGTGGACGGCCTCACCAAGGTCATCGCCCCGGACGGACGTATCCACACCTCCTTCCAGAACACAGTCACCGCCACCGGGCGGCTCTCCTCCACCGAGCCCAACCTCCAGAACATCCCGGTGCGCACCGAGCTGGGCGCGGAGCTGCGCAAGATGTTCGTCCCCGCCCCGGGCTGCGTGCTGGTGGACGCGGACTACTCCCAGATCGAGCTGCGCCTGCTGGCCCATATTGCCGATGATGAGCATATGATCGCCGCCTTCCGCAGCGGGGAGGACATCCACACCGTCACCGCCAGCCAGGTCTTCGGCGTGGCGCCGGAGGCGGTCACCCATGAGATGCGCCGCCGGGCCAAGGCGGTGAACTTCGGCATTGTCTACGGCATCTCCGACTTCTCCCTCGCTCAGGACATCGGAGTGACCCGCAGCGAGGCCAAGGAATATATGGACAAGTATTTTGAAAAGTACGCCGGGGTGCGCGCCTATATGGACACGGTGGTAAAGCGGGCCAAGGAGGAGGGGTATGTCGCCACCCTCTTCGGCCGCCGCCGGTGGCTGCCCGAGCTCAAGTCCTCCAACTTCAACCTGCGCTCCTTCGGCGAGCGGGTGGCTCTCAATATGCCCATCCAGGGCACCGCTGCCGACCTTATCAAGCTGGCCATGCTCCATGTGCAAAGGGCGCTGAAGGAGGCGGGGCTCTCCGCCCGGCTCATCCTCCAGGTCCACGACGAGCTCATCGTGGAGTGCCCGGAGGCCGAGGCCCAGACCGTTCAGGACCTGCTGAGGCGGGAGATGGAGGGCGTGGCGGCGCTGTCGGTGCCCCTGGAGGTCAGCGCCGGCGTGGGCAAGAGCTGGGCGGAGGCGCACTGATGGAGCAAATGCGTGAAATCAGCCGCCGCTACGGCCTGGGCGCCGTGACGGCAGAGAGCGTGCGCCGGGGCACCGTGGCCGCCGTGTGGCGGCTGCGGGACGGGGCGGGCGAGTATCTGCTGCGCACGCTCACGGGGCCGGAGCAGGGGGAGATGGAGCGGCGCATCGTCCGCCACCTCCGAAGCCGCGGCTTTTCCGCCACCCCCGCCATTTTGGAAACCACCGACGGCTCCTCCATGACGGAGATCGGGGGGACGTGGTATCAGCTCCAGACCTATCGCCCGGGCCCCCGGCCCGATCCGGCCATTCCGGGTATGCCGGAGCGGATCGCCCAGCTGGCGGCTGCGCTGACGGCGGCGCTGGACGATTGTCCGGCGGAGGGGCTCCTGCCCGACCGCTTTGACCTCGCCGCCCTCTGGGCGCGGGGAAGAGAGGGGTGGGAGGCCCTGGGCCTTCCCATGTCCCTGCAGGAGGCCGACCGGGCGGTGGCCGAGGCGGCGGCCCTGCCAGCAAAGGAGCGGCGGGTGGTCCACGGGGACCTGGGGCCGTGGAACATGATCTGCACGGAGGAGGGGGAGCTGCTGGTGGTGGACTTCGGCGAGGCCCACCTGGCCGACCCCTACTTTGACCTGGCCGCAGCCCTGGGCGGCCTGCGCAACCACTGCCCGGGCGAGAAGCGGGATGCGGCGGCGGCGGCCTTTCTGAGCGAGTGCGAGGGCCTCATGCCCGGCCTGGACCGCGGCAGGCTTTTGGGGCAGCTTCGGCTGTGGCTGTGGCGGGGCCTTGCCCAGTGCGCCTGCTGGGCGGGCGGCCCGGGACCGGACTGGACCGCCATGGCCGGTACGCTGTACCGCAGCCTGAGCTGGACCATTCCGGACTGAGGGAGAGAAAGAGAGGATACCGAAGATGAACTACCGACTGCTTCCCATGGACCGCTCCCGGGTGGCCGACGTGGCTGCTATCGAGCAGGAGTGCTTTTCCCGGCCCTGGTCGGAGGATATGCTCACCCAGGAGCTTTACAATGACAGCGCCAGCTACATCCTGGCCGTGGCGGAGGACGGCACCGCCCTGGGGTACGCCGCCCTCACCGTGGTGCTGGACGAGGGCTCCATCGACAAGGTGGCGGTGAAAGGAAAGTACCGCCGCATGGGGGTGGCTGACGCTCTCGTTGACGCCTTCGTCCGCTTTGGCCGGGCAAATCTCGCCTTCCTCACCCTGGAGGTGCGACAGTCCAATACTGCTGCCCTGGAGCTCTATATGAAGCACGGCTTTGTCCAGGTGGGACGGCGGAAGAATTACTACACCGATCCCCGGGAGGACGCTATTTTGATGACACTGGAGTTTGATCATGGAACTGAAGCTGCTCAATAAGCTTGAACTGGAAGACCTTTATAACAATGAAATGACCGGGGACTTTCCCCGCAGCGAGCTCAAGCCTCTGAAGGCCATGCTTGCCCTGATGGACAGAGGCTGCTACCACGCGCTGCTGGCGGTGGAGGATGGCGAGGCGGTGGGCTACGCCATGCTGTGGCTTCCGCCGGAGGGAGAGGGAGCCCTGCTGGAGTACCTGGGCGTGCTGCGGGGACGGCGCAGCGGCGGCCTGGGCAGCCGGGTCCTTGCGTGCCTGGCGGAGCGGTACGGCGCCCTCTTCGGGGAGGCGGAGGCTCCCAGCTCGTCCGATGCCGCCGAAAATGACCTGCGCAGCCGGCGCATCGGCTTTTATGAGCGCAACGGCTTTCGCCTTCTGGACTATGAGTGTGCCCTGTTCGGGGTCCATTTCAAGTGCCTCTACCGGGGCCCCCAGGCCGATGACCGGAAGGTGGAGGCCCTCCACCGGAGCGTGTACGCAAGCTACTTTACGCCGGAGCATATGGCCCGGTATATCCAACTTCCTCTGCACGAAGGGGAGGCCATCCGTCCAGCCCCGGCCTGGCTGGAGGAGGACGGAGAAGACCAAGCGGAAGGGAAGGCGCGGACATGAATATTTTGGCCTTTGAATCCTCCTGTGACGAGACCGCCGTAGCGGTGGTGCGCTCCGGGCGCACCGTTTTGTCCGACGCCATCGCCTCCCAGGCGGATATGCACGCCCTCTACGGCGGCGTGGTGCCGGAGATCGCCTCCCGCAAGCATATTGAGGCCATCGCCCCCCTGGCCGACCGGGCTCTGGCGGAGGCGGGACTCACCAGGGAGGACATTGACGCTGTGGCGGTGACCTACGCGCCTGGGCTCATCGGCGCGGTGCTGGTGGGGGTGAACTTCGCCAAGTCGGTGGCCTATGCCCTGGGGGTGCCGCTGATCCCGGTGCACCACGTCCGGGGCCATATCGCGGCCAATTACATCACCCATCCCGACCTGGAGCCGCCTTTCCTGTGCCTGTGCGTCTCCGGGGGCACCACCGCCATTGTGGACGTGGCGGACTATACCACCATGGAGGTGCTGGGCTCCACCCGGGACGACGCGGCGGGGGAGTGCTTTGACAAGGTGGCCCGGGTGCTGGGCA
>LBJMR02800__coassemble_286_pt1 | contig 45266 bp, 42 predicted proteins | sample LBJMR02800__metabat2_low_PE_006 | metagenome-assembled genome bin LBJMR02800 | reverse complement strand
GGATGACCTCCACCAGCTTCATGACGGTGGCGGGGTTGAAGAAGTGCATGCCGATAAACTTGTCGGGCCGCTTCGTGGCGGCGGCGATGGCGGTGATGGAGATGGAAGAGGTGTTGGAGGCCAGGATGGTCTCGGGTTTGCAGATGCTGTCCAGCTCGGCGAAGATGCTCTTCTTGATCTCCAGATTCTCGATGGCGGCCTCCACCACCAGGTCGGCGTCGGCAGCGGCGGCCAGATCGGTGGTGAAGCTGATCTTGCCGGTGATGGCGGCCTTGCCGGCCTCATCCAGCTTGCCCTTGGCCACCAGCTTGTCCAGGCCCTTGTTCAGGCGGGCCTCGCTGGCCTTGATGATCTCGTCCTTGATGTCCCGAACCACCACGTCATAGCCCTTCTTGGCGAAGACCTGCGCGATGTCCAGACCCATGGTGCCGCCGCCGATGACAACGATCTTTTTCATACTATGTACTCCTCCTGCTATCTTAATTTTTCAGAATTATTCTGCTATGTCCGGCTCTTACCGGTTGGTGAAGTGCTTCTCAGTGCGCTTCTCCAGGAATGCGCCCATGCCAGCCCCACCCGGCGCTGCGCGCCGCGCGGGGACCACATGATCTTACTCAAATCGCCGGGAGTGAATCCCGTCGATTTCAAGGTTTTGGCCCGGGGCCAAAACGCTTGACGGCGCAAGCGCCGCCCCGCCGTGCGGGGCCCCACGAGGGCCCGGGCGCAGGTTTGAAGCTTACCGGTTGGTGAAGTGCTTCTCGGAGCGCTTCTCCAGGAATGCGCCCATGCCAGCCCCACCCGGCGCTGCGCGCCGCGCGGGGACCACATGATCTTACTCAAATCGCCGGGAGTGAATCCCGTCGATTTCAAGGTTTTGGCCCGGGGCCAAAACGCTTGACGGCGCAAGCGCCGCCCCGCCGTGCGGGGCCCCACGAGGGCCCGGGCGCAGGTTTGAAGCTTACCGGTTGGTGAAGTGCTTCTCGGAGCGCTTCTCCAGGAAGGCGCCCATGCCCTCGTTCTTGTCCTCAGTGCCGCAGGTGACGCCGAAAGCCTCGGCCTCGAAGGCGGAACCGGTATTGATGTCGGTCTGCATGCCCATGCGGATGCAGCGCTTGGACTCACACACAGCGATCTGGGCGTTGGCGCAGATGGCGTTCGCCATCTCCATGGCCTTGTCCATCAGCTCCTCAGGAGGATAGACGGCAGAGACAAGGCCGATCTCCTTGGCCTCGGCCGCGCCGATGACGCGGGCAGTCAGGATCAGCTCCATGGCCTTGCTGATGCCCACGATCCGGGGCAGACGCTGGGTGCCGCCAAAGCCGGGGGTGATACCCAGGCCAACCTCGGGCTGGCCGAACTTGGCCTTCTCACTGGCCAGACGGATGTCGCAGCTCATGGCCAGCTCACAGCCGCCGCCCAGGGCGAAGCCGTTGATGGCGGCGATGACAGGCTTGGAGAGGTTCTCCAGCTTCAGGAACACGCCGCCGCCGTGGACGCCGAACTTCTTGCCGTCGATGGAAGAGAAGCCCTTCATCTCGCCGATATCGGCCCCCGCCACAAAGCTGCGGCCTGCGCCGGTGAGGATGACCACATAGATCTCGTCGTCAGCGGCCACCTGATCGATGACCTGATCCAGATCGGTGAGGACCTGGCTGTTGAGGGCATTGAGGGCCTCCTGACGGTCGATGGTGACAACGCCGACATGTCCCTTCTTCTCAACTGTTACGAATCCCATTTACGTCTGCCTCCTTAAAAAATATTGACTTACGATGCGTGTGGCCTGTACGGATCGTTATTTTTTTAACATACCCGCACATGAAAAAGCGCAACAGCGCAGAATAATCCCATAAAAATCCCGTGCGGTTGCGTTCCGGCGGCGATCGCCTCCCCCAAGGTCCTCGTCGCAACTAACAGTATAACCCTTTCCTTCTCTGGGTGCAAGTCTATTTTATCGGGAATGATCACTATATTTGCCCAATTTTTCCGCTCTATTTATATCTATTTTGCACACCGTTCTTCCTGTTTTCCGCTTGCTGGAAGGGCCCGTGCTTCTTTTTAGGGGGCCCTGCTCGCCTCACACTCCCGTTAGGCCGACGATCCACTGCTCCAGCGGCAGGTAGGCCATGGGCAGGAAGATGGCGGGCAGCATGTTGCCCACCCGGATTTTGGCCTTGCCGAGGCCCAGCATGTTCACCGCGATACCCACGATGATCAGCCCCCCCACGGCACTCATCTCGGTCTTGACCGCCTCCCCCAAAAAGGGGGCGATCCACCCGGCCAGCAGGGTCAGCCCCCCCTGGTAGAGCAACAGCGGCACCACGGAAAAGGCCACCCCAATTCCCATGGCCGCCGCGAAGGTGATGGAGGTCACCCCGTCAATGACTCCCTTGGAGATCAGGATAGAGTAGTCCCCGTCCAGCCCTGCCCGGAAGGCCCCAGTGATGGCCATGGCCCCCACGCAGAAGAGCACCGAGGCGTTGACGAAGCCTTCGGTAAAACGGCTACCTCCCTCTTTGACCAGGCGGCGGCGCAGCAGCTCGCCCAGGCCGTCAAGCCTGCTCTCGATGCGCAGGGCCTCCCCCAGCAGAGTGCCCAACACCATGCACACCACCACGCAGAGGGTGTTCTCCGTGCCGATGGCTCCCGCTGCACCGATCCCCAGTACGCACAGGCCCAGGGCCGTTGTCAGAGCCGCGCCCAGGGCTGCGCTGAGCCGGTCCTTCAAAAGAAGCCCCAGCACGCTGCCCAGCAGCACCAGGGCGGCATTGATCACAGTGGCCAGCATGGTCTTCTCCCCTTTTCCTCTCTCACGTTTGACTGCTGTTGTGTGAGCCGTTTTATGGAATTGCGCGGCTGCAGCCGCACAAATAAGTTGCAAAACAGTTTATTCAGCAGACATTATGATAAACTGCCCCTGCCCCCTTGTCAAAGGCTTTTTCCCCACTCATGTCCCCCGGCAAGCGCGAATATAATGCCCATAAGACTGCGCCAGGGGAGGCTTCCGACGTGAAACTTGACCGCTCTTCCATGCTCTACGGCACCGCTATCCTCACCGCCATCAGCATCGTCTCCCAAGTGCTGGGCTTTGTCTACCGCATTTTCCTCTCCCGGCTTGTAGGCGCTGAGGTCATGGGCCTCTATCAGCTCGTCATGCCGGTATACTCTCTTTTCCTGTCCATGACCTCCGTGGGACTGACGGCGGCGGTGTCCTATCTCTCCTCGGAATACCACGCTCTGGGCGACAGCGCCGCCGCCGGCCGGGTCCTGCGCCGATGTCTGGGGTTCTTTCTGGCACTGTTCGTGCCGGTGGCCGCGGTCACCCTGCTGGGCTCTGATCCCATCTCGGTCTACCTCTTGGGGGACGCCCGCACCCAGCTGGGTCTCCTGCTGCTTCTGCCCTGTCTGCTGCTCACCGGCATTGAGAACCTCCACAAGCACTTCTTCTACGGCGGCGGCAACGTCCGTCCCCCTGCGGCGGTGGAGCTGTGCGAGCAGTTTATCCGCACCGCTGCCGTGCTCCTCCTTCTCTTGCTCTTTCTGCCCCAGAATCCCGAGCGCACCGTGGGTCTCATCGTGCTGGGCATGTGCTGCAGCGAGGTTTTCTCCTCTGTGACCTTGGTCCTGCTCTACCGCGCCCGCCGGCCCCCTGCCGCCCCTGCCCCTCCCAAGCTGAACCGGCGCATCGCCGCCGTGGCCCTCCCCGTGGCCGCCACCGCCCTGCTGGGCAACCTCATGGGCTCGGCCACCGCCGTGCTCATCCCCCAGCGTTTGGTCCATGCCGGTCTGGACGTCTCTCAGGCCATGAGCGCCTTTGGCGTAGTGTGCGGCATGACGCTGCCTATGCTCTGCCTGCCTACCTGCTTTATCGGCGCCCTGGGCCTGCTCCTCTCCCCCCGGCTGGCTCAGAGCCGCGCCCTGGGCCGCACCGCCGACATCCGCCGCCAGCTGGGCGGCGCCCTGCGTTCCACCTCCCTGCTCATCATGCCCGCTCTGGCCATGCTGGTGGTGGTGGGCCCCTCTCTGGGTACGCTGCTCTTCCGGGAACCCACTGCGGGCCGGTATATCCTTCCCCTGGCGGTGGGCGTGCTGTTCTCCTGCTATCAGGCGGTACTCTCCAGCGCCCTCAACGGGCTGGGACGGCAGGCCTCCTCCGCCCGCAGCGCCATCCTCTGCGGCGCCGTACAGCTGCTGTGTACCTGGCTGCTCATGGGACTACGGGGCGTGGGGCTGAGTGGATATGTAGCTGGCTTCGTGGCCAGCTCCGTCCTGGGCGCTCTTCTCAACTGGCGGGAGGTCTCCAGGGCCTCCGGGCTGCGGCTACATCTATTCTCCTGGTGCGCCGCCCCTGCCCTCGCCGCTCTCCTCGCCGCTTCGGTGACCGCGCTCCTTCTGCGCGTCCTGCGCGCGGCGGACCTGGGTGAGGTCCCGGCCATTCTGGTCTGTCTTCTCTTCGGTCTCGTCCTCTATCTCGCCGCGCTCTGTGCCCAGGGCGTCCTCCCCCGTCGGGGAGAGCTGGAATGACAATTTTCGTCCCTGTTCGGTTTCTTCTTCCCTTTTTCCCCGCCTCATGGTATAATTATGGTTAACCTATACTGATGAGACGAGGAATCTGCCATGCCTTCCACCCTGCGTTCCCGCCGTAGCCTCCGCCGTCCGCCCCGCCGGGGCGGACCCAGCGCCATTCATATCATTATCCTACTCCTCAAGATCAACATCGCGGTCCTCACCCTGGTGCTGATATCCCAGCTGGTGCTCAGCTTCTTCGCCGAGCCGGAGGCCACCGCCGACCATGATCCGTCCACCCACACCCCCTCGCCTACGGTCACTGCCACCCCCGCGCCCACGCCGGACGTCATCGGCCCTCCCGCCACGCCAGAGTGGGTGCAGGAAAATCTGCTGGACATCAATGAGTACTCCCGACCCGGGATCGCCCTGGAGCAGGTCAACGGCGTGGTGGTCCACTATACCGGAAACCCCGGCACCACCGCCGAACAGAACCGCAGCTACTTCAACAACCTGGCCCAGACCCACGAGACCTACGCCAGCAGCAACTTCGTCATCGGCATGGACGGCACCATCATCTTGTGCGTGCCCATGGACGAGGTGGCCTACTGCACCGGCGAGCGCAACTACGACACGCTCTCCATCGAGGTCTGTCATCCCGACGACACCGGCGAGTTCACCCAAGAGGCCTACGACGCCCTGGTGCGCTTGGTGCAGTTCCTCATCGACCACTATCAGCTCCAGCGGGAGGACATCCTGCGCCACTACGACGTGATGGGCAAGGAGTGTCCCCGCTGGTTCGTGGAGCATCCGGAGGACTGGCAGGCTTTCCTGGATGAGTTCACCTACGCCCCCGACCCTGAGGACGCCGCGTAAAAGAAAAGGCGGCCCCGGAGCAGCAGCTCCGGGGCCGTTTTTATGCCGATCTCTCAGATTATCATGAGCTGCCCAAGCAGCGGCTCGAACCGGACGCCCTCCAGGGGGTCGCTTCCCTGGGCCAGAGTGTCCGCGGCGCACTGCTGGACGAAGGATACCGCCCGCCGGTTGGCCTCCGCCAGCTTCTCCCCCCGCAGCAGGCCCCCCAGCAAGACGCTGGCGTAGAGGTCCCCGGTGCCGGGAAAATGGGCGTCCACTTCCTCCGCGGCGGCGCAGCTCACCGCGCCGGTGGCGCGGTCCAGACAGACCGCCCCCACCTTTCCGCCCTGCACGTGGACCCCCGTCACTGCCACGGAGCGCCGCCCGTCCAGGGAGAGGGCCTCCAGCCAGCGGCGCAGGGTGGCCTCCTTGGGCCGCTCCTCATAGGGCTCTCCCAGCAGGAGGGATACCTCAGTGAGGTTGGGGGTAATGACATCCGCCAGAGCGGCAAGAGCTGCCATCTCCCGGCACATCTCGGGGGTATAGGTCCGGTAAGGGGCGCCGTAGTCCCCCATCACCGGGTCGATGAGTACCAAGGTGTTCTCCGTGCGGAAGCGGCGGACAAATTCCTCCAGAATCCCGATCTGCCGCGCAGAGCCCAGAAATCCGCTGTATACGGCGTCAAAGGACGCGCCCAGCTCCTGCCAATGGTCTCCGGTAGCGGCCATCTGCCCGGTCATGTCGTGAAAGACAGACCGGTCCGACGGCGGATAGGCGGTGTGGGCGGAGAGGTAGGCTGTGGGCACGGCGCAGCACTGGGCTCCCATGGCCGAGAGCACCGGTATGGCCACGCCCAGGGAACACCGTCCGTATCCCGACAGGTCGTGAAACAGTGCCGTCTTTGGCGTTTTGTTCATCTGCTTCTCCTTCCCCGGCCGCCCTGCGGCGGCGATCAAACAATAAGAAAAAGAGAGTATCATCTGCTCTGAGATGATACTCTCTTGGTCCGAGTGACTGGATTCGAACCAGCGGCCTCTTGAACCCCATTCAAGCGCGATACCAAACTTCGCCACACCCGGATCTTGCCCTGCCGAAGCAGCTTAGTTATAGTAGCACACATTCAAACATAATGCAAGGGTTTTTTGCAAAAAATAAAAACTTCTCTTGACCCAGCCTCATTGACAATTTTTCCGGCCGATGATAAAGTAAACACACCCCTCTTCCAAAAGAAGGGGCCATGCACATACACAGGTATGATATAGGGTAAAAGCAGAGGAAAAATAGAATATGCGGGCATGATGGAATTGGTAGACATGCGAGATTTAGGTTCTCGTGCAGTGATGCGTTGGGGTTCGAGTCCCCATGCCCGCACCAAGGGCCCGTCGAAGAATTTTTTCATTCTGCGACGGGCCCTTTGAGTTTCGTCGCCAGATAGCAGTTATTCGTCGGGCGAATACTCCTCTGTCTCACCTCCTGTCGGCAAGACGCAATACCATGAACGGAATAATAAGTCTGCTGACATTGTTCCTCGTGCTTGTTATAAGTGGAAATATCGTGACGTTTGTGATATAGTGAGGCGATAGAACGGCTTGTGGGTCGAACTGTCAGACCAATGGATGGGCGGGGACTTTAAGATGGGCGCAGAGATCATGATTGTGGACGACGAGGCGGCCATTGCCGACTTGATCGACGTCTACTTGCAAAACGAAGGGTACACAGTCCACAAATTTTATAATGCTACACAGGCGCTGGAATGCGTGGAGCATGAGCGGCTGGACCTGGCCATTCTGGATGTGATGCTTCCGGATATGGACGGATTTACGCTCTGCCAGAAGATCCGGGAGAGGCATCTCTTTCCCATCTTAATGCTCACCGCGAAGGTAGAGGATATGGACAAGATCACCGGCCTCACCCTGGGGGCGGACGACTACATCACAAAGCCCTTCAGTCCTCTGGAGCTGGTGGCACGGGTCAAAACCCAGCTGCGTCGCTACACCCGTTATAACCCGGGCAGTGGCGGTGGCGAGGAGGCTTCCCGGGAGTATGATATCCGGGGACTGCAGATTTCCAAGGCAACGCACAAATGCTTTCTCTTTGGGGAAGAGCTCTCCCTGACGCCTTTGGAATTTTCTATCCTCTGGTACCTGTGCAGCCGGCAGGGCCATGTGGTGTCCAGCGAGGAGCTTTTTGAGGCCGCTTGGGGCGAAAAATATATGGACAGCAACAATACTGTCATGAGCCATATTGCCCGTCTGAGGGAGAAGATGCACGAAAACAGCCGCAAGCCGAAGTTTATCAAAACTGTGTGGGGGGTGGGGTATACCATTGAGTAACCGGCGGATTCCAACGGAACGGGAAGAGCGGGGGAAGCGAGCGGGTCTTCGCACCTGGGGGCTTTACCTGCTGGCTCTGACCGCCTGGGTGACAGCGGTGATCGTCCTGGCGTTGCTGGGCATAATGGTCTGTGCCCAGGTCTCCTGGTCGTGGAGCAATCCTCTTTATCGTGTTCTGCTCTGGGTGCGGGAGTATATTTTCCTGGTGGGTATAGCTGTGGTGCTTCTGGGCTGGGTGGCCATCAGCTATTATTTCATTGCCCGCTCTGCCCGGGACCTGGAGTGGCTGCTCTCCGGGGCGGAGGAGCTGTCCCACCCTACGGATGTCCCGATCCGTTTGCCTCAGGGGCTGAAAAGTGCTGAGGACCAGCTGAATCTGGCCCGAGAACAGGCTCTGCGGGCCGCTCAGGCTGCCAAAGACGCCGAGCAGCGGAAAAGCGACCTGGTAGTCTACCTGGCCCATGATCTAAAAACGCCCCTTACCAGTGTCATCGGCTACCTCACCCTCCTGCGGGACGAGCCGGAGCTCTCCCCTGCCATGAGGGCGCGCTACACCGGCGTGGCGCTGGAGAAGGCCGAGCGGCTGGAGGACCTCATCAACGAGTTCTTTGATATTACCCGTTTCAGCCTCACCTATCTGGAACTGGAGAAGGGGGACACCGACCTGAAGCGGATGCTGGAGCAGATGTGCAGCGAGTTTGGCCCAGTCCTGGCCCAGAGAGGAATGACCTGCCAGCTGGACCTGCCCGAGGAGCTGCGGGCGGTCTGTGATCCGGGCAAGATGGCTCGGGTTTTTGATAATCTGCTCAACAACGCTTGCCACTATGCCTACTCCGATTCAGTTCTTCGAGTGGCGGCCCGGACAGAAGAGGCACAAATCGTGATCACCTTCCGCAATGCCAGGCCTACCATCCCTGCGGAAAAGCTCTCCCGGATGTTCGAGCAGTTTTTCCGCCTGGATGCCTCCCGGGGCACCCATACCGGAAACGCCGGATTGGGCTTGGCCATCGCCAAAGAGATCGTGGAGGCCCACGGCGGAACCATCACCGCCCGGAGTAAAGAGGAAGAGGTGCTATTCACCGTCACCCTGCCCCGGTAAGAAAATCGTAAGGATTTTCCGAGAAAATTGCAGGAATCCCGAAAGAGAAATGGAATACATGGAATGCCCTGTTTTGGTACCATTTTGATACCGAAACAGGGCATTTCCTTTTGGGAGGTTTTTATATGAAACGGATTTTGATTTTCTTCGGCGGCTGCTCCACCGAATACGGCGTATCTCTCCAGTCGGCCCACGCGGTACTGACCCACCTGGAACGAAGTCGATTTGAACCCCTGATGGTTGGTATCACGCAGAGGGGCGACTGGCTCTATTACACAGGTACACCCGACGACATCCTCGCCGATCGTTGGCAGGAATCCGAATGTATGCCTTGTACTCTGGTCCTCAGCCGGGGGGTGTCCCGTCTGCTCCTGCTGGACGGCAGCGGCACGCAACTGTCCTTTGACGCCGCTTTTCCGGTGCTTCACGGCAAGAATGGGGAGGACGGCACCCTCCAGGGTCTGCTTGAGCTGGCGGGGATTCCGGTCATTGGCTGCGGCACGCTGTCCTCTGCCCTGTGCATGGACAAGGACCGGGCCCATAAACTGGCCGCCCTGGCCGGGATAAAAGTACCCCGCAGTGCGGTGTTCCGCCGGGACGCGGGGATGGACGCGATCCAAGCGGCAGCGGCAGAGCTGGGATACCCACTCTTTGTAAAACCCGTCCGGGCCGGGTCCTCCTTTGGCATCACCCGGGTCATCGGCCCGGAGGGGCTGGCCGGAGCGGCAGCCGCCGCTTTTGCCAACGACCGGGAGCTGCTTCTAGAGGAGGCCATCCCAGGCTTCGAAGTGGGCTGTGCCGTACTGGGTACCGATGAGCTCACTGTAGGCGCGGTGGACGAGATCGAGCTCTCCCAGGGCTTCTTCGATTTCGAGGAGAAGTACACCCTGAAAACCTCCGCCATCCACTGCCCCGCCCGCATCCCGCCCCAAAAGGCGGCGGAGATCCAGGCGGCGGCCAAGACTATCTACCGCACTTTGGATTGCAAGGGCTTTGCCCGGGTGGACCTGTTTCTCACCCCGGAGGGGGAAATCGTCTTCAATGAGGTGAATACCATTCCCGGCTTCACCGCCCACAGCCGCCATCCCAACATGATGAAAGTGGCGGGGCTTCCTTTCACCGCCCTCATCACCCGCATCATCGAGGAGGAGGTGGGCGTATGAGGGTCCTGACTCAAGCCTCCGGCGCTCTGCTGCTGGTAAACGCCGCCCATGCCATTCAAACCTCTGCCGCGCCGGACCTGGTCTGCGTGGACCCCCGTTGGCCGGAGATCCAGCTGGAGCGGCGGGCGGCAGGGCTCCTCAACGCCTGCATCCGAGCGGTGGGAGGCGAACATACCATCGTCCCCGTCTCCGGCTGGCGCAGCCGTGAGGAACAGCAGGCCATCTGGGATGACACTCTGGTCAAGGAGGGGGAGGTCTTTACCCGGCAGTATGTGGCCCTTCCCGGATGCAGCGAACATCAGACGGGCCTGGCCATCGATCTGGGTTTGGCATCGGAGGAGATCGACTTCATTCGCCCTAATTTTCCATATAGCGGTGTGTGCGGCTCCTTCCGAAAGCTTGCCGCGGATTACGGCTTCATCCTGCGTTATCCCGCTGGGAAAGAAACTGTCACCGGTATTGCCCACGAGCCATGGCATTTCCGCTATGTGGGCGTACCCCATGCAAGATTCATGGCTGAACAAGGGCTTGTTCTGGAGGAATATATGGAGATGCTGCGTCGGGACTATTCTCAGCGGTCTCTGACCGTCTGTGCAGCCTGCCGCACGTTCCATATCTGGTACTGTGATGATTCAGTGCGGGATGATCTGCCCTCAGAACCGGGACGTTACTGCCAGGTGTCGGCGGACAACTGCGGCGGTTTTGTGGTCACCACCTGGAGGTGAACGGCCATGTCTTTACGAAAATTTTTTACCGACTGGTCCAAAGGGGACCGAATGGTGGGCTTCTGGCGTCTTTACCGTCTGCGCAGCCGGGCAAAGCGGAAGGTGATCCGGGATATTTTAACCTTTTTCTTCAACCGCAGCGCCCGGCGGCACGGAGGCTATGTGGGACCCGGCGCGGTGATCCTAGATAAACCGGTGCTACCCCATGGACTCCATGGGATCTACATCTCCCGCTTTGCCACCATAGGCGCAGGGTGTTGGATCTACCAGAATGTCACCATCGGGGAGGTAAACCGGCGAGCCCCCGTTATCGGGAATGGATGTCTCATTGGCGCGGGGGCGGTGCTGGTGGGGGACATCCGCATCGGCGACGGGGCAAAGATCGGCGCAGGAGCGGTGGTGTGTCAGGACATCCCGGCGGGATGCACCGTAGTAGCCCAGCCGCCCCGGATTTTGGAAGGGGGAGCGGGCCGTGCGTGAGGAAGCAAGCCGTGCCTGGCGGGAAGTGGATTTGAACGCTTTGGCCCATAACGCCCGCACTCTCCAGGCTGCTTTGTGTTCCGGCTGCCGCCTGATGGCGGTAGTAAAGGCCGATGCATATGGACACGGGGCCATCCCTGTGGCCCGGCGGTTGGAAGCGGAGGGAGTGAAAGCCTTTGCAGTGGCCTGCCTGGAGGAGGGAATTGCTCTGCGGCAGGCGGGTGTCCGGGGGAAAATCCTGATCCTGGGCTACACGCCGCCGGAAATGGCTTCTCTCATTTACCGGTGGAAGCTCATCCAGTCGGTAGCGGATGAGGATCACGGCCGGGCTTTGGCCGCCCAAGGTGTGCCGCTCTCAGTCCACTTGGCGTTGGATACCGGCATGCACCGTCTGGGCATTCCGGCGGAGGACCACAAGGCTTTGCAGCATTTATATGAACTGCCAAATTTGAATATTGAGGGGGTGTTTTCCCACCTGTGCATGTCGGACAGCCTGGAAGCGGAGGATATGGCCTTTACCCACACGCAGTTAGAGCGATTTTACGGGGCGGTCCAATGGCTCAGGGCCCACGGTCTGGACCCGGGAGAGGTTCATATCCAGGCCAGCTACGGCATCTGGAACCTGCCGCCTCAGCCGTGCTTCTGGGCACGGGCGGGCATCGCCCTTTACGGCGTTTTCAGCAAAGACGCAACCACCGGGCGAACGCTGGCTCTGGGTCCAGCGCTTTCCCTTCGCGCCCGGGTGGTTTCAGTACGCACCCTGCTGCCCGGCGAGGGAGCGGGATACGGCCTGGCCTTCCGGGCGGAGCAAATGCGGAAGCTGGCCGTCGTTTCCATCGGCTATGCTGACGGCCTGCCGCGCTGCCTCCCCCAACAAAAGGGCGAGGTACTGCTTCACGCAGCGCGCTGCCCCATGGTGGGGCGGATGTGCATGGATCAGCTGCTGGTGGATGTGACCGACGTGCCTTGTGTGAAGCCCGGTGATGTGGCGACGATCATCGGAACCGACGGCGGGCAAGTGATCCGGGCTGAAGATGTGGCTGGGCAGTGCGGTACGATCACCAACGAACTCCTTTCTAGGCTTGGGCACCGTCTACCCATTGTCACAGACTGGAAAAGCCATGTCGGTTGACGGCACCGCTGTCTATCACTGAGGTGACATCACCTCCAGGGTCCGGGGGGCGGCCGGGCGGGTCGGACACCCACTGCCCGTATTATAAATCACGAACGCGACGAGATGCAGAGAGGGGGACGCCCTGTGGGCGTCCCCCTCTCTGCCTTGTATCCCTCCGAGCCAGACGGTCAGGGCGTGAGGTCGTAGAGCGTATAGGTGCCCTCCTCCTCGGCCATTCGACCGACGATCGCGCTGGGTTTGCCGCTATAATCCGTGTTTGGCGCCCCCCTTCATCTCCGACTCCCGTCGGGCGCCGCCTCCGCCTCCCGGCGGGCGCCGCCGCCCTTGTATATCCATCCTGATTGTGGTATTATAATGTTTTGCAAACCACGTTAATTTCACAGGAAAGGAGGGGTCCCATGTCTGTCACTCAGCCGTCTGAGCCAGGCCACGCCGGAGAGCGGTGGGCCGTAAAGCAGTCAGTGTCCGTGCTGCTGTTCTGGCTGCTCTCCCTGGCACTTTGGGAGCTGACAGTGGCTCTTTCCGCCGGTGAGTCTCTCAAGCGACTGCCGCTGATGCTGGCCTTCTCCTGCGTGGCCGCTCTGGTCCTGGCACCGCTATCTGCTCTACGGGGCCTTTTTGGAAAGATCCTCGCCCCGCTTTTGCTGGGCCTGACCACCCTTTTTTATTGCGTGCAGCTGGTCTATTACCACATCTGCGACAGCTACCTCTCCGTGGGTCTTCTCTCCGTGGGTGACGAAGCTCTGACCAACTTCGCCCCCATTGTGTGGGGCGGTATCCTCGCCTGCCTGCCGCAGCTCATTCTCCTGGTGATCCCCCTAGTCGCCTATTTCCTGCTGCGCCACTTCGCCCTTCTCCCCAGGCAGGGGCTTCCCTGGCGCCCCCTCGTCCTCAGTCCCGTGCTGGCCGTAGTCCTGGGAACGGGGCTCACCCTCTCTCTCCCCCTTTGGGGCACCGCTCTGGACTCCCCTGTCGCCATCCTCCACAGCAACAGCGCCACCTTGGAGCGCCGGGCCGAGCAGTTCGGCCTGCTCACCGCCCAGGTGCTGGACCTGCGCCGCTTCTTCTTCGGCGGCGGCGTGGAGCTCAGCGGCAGCCTGGACCTGACCGACGGCGGCAGCGGAGAGCGCAACGTCCTCCCTGAGCTGGACTTCTCCCTTCTGCCCGACCCCGAGGAGGAGGATGCTGAGGATCTGACGCGGCTCAACAACTACTTCTCCGGCCTCTCGGGTACGGCCAAAAACCAGTACACCGGCTATTTCGAAGGATACAACCTCATTGTCATCTGCGCCGAGTCCTTCTCCCCCTACCTGGTGGATGAGGACCTGACCCCCACCCTCTACCGCCTGTCCCAAGAGGGTTTCCGCTTTGAGAACTTCTACGGCAGCTTCTCCAGCGTCACCACCAACGGCGAGTACAGCCTGTGTCTGGGGCTCATGCCCGACCCTCTCTACTCCAGCTTCACCGTCTCCATGAGCAACTACCTGCCCTTCACCCTGGCCCACCTCTTCTCCGCCCGGGGTGTGGACGCCTTGGCCTACCACGACGGCCTTGCCACCTACTATAATCGCTCCACCACCCACTCCAACATGGGCTATGACTTCAAAGCCATTGGTTCCGGGCTGGACATGGAGATGGCCGTCCCCCCCTCCGATCTGGAGATGATGGAAAAGACGGTGGACGGGTATATCGGCCTCTCCTCCTTCCACGTTTACTACATGACCCACTCGGGCCACTTCCCCTACACCTTTGAGGGCAACGCAGTGAGCGAGAAAAACCGCGCCTTGGTGGAGGACCTGGACGTGAGCGAGGAGCTCCGTGCCTACTACGCCTGCCAGCTGGAGCTGGAGCAGGCGGTAAGCTATCTGGTGGAGCGCCTGGAGGAGGCGGGCAAGGCAGAAGAGACCGTCATCGTCCTCACCGGTGACCACCTGCCCTACGGCCTCACTGACGAGGCCTACGCCGCCCTGGCGGGCGATGCCGTGGATGAGCCCTTCTGGCAGCATAAAAACAGCTTCATCTGCTGGAACGGCGGCATGGAGGAGAGCGTGGTGGTGGAGGACTACTGCTGCACCCAGGATATTTTGCCCACCCTGCTCAACCTCTTCGGCCTACCCTATGACTCCCGGCTGCTCACCGGCCGGGATGTCCTCTCCCCCTGTACCCATCTGGCTCTGCTGGAGGACGGCAGTTTCCTCACCGAGCAGCTCCAGTACGACGCCTCTACCGGCTCCCTGACCTGGGCCAACGGAGCCATGCCCGACGAGGCGTATGCCCAGGCTCTGGTCCAGGCGGTCAATGACCAACTCTCGGTCTCCTCCGCCATTCTCCTCTCCGATTACTACGGCTACCTCTTCCCCGCCCTGGGTCTTGCCGAGGACTGGGGCGGCTACGACATCGCCTCCATCTTCCCCGATGTGGACGGAAAGTGGTACGAAGAGGAGGTGCGCATTCTCTTCGACGCCCACGCCGTGGCCGGCTCGGGCACCGGCGCCTTCGACGGAGAGTCCCCCGCCCTGCGCTGCGCCTTCTCGGTGCTGCTCATGCGGCTTTTGGAGCTGCCCGAGCTGGAGGACTACGCCGCCCCCTACACGGACGTGCGCCATACCATCTGGTACGCCCACGCCGTCACCGCCCTGTGGGAGGCCGGGCTTCTCCCAGACGGGGAACTTTTCCGGCCCGACGATCCCCTGACCACCGCTGAGGCGACCGACATTCTGGCCCGGACAGGCGCTTACCTGGGGCTGGAGCAGCCGGAGGCCTGGGCCCGCTCGGCAGTGGAGGAGACCTATGCCCGCCAGCAGGAGGCCGGAGCCTCCACGCTGGGAGAGGGGGTCCTCTCCCGGGGCGCCATGGCCGTGCTGGGCGTAGAGCTTCTGGAGCTCAAAGATTCCCTTCCCTCTCCATCCTGATGAAACGAGGTGTTCCGTGAGAAAATCCAGGCGACTTCTCCAACAAAACCGCACTATCCTCTTTGAAAAGTTCAAGGAATCCCTGTCCTCAGTTCTGCCGGTCACGGGCATCGTGTTCCTGCTGTGCTTCACCATCTCCCCGGTGCCCAACGACCTGCTGCTGGGGTTCATCCTGGGCGCTGCCCTGCTCATCGTCGGCATGGGTCTCTTTACTCTGGGGGCGGACATGGCCATGATCCCCATCGGCAGCCATGTGGGTTCCGCCATCACCCGGTCGAGAAAGGTTTGGGTGGTGGTGCTGGTGAGCCTGGTGGTGGGCATCTTCATCACCATGTCGGAGCCCGACCTCCAAGTCCTGGCTCAGCAGGTACCTGGGGTACCCAACATGACCCTCATTCTCTCGGTGGCCGTGGGCGTCGGTTTGTTCCTGGTGGTCGCCATGCTGCGCATGCTGCTGCGGGTTCACCTCTCCCATCTGCTCATCGGCCTTTATATTCTGGTCTTTCTCCTGGCCGCCTTTGTTCCATCGGAGTTTCTGTCGGTGGCCTTCGACTCCGGCGGCGTCACCACCGGACCCATGACCGTCCCCTTTATTATGGCTCTGGGCGCCGGCGTGGCCGCCATCCGCAGCGACGGCAACGCGGAAAGCGACAGTTTCGGCCTGGTGGCCCTGTGCTCGGTGGGCCCCATCCTGGCGGTGCTCATCCTGGGCATCGTCTACGGCGCGGGGTCGGGTGCCTATGAGTACACCCCCATCCCCGTCTCTGAGGACTCCCGGGAGCTGGGCCTGCTCTTTCTCTCCTCCCTGCCCTCCTATCTGGAGGAGGTGGCGGTGGCCCTGTGTCCCATTCTGGTGTTCTTCCTTCTCTTCCAGGTCGTGGAGCTGCATCTCAGCGGCCGGGAGCTGGCCCGGATCGGCGTGGGCGTGGTCTACACCTACCTGGGCCTGGCCCTCTTCCTCACCGGGGTCAACACTGGCTTCATGCCGGTGGGCACTTACATAGGCGAGCTCATCGGCTCTATGAGCATCCGGTGGATCATCATCCCCATCGGCATGGTCATCGGCTACTTCCTCTCCGCCGCCGAGCCCGCGGTCCACGTCCTCAACCAGCAGGTCTTCCAGCTCACCGCCGGCGGTATTCCCGCCAAGGCCCTGTCCACCAGTCTGTCCATCGGCGTGTCCATCTCGGTAGGCCTCTCCATGGTGCGGGTACTCACCGGCCTGCCCATTCTCTGCCTGCTCATTCCCGGCTACCTGCTGGCCGGTGTGCTCACCTTCTTCACGCCCCCCATCTTCACCGCCATCGCCTTTGACTCCGGCGGCGTGGCCTCCGGGCCCATGACCGCCACCTTCCTGCTCCCCCTGGCCACCGGCGTGTGCATGGGGGTGGGCGGCAACGTGGTGGTGGACGCCTTCGGCGTGGTGGCCATGGTGGCCATGACCCCCCTCATCACCATCCAGCTGCTGGGCATCTACCACGCTTTCCGCAGCCGAAAGACTCCCTCCGGCCCGGACGCACCCTCCACTCCGTCCCAGGATCAGGAGGACATCGTCATTCTGGATACCCAGGGCGACGACGAGATCATCACCTTTTAAGGAGGAGCCCCATGGGAATGTGCTATTTTGTCACCATCGTCCGGCGGGAGCTGGGAGAGCTGTTCCAGCACTACCTCCTCAGCCAGGGCCTTCAGACCCAGTGGGCCCTCCCCTGCGAGGGCACCGCGCAGCAGCGCACCCTAGACCTGCTAGGCATCGAAAAGACCGGCAAGGTTATGCTCTCCGCCGTCACCGCCGCTTCCAAGGCCCAGCGGTTGCTCAAGGGTGTGGTGCGGGAAATGCGCATCGACGTGCCCGGCAACGGCATCGCCTTCACCATCCCCCTGCGCAGCGTGGGGGGTACATCCAGTCTGCAATACCTGACAACAGGTCAGGACTCTGAGGAAACCGAGGTGATCTCCATGGAGGAAAACCGTTTCTCCCTCATCATCGTCATTGCCAACAAGGGCCACACCGACCCCGTCATGGACGCCGCCCGGGAGGCGGGGGCCAAGGGCGGCACCATCGTCCATGCCAAGGGGACCGGGGAAAAGCTGAACGCCACCTTCTTCGGCATGTCCATCGCCTCTGAGCAGGAGCTCATCTACATCGTCACCCGCCAGGAGAGTGAACGGACCATCATGCGCTCCATCCTGGACAAGGCGGGCCCCAGACAGGGACACATCTCCGCCGTGTTCTCCCTGCCCGTCCGGGACGTGGTGGGTCTGCGCAGCCTGACTGAGGAGGCATAAAGACAAAAACGAAAACGAGGGGGACAGGCCCACGGCCTGTCCCCCTCGTTTTTACACCATGCTCAGCGCGAGAGCAAATATTCCTCAATGGCCATGCCTACGCCGCCCTCGTAGTTGGCGCCGGTCACACGCTTGGCCGCGGCCTTCACCGTCTCCGGCGCGTTGCCCATGGCGAAGGAACAGCCCGCCCAGGAGAGCATCTCCAGGTCGTTGTCCCCGTCGCCGAAGGCCATGACCTGCTCCGGCGTGATGTCCAATCTTTCGCACAGCCGCGCCAGGGCCGCGCCTTTGTTGGCTCCCGCTGCGGTCAGCTCCAGGTTGGTGCCCAACGCCCCCGCACCGGAAAAGGGCCCGGTGGCCGAGAGCTCCGCGAGCAGCGGAGCGCGCACCTGGTCGGGCACATAGAAGATGTCAAACTTCTCCGCAAGACGGGTTTTGACCACGTCCATCATATCGTCCACCAAGGTGACGTTGCGCAGGAACATCTCCTCAAAGGCCGGAGAGAGGGCGAACTCCCGCATTCCCTCCAGCTCATTGCGCTGGACATAGTTCTCCCCGTCGGCATACAGCTCATAGGCCAGGGAGTGCCGGCGCAGAGCCTCTACGATGGCGGCGCACTGCACCCGGTCCATGGGCACCTTGTCCAGCACCTGCCCCGCGGCGGTGTCCAGAGTCAGGGCCCCGTTGGCGGTGAGGGCGTAGCGCACCAGCCCCAGCGGAGCCACCGTCTCCCGGATCAGGGACCAGCTGCGCCCGCTGGCGATCACGATCTCCACTCCCCGCTCCGCCGCTGCGCGCAGGGCCTCCACATTGCGCGCCGGAACGGTGCTGTGATCCCGGTCCAGCAGGGTACCGTCCATGTCCAGCGCGATGAGTTTGATGTCCAAAGCAAATGCCTCCTGTTGTGGGCGGTCTCCGCCGCACGGTAAAATGCCGGTCAGTCCAGGGCCCCCAGGTCCAGCCGCTCAAAGCCACGCAGCAGTTCTCTCGCCCGAGCCAGCAGGGCGGCGCAGCCGCCGGGCTGCGTGCTCTCCACGTTGAGGGGGAGCAGCGGGTCGTGGAGGGAGAGGCGCAGCAGCAGCCAGCCCTCCCCGGGGAAGGTCAGCCGTACCCCCTCGCAGGTCTCAGCCAGAATATACCCCGCTTGGGCCGCACGGATACGGAAGGTCTCCAGCACCTGGGCGCCGTAGGCTGCAGTATCCGTCCCCGAGATGGGGATGCGCCGCTCCATGGCCTCCCCCGCCGGGGGCAGGGCGGCGATGAGGGACTCCAGCTTCTTGCCCTCCCGCCTCATCCGGGCAGCGGCGATGATGAGCTTCACCGCCATATAGGCCCCGTCGTCCAGGTAGTAGTTCTCCTTCATGGCACCGTGGCCCGAGGTCTCAATGGCCAGCGGGGCGCAAACGCCCTCGGTGCCCAGCCGGATGGCCTCGTTGATGACGTTCTTATACCCCCGCTTAAATCGGCGGTGCCTGAGCCCCAGGGAGGTGAGAAAATCGGTGAGCCGGTCGCTGGTCACCGAGTCGGTGACAATGGTGCCGCCAGGGTAGTCAGGAGCCAGGATGGCGGCCATCATGGCGATGATGGCGTCACGGTTGACCTCCTCCCCATCGGAGAGGACAGCGGACATCCGGTCCCCGTCGGTATCGAAGATAATGCCCAGGTCTGCCTTATGCGCCAGCACCGCCTGTCGGATGGAGGCCATGGCGGCCTTGTCCTCCGGGTTGGGCGCGTGGTTGGGGAAGTTACCGTCAGGCTCCAGGAACTGGCTGCCAGTGCAGTCCGCCCCCAGGCGCTCCAGCACGTCGGTGACGAAAAAGCCTCCCACGCCGTTGCCCGCGTCCACCAGGATGTGAAGCCCCTCCAGCGGCCGCTCCCCCGCTCCGGCGCCCTCCACAATCTTGCGCCGCAGAGAGGCGGCGTACAAGTCCATCAGGGCGCAGGTAGGCGCCTCGGCCGGGCCCTGGACGGCCTCCAGCCCTTCCGCCAGCTCCAACACCGAGCGGATGTCGCCCTTGTCAAGGCCTCCGGCGGGGGTAAAGAATTTCATTCCGTTGCGCTCACGGGGCAGGTGGCTGGCCGTGAGCATAATGGAGCCGTCAAAGCCGGTCTCGGGGAACACGGTGCCCATAAACATGGCCGGGGTGGACGCCAGGCCGCAGTCTTCGGCCTCCGCCCCCTGGGCTCTCAGCCCCCGGATGGCCGCCCGCTTAAGAGACTGCGCCGTGAGCCGGGAGTCGTGCCCCACCCCGATGCGCGGATGCTCCTTTCCCGTAGCGGCCCTGAGCCAGCAGACAAAGCCCTCGGCGATGCGGCACACCGCCTCCTCCGTCAGGTTGACGCTCTTGCCCCCCTCCACGGCCAGGGCCACGCCCCGCACGTCGCTGCCGTTCTGCAGCTGCATAAGCTCCTGCTTTGCGCCCATTGTGCCACGCTCCTTTCTGTTCTGTCTCTGTCAGTATACGGCAAACTCTCCGTCCACACAAGAGGGCAGGTATAAAATCCCCCTGGCGTTTTCTACAAAAAGCGCCGCCGTGCCGGTTTCCCGTTCCCCCCGTTGCGCCGGCGGGCAGGATTTGATATAATAATGCGTACTGAACAAAGCGGTACGCATGGAAAGCCAAGGATTTCCATGCAAAATAACTTTGTTCAAGTGCAAGGGTTTTGTACCGTTTTCGCCCAAAACCCTTGCACCACTCACACAAGTGCCATGGCACTTGTGTGAGGATACGCATTGCAACAATGTTGCACTTGATTGAAAACAACTGAAATCAGCCGTTTTCAATCAAGTGCGCGGCAATGCCGCGCAAATAAACCGCATTGCGGTTTATTCAGCAGACATTATAATAGCCAAAATACTTGCCACGGAAACGGGGGGCTTTGCTTGTTCAATCAGCGGCAGCTTGCCATTATCGATATGCTCCAGACCCAGGACAAAGTCTCGGTCACCGAGCTCACCGACGCCCTGGGCGTCTCTCTGGTCACTGTTCGCCAGGACCTCAAAAAGCTGGAAGAGCGAGGGGTGCTCAAGCGCACCCACGGCGGCGCGGTGCCCGTGGTCAGCGGCTACGACATCTCCACCCGGATGTGGAACCACTACGAGGCCAAGCTGCGCATCGCCCAGGCTGCCGCCAGTCTGGTCAGCGACGGGGAGACTGTCATTGTGGAGACCGGCTCCACCTGCTCCCTGCTGGCTCGGGAATTGGCCGCCAAGCGGGGGGTAACCATCATCACAAATTCGGTGTTCCTGGCCAATTTCGTCCGGGACTGCCCCTCCCTGGACATCGTGCTTCTGGGGGGCTCCTTCCAGCACGACGCCGAGACCAACGTGGGTCCTCTCACCAAGCTGTGCCTGAGCCAGTTCTCGGTGGACAAGTGCTTCATCGGTGCAGACGCCGTCAGCGCCGAGATGGGCGTCACCGCCATCAACCTCTTCCGGGCCGAGGTGGCCCGGTACATGGCCCACTCCGCCAGGAAGATGATCGTCCTCACCACCTCGGACAAGGTGGGTGGCAGCTCCACCACCACCATCTTCCCCCTCTCCACCCTCCACACCCTCATCACCGACGACGCCCTTCCCCAGCGGCAGGAGCAACTGCTCACCGCCGCCGGCGTGCATGTAATCAAGGCCTGATTCCTCCCTTCTATCACGTCTCTCTTCCGTCTATACTATACTGTGATGAGAAAAGGAGGGGCGGAGATGGAACATAAAGAAGATAGGCGCGAATGGCTCTCGCGGCTGCTTGTGTGCGCAGCGGCGGCCCTGGCGGTCTATTACGCTGTGGAAAAATGGGGCGGAAAGCTGCCGGGTTTTCCGGAAGAGTATCTGCCCTGGCTGCGGGAAAACCGTCTCCAGGCCATCGCCGTGACGGCGGCGGTGCTCTTTGGAGCCTCGCTGGTCCTCCTGCCGCTGGAGGCGCAAGATAAGGAGGACCCGGGCGAATTCGTTCCCTGCGAGTAAAAAAGAGACCTGCCTTCCGGCAGGTCTCTTTTTTTGCGCTTTACCAGTCCTGGCTCAGATCAAAAATCCCTCCGTCCAGGATCTTCATGAATTCCGCTGTAACGTAGTCCAGGTCTTCCTCTTCCTCCTTGAAAAGGCCCCAGTTCAGGCCCAGGAAGTTGGATGCGCCCATGAGGGTGTAGGCCAGGACCTCGCTGTCGATCTTCCGACACTGGTCCTTGTCTGCCGCCTCATTGAGTCCCCGGATATAGGCCGCCGCGAAATTCACATAGTAGTCCACAAACAGCTGTTTGTCCACATACAGCGACTCCCAGATGATGTGGTACATATACCGGTTCTCCCGCACAAAGCTCAGCCAGCTGCGCAGGCCCACCTCTTCCATCTCCCGGCGGGTCTCACAGTCCTTGATGGCCTTGCTCAGGTTCTTACGGATCTTATGGCTGCACTGGAGCAGCAGATACCGGTAGAGATTATACTTGCCGTCAAAGTAGATGTAGAAGGTACCGGCACCGATCGACGCCAGATTTGTAATGTCGTTGATGGAAGCGCGATGGTACCCCTTTTCAAAAAATACCTGCTCCGCTGCTGCAAGGATCCGGTCTAACGTGGCCTTTCCCCGCTTTGTTCTCGGTCTGTTCACCAGGGGTTCCAAACCATTTGCCTCCTCTTCTCCGGAAATACTCTGCCGTTCTCTTCCTGTCTCGACGGAGAATCCCCGGTCTCGACCCGATCGAGCCCATAATTTTCCAACAGTTGGTACAATACCACCTTTTCCACTTTTTTGCAAGCTTTTTTTTAGCCGATGGGATATTCCGTGGTGGGGTTATTCAGGAAGCCCAGCGCCAGAGAGGCGAACAGCATGGGCTTCTCATACATGGAGGCGTGACCACAGTTGGGGATGACCACATACTCGCAGTTGGGAATATGCTCCGCCAGGAACCGCTGCTCGGGCATGGGGATGAGATAGTCGTTCTCACAGGAGACCACCAGCGTGGGCACGGTGATCTTATGGAGCTGATCGGACACGTCGTAATCCCGGGAGCTGTTGGTCAGGCGAATCATGGCCTCATAGAAGGCAGGATTCCCGAAGACAGGGGTGAGGACCTCCCGGCGATGGGCCATCCATTCCTTCTGCTTAATATAGAATTCAGGGGAATAGATGACCGGGATGGTGGTGAGATAATAGGCCTCTCCGCAGTTGCGGGCAGCCAGATTCCAGCCGTCGCCGATATCCTGGAGCCATGCGCCGGTCCGGGCCGTCACATTGAACAGCTCCAGACGCTCCAGACGCTCGGGGTACTTCACCGCGAAACGCAGGGCCACCTCGCTGCCGTAGGAAATGCCCATGACAGTGGCCTTCTCCAGGCCCAGATGGTCCATCAGTGCCAGTACGACCTCAGCCTGGATACCCTGGCTGTACTCCCCCGTCATCCGCTCAGACTGGCCCTGATCCAGGAAGTCCATGAGGATGAGCTGGTTGGCAGCCGAAAAAGCCGGTACGAATGCCTTCCAGCTGGCGGTGGACATCATGATGCCGTTGAGCACGATAAAGGGCTTGCCCTCACCGTGGATCTCATAGTAGATCTGCTTGCCTTCAAAGGTAAAATAAGACATGGGGCACGCCTCCTGTCACGATTTAGCGGTCATAAACGATGCCGATCTCACGGGCCTGGGCCTTGAGCTCGTCCCGGAACTTGGGGTGGGCAATGGCGATGAGCCGCTCCACACGCTCCCGGATATTGGTGCCCCGCAGCTCGGCCACGCCGTACTCGGTGACCACCCGGTCCACGTCGTTGCGGGACAGGGAAACGGCGGCGCCCGGCATCAGCTGGGGCACGATCTTGGAGACCTCATGCTTCTCCCCGTCGGGGCCCTTGACCATGGCGGTGGAGTACAGAGCGATGATGCTCTTGCCGTTCTTGGACATCTGGGCGCCGATGGCGGTATCCGCCTGGCCGCCGGTGCCGGAGAACTGCTTGGAGCCCAGAGACTCGCTGGCGCACTGACCGGTCAGGTCCACCTCCAGGGTGGTGTTGATGGACACCTGGTTGTCATTGCGGGCAATGACATAGGGATCGTTGGTCCAGGCACCGTCCATGATGGCGATGGCGGGGTTGTAGTCCATGAACTCATAGAGCTCCGGCTCGCCCATGGCGAAGGTGGTGACGATCTTGCCCTTCTCGTACTGCTTGCACTTGCCGTTGATGACACCCAGCTTGGCCAGCTTCATCATACCGGTGGTGAGCATCTCGGTGTGGATGCCCAGATCGTTCTTGGTCTTGAGGGCCTCGGCCACAGCGTTGGGAATGCCGCCGATACCCAGCTGGATGCAAGATCCGTCGGGCACCATGTCGGCGATGTATTTGCCGATGATGGCGTCCTTCTCGGAGAAGGGGGCGTCGGGCATGACAGGGGGCTTGTAGTCCACCTTGATCATGTAGTCCACATCGCTCACCGGCAGCTGCACGTCGCCGAAGGTATAGGGCATGTTGGGGTTGACCTCCAGGATCACCAGGTCGGCAGCCTCGATCATGCGCTTTTCATAGGTGTTGGACAGAGAGAGGGAGACATAGCCGTGCTTGTCCGGCAGGGTGGCCGCGCCAACATAGATGTTGGGCTTGACGTGATAGAGCCGCTTGGTGGCCGCCAGGTGGAGGTGGTTGGGAATGAAGGACATATTGCCGTTGGAGTGGGCCTTGCGCAGGGCGGGGGCATAGAACCAGCCGTCCACCAGGAAGGAGTTGCGGTACTCAGGCTTATAGATCTCCGAAGGGTGCGTGGGCAGACAGTTGGTGACGGTCACGTCCTTCACCCGGTCGGCGATGGTGTGCAGCTGGCCCATGAAAGCGCCTGCTTCCGCAGAGCCCAGGCCGGTCACGATCACGTCACCCGACTTGACATAGGAAAGCGCCTGTTCGACAGAAATGTACTTCTCCTCGATGTTCATGTCAATTCCTCCTCTAGCCCGTAGGGGCATATAATATCGAGCCGTCTCGCCGGCTCATGGTCCTCTGCGATCTTGGCGGGGGATACCGGGAACCACCCGGTGGTCCAGTTGGCTTCCTGAACCATGTGAAAACGGCCGAACCCGGCCGCTTTCACACGGCTGCGCGGCGCTGGCCGCACGAATGATCCGCACCCTCGGCCGCTGAGTAAGCGCCCGGTGAGAGATGCGGGGGAGAAGGTCGCCCTTCTCCCCCGCATGGGCGTTGGCTGTTTCTATTCGGTTTGCCGCGGATTAGCCCACGTGAGCCATCACGTCATCCAGGGACATGATGGGAGTCGCAGTCAGCAGATCATAGAGGCCGGTATCGGGATTGACCTCCAGGGAGATGGTGTTCAGAGCCAGAGCGGTAACGCCCAGACGGTCGCCGCCGGCGAAGTCGATGTCGCCGCCCATGGGGATGTGCAGGGGGGCGCTCTCCATGGCAGTGACATAGTTCTCCCAGGTCAGGTCAAGGCCCTGGGCCTCGATCTGGTCCAGACCGTGGATGAAGGTCTTGGCGGCCACATAGCCGGCCATAGCGTAGGAGTTGAGGGAGTAAGTATCCTCGGCAGCAATGCCGTTCTCAGCCTCCCAAGCCAGCATGACCTCAGCAAAGGCGTTGTACTCGGCCAGGCCCTGCTCGGTGGTCAGGTCCAGCCAGGAAGTGGCGTAGATGGGACGGTCAGCAGTGACGGAACCGTTGGCCACCAGCTCGCCCAGAGTGACGGCGGAGGCGCTGACGTAGGAGGTGATGACCTTGGCGTTGTAGTTGGCGTCACGCATGGCGGTCATGACCTTGGCCATGGGGTCCTGGTTGGAGGCGATGATGACCACGTCGCAGCCATTGTTCTTGAGCACGTTGACGGCGGCAGAGTAATCGGTGGCGGCAGCGTCCACGTCCTGATAGACGATCTCCACGCCGCTGATCTCCTGAGCCTGGCGCTCCACGCCGGCCTTCAGGCCCTCGCCGGCGTCGTCGGTGGTGGCGATGCAGCCGATCTTGGTGCCGCCCAGGCCGATGCCGTCCTCAGTGGAGGCCACAGCGCGGGCCAGCAGCACGCGGCCCTCGGCGTCATAGATGGGCTGCACGGAGAAGACCACGGCGTCGTTGCCGGTGGCGCCCTCCTGATAGAGCTCGGAGATGCCGGTGGCGGCGTAGACCATGGGGATGCCCACTTCCTTGATGTAGTCCAGAGTGGCGCCCACGGTGGGGGTGCCGAAGTGGCCCACCAGAGCGAAGACCTTGTCGGTCTCCACCAGGGTCTTGGTGTAGGTCAGACCGTTGGCGGCGTCGAAGTCATCGTTGTAGTTGATGAGGCGCACGGTACGACCCTCAAAGCCGCCGGCGTCGTTGTACTCCTTCAGAGCGGCATTGAGGCCGGCATTGAAGGGGATGCCCACGTCAGCATAGGCACCGGCGGTGGTGGCGGTGTTGCCGATGAGGATCTCGGTGTCGGTGACACCCTGGACGGTGCCAGTGGTCTCGCCGCCCTGCTCAGTCTCGCTGCCCTGGGTGGGAGTGGGGTTGGTGCTGCCCTCGTCGTTGTTGCAGGCGGCCAGGGCAAAGATCATGGCGCCGCAGGCCAGGAGCGCGAGGAGCTTCTTGGTCAGGTTCTTCATGTGTTTCTCTCCTTTTCATTGCAATTTGTGGGGCATATGTGAAGGGTATTTGCTGACTTGCTTGAAACGCCTCAGGCCTTCTTGCCGCCCAGATAGGCGTCGATGAGCCGCTCGTCCTTAATCAGCTCGGAGGCCTTGCCCTCCATGCTGATGAGACCCAGCTCCAGCACATAGGCGTAATCGGCGATCTTCAGGGTCTGCAGGGCGTTCTGCTCCACGATAAGCACCGTCATTCCCATGTCCCGCACCTCCCGGATAACCCGGAAGATGTCCTTGATCACCAGAGGCGCAAGGCCCAGGGAGGGCTCATCCAGCAGCAGAATCTTGGGGTCGGACATCAGGGCCCGGCCGATGGCCAGCATCTGCTGCTCGCCGCCGGAGAGCGTGGACGCCTGCTGACGACGCCGCTGCTCCAGCACCGGGAAGAGCTTGTAGACCCGCTGCATATTCTGCTGGGCCCGCTCTTTGCTCTTGAGAATGTAGGCACCCGCCTTCAGGTTCTCCTCCACGGTCAGCCCGTAGAAGATGAGCCGTCCCTCGGGGGACATGCTGATGCCCTGGCGGGTCACTTTGCAGGCCCGCTTGCTCAGCGGCTCACCGGCCTGGGTAATGGTGCCCGCGCTGGGACGGATCACGCCGCTGATGGCACGCAGCGTGGTAGTCTTGCCGGCGCCGTTGGCGCCCAGCAGAGCCACGATCTGGCCCTGCTCCACGTTCAGGTCGATGCCGCGCACCGCCTGGATAGGCCCGTAGTTCACCTTCAGGCCCCGCACTTCCAACAACGCCATGCTTACTCCTCCTCTCCGCTGTCGCCCAGGTAGGCCGCCTGGACGTCCTTGTTGGCCTGCACCTCATCCGGGGTACCCAGAGCCAGCAGTTTGCCGAAGGAGATGGCGCAGATGGTGTCGCAGATATCCATGACCAGGCCCATATCGTGCTCCACCAGCAGGATGGTACACTTGTACTCCTCCTGGATGCGCCGGATGAGCTTTGCAAGCTCCGCGGTCTCGGAATCATTGAGGCCGGCGGCCGGCTCGTCCAGAATGATGAGCTGGGGATCGCACATCAGGGTGCGGGCGATCTCGATCTTCTTGAGCACGCCGTAGGGCAGCCCCATGGCGTACCAGTCCTTGTAGGCCGTCAGGCCCATGAACTCCAGCACCTTCATGGCCCGGGCGCGGATCACCCGCTCCTCCTGGCGGAGGATGGGCAGGTGCAGGGTCTGCTCGGCCAGGTTGGCGGTGTACTGACGATGGCCGGCGATGAGCAGGTTATCCAGCACGCTCAGCTCCCGGATGACCTCCACGTTCTGGAAGGTACGCACGATGCCCTGGAGGATCACGTCGTGGACTTTCTCCTTGTTCAGGTCCACCGTCTGGCCCGACTTGTTCTCAAAGTGCAGCGTGCCAGCGGTGGGCTTGTAAAACTGGGTGATGCAGTTGAAGACAGTGGTCTTGCCGGCGCCGTTGGGGCCGATAAGGCCGAAGATCTCACCCTTCTTTACCTGGAAGCTCAGGCCGTCCACGGCCTTGACGCCGCCGAAGTACATGCACAGGTCCTTCACGTCCAGCACCACGCCCTCAGGCAGCTTCAGGCCGGTCTGGGGCAGGTCCTTCTCCGCCTGGGAGAGCTTCTCCCGGAAGGCCGCGGCCCGCTTTTCATGGGCGGCAGCCTTCTTGGGCTCCATCTGGGCCAGGCTCTCATAGAGCTGCACCTTCCGGCGCAGACGATCCACATGACTGTAGCTGACAGACATTAGGCCGCCTCCTTTCCGCCCTGGGCCCGCTTGCTCTTAATCTTGGCAGTCACCTGACTGGCAATCTGAGCAAAGCCGCCGGGGAAGAACATAACCACCACGATGATGAGCACACCGGTCACCAGGATGATAAAGGCGGGATTCTCCACAAAGAAGGGGATCTTGCTCAGGAACATGGCCTGGAGGCCATAGATAATGAACACGCCGAAGGTAGTCCCCCACAGACTCTTTGCGCCGCCGATGATCACCGCGCCCAGAATATTCAGGGAGGTGGTCAGCGTGAGCAGCGTGGAGGTGGAGGTAGTGATGGTGCGGATGAACATCATGTACAGCACACCGCCGATGCCGGCGAAGATGATGGAGATGACGAAGGCCAGCAGACGGAACTTCATCAGGGAGATGCCCATGGCCTGAGCCGCCGAGGTGGAGTTCTTCATGGCCAGCATGGCCCGGCCCGTGGGGCTGTTAATGAGGTTGGAGAGCAGCCACATGAGCAGCGCGAAGGTGAACAGGATCAGGAAGTAGGCGCCCTGGTCCCCAATCTTCAGACCGAAGAGGCGGACATGGTCCACGTCGATCTTTACGGTGGACTTGATGACCATGAGCAGGTTGCGGATGATCTCCGACAGGCCCAGGGTCAGGATGGCCAGGTAGATGCCCTCGATGCGCAGAGAGATGAAGCCCACCACCACGCCGATGACGATGGAGGCCACAATGGCGGCCAGCAGAGCCACGATATAGGGCAGGTTAAACTCCTGGATCACATAGAAGGCCACATAGGCGCCGATGCCGATGAAGCCGCCGGTGCCCAGAGAGGCAAGGCCGGAATAACCCAGCAGCAGGCAGAAGCCGATGGCGATGATGGCATAGATCATGGTATTGCCCACCGCCTGCACGAAGGACGAGGAGATCAGGCCTGCCATGGACAAAAACTCGATGAGCGCCACGATCACCACAAAGATGATGATCTGGGAAAGGGGATTTCGCAGGAAATCCACCACAGGATTCTTTTTCTTCATATTCTCTCTGGCCCCCTTACACTTTCTTGACCACGGGCTTGCCGGTCAGGCCCTGGGGCCGGATAAGGATGACAATGAGCATCAGCACATAGACAATGACCATGTTCCACCGGGAGATGTTGGCAAGGCCGGGGAAGTTGGCCAAAAAGCCAATGCAGCTGGAGACTACAGGGATGCACACTGCGCCGATGACCGGGCCGTAGAAGGTGGAGAAGCCGCCCAGAATGCCGGCCAGGAAGGCGTTGACCTGCACAGTGGTCATGAAGCCGGAGGAGATCATGGTGCCGCCACCGGCATACATCACCGCGGCCAGCACGCCCAGGGCGCCCGCAATGGCCCAGGAAGCGGCGGTGATCACATGGCTGTTGATACCCATGAGCTCAGCGGTGAACTCGTTGGAAGCGGTGGCACGCACACCCAGGCCCCACTTGCTGTACTTGAGCAGCAGGAACAGGGCGCCCAGCACCACTACCGTGATGATGAGGCAAATGATGGAGTGCTTGGTGATGACGATCTCGCCGCCGAAGGCAGGGATGATGAAGTTGGGCGCCACGCCCGCCTTCTGGGTGTTATAGAAGGGCTCAAAGGGAATGGTCTCGGGGGTGCCGAAGATCAGCGGGATAGCGCCGAAGATCAGGGACACAAGACCCATGGTGATGATCTGCTTACCCAGGGCGTTGACGTTCTTGCCCTTGCGGAAGATCACGATGTCCACGAACAGACCCACCAGCACGCCCACCACCATACCGGGGAACAGACCCAGCCAGACCGGCAGGTCATACTTGCCGAACAGGTCGGCGGTGATGTAGCAGCCCAGCGCGGCGATAGAGCCCTGGGCAAAGTTTGTAGTGGTGGAGGTCTTGAAGATCAGCGTAACGGCAAACGCCGCGATGGCCGTGATGCACACGCTGAGGAGCGTACCGCACAGCGTGGAGAAAAAGGCGGCCAGCATCATTTCTCCTCACCTCCTGCTGTCAGCACAGCGGTGAGGCGCTTCCCTGTGCCTGGATTCAGTCTTTTCATTGGCATTTTACCTCCGTCCTCGAATATCGTGTTCCGCTGCCGCGGGACACATCCCCGTGCCCCCGGACGCCCCGGGGCCTATGGATCCGTCCCGCCGCATACGCCCCCGGGGGACGAGAGCTCCCCCGGGGGTGTCGTACACAGTCTTTTTGAGCTTACAGTGCCAGTAGTCTTACTGAGCGTTAGCCACGATAGTAGCCATATCCTCCATGGGATAGACGACCTCCCAGCCGCCCTCCACGTCGGGGTTGCACTTGGACAGCAGCATGGACTGCACGCCCATACGCTGGCCGTTGGAGAAGTCGATGCTGCCGCCGAAGGGGATCTCGATGGGGGCCTCTTCCAGGGCCGCCATGTAGGACTCCCAGGTCACAGCCTCGCCCTCCAGGCGGCGCAGGCCCTCGCAGAACACGTGAGCGGCCACCCAGCCGGACTCGGCGTCGGTGTTCTCCACGTACTCCTCGGGCATCCACTCAGAGAGGCCAGCGCGTAAATGGCGCCGGTCTCAAGGCTTCTCAGCAGTAGTTGGAAAAAAGTACTCACTCAGCGTCCCCCCACTTGATCACGTTGGCCGCCCAGGTGTAGCCGATGCCTGCGGCAATCATGGTCAGCACGGTGCCGTCCTTCACCTTGCCCTGCTCCAGCGCCAGCTTCAGAGAGAGGATCTGGTCGATCTGGCCCACATGGCCGTAGTTCTCCAGGTAGATGGTCTTATCCTCGCTCAGGCCCAGGTCGGCGAGCATGCCCTTGTGGCCGGAACGCTTGATGTGCAGGATGTCCAGATAGCCGATGTCGGCGCGGGTCATACCGGACTTGCGCAGCGCCTCGTCGATGCAGTGATACCAGTTGGGCATGGAAACGCTGTTGAGCAGGCCCTTCATCTTGGGGGAGTCCATCAGACGCAGCTTATAGAGCTCCTGGATGTTCTCCGCAGTGGCGGGCTCGGCGATGCCGCCCACCTTCGCGCCACAGGTATGGACCACGGAGCCGTCGCTCATCAGGTGGGTACCCAGCAGCAGGTTCTTATTATAATTCTTCTTCATCAGAATGGCGCCGCCGCCGGCAGCCAGATTATACATGAAGGAGACGTTGTTATCGGTGTAATCGATGAGATCACAGTTGCGGTAACCGCCGCAGATGAGGACGGTGTTGATCTCGTCGTCGGCGATGAGCATGTCCTTGGCCATCTTCATGGCGGACACGCAGGTGCAGCAGCGATTCTGCACGTCGATGCCCCAGGCGTTCTTGGCCCCGATCCGGTCCTGAACATAGCAGGCGGAGGTGGTCAGGGGATACTCCTTCCACTCCTCAGTAATGCAGAGGATGGCGTCGATCTCCAGAGGGTCCACTCCGGTGTTCTTCAGGCAGTCCAGCGCGGCCAGAGCGCCCATCTCCTGGGTCCCGTCACAGGGATCGGCGGAGGGAACGCACTTCTCCACGATACCCAGCTTGTTGATGACGGCGTCCTCGCTCCAGTTGCCGCCGGTAGCCTCGGAGATCTCCTTGGCGGTCATCCGCTTGCTGGGGAGATAGATGCCCAGACCCACGATACCCACATTTACATTCTGCTTGCTCATTGGAATGCTCCTCCTATTCCTTTTTTCTGTTTTCTTTGAAATACTTTCCCTCTGCCGTGCAGCGAGATTTCTCAGGAAGGCGCTTCGCCTGCTCCCTTCCTCGGTCCGTCTGCACAGAGTTGGGCGGCAGCCCAGGCGCACCCCCCAGTAAGTGGGGGAGGGGATGCGCCCGTGCCGCCCTGCGGGAGCATTTGCCGGAACGCAGCCGTCGGGCATCAATACATCATAATATTCAGTGCCCTCTGGCCCTTTTGGAAAACATGAAAGATGATTCGCTTTCCGACTTTTAGAATAGCCGCCATCAATCCCCTTTGTCAAGTCTTATTTTCACTTTCAGGTGTAGAATTTTTGTGCGATTCTACACAAAAACAGGGTTGACAAACTGCCTCGTTCCGTCTATGATGTGACATGAAAGATGATTCGTATATCACCTAAAAATCTACTGAATCAAGAAGGAGAATGCAACGATGAAAGGCCTTACCATGCAAGAGATCAAGCTCGGCGACTCCGCCTCCTTCAGCAAGACCATTACCGAAGCGGACATCACCCTCTTCGCCGGCATCAGCGGCGACTTCAATCCCGCTCACATGAACGCCGTGGAGGCCGGCAAGAGCATGTTCGGCCAGCGCATTGCCCACGGCATGCTTTCCGCCGGCTTCATCTCCAACGTCCTGGGCAACTACCTGCCCGGCCCCGGCACCATCTACATGGGCCAGGAGCTCAAGTTCCTCAAGCCCGTCTTCATCGGTGACACTGTCACCGCTACCGCCACCGTGGTGGAGCGCATCGAGGAGAAGAACCGCCTGAAGCTGGAGACCGTGGTCACCAACCAGAAGGGCGAGACCGTCATTACCGGTATGGCCACCGTCATGCCTCCCAAGGCCTGATCATCGTTTCCCTCCGGCCCGGCGGGAAACCGCCGGGCCTCCCCGACACACACAATCGTAATACTGTGTAAATCCCTTGGCTGTGCGGGGAACGGAGTCTTTTGACCCCGCTCCCCGCACGCTTTTTATTTTTTATAAGGAGGATCATAGCTATGGCTTACTTTACCACCAGCGGCGGCGTGCGCCTGTTTTATGAGGTGAAGGGCGACCCCAACGGCAAGGAGACTGTCGCCTTTCTCAACGGCGTCATGGCCTCCACCAACTCCTGGTCCCTGCTTACCCCCGTTTTCGAAAAACTGGGCTGGCGCATCATCCTCCACGACTTCAAGGGACAGATGAAGTCAGACAAGCCTGCCGGCCCCTACTCCTTCGCCCAGCATTGCGCCGAGGCCAGAGAGCTCTTCCTCTCCCTGGGCGCGGAGCAGCTCCACCTCATCGGCACCTCCTATGGCGGCGAGACCGCCATGAAGTTCGCCATCCTCTACCCCGAAATGGTCAAGACCATCTCGGTCATCGACTCGGTCAGTGAGCTGGACGATGTGCTCAGCGGCTTTGTCCTGGGCTGGAAGATACTATGCGACACCAAGGACGGAGAGACCTTCTTCTGGGGCATGGCGCCTAGTATTTACGGTCCTGACTTCATCCGGGACAACAAGGCCATGCTCACCGAGCGAGCCAAGGCCACCAAGGCCGCCAACGCCGACTACCTGGAGGGGCAGAAGATCCTCTACGACACCTTTGCCCAGGATGTGACCATGACCGATGAGCTGGGAAGCATCCGCTGCCCCGCCCTTATCCTCTGCGGCGAACAGGATATTCTCAAGCCCCCCCGCTTCTCCAAAATCATGGCCGACGCTATCCCCGGCGCCGAGTACCTCACCATCCCCGGCTGCGGACATGTGGCCATCTTCGAAAGGCCCAGGGAGCTGGAGAGCGCCATCCTCGGCTTTATCCTCAAGCACACGATTTGAAGTCCATAGCGCAAAAAATTGCAAAAAGCCGTCGGTCCGCTTCCACAGGCGGACCGACGGCTTTTCCCTGTTTTATGTACTTTTTTCGCCTATGACGTTTTGACCAAAGCCCGCTTCAGCGGAACAGAGGCAGCAGGGCCGCGCCGATGATGCCCGCATCGTTGCCCAGGGAGGCAGCCACCAGCCGGGTACGCCGGGCGTTATGGCGGGCGTAATCCTCCCGGTCCACCATCTCCCGCACTCTGCCCAGCAGCGTCTCCCCCGCGCCGGCCACGCCCCCGCCCACGCAGAAGACCTCCGGCTGGAAGATGTTAATGAGGCTGGCAATACCGCAGGCCAAATAGCTCTGGTACTCCTCCACCAGGGCTTTGGCTGTAGCGTCACCTAGAGCAGCGGCCTCAAAGGCCGTCCGGCCCTCCACCTTCTCCAGGCTGCCGGCCACACGCCACAGCGCCGACTCAGGATGGCGCTCCATCTCCTCCCGGGTGCGCTTGATGAGGGCGGTAGCGGAGGCGTAGGCTTCAAAGCAGCCCTTGCGGCCGCAGGTACAGCTGCGGCCGCCGTATTCGATGACGAAGTGGCCCACCTCCAGCCCCGCGTAGTTGTAGCCGGTATAGAGCTTGCCCCCCAGCACAGCGCCGCCGCCCACGCCGGTGCCCAAGGTGATGGCTACCATGGACTCGCTCCCCCGGCCTGCCCCGGCGGCATACTCCCCCAGGGCCGCGGCATTGGCATCGTTCTCCAGGTAAACCGGCCGGCCCAGGCGCTGCTCCACCATGCCCGACAGGGGAACATGGTGAAAGTCCAGGTTGGACCAGTACTCCACGATCCCCGCACCGGGGTCGATGGTACCGGGAGAACCCACACCCACGGAGGCAATCTCCTCCATGGCAAGGCCGGCTCCCTCCACCGCCGCCCGGGCGGCGGCAGCCATAGCATCGGCTACTGCCTCTGCCCCGGTGCGGGGCGTGGACACCCGGCCCCGGGAGAGGATAGTTCCTCCTTCGTCCACCACCGCGGCGGCCACGTTGATCCCGCCCAGATCGATCCCCAGATACTTCATATAAAAGGTCTCCTTCCCCTCTGTGATCTTCTGGGAAATCATAGCACAAAAAAGACCGTGCCTCAAGAGGCACGGTCCTCTTTATCTATTTTTTGCTTCCCGCTATGCCCCGGTGGTATCGGTCTGTTTTTCCGGCTCCCGATCGGGCTTCCCGGTCCGTTTTTTTCGTCCCCGCATGTGGACAGCCAGGGTGATGATACCGCTGAGAACCAGGAAGGAGTAAAAGCTGATTCCCCGGCTCACCAGCACCGCCGGTGTCACCAGGTCGGAGCCAAAGAACAGGGCGAAGGCAGCCACAAATCCCCCCTCGCTGGCGCCCACCGCTCCGGGCAGCGGGAGAGCGGACGTGGCCACGGTGAGCAGCACCTGGGTGCCGATGAGATCCATGGGGCCATACTCACTCAGTCCAAAGGCCCGGTAGACCACAAAGGGCACGGAGAACAGCGCGGTGAGCTGCACGGTGGCGAGTCCCAGCAGCACCGGGATCAGGCCGGGATTCTTCCGGAGGCATGCCGCGCCCTCCCGGTATTCCTCCAACTGCCGGTCCAGCCGTTCCCGAGCCGTCTTTGCCTCCCGGATCAGGCGCAGGCGCACCAGAATGCCCAGCACACCGCCCGTCAGACGGCGGGCCGCCCGGGGCAGGAACATGACGCACAGCATCCCTGCGGTGAGGACCACCATGACGGCACCGCCGTAGAGCAGCAGCAGCCCCAGGCCGCCCCCCATCAGGGAGAGTAGGCCGGGCCGCAGCAGCAGCATCACGGCGGCGTAGAGGAGGATGGTCACCTGGTAGCACACGGCCAGCAGCATCATGTCCAAAGCCCCATGGGCCGCCGGGACCCCGTCCCGGCTCATGTAGTAGATCTGGGCGGGCTGCCCACCGGTGGAGGAGGGCGTGATGGAGCTGACGTAAAAGCCCACGAAGGAATACCCCAGGCACCTGCGGTAGGGCACGCTGTGGCCCAGACGCCCCAGGATTACCCGGGTCCCCATGGCTTCACTGCCCACAAACACAAACATCAGCCCCAGGCCCAGCAGCACATAGCCCGGCTGCACCCGCTTCAGGGCTCCCGCCAGCTCTCCCAGCGGCTGGTCCCGCAGCAGCAGGAAACCGGTCAGCACGATCAGCGCGATCAGGATGACCGCGCCCAGGCGGCCGCGTTTAAGCCCCATGGGAGCGTTTTCTCCTCCTCAGCAGGAAATAACTCACCACGCCGGCTGCCGCCGCCAGGGCGGCAACTGCGGACAGGATGGACACCAGGGCGATCTTGTTCTCTTTTTTCATCAGGCGCACGCTCCTTTTTTCATCAGGCCGGAGAGCAGCCGGTTCAGGCTCTCTTCTTCCAGTTGGCTCTTAAGCCGGCGCATGTTCTCCCGCATCCGCTCCAGGGCCGCCGTATCGTAAATGAGCCCCGAGATGGCCGAGAGGCACTCCTCGCTCCCCTTCCGCGCAATGCGACCGATGCCGCTGCGCAGCAGGAAGCGGGCATTGTTGATCTCTTGCTGAAGGAAAGGCTCCCAGGCCAGGATGGGCAGTTCGGAGAAGATGGTTTCAAACAGGGTGATGCCGCCCGGCTTGGTGAGGACCAGGTCCGCCCAGGCCATGTACTCATAGACCCGGTCGGTAAAGCCCAAGACCTCGATGTTCTCATACCGGCCCTCCAGCCGCTCCCGCAGCTTCTCATTTCCCCCGGCGATGAGTACTGTCTTCACTCCAGGCATGGCGTTGAGTTCCTCATAAAACCGCTCCCGCTTAGGCATGAGCCCCAGGCCCCCGCCCATGATGAGCAGATGGCGCTCCCCATCACCGCTGCGGCGGCCGGGGTGCTTGAACTCAGAGCGCACCGGAATGCCGGTAACCAGCACGCGGCCGCGCTCCACGCCCTTCTTCGCCAGGCGCTCACGGATCTCGTCGCTGCCCACCAGGTAGCAGTCAGTACCGGTGTTGATCCACTCGGAGTGGGACGAGAGATCAGTGATGCAGGTCACCAGAGGCAGCCGAGAGCGGGTCTCCCTCTTGTACCGGGAGACCGTCTTGGCGCAGAAGGGATGGGTGGCGATAACGGCGTCAGGCCGCCGCAGCTCCAGCAGCTGCTGGAGCTTATCCAGGAAAAAGGACTCCAACAGCTGGGGCGTTTCCGTGGCGACGTTCTCGGTCATGCGGTAATAAGTATTGAAGATCCCGCTGCCGTGGGTCACCAGAAGATCAAATCCTTTATAGATGGTCTCGGAGGCATCGGGCATGGACCAGGCCAGAAAGTCCTCCACTGTAACGCAGGCCTCCGGAAAGCTTGCCTGGAGCTGCTGACGCAGCGACTGGGATGCCGACCAATGACCCATACCGAACTTGCCGGTCAGGATGAGAATGTTCACGTCCGCTCCCTCCTTTCCGCACCGCGGCGGATGTTCCCTTTCCGATCATTTGATGACTTTAGTATAGCAAAGGCTCCTTGAAAAGTCTTTAAGTTTCTCTTAAATTTCCCTCAAGGCCTCCTGCTCTCGGCGGGCAACGGCAATACAGGCCGGCAGCGCACGTTCAGAGCGTCTCCCTGGCGTGCTGTCCCTCGTCTGCTGAGGGTACCCAGCGTATAGACGCAGGCAGAGGTCCGCGGCCACACAGTGCCGCCCGCCAGTCCTCTCCCGCCCAACTGCGCACCAGAGGTTCACCGCCCTCCTCCTCTGGAAGCGGCGGCTGGACCTGCCGGGGGTCGTAAAGTCCTGCGCCAGTGTATTTCACTAGGCTCTCCTTCCGGGTCCAGAGGGTGTAGAAATCCTCCCACCGCCTGCCCCGGGCGTCATACCACACCAGTTCCTCCGGCGTGAGGGCCCGCTGGGGCAGTCTGGGAGAGCGAGGGCGCAGGACCTCGATATCCACCCCAACCGGCTCCTCCCCCACGGCGCACAGGGCTAAAGGCCCGCTGTGGCTGAGGTTGAAGTGGATCTGAGGATGGCTGGGGAAATAGGGTTTGCCTCTCTCACCCCGGGCGATCTCCGGCATCTGCCGGAGGCCAAAGCTCTCCTCCAGCGCCAGAGCCAGCAGGGCCCGGGCCTCCGCCCGGCCGTCTCCGCCCCGGCTGCCCAGCAGCAGATACACGCCCTTTCCCCCCTTTCGCGCCCTATTGTACTCGGGCCGTCCCCTGATTTCAATGGGCGTTTTCCACAATCCCGCCCCGGTCTCCACAGAAAACCGACCGCCGGAAATTCCGGCGGGCGGCCGCTTCATTTCAAAGGACGAAATCTTCCTCTTTCAAATGGCTGAAATCAGGGGCGGCGGGCTTGGGCGGCACCCGCTTGAGAGGGTCGTACCGAAACCACCGGCAGGACTGCCCAGCGGACATGACACCCTTTTTTGCGCACAGCACATGCTCCTCATCCAGCATGGCGCTCCTGGCGCAGTAAGTGCACCGGGGCTCCATCTTCTTTTCAAACAGCACCGTGCCATCCCCCATTTCTCTCGCGGTATTATGCCACAAGGGCTGCGGCCTTGTGGTATAAATGGCATCATTCGCGGCCGCGCCATCAGGCGGGAGCGAATTGTGCCGAAATAGTTGGTACAATAGCTGCTGCGCAGCTATTGTACCACACCCCGTCGACCTTTTCCACTCTTTTTTCTCACCGCCAGAGCTGCGGTCAGAAAGAAAAGCAGAAACATCACCCAGGCTGCCACTACCGATACGGTGACCGCGCTCTGAAAGTCCATGCCGGCAATGCCCTCCACCTGCTGCGCCAGGTAGGCGGACACCGGCAGACGGAAGGGAAGCAGCCGAAACAGCGCCGTCACCAGCAGCGCCGACAATCCTCCGTGGAGCAGCTTTCCCAGCAGGTAGGTGCGCACCGACAGCCCGCTACCGCTGATAAAAGAGAGAACCTGGCAGTGGACCGACACCCCGGCCCACCCCAGCATGAAGGCCGCCATGGACACCCGGCCCGCCAAAGCCCCCTCCCCCTTGAGGCTCCACACCCCGGAGGAGACTTCCAGAAAGCCCGTGAGCAGCTGCTCACCCTGGGCAGAGGAGAAGCCCAGAGGCGCAAAGACCGCTCCCAGGGCCTGTGCCAGGGCGGGCAGGAACCCGGTGAGGAAGAGCAGCCGGATCACCACGGTGAAAAAGACTACGAAGGCACATATATTAAGGGTAGAGAGGGCCGAACTCTTGATGCTGTTTGTAAAGGCGGCAGAGAAACGCCGGGCTTCGAAGCTAGGCCCCCTTCTCCGCTCCCGCTTTTCCGAGCTCCTCCCGTAGAAGCGGAAAAGCACTCCCACGCACACCGAGGCCGCCGCGTGGGCCAGGCATAGCAGCACTCCCACCCGGCTGCTGGAGAACACTCCCGCGCCCACCACGCCCAGGATAAAAGCCGGTCCGGAGTTGTTACAGAACGAGAGCAGCCGTTCAGCTTCGGTCTTGGTACACATGCCCTTCTCATAGAGCTCGATAGCTGTCTTGGCGCCTACCGGATACCCCCCCACGAAGCCCAGAGCAAAGGCACTGGCGCAGGCTCCGCTCACCGCGAACAGGGGGCGCATGATCCCCTCCAGCGCCCGGCCCAAATAGCCCGAGAGCCCCAGCTCCACCACCAGGGAGGACAAGACAAAAAATGGGAAAAGGGAGGGGACGATCACATTGCCGCACAGCTCCAGCCCCTCCCGCGCTGAGGCCACCGCCTCCTTTGGATAGAGCACCAGCGCGACCGTCATGGCCAGCAGCCCCGCCCCCAGGGCCAAGTCCCTCATCCACTTCTTGCCCAATAGCCGCCACATGGCGCTCACCTCCGCCTTTCGAGGATATGCCGGTGGTGATTGTCCCTATTCCGCTCTTGCGCTTTCCGTGCCGCCAGAGGTATACTGGTCTCATCAAGATCAAGGAGGGATCGCCATGCAGCACGAGATTGTATCTCCCATTCCCCTGCTGGACGAGGCGGGCAACCTCACCGAGCCGGGCTACGCCAAACGGCTTCTGCCCGTCTACGACCGCTCCAAAATTCGCGGCGGCGCCACCCGGCTCAAGGAGTGGGATTACTATCTGGTGATGAACGACCATTTTGCCCTGGCCCTCACCATCGCCGACAACTCCTACATGGGCCTCTGCTCTATTTCCCTACTGGACTTTGACACGCAGTTCCAGGTCACCCGAAGCCCCATGTACCTGTTCCCCATGGGCTCCACCGGCCTGCCGGTGACCTCCAAGGTGGGGGACACGGCTGCCTCCGGCAAAGGCTACGGTATCTTCTTCCGCAACGACGGCCACCGCCGGCAGCTCATCGCCCACATGGACAAGTTCCACGACGGCAAAGATCTGGACGCCGAGATCATTCTCTCCGCCGAGCCGGAGGAGTCCATGGTCATCTGCACCCCCTTTGATAAGCCCGGCCACTTCTATTTCAATCAGAAGATCAACTGCCTGCGCGCCGACGGCACGGTGGCCCTGGGCGACAAGACCTACACCTTCGATCCCTCCGACTCCTTCGCCGTGCTGGACTGGGGCCGAGGGGTATGGCCCTATCACAACACCTGGTACTGGGGCAGCGCCTCGGGTCTCCTCTGCGGTGTCCCCTTCGGCTTCAATATCGGTTACGGCTTTGGGAACACCTCTGCCGCCACAGAGAACATGCTCTTTTACGCTGGCAAAGCACACAAGCTCTCTGAGGTCACCTTCCATATCCCCTGCAGGGACGGCCGGGAGGATTTCCTCGCCCCCTGGACCTTCGAAAGCGACGATAAGCGCTTTGAAATGAGCTTCTCCCCCGTGATGGACCGCGCCAGCCTCACCAGCGCGGCCTTTCTCAAGTCCGACCAGCACCAGGTCTTCGGCAGATTCTCCGGAACGGCGGTTCTGGATGACGGCACCGTCCTGGAGGTTAAGGACCTCATGGGCTTTGCCGAGAAGGTGGAAAACAAGTGGTAAGCATAAAAAAAGGAGGCGCCTCTCAGGGCGCCTCCTTTTTTTCTTCCTTCGCGGCCATCTCGGGGTTTCCCCCGTCTCCGTCCTTTCGGGGCCTGGAAAAAATTCGGGCAAACAGGGCGTAGTCCTCCTCCAGGATCGGCAGCAGCGGATACTCTCCCCCGTGGATGATCCAGTCGATGACAATGCCCCGGAAATGCCGGAAGAGAAAATCCGCCGTCCACTCCGCGCCCTGACCTCCCGCCAAGCTCCCCTGCGCCTGCGCCTCCTGCAGGCACGCCAGGGTGGCGCGCAGGGTATACCGGGTAGGGTCCATGCTGCCCGCCGAGCGATCCGTGAGGCGGCGCTCATAATACCGGGCCACCAGCTCCACCCCCTGCTCCTGGATGAACAGCGCGTAAGTGGACAGAATCCGCCACAGGCGCTCCAGCGGCTCCTCTCCCTCGTGCCCCGAGAGAGCCCGCTCCATATAGGTGTCCAGCGGCGCGAAGCCCCGGCTAAGCAGATCCTCCTTGGAGGGGAAATGGTGATAAAAGGCCCCCGTAGTGATCCCCGCCCGGGCACAGATGTCCCGCACGGTGACCCTGTCAAAGCTCTTGTCCCGGGCCAGCTCCAGCGCAGCCTGCAGGATGGCCTGCTCGGTCTGTCTCCCCTGCTGCTTCCGCTGAAGTCGGTAGTCTTCCGCCGTCTCTCTTTTACTCATTGACATCAGACGCCTTCCCGCTTATAATAATCACATAACATCGTTATGTGATTCCATTATAGATTAGGGTGAGGAATTTGTCAAACCCCCATAAGATCGCTCTGCTCACCGACTCCACCGCCGATTTGACGGCGCAGCTGCGCCAGGGCAAGCCCATCTATACCGTCCCGCTGCGCATCCTCTGCGCCGACGGAGAGTACCACGACGGGGTGGATATCTTCTCTGAGGATATTTACCGCCGCCTGGACGCCGGCGAGATCCCCAAGACCTCCCTGCCCGACTTGCCTTTCCTGGCCCGTACCCTGGACCAGATCGCCGCCGACGGCTATGAAAAGGTCATCGCCGTGATGCTCTCCTCCGGTCTCTCCGGCACCTTCAACATGGTCCGGCTCTACGCCGCCGAGCGCAGCGACCTGGAAATAAAGGTCTTCGACTCTCTCAGCGGTGCTCTGGGCAGCGGCATCACTGTGCTGCAGCTCTGGGAAGAGATCTGTGCCGGAGCTGACTGGGAATACCTTGTGGAGCATCGGGTGCCGGAACTTATCGGCAACACCTTCCCCTTCTTCACCGTGGACACCCTGGAGTATCTGGCCAAGGGTGGGCGTATCGGGAAGGTCACCGCCATGGCGGGCACCATGCTGAGCATCAAGCCAGTAATCCATTTTTCCGAGGATGGGCAGCTTCAGTCCATCGCCAAGGTCCGGGGCTTCCGGCAGGCCCAGGACAAGCTCGTGGAGCTGTGCAGGGAGAGGCTGGGCTCTCACCGGCGCTACAACCTGGCTATCGAGCACGGCGGCGCCAGCGAGGCCATGGAGCAGCTCCGTGAAAAGCTGCTCTCCGCCTTCCCGGACTGTGAGCACTGCTGGGAAAGCACCATCGACGCCACCCTGAGCGTCTATATCGGCAAGGGCGTCATCGGCGCCGGCATCCAGGTCCTGGACTGACCTTCCTCCCCCTCCCGCTTTGCGGGAGGGGGTCTTCTTTTGTCCGGCCGCGTCCTCGCAGAAGCGCACAGAGCAGCAGCGAGGGCCCGTCTCGAAATGAGGCGGGCCCTCGCTGCTGTGAGAGGGAAGGAAAAAGAATCATCTTATATAAAAACACGCCTAGCGTGTTATTTTTTGTCTGCCCTTTTTGGCCGTCCTTTCCGGCGGGCAGTAGCCGGAGTTGTGATTTGTTCTGTCTGGATAAAGCATAGCACTCCCCCGGAGGAAATGGTTGGACGCTTTTTGAATTTCCCATGAACATTATGTAAAGCCTTCCTCTGCCACCCCATCCAGAAATCCACCAAATTTTCCGGTGGGTTTTCGTCGAAATGTAAAATTTCAGAAAAGTACTTTACTCGTTGTTTACGAACAGTGTCCGACCGACTATAATTGAAACGGCAGTCATTCGACACTGTATGCTGTGTGTGCAGGAGGAAAAAAGGTGGATATTCAAGATGTAATTTCCCTCTTGGGCGGAGTAGCGCTTTTCCTGTTTGGCATGTCCAACATGAGCAACGGCCTGGAGACCATCTCCAGTGGCCGTCTGGAGCGAATCCTGGAGCGGCTGACCAGTAATATCTTCAAGGGCGTACTGCTTGGCGCCCTGGTCACCGCCGTTATCCAGAGTTCCTCAGCCACCACCGTCATGTGCGTGGGCTTCGTCAACGCCGGCATGATGAAGCTGCATCAGGCCGTCGGCGTCATCATGGGCGCCAATATCGGCACCACCGTCACCGCCATGCTGCTGAGCCTTGGCGATCTCTCCACTGACAATTTCGTCCTATCTCTCATCAAGCCCGCCTCTCTGGGTCCCATCATGGCTCTGGTGGGTATCGTGCTCTACATGTTCATCAGCTCCGGTCGTAAGCGTACCGTTGGCCAGATCTTCATGGGCTTCGGCCTCTTGTTCATCGGCATGGAGAGCATGTCCGCCGCCGTGAGCGGCCTGCGGGATGTGCCCGCCTTCCAGGACCTGTTCCTCTCCTTCTCCAACCCTCTGCTGGGCGTGGCTGTGGGCACCCTGGTCACCGCCATCATTCAGAGCTCCTCGGCCTCGGTGGGTATCCTCCAGGCTCTGAGCTCCACCGGCCTCGTCACCTTCAACACCGCCGCTCCCATCATCATGGGTCAGAACATCGGTACCTGTATCACCGCTATCCTCTCCAGTATCGGTGCCAGCAAAAACGCTAAGCGCACCGCCATGATCCATCTTTCCTTCAACCTCATCGGCTCCATTTTCTTCCTCATTGTCCTCTACGGTGGCAATGCCCTGCTTCATTTCCCCTTCTGGTACGACGTGCTGGACCGGGGCGGCATCGCCAACCTGCATCTGCTCTTCAATGTGGTGTGTACCATCGTCCTGCTCCCCTTCCACTCCCTGCTGGTCAAGCTGGTGGAGCATGTGGTCCCCGGCGACGCCGAGACCCGGGAAATCTCGGTGCTGGACGAGCGCTTCCTCTCCTCCCCCTCCCTGGCTCTGGAGAAATCCCGGGACGCCGTGATTCAGATGGGCGAATTCGCCAGGGACAACTACAAGCTGGCTGTGGAGCTGCTGGACCACTATGACGCCAAGAAGCTGGAGCGGCTCAACGAAACGGAACACGCCATCGACAAGCTGGAGGACCTGCTGGACCACTACCTGGTACAGCTCACCGACCGGGCTCTCTCCGCCGAGGAGAGCATGATGGTCTCCGAACTGCTGCACACCCTGTCCGACTACGAGCGCATCGGCGACTATGTGGTCAACCTGTCCGAGAGCGCCACCGCCCTCCACACTCGGGGCATTACCTTCTCCGACTCGGCCAAGCAGGAACTCAACGCCCTCACCGGTGCCGTGGGTGAGACCCTGGACAAAGCCCTGGCCTGTTACAGCACCCGCTCCCGCACCACCGCCGATCAGGTGGAGCCTCTGGAGGAGGTGGTGGACCTGATGCAAAACGAGCTCAAGAACCGCCACATCGAACGTCTCAAGTCTGGCGAGTGCACCATCGAGCTGGGTACTCAGTACCTGGAGCTGCTCATCAATCTGGAGCGTATCTCCGACCACTGCTCCAACGTGGCCCTTTACATCATCCGGGAGACCTCGCCCAAGGGCGACCTGGTCCAGACCGACACCCACGCTTATCTGCACAATCTGCACCACGGCGGAGACGAGGACTTCGATGCTCTCTTTGCCCAGTACCGCTCCAAGTACTATGATCCCATCGCCTGACCAAAGAGCAAGGCCCCCGCTCCATCCCGGAGCGGGGGCCTTTTTTCCCGCTTTCTTCCGTGCCTTCCCCCATCCACTGGAAGCGCTCTTCCAGCCCGGCTTTTCCTGGCCGGAAGGTAAAAAATCGGCGGACCTCTCTCCTCCACGGAGGCGAGGTCCGCCTTTTTCTTTTGTCATCTTATGGCACGCTCACATAAGCTTGACGGTGTAGTACACAGCCATGATGAACAGCCAGGCCACTGGCACCGCATAGAACACCCCGGTGGGAATTCCGCCGCCCACCAGAAGCAGGCAGGCCACCAGCACAACCAGCATCAGCACACAGCTCAGATAGATAAGCCCGTAGTTGGCCTTGGGAGGAAAGAGCTGCACCGTACGGCCGCCCAGACGCAGCGCGCCCTTGTTCTTGCGGGCCTCATAGGCCACGACGGCCACGCCTGCCAGAATGAGTACCTCCAGCACCAGCAGAACATAGCTGGCGGTGCTGCGGCCCAGACGGGAGTAAAACCACACCCACAGGATACCCTCCGCGCCGGTCAAAGCGACGGCGAAGAAATCCCGCTGGTAGAAGTAATACACCAGCGCCAGCGCGGCCCACACTGCATAGACCGCCAGCAGCCCGGAGATCATGGTACCGTCATTGTCCTTGCGGATCACCAGCGCGTCCAGCGTCAGGCCCGCCAGGAAGAGGGCCGTCCCCACAGGATAGACCAGCTTCTTACCGCTGCGGTGGCTCACCACCGCCCACACGACGGCGGCGACAGCCGCGATAGCCGCCACGATGGCCACCACGCCGCTGGCGCCTACAATCCCCTCCGCCAGATCCAGCTCGTCCACCCGGAAGTTTACCCGGTAGCGCTTGGCCGCCAGCAGAATCACCGAAAGCACCACCGTGCCCAGCAGCCAGGCCAGAAAATGGACCAGGGCGGCGTCTTCCTGCTTTCTGAGGTTTTCCTTTTCTCTCTTATCCATTGCCACATCTCCTAGGAATTGTTCAACCAATCTTGATTATTTTAACAGAAATTCCCCTGGTTTGCAACCGTAAAAAGCGTGTCTTTGTTCTCCGCTTTCTCCGAAAGGGCGCGGAGCATTCCTTATCCGCTGGTTAGACGAT
>LBJMR02800__coassemble_260_pt1 | contig 50615 bp, 45 predicted proteins | sample LBJMR02800__metabat2_low_PE_006 | metagenome-assembled genome bin LBJMR02800 | reverse complement strand
GCGGAACTCTAGCGAGGCTTCCCTGCGGGGAGGTTTTTCGACAAGCTGAGGCCCCGGTTCCCACAGGGAACCGGGGCCTTTTTATCTTCAATCATTATTTGACCGTAGCGGGATGCTTGGAAGCGGGGGAGGGCCGGGTCTCGCGGTGCGCGCCGTGCCTGCTCTGGGTGCGGCTCACAGCCTTGACCGTCTCGCACACGATGACCGGCGTCACCGCCAAGGCCAGCACCGTGCCCCACTGGACGGCGTCCATGGTCACCGTGCGGAACACGGCCTGGAGAGGGGGGAGGCAGAGCACCGAAAGCTGCATGACCACTCCAGCCAGGAATGCCCGGTTCATGGCCTTATTGGAAAACACGCCGATGTGGAGCAGGGAGGCGCTCTCGCTGCGCACGTCGAAGGCGTGAAAGAGCTGACAGAGGGTGAGGGTGGCAAAGGCCATGGTGTTGGCCACCGCGCCGGAGCTGCCGGGCTTGGAGAGGACATACTCCCCCAAAAAGTAGGCCAGCAGGGTGAGCGCGCCCACCATAACGCCTTGCCAGATAAGCCGGAAGGCGAAGCCGTGGGCAAAGAGGCTCTCCCGTGCGGGGCGGGGCTGCCGCTCCATGACCCCTTCCTCCACCCGCTCCACCCCCAAAGCCAGGGCGGGGAGGGAGTCCGTGACCAGGTTGAGCCACAGCAGCTGCACCGGCAGCAGCGGCATCTGATGGAAGCGGAAGACGGTGGCCAGGAAGATGGTGAGGATCTCCCCGATGTTACAGGAGAGCAGGTAGTGGATGGCCTTTTTGATATTGGCGTAGATGCCCCGGCCCTGCTCCACCGCCGAAACAATGGTGGCGAAGTTGTCGTCAGTGAGGATCATGTGGCTGGCACCCTTGGCCACATCGGTGCCCGAGCGGCCCATGGCGCAGCCGATGTCGGCAACCTTGAGGGCAGGAGCGTCGTTGACGCCGTCTCCGGTCATGGCCACCACTTTGCCTCTTGACTGCCAGGCTTTGACAATGCGCATTTTGTGCTCCGGGGACACCCGGGCATACACCGAAAAGCGCTCCACCTCCTGCTCCAGCATCTCCTGGGGCATGAAGTCCAGGTCGGCTCCGGTGATGGCCCCGTCTCCCTCCCGGTAGATGTCCAGCTCCCGGGCGATGGCCACGGCGGTAAGCTTGTGGTCCCCGGTGATCATCACCGGCCGGATACCGGCGGCGTAGCACCGCGCCACCGCCTCTTTGGCCTCAGCGCGGGGCGGGTCGATCATACCCACCAGCCCTACAAAGGTGAGCTCGCCCTCCAGCACCTGGCTGGTGAGCTCCCGGGGCAGAAAGGCCACATCCCGGTAGGCCACCCCCAGTACCCGCAGGGCCCGCCCGGCCATGGCCGCATTGGCCCGGCGGATCTCCTGGCGGTGGGCCTGGGTCATGGATTCAGTACGGCCCGATGACAGAGCCACACTCCTGCAGCGGCTCATCAGTACGTCGGGGGCTCCCTTAACGCACACCCGCCAGCCTCCCTCTTCCCGGGGGTGGACAGTGCTCATAAGCTTGCGCTCAGAGTCAAAAGGCACCTCGCCCCGGCGCGGAAAGGCTCGCTCCAGTTCCTCCTTGTCCAGACCCTCTGCCGAGGCAAGCTCGGCGATGGCGGTCTCGGTGGGGTCGCCCACCCAGCGGTCGGAGCGGCGCTTCACGTCGCTGCACAGCGTGCCGATGGTGAGGGCCAGAGCGCGGTTGCCCGTCCCCGCCGTCCACACATCCACCACCGTCATCTTATTTTGGGTGAGGGTACCCGTCTTGTCCGAGCAGATCACCCCGGCGCAGCCCAGGGTCTCCACCGCGGGCAGCTTCTTCACGATGGCCCCCTCCTTGGCCAGGCGCTGCACCCCCAGGGAGAGCACAATGGTAACGATGGCGGCCAGGCCCTCAGGGATGGCGGCCACTGCCAGGGAGACCGCCGTCAGGAACATGTCCAGCATGGGGGCCCCCTGGATGAGGCCGATGCCAAACATCACCGCGCACACGCACAGGCACACAAAGGAGAGACTGCGGGAGATCTCGGCCATCTTCCGCTGAAGCGGGGTCTCGCTCTCCTCCTGGCGGAGCAGCAGAGAGGCGATGCGTCCCATCTCGGTGTCCATGCCGGTACCGGTGACGGCGCACACTCCCCGCCCGGCGGTGATGACGGTTCCGGCGAGGACCATGTTTTTCCGGTCTCCCAGAGGGGTGTCCGCCGGCAGGGTCTCCGCCGCAGTCTTGGCCACGGGAAGGGATTCCCCGGTCATGGCACTCTCATCAGCCTGGAGGGCGGCGCACTCCAGGATGCGTGCGTCTGCGGGCACCAGGTCCCCCGTCTCCAGCTCGATGATGTCGCCGGGGACCAGGTTCTCCGCCTCAAGCCGCTGTCCCCGGCCACCCCGGATCACCCGCGCCTGAGGAGCCGACATCTTCCGCAGGGCCTCGAGGGCGCGCTGAGCGCTGTCCTCCTGGGAGATGGAGATGAGAGCGTTGAGCAGCACGATGAGCAATATAATGGCCGCGTCCAACCAGTCCCTCCCACCGCTGGAGGCGATGGAAAGGGCCGCCGCCGTCAGCAGGACCAGGATCATGGGGTCCTTCATCTGTCCCAAAAAGCGCAGCACCAGACTGCGCCGCTTGCCTTCCCGCAGCCGGTTCGGCCCGTACTCCCGGAGCCGGCGCTCCGCCTCCTCCGCGCTCAGACCCCCGCGGCGGTCGGTGCCCAGCTCATGGAGCACCGCGCCCGGTCTCTTCTCATGCCATGCGCCCATTCCGCTTTACCCCTTTTCCATTTCTTGGATTTGAGTAAAGTGTAGCCGGGTGGCCTGTCCGCATTCAAGGGAATCCTGGCGAGCGCGCCCCGTTACCGTTCGCAGTTTCCCCGCTCATTTCTCCCCTTTCTCAGCTTTTGTGCCAGCAGGGACAGGAAAAGGCCGTTACTTGGCGGTTTTTCGGTCCATTTCTCGCCCAGCAGACGACGGTACTCCGACGTGTCGGCCCGATGGAGCCGGGCGATGAAGTCCCGGATACGCTTCTCCACTCCGGTGTACCCCAAGCGCTGGACCCGGCATGCCTCGGCATAGCCCTCCTTGAGCAGGGCGTCCGGGCCCAGGGCCGCCAGAGCCGCGGCGGCCAGGGCGGTGCAGGTCAGTCCGGCGCCGCCCGTCCCGCCCATCCGACGCAGCTGCCACCGGGCGGCAGAGACCAGGCCCGACTCCTCCTGAGGTCCCGGCCGGAAGGCCATCTGAATCCAGTCCAGCAGCGCACTGTGCCGGGCGGGCTTCATAATGTAGTGGCAGGCCCCCAGGGAGAGGGCGTACTGCACGGTGGCGTCGTCGGTGACCCCGGAGAGCACCAGGATCTTCATTTCCCCGCCGGCGGGCTTCTCCCGCAGAGCTCTGAGCACCTCCAGTCCGCTCATTTTGGGCATCACCAGGTCCAGAAGCAGCAGGTCGGGCGTCTCGGCGTAGATCCGCGCCAAACCACTCATGCCGTCCCGGGCCACCCCCAGCACCTCCAGTCCGTCGATCCCCCGCAAAAAGTCCGACAGCAATACCCCCGTGCTCTCATCGTCTTCCAGGATCAGGATGCGAATGGACTCCATGGACTTCCTCCTCCCCGGATTCTTTTGGACCCGCCCTCCGACGGTCCGGTCCCGCTTCTCTTTTGGTATAGTGTACCATATCTCTGCCCCCGGGGCCAGTATCCACCCACTGACTTTTACGCCATTTCCCTCCAAATGGGCAAAAAACACGGCCCGGCATAGTGCCGGGCCGTGTCCGCAGGGCGGGATTTATTCCTCCCCGGTCTGGGTCTCACCGGAGGTCTCCTCCTCGGGGAAGAGCTGCGCGCTGATTTCGTCGCGCAGGGCAGAGAGGGCCTCATAGTAGGTCTTGGGGTCGATGGAGGCGAAGGTCTCGGTGGTCTCCACCACCGCGCTGGCCATCAGCTCGTCCACCAGGTCGTTCATGGACTGGGTGGCATACGCCTGGCGCACCTCGTCGTTGACAGGGGGCAGGCGGAGGATGATGTGGTAGCCGAACGGGCTCTCCACCAGGTCGCTGATCTCATTGTACTCCAGAGCCCGGGTGGCGGTCTCGAACTCCTCCACCATCTGGCCGGCGGTGAAGAGGTAGCCGTCGGGGGCGGCCAGGGTGCCGTCCTCATAGCGGCCATCCTCGCTGTACTCGTTCATCAGCTCGTCAAAGAGGGCGAGGGGGTCCTCCGAGGCACGCAGCTGCTCCAGAAGATCCTCCGCGGTGGACTTGGCCTGAGCGATCTCCTCGTCAGAGAGGGGCTCATTGGCATCGTCCACTGTCTTGATGAGGATGTGCTTTGCCAGCAGAGCGTCGGCGGTCTCCTCGGCGAAGGAGATGAGCTCCTCCTCGGTGGGGGCCTGCTCTCCGTCCTCTCCGAAGAGGAAGTCCTGGATGTTATAGTAGAGAGGATTGACGGCGTTGAGGCTCTGCATCCCCTCGTCAGAGAGGCCAACGGCCTGTATGTAGAGCGCGTACTTGTCCTCGCCGCCCAGCTGCGCGATGACGCTCTCACGCTGGCTGTCCAGGCTGGCCTGATCGGCCTCCGTGAGCGTCACCCCCAGGCGGTCGGCCTCGGCACGAATGAGGGTATAAAACTCCGCACTCTCCACGGCGCTGTCGATGAGATAGGTGCGCACGTCGGTGCCCTCCAGCTCACCGTCCCAGTCCAGCTCCTCCACGCTGCCCGCCACGGTCTCGGCCACGGTCTCGGTGACGTAGGTGAGGAAGTAGAGGAATTCCTCAGCCGTCACGGCATTTCCGTTGACGGTGAGCACCGCCGTGTCCCGGGGGAAGCCCAGCAGCTTCTCCACCACGTCGGGGCTGTCCACCATGGGGGTGGCCGTCTGGGTGGGAGTGGGTGAGGTGGAGGGGGTGGGGGTGGCGTCGGCGGCCTCCTGGGGACCACAGCCGGCCAGGGTCCCCATGAGCAGCGCCGCAGAGAGGGCCATGGCCCCGATACGCTTGTTGAGTTTCATATTTCTCGCTCCTTTTCCGGGTCTTTCCGGTTATCATACCATAATTTTTTCCGCACCACAATGGGAATCCTGTCAGCTCCAGAGGCCTGTTTTTCCCAGCAGCGTCCGGTAGTGCTCCTCGTCGCCCACCCGGCCCACGGCGGAAAGGGAGACACGGTCAAAGTCAAAGATGGTTCGGGCCAGCGTGAGCACGTCGTGGCAGGTAACGGCGTCATAGGCAGTGATGATGTCGTCGGCCTCCAGCACCTCGCCCGAGAGCAGTTCCCCACGGCCCAGGTTGGACATATGGGCCTGTGTGGACTCCAGCCCCATGAGCACGTTGGCCTTGGACTGCTCCCGGGCCCGGGAGAGCTCAGCCTCGGTGACCCCCTCGTCGGTGAGGCGGCGGACGGCGTCCACGATGGTGGTGAGGGCTGCCGCCTCGGTCTCCCGGCCCAGAGCGGTGTAAATGGCGAACATACCGGTCTCGGCGTGGCCTGCGCCGTAGGAGTAGACCGAGTAGCACAGCCCCCGCTTCTCCCGCACCTCCTGCCACAGCCGGGAGGACATGCCGCCCCCCAGCAGGGAGGAGAGGAGCTGGAGGGTAAAGCGGCGCTCATCGCCGTAGGGCAGGCCGGGGAAGGCCAGGGTCAGGTGGTTTTGCTCGATGGCCCGTTTTTTCAGGGTAATGGCGCTGCGGTAGACGGCAGGCGCCGCGGGGGGCAGCGCACCGCCCGTCAGGTGGGAGAAGCGGTCCTTGAGGGCGTCCACGTGGGCCTGGGTAAAGCTGCCCGCCAGGGCCACCACCATATCCCCGGGCAGATAGTGCCCCGTCATATAGCCGCGCAGGAAGGCCCCGTCCATCTTCTCCAGGGTGGCCTTCCGGCCTAGGATGGGCCGAGCGAGGGGAGAGCCCTTGTAAACCGCCGCGGAGAGCCGCTCGGCGCACAGGTCCTCGGGGTTATCCTCGTACATGCCGATCTCCTCCAGGATGACCCCCCGCTCGGTCTCCACGTCGGCATCGTCAAAGCGAGAGGAGAAGAGCATATCGCACAGGATGTCGGCAGCCTGGGGGAGGTGGGTGTCCAGCACCCGGGCATAGAAGCAGGTGCACTCCTTGGTGGTGTAGGCGTTGATCTGGCCGCCCATGGCGTCCATCTCCTCGGCCAGGGCGGCGGCGGTGCGCTGCCGGGTGCCCTTGAAGACCATATGCTCGATGAAGTGGGCCGCGCCGTTCTCGCCGGTTTTTTCATGGCGGCTGCCGCTGCCCACCCACACCCCCAGGGCGGCGGAGCGGACATAGGGGATGGGCTCGATCAGGATGCGTACGCCGTTGGGCAGAGTGATTTTTTGGTACATGGCTGGTCCTCCCGTAAGATGGCGGCGCTGCCGCCGGAGTAGTATGGATGGGAGTAGTATGTGCCGTTTTCCGGAAGGAAACTCCCCGTCAGCGGTCAAAAAGCGGCGGAGCAGTTTGCTGCTCCGCCGCTATGATGCAAGATCGGGGCTTTACTTGATGCTCTCGCCGGCGGCCTTCTTGGCCTCGATCTCCTTCAGGGCGTCCTTGTAGGAGAGGTTCACGCGGCCCTTCTCGTCGATGTCGGTGACCTTGACCCAGATCATGTCGCCGATGTTGACCACGTCCTCCACCTTCTCCACCCGGCGATTGGCCAGCTTGGAGATGTGGACCATGCCGTCCTTACCGGGAGCCAGCTCCACGAAGGCGCCGAACTGCAGGATGCGCACCACCTTGCCGTAGTAGAGCTGACCCACCTCAGGCACAAAGACGATGGTGTCGATCATCTTCTTGGCGGCCTCGCAGCTCTCGGCGTTGGGAGAGGCGATGTGGATGGTGCCGTCGTCCTCGATGTCGATCTGGGCGCCGGACTCGGCGGTGATCTTCTGGATGACGCTGCCGCCCTTGCCGATGACCTCCCGGATCTTGTCGGGATCGATCTTGATGGTGATCATCTTGGGAGCGTACTTGCTCACCTCGGCGCGGGGAGCGGAGATGCAGGGGAGCATGATCTCGTCCAGGATGGCGTACCGGGCGTCACGGGTGATGTCCAGGGCCTCCTTGATGATGGCGTGGGAGAGGCCGTCGTTCTTGATGTCCATCTGGATGGCGGTGATACCGGCCTTGGTGCCGGCCACCTTGAAGTCCATCTCGCCGTGGAAGTCCTCCACGCCCTGGATGTCGATGAAGGTGGTGAAGGAGCCGTCGTCGTCCTGGATGAGGCCGCAGGAGATGCCGGCCACGGGAGCGGAGATGGGCACACCGGCGTCCATGAGGGCCAGGGTGGAGCCGCAGATGGAGCCCTGGGAGGTGGAGCCGTTGGAGGAGAGGACCTCGCTGACCACCCGGATGGCGTAGGGGAACTCCTCCACGCTGGGGATCACGGGCTCCAGGGCCCGCTCGGCCAGAGCGCCGTGGCCCTTCTCCCGGCGGTTGGTGGACCGGGCACCCCGGGCCTCACCGGTGGAGTAGGCGGGGAAGTTATAGTGGTGCATATACCGCTTCTCCTCCTCCTCCCAGATGGTGTCCAGCTTCTGGCAGGCGGAGAGGGTGTTGAGGGTGCACACGGAGAGCACCTGGGTCTGCCCGCGGGTGAAGAGGCCGGAGCCGTGGACTCTGGGCAGCACGCCCACCTCGGCGGCCAGGGGCCGGATCTCGTTCTTGGCCCGGCCGTCCACCCGGTGGCCCTCCAGGAGCCACGCCTTGACGATCTTCTTCTGGAACTTGTAGGTGATCTCCTCGAGATACTTGTCCATCTCGGGATACTCCTCCAGGAACAGCTCGTGCCAGCGGTCGATGAGGGCGTTCCAGCGCTCCTCCCGGATATTCTTGTCGTCGGTGTCCATGGCGGCCTTGGCCTCATCCATGGTGGCGGAGACGATCTTGTCGAAGAGCTCCTGGTCGAAGTCGGCGTGGTCGTAGGTCATCTTCTCCTTGCCGATCTCGCCCACCATGGTGTTGATGAGGGCCACCTGCTTGCGGATCTCCTCGTGGGCCTTGACGATGGCGTCGTACATGACCTCGTCGGGGATCTCCTTGGCGCCGGCCTCGATCATGATGACCTTACCCTCAGTAGCGGCCACGGTCAGGTCCAGCTGGGAGGCGTGCTTCTGGGCCTGGTTGGGGTTATAGACGATCTGGCCGTCCACATAGCCCATCTCCAGGCAGCCAATGGGGCCCGCCCAGGGGATGTTGGAGATGGCCAGGCACGCGGAGGTGCCGATCATGGCGGTGACCTCGGGAGAGCAGTCCCGGTCCAGGCTCATGACGGTGCAGGTGACCACCACGTCGTTGCGGAAGTCATAGGGGAAGAGGGGCCGGATGGACCGGTCGATAACCCGGGAAGCCAGCACGGCGGGCAGGGAGGGCTGCCCCTCCCGGCGCAGGAAGGAGCCGGGGATGCGCCCCACGGCGTAGAGCTTCTCCTCGAAGTCCACGGAGAGGGGGAAGAAGTCCACCCCGTCCCGGGGACGGGGGGCGGCGGTGACGGCCACCATGACGGTGGTCTCACCGTAGGAGACCATGGCGCTGGCGCTGGCCAGCTCGGCCACCTTGCCCACCTGGATCTTCAGGGGACGGCCGCACAGGTCCATCTCATAGGTGCGCTGGTTGGGGAAGCTCTTGTGCTTAATGACGGTTGACATTGCTTGTCCTCCTTTTCATTTTCACCAAGTCCCCGTTTAGCACTTGAATCCACGTCCGAAGAGGAAATCCTCGGGCCCAGATTCAACTGCTAAGCCGGCGACCTGGCATGGCTTTTGGGGGGTGCGCTAAAATAGGGGAACAGGGTGGCAGGACACGGCCCGCCACCCTGATTCTCTTTTTCTTACTTCCGGATGCCCAGCTTGGCGATGATGGCGCGGTAACGCTCCACGTCCTTCTTGGCTAGGTAGTCGAGCATCTTGCGGCGCTTACCGACCATCTTCAGCAGGCCACGGCGGGAGTGGTTGTCGTGGATGTGGACCTTCAGGTGCTCGGTGAGCTCGTTGATGCGGGCGGAGAGAATGGCGATCTGCACCTCGGGGGAGCCAGTATCGGTCTCGTGGGTGCGGTTGGCCTCGATAACGGCCGTCTTTTCGTCCTTACGAATCATGTTTTTTCCACCTTTCTGATTTGGCGCCGCCCCGGCGGGGCGGTCGCTGGTTCTGCCCAAAGCGCTGCGTAGCAGGCGGGTGAATCCCCCTCGTGCAAGAGGGCTTGTGTCCTGAAACGAAGCCGCCGGGCGAAGCACGCTATGCATGCTGTGGTAGTTTATCACATTTTGCCCCCTATGTAAAGGGAAAAATCCTGTCTCGGGGGATTTTTTCAATCAAAGCCCATATTTAGGGTAGGCATCCCCGTCGTGCCACCACACCTCGTAGCGCTCGGGGCAGGGGGGAGGTCATTTCCCGGGAATATCATTGGGCCGGGGCACGCCGGCGGCCTTCCTGGCCTCGTCGGTGCCGATGTAAGTAAGGTTGGTGAAGATACGCTGGAGCACCTCGTCAGGGTAGCGCCAGTCCAGATAGCGGGACACCATCCCCTGGGCGGGGACGCCCAGCTGCCGCTCGTTCATGCGGCTCAGGGCGGCGGCGGAGAGGGCCACGTTGAGCACCATGAGCACCGTCAGCACCAAAGTCAGGGGTCTGCCCATGGTGTTGGGGATGCGGCCGATCCAGCGGCAGAGCATAGGGTAGAGGTCCTTCACCCACACCAGGGCGGCCACCCCCCAGAACATGGAGAAGACCAGGTTGACCCGGCCGTTGATGTTGAGGGGCAGGTGGCTGTAGTCCCAGAAGCAGGCGCCAAAGAGCATCTCCTGGAGCCAGGAGCAGGCGTATTCATACACTGCCCCGGTAAGGGTGCCCCCCAGGAAGATCCAGATCCCCCGGGCCTGAGAGAGCCGCTGGAAAAGCACTGTGAACAGTGCCGCCCCCAGTCCCCACACCAGGGAGAAGGGGCCGTAGATCACGCCGCTGCGGTTTTGCAGCTCTCCCCGGGTGAGGAACATGAAGAGCATCTCGATCACGCACCCTAAGAAGGCGGCGATGAGGAAGATCCAGAAGAGCTTGTAGAAGTTGACTCCCCGGGCGAAAAAGCCGGGAATGGTCTCAGAGGACGCCGGCGGTGTCTCAGTGCGCTGGGCAGAGCGTTTTTTCGTCTTGACAGCGATGGGCACGGCAGTTCCTCCTTTCCCGGAACGAATGGCATATGTATCATCATATCACGTCCGCCGGTCTGGCGCCACCGTGAAAAGCTAAAGTTTTTCTTAAACGGCAGCGCTTCACCCTCACTTCACCCGGAAGGTCTTGGGGGCGCGCTTCCACACCAGGACCAGGGCCACGGCGCAGTAGGCCACGGTGGCCGAGAGTACGATGAGGGCGAAATAGGCGGGGGGCTGGCGGATCTGGATGCAGAGGTAGCAGACCATGTAGACCACCCAGTTGAGGGCCACGAAGAAGGGGTTCTTCACCGAGAGCTGGGTGGTGTAGGGCTGAAAGACGTAGTAGAGGAACAGGGGGTGAACCGAGAAAAAGACGGCCAGGAACAAAAGGCAGAGGAGAAAGGGGATAAGCTCCAGCGGCCCCAGGCGCGCCCCCGACGCGATCACCAGCAGCACCACCAGGGCGCACAGGGAGAGGGCCACCAGCAGATTGACAGCGCAGACCCGGAGCAGCCGGATGGTAAAGTTGCGCAGCACCACCTTGCGTTGCCGGTACCAGCCAAAGCGCAGCAGGGAGATGTCACAGTTATAGAACATGGCCTTGCAGATGCGCTGGCCCAGCGTGTTGCAGATGAGGTACATGAGAAACACACACACCGGCAGCACAGCGGGGAGCTCCTCCACCAGGGGCCGGGCCATCTGGGGGAAGATCAGGCACGCCGCCGTGCCCACCGCCGCTGCGGCGGCCACCGCCAGGAGCACATATTTGACCGGCTTGTTCAAAAGCCGCCGGTGGCGGCGGAAGAAGACGGCATTGAGGTACTCATAGCCCTTGAGCCGCCGCAGCTTCTCCCCGGCGCTGTCCGCGGCGAGGTCGGAGTCCTTCATCTCCACGTCCCGGAAGGCGGCCTTGGCGGCACTCTGCTTTGCCGCGGAGAAGGAGACGGTCTCAGGCCGGCAGGTCTTGACGATGATCTCCCGGTAGCGGGGGTAGCGGATGAGGCTCACCGCCGCCCACACCCCGCCCAGGAGCAGCACCACTGCCACCGCCCCATTGAAGAGAAATCGGTCCATCTCCAGAGGGAAGCCGGCAAAGACCGGCACATAGGCCGCCGCCAGGGCCAGGATAATAACCCCGATCACATACCAGTTGCCCAGGGCCTTGCCCCGGCGCGCAAAGAGCCACAGGTGGAACCGCTCTGCCAGGCATCGGCAGGCCGCCAGTTCCAGACTGAGCACCACTCCCTGCCACCAGCTCTGGCCGAAGATCACGGCCACGACGATGAGGGCGGGGGTGAAGGTGACCAGGGTGAGTACCTGGCTGCGTCCGGCGGTGGCGGCCACACAGGCGCGGGCGCTCATGCCCATCTGGCGCACGCAGGTATATTTTATAAGGGTGGGGGAGAGGATCTCCGAGGCGGCAAAGCACCCGGCAAAAAAGCTCAGGAAGAACAGACTGTGGAGCATCCCTGCCCAGGTGAGGGCGCCCTCCTCCTCCAGCTGGAAAAATAATATGGAGGGTCCCGCACAAAACAAGAAGAGGTAGACGAACTTTCCGCAAAAGGCGTAGAGGAGCTTGAGCACCTCCACCACCGCCATGAGCCGCTGCTTGGCCGTGGAGGCGGCGTAGAGCCGGTCGGGAAAGAGCCTGCGGATGAGAGGGAGCTTTTTGAGCCAGAATAAGAAGCGGTTGCAGCTCATGGCAGACTGCACCCGGAACACCTGCAAGACCGTCTTAATCATGGCTCTCCTCTTCTTTCAGCAGCGCCACAACCCGCTCCTCAAAGGCAGTGGTATGGATGATGGCGTTATCCACCTCCTCCAGCACGCCGTGGTGAAGCAGGACGATCTCGTCACACAGGTCCGCCGCCAGCTGGAGAATATGGGTGGAAAAAAGGATGATATGGTCCTTCTTCATATCCAAAAGCAGGTCCTTCATCTCCTTGGCGGCCACTACGTCGAAGGAGGTCAGGGGCTCGTCCAGCAGGATGATGGGGGGTCTTGCGATGAGGAAGCAGAGCATCTGCATCTTGTTTTTCATGCCGTGGGAGTAGTCCTTCATGAGCCTGCCCCGGTCCTCACCGTCGATACCCACCAGGTCCAGCCAGTCATCGGGGGTCCTGCCTGCGTCCCGAGGCGTCCCGGCGATCTCGGTAAAGAACTTCACAAACTCCCAGCCTGTGAGAAACTCAGGCACCACCGGAGTAGAGAGCACATAGCCCACATCCCCCTCCTCCAGAGGCCCTGCCGCACCGCCGCGCTCCACAGAAAACAAGCCGCCGTCGGGCGGGTACTCCCCGGCCAGGCAGTTCATCAGAGTGGTCTTGCCCGCGCCGTTGCGGCCCAGCAGGCCGTAGATCCGCCCCTGTTCAAAGGTAAAGGAAGCCCCCTTGAGGACCTGCTTGTCCCCAAAGTGCTTCTCGATGCTGTCCAAAATCAGTCTCATGCTCTCATCCCTTTCTCCCGCCCCGGCGGGGCGGTGTTCGCACACCGGGCCCTAAGGGCCCTCTATCCCTGAGAATACTACGTCTTCTGTCCTCGTGTCAAGGCAAGCTGCCGCAAGAGGCTTTTGTAGTACTTATCGATACTACGTCATTTAGCATATATGGATTTCAGGGTATTGTCAATAGTATCAATCAGTACTACGGAGGTGTTCTTGTGTATTTCCAGAGACTGCGGGATCTGCGGGAAGACCGGGACCTGCTGCAAAAGGACGTGGCCGACGTGCTGGGCATCTCCCAGACGGTCTATTCCCGGTATGAGCGGGGTTTCCAGACCATTCCGGTGGTCCACCTGATGGCGCTGGCCGACTTCTATCAGACCTCCACCGACTACCTTTTGGGCCGGACCAACATCACCGTTCCCTACCGCAGGAAGTAACCCCGCCCTTGACGGACGGCGGACAATCGGGTATACTCCCCTGCGTATCCATCCGTGGCCGTGAAAGGAGGACGCTCCATGTCCAATGCCATCGACCGCGATTTTACCTTTTTCTCCCTTCTGCGCTTTGCTCTGCCCAGCATCGTCATGATGGTCTTTCTCTCCCTCTACACCATCGTGGACGGTTTTTTCATCTCCCGCTTCGTGGGGCCCGACGCTCTCTCCGCCACCAACATCATCTTCCCGGTCATCAACGTGGAGCTGGCAGTGGGCATCATGCTGGCCACCGGCGGCAGCGCTGTGGTGGCCCGGCGTCTGGGCATGGGGGAGGAGGAACATGCCCGCCGGGACTTCACCCTCATCGTGGCCGCCGGTCTGATCCTGTCTCTGGTTTTTGTGCTGCTGGCCCTCCTGGCCCTGGAGCCGCTGTGCATTGCGCTGGGCGCCAGTGAGGTGCTGCTGCCCTACTGCGTGGACTACCTGCGCATCCTCATGCTCTTTGCCCCCGCCTACTTCCTGCAAAACCTCTTTCAGAGCTTTTTTGTGGCCGCCGGCCGGCCCGGCCTGGGCCTGGGACTTACGCTGGGGGCCGGATGCACCAATATGGTGCTGGACTATGTGTTCATCGTCATTGTGGGGCTGGGCATCGCCGGGGCGGCCTGGGCCACCGTGCTGGGCTACTGCATCCCCGCGGCGGTGGGCATGGCCTTCTTCCTGCTGCGCCGGAGAGGCCTGCGCTTCACCCGCCCCCGCTGGGACCCCAAAATGCTCCTCCAGTGCTGCTTCAACGGCTCATCGGAGATGGTCACCAACCTGGCAAACGCCGTGGTCACCATCCTCTTCAACTACCTTATGCTCCGCTTCCTGGGGGAAAGCGGTGTGGCCGCCATCACCATCGTCCTCTATGCCCAGTTCCTGCTCACCGCCCTCTACATGGGCTTCTCCATCGGCGTTGCCCCCGTCATCAGCTTCAGCTACGGCGCGGAAAACTTCCCCCGGCTCCGGCGGATCTTCCGCAGCTGCGCGGTGTTCATTACCCTTTCATCGGTGCTCATTTTCGGCCTCTCCCTGGCCGCCGCGGCCCAGATCGTCTCTCTCTTCTCCCTGGCAGGCACCTATGTCTATGACCTGGCGCTGGAGGGCTTTCAGCTCTTCTCCCCGGCCTTTCTCTTCGCCGGGGTGAACATCTTCGCTTCCGCCCTCTTCACCGCCCTCTCCGACGGCAAGACCTCCTCTCTTATTTCTTTCCTGCGCACCTTCGGCTTTCTGATGCTGGGCCTGCTGGCCCTACCGGTGGTTTTGGAGGAAACGGGGGTGTGGCTGGCGGTTCCCTTCGCGGAGGTGCTCTCCTGTCTGGTATCCGCCCTGTGCCTGTTCCGGGGACGGCGGCGCTACCATTACGCATGAATACAAAAGAAGCCCGCGGCGTGTAAAACGCCGCGGGCTTTCTTTCACGTTCACGCCCCGTGCTCCGTCTGGAGCCGACGCCGCTCCAGGATGCGGGGGAAGCGCCGCAGGAACATGGTCCCCGTGGTGGCGGCGGCCAGGAAGTCGGCCACCGGCTCGGCCAGGAAGACGGCGAAGACCTTGTCCTCGAAGAAGAGGGGAAGCAAGAAAATGAGGGGAATGAGGAGAATGACCTTCCGTAGCAGAGCCAGGAAAAGGGAGATCTTGGCCTGACCCAAGGCCACAAAGGTCTGCTGACAGGTGGACTGGACCCCCAGGACGAAGTAGCAGGCCAGATAGATACGCATGGCCCACACGGCAATGCCCACCAGCTGGGGCTTATCGTTGAAAAGCCCCACGAAAACGCCGGGGAAGAGCTGGATAATGGCCCAGGAACACACGGTGAACACCACCCCGCTGGTGAAGAAGAGGCGGAAGGCCTTCTTCACCCGCTCCAGGGCCCCGGCGCCGTAGTTAAAGCCGATAATGGGCTGGGCCCCCTGACCCAGGCCCTGGAGCATCATGCTCAGCACCTGCATGACGCTGGAGCAGATGGTCATGGCACCCACGGCGCTGTCTCCGCCGAATCGGGAGAGGGAGGAGTTAAAGGAGATGTTCACCAGGCTCTCGGTGGACTGCATGATAAAAGGGGAGACCCCTATGGCCAGCACGGGCAGCAGTACCGCTGGCTGTATTCCCAGATGCCGGGCCTGGAGGCGCAGCCGGGTACGCCTGCCCAGCAGGAAGGTGAGCACCCACACCGCCGAGACCCCCTGGGCAATGACAGTAGCCAGAGCGGCTCCCTTTACCCCCATGCCAAAGCCAAAAATGAACACCGGATCCAGCACGATGTTCACTCCCGCGCCCACCAGCACGGTGGCCATGGAAAAGGTTGAGAAGCCCTGGGTGGTAATGAAGGTGTTGAGTCCCAGGGAGATCTGCACGAAGATGGTACCCCACAGGTAGATACCCAGGTAATCGGTGGCGTAGCCAACCGTATTGGGACTGGCGCCGAAGAGGAGAAGCAGAGGCTCCTTGAAGATTTGGAAGAGCACGGTGGCGAGAACCGAGATGATCGCCATGAGGGTGGCGCAGTTGCCCAGGATGCGGTTTGCCCCCTCGCTGTCCCCCTCGCCCATGGCGATGGCGGCCCGAGAGCCGCCGCCGGTACCCACCAGGGCGGAGAGGGCCGAGATAAACATGATGATGGGGAAGCAGATGCCCAGCCCCGTCAGGGCCAGATCCCCCACCTCCTTGATGTGGCCGATGTAGATACGGTCAACGATATTGTAAAGGGCGTTGACCACCTGGGCCACCACCGTAGGGATGGCCAGGCGCAGCATGAGCCTGCCCACGCTGTCATGGGCCAGGTCGTTGCTCCTCTTTGCCAAGTCAGTCCGCCTCCTCCTGCTCCAGGAAATAGGTGGCCTCCATATCGGCGGTGGCCAGAGCGAAGGCCAGAGGATACTTTTGGAAGGCCTGGCCTACCAGGCCCTTATCCTCGCCACCCGAGAAGCCCATGTGCCAGCGGATGGCCATGGCCTCCTCCCGCGTCAGGCGGAGAAAGCCGTTTACGATGTACACACTCTTCTCCCCGTGGCCGTAGGGCAGGGGATCGTCGAAAAAGAAGGTGGGCACCGCCGTCCACTTGCCGTCGCTCCCCTTGACATTTCGGGTACCACTCTTATAGCAGCCCACCTTGCACACGTCGTGAAGCAGCGCCACCAGGGCCACCGTCTCCTCGGAGTACTCCAGGCCGTAAAGCTCCTGTACCCTGGCCCGGGAGAGATAGTCCCGGAGGCAGTGGTAGACATTGACGCTGTGGTCGCACAGCCCCCCCGCATAGGCTCCGTGGTACCGGGTGGAGGCCGGTGCGGTGAAAAAGTCGGACTTGTTCTCCAGATAGTCCAGCAGAGCCTCCGCGCCCTCCCGGTGGATGTTGGCACGGTAGATCTCCAAAAACTCATCCTTGCAGCTCATGCTCTCCCTCCTTTTCCGTCCACGCATGATACCATGAAGCGCACGCGCAATGGTATCATCCGCTGTGTTTTTCGGCCGCCCCGTGTGGGGCGAAAAAGCGGCTGAAATCAAAATATGATGGCCGCTTGTGGCATAATGGCATCATTCGCGGTTCCGCCGTCAGGCGGGAGCGAATTGTACCACAGCTGTCGGTATAATAGCCGCTTGCGGCTGCTATGCCACAAAGACAGTGGTCTTGTGGCATAATGGCATCATTCGCGGTTCCGCCGTCAGGCGGGAGCGAATTGTGCCAAGGCAATCGGTATAATAGCCGCTTGCGGCTATTATACCACACCCGCGCTCAAATGGCCACGCATCTTTCGCAAAACCCCAGGCACCTCTCCTGCCCCCCCTTCATAGGATGGCGGGAAGGAGGTGCAAAATGGATCTTTTCAGTTCCTTTTTTGCCGCCATACTGTTCTCCCTGGCCTGCAATTTGGATACGCTGATGCTCTCCATGGGGTATGCCCTGCGAGGCGTGGCGGTGTCCGCCCGGGGCGCTTTGGTCATCGCCGCCGTCACCACCGCCGTCACCTGGCTGTCCCTGGCCCTGGGCGATCTGGCCGCCCGGTTTCTCACGCCTGAGCTGACCCGACTTTTGGGGGCGCTGGTACTCCTGGGCATCGGGATCTGGCTCCTGCTCCCTGCCTTGCGCCGGAACGGAGAGAGCGGGGGGGAGGACGGGCCCGCCCGCCCTGCCGGAATGTGGTCTTACTTCTCCCTGGCCGCCGCCCTGGCGGCCAACAACGCCGGGATCGGAGCGGCCGCCGGAGTAAGCGGAGTGAGCCCCGCCTGGGCCGCCGGGTGCAATTTTCTCATTACCCTGCTCTTTCTCCCCCTGGGACACCGCCTGGGCCGGGCCGCCGGAGACCGTCCCTGGGGAAAGCTGGCCCTTCTCCTCTCGGGTCTTCTCCTTGTGGCTCTGGGGCTGTGGGAGGCTTTGTTCTAAAGGCGCAAAACAAAGGAGCTGCCGCATGTTATGCGGCAGCTCCTTATTTACGCCCTCAGGGCAGGTACAGCTCCGGCTCCAGCACAAGGCGCTCGCTGGGCAGGAACTCCCCCTGGAGGTTGACCCGCCGCAGAATTCGGTTGGCCACGGTGGTGCCCATCATGTCGGCGTTTTGCAGCACCACCGGATACCAGGCCGGCTGCTGGCGGATGACCTCCCGGTTGCTCCAGCCCCCCACCAGGATGTCCCGGCCCAGCTCCATGCCCCGCTCCCACAGGGCGTTTTGGATGCCGTAGATCCCCCGGGGGATGGTGAAGATCACCGTATCGTAGATCCCCGCGTCCAGGATGCGCCCGGCGTTTGTACGGATGATCTCAGGGTCAGTACCGTTCATGAAGGTATCCTTGGCCCCCAGTGGGATGCCCGCCTCCTCGGTGGCCCGGCAGATACCCGCCATACGCTGCCTCGTGCTGCTCACATGGGCCAGGCCGGTGAGCACGGCGATACGTCGCGCACCCTGGGCAATAAGATGCCGGGTGAGCCGGTAGGCGTTCTCCTCATTGTCCTCCACCACGCAGTCCAGACTCAGGCTGTCTTCCTCCCGGTCAAAGAGCACGATATTGGGGAACCGCTCGGAGATTTTGCGGAGAAACTCGGTATTCTGCCCCGTGGTGGCCACCAAGATGCCTGAGACGTTCTGCTCCATGAGCCGGTTGATGAGAAACTGCTCCTTCCTGGGCTGGAAGTCGGAGTCGCACACCAGGAGCATGTACCCGTTCTGGTACAGGATATTGTTGATGGCCTTGATGGTGTGGGAGAAGAAGTGCTGGGAAATATCCGGCTCCACCACGCCGATGAGGTTGGCGCTCCCCCGCTTGAGATTGCGGGCGAAGGAGTTTGGAATGTAATTGAGCTCCCGGATGGCCAGGTCGATCTTGGCCGCGGAGGCGGGGTTAATACTCCCCGCATCTTTCAAATACCGGGACACCGTGCTGATGGACACCCCAGAGCGGGTCGCGACGTCCACGATGGTCACCTTTGCCATAGCGATCAATCCTCAATTTCTCTCTATATATAAACGCCTGTCTGTGCCTTCAATCCGCAGGGCAGACCTTCTCCTCCCGGGCGGAGCGCGCCGCAGCGTCCAGCGCCTGCTGGATGGCCAGGGCGTCACGGACCGAGCATACCTCCGTCTCCTTGCCCAGCACGCCGTCCACAAAGGCGGCCATCTCCCGGTCAAACCAGCCCTGGAAATGGGGAATGCCGGGCAGCGCAATGCGCTGAGGCTCTCCCTGATAGGCGCCGCCAGTCTCCTTGGGGTAGTAAGTAATGAAGTCATCCCCGTAGGAGAGGACCACCAATCCTCCATCCCCGGAAACGCGCAGGGCAATGTCGTCCATCCCCAGCCGGGTCATGAGCAGGGAGACCAGCTCCCCCCGCTCCCCCACGGCGGTGAGGGCAGAGGAGTCGTCGTTCTCCACCAGCTCCTTGCCCCCAGGGCCGGGCGCACGCCGCGGAATGCTGGTAGTGGAGAGGCACGCAGCTTTCTTTATTTTAACACCGCAGGAGAAAAATAGCAAATCAAGAAGGTGGCTTCCAAAGTCGTCCAGCGCGCCGCCGCCGGAGAGCGTAGCGTCCATGCGCCACTCGAAGGGCACGGTTGGATCGGCCAGGCGCCGGGCTCCGTAAGAGCCAGAGATGGAGTAAATCTTGGTGAAGCGGGTTCTGATCAGCTCCCGCAGGGCGGCGGCGTGGGGGGCGAAGCGGTAGACAAAGCCCACCATGTTGAACACCCCGGCCTTCTCCACCGCCTCGGCAGCCCGGCGGCACTCCTCCAGGTTCACCGCCAGAGGTTTTTCCACAAAGACCCCACGGTGCGCCTGGGCCGTGCGGACCACATAGTCGGCGTGGGTGAAATTGGGGGTGCAAATGTCCACAGCATCCACAAGCGAGAAGAGCTCCTCCGGACTCTCGCACACCCGGGCCGCAGGGGAATACCGGGCCGCGAAGGCCGCCGCCCGTTCCTTGTCCAGGTCGTACACCGCGGCGATATCCGCTCTGGGGTCTTTGATGAGGCCCTGGGCGTGGTTGTGGGCGATGCCCACCGTGGCTCCCACGCCAACCATACCGATTTTTGCCCGCATAGCCAGTTACCTCTCTTTCTTCACGGGGACCATGTCCCGCAAAAATATGCTGATCTCCTCATTGACGGCCCGGCGGTAGGCGGCGAAATCCCGGTCCTTGGAAGGCACCTCCGCCAGTCGGGAACAGGGCAGCGCGGCGGCGTACCGCCGGGCAATGTCGAAGTCGTGAATAGGGTCCCCCTTGTCGGCCAGCACCAGGGCTCTGCCAGGGAAGGATGCCAGATCCTCTATGTGCGCCAGAGGCTGCCGCGCGGGGAGGATGCGAAACTTCTCCGGGAAGGCCAGGCTGGCGGGGTCCCGGAAAGCATCCAAGAAAACCCCTGCAGGGCCCGGGTAGTCCCGGCGGAAGGTCTGGAAGGCGCTCTCCTCCTCCAGGCTGGCAGCCGAGCCTCTCTCCAGGGCTCCGGCTAGGAGAGCGTACCACTCCCGCACCCGGGGCGCCATAGGCCCGTCAGCCCAGGCCGGGCGCAGCAGTATGAGGGCCTCCACCTCCTCCGGGAAGCGCGCCGCGGCCGCAGCCGCCACCGCCGCCCCCATGGAGATGCCTCCCAGCACCACCCGGCGCAGCCCACGGCGGCGCCATAGCTCCGCCACGTCGGTGGCTAGGGCTTCGAAGTCCAGCTCCTCCGTTTTCCCCAGAGGGGCGGCCCCGTGGCCCCGCAGATCGGGGAAGAGGAACTCCACCCCTGCCACGTCGGAGAGCAGGGCGTCGCACTGAGCGGAACTGCCCCCCAGACCGTGGAGAAAGATCACGCTCCGGCCCTCACCACGGCTGCGCGCAGGGGCCGCGGCAGATAATGCGCCCCGCAGGAAGCCCACGCTGTCCGGCACGTCTTCTGGCCCCAGACCGTGGAGCAGCAGCGGGCCGGAAAAACCATAGCCCAAGAGCAGAGAGAGATAGCGCGGATAATCCAGCAGTCCCTTTCCCGCCGGGACATAGGTAAGTTTCCCCTCCGGCGTGAGGCAAAAGTCCTTGGCGTGGGCCTGGACGATGTCCCCGGCGAGCAGGCCGATGCCATCGGAGAGCACCCGCTCCATGTCTCCTACCGTCTCCGGCCGGAAGAGATTGGACCCGTCCAGAACGATCTTCAAGTGGGGAGAGCGGAAGGTGTCCAGATAGGCCCGGGCCTTTTGGGGGGTACTCACCACATTGGAGGGCTCGGGCTCCACCCCCAGCACCAGGCCGTAACGTTGCGCCAACCCCAGCAGCGTCTCGGTGCTCTCCAGCAGGTCGCTCCAGGCCTCCGGCGAGTTGTTGTCCGGGTGAGGGAGCCACCGGCTCTCCGGGTTGCGGGAGCCAGTGCACAGCAGAATGGTCCCCGCTCCGGTCATTTTGGCCGCCCGGCAGAGCACCTCGAACCGGCGCAGGCCCTCCTGGCGCTCCTCCCGGTCGGGGTCGATCAGGTTGAAGGTCCCCGCCAGGGAGGCCACCCGTATTCCCAGCTTCTCTGCCCGCGCCGAAAAGGCCGCCAGCTCCGCCTCAGGCAGGGTTGCGGGGAGCATCTCCCCGCACAAGGAGCTCAGATTGAGCTGCACCGTCCCCAGCCCAGCCGCGCGGACCTGGCCCAGCCAGTCCGCCCCCCGCGAGCCGTCATAAGCATTGGAAAAGACGCCCAGTTCCATTGGCTCCTCCCCCCATTCTGAAAACGTTATTATTTCCCCCCGTAAAAAAGCGCCTCTATTTTTGCCGTCTTCGCTCCTATATTACCTTCTTCTTTTACAAATTGCAATGGTTCTTAGGGTCTTTTTCCAGAATGGCGAAAAATTCTCTAGAAAAAACGTTTTCACAAAAATTTATTGTCTCTTTACCGTGGTGTAGAAAAATTCTTTCCATTTTTCGCGCTTATTACTTAATTTTTTGAAATTATTCTCCTTTTTCTTCGTTTTATCTGTAAAATCAAAACCATTTTTCGTCTATTTTCACTGCGCCAAATTTTCTTCCTCTGAAAATGTTTTTACAATTTTATTGACATCAAACTTTCCCAATGACTATAATGAATGCATCAAAAAACGGAGCAGAGAGGAGTGGACAGACGATGGATCTGGTGCAGGCCGCACGTTGTATCCGGGCGGATACCATCCGGTGCATCGCCTCGGCGGGCGCAGGGCACTACGGCGGGAGCCTCTCCCTGGCCGAAGTGCTCAGCGTTCTCTATTTCAAGCACATGCGTGTGGACCCCGCCCACCCCGCTCTGGAGGGACGGGACCGTCTCTTCCTCTCCAAGGGCCACGCGGGGCCCGCGCTCTACGCCGCCCTGGCCAACCGGGGGTATTTCTCCCGCTCGGCACTGCTCACCCTCAACCAACCGGGCACCAACCTGCCCAGCCACTGTGACCGCAAACGCACCCCCGGCGTGGACATGACCGCCGGGTCCCTGGCTCAGGGCTTCTCCTGCGCCGTGGGGGCCGCCCTGGGCAGCCGCCTGCGGGGAGACGGAGCGTATATCTACGCCATCATCGGCGACGGAGAGAGCCAGGAGGGCCAGATCTGGGAGGCGGCCATGTACGCCGCCCAGCAGAAGCTCAACCATCTCATCGCCTTTCTTGATTATAACGGTGCCCAACTGGACGGAGCCGTGGGCGCCATCAACTCTCTGGAGCCTGTGGCGGAGAAATGGGAGGCCTTTGGCTGGCAGTGCATCGACGTGCCGGACGGTCATGACACCGCTGCCATCGACGCCGCGGTGGAGAGGGCCAAGGAAAGTACCGACCGGCCGGTGATGATCGTCCTTCACACCCGCAAGGCCAAGGGCATTGCCAAAATGGAGGGCAAGAGCGAGGGCAGCCATCACTTCGCCCTGTCGGCGGAGGAAGTGGCCCGCGCCCTGCGGGAGATCGGAGGTGGCAACGGTGTGGATGCGTGAGATCATGGCCCAAACCCTCATCTCCCTCATGGAGCGCGACCCGGACATGGTGCTGCTGGACGCCGACCTGTCTTCGGCCAACGGCACCGGGGCGGTTCACCGTCGCTTTCCCGAACGCACCTTTAACGTGGGCATCGCCGAGCAGAATCTGGTGTGCGTGGCAGCAGGGCTGGCCAGCTACGGCTTCAAGCCCTACATTACCTCCTTCACTCCCTTCGCCACCCGGCGCGTATGTGACCAGCTGGCCATCTCGGTGCTCTACGCCGACCTCAACGTGAAGGTCATCGGCACCGACCCCGGCATCGCCGCCGAGCTCAACGGCGGCACCCATATGAGCATGGAGGACATCGGCGTGCTGCGCAGTATCCCGGGCAGCGTCATCTTTGAGCCCTCCGACGGTGTGGAGCTGCGGCTGGGCCTGCAGGCCATGCACGAGTATCCCCGCAGCGTATATATGCGCACCTGCCGCAAGGAGCTGTGCGACCTTCACGACCCGGACACCTACTCCTTCGACCTGCTGCGTGCCGACGTGATGCGGGAGGGCAGGGACGTGACCATCCTCTCCTCGGGCCTTATGGTCCGGGAGGCTCTGGAGGCCGCCGCTCAGCTCTCCGAGGAAGGGGTGGAGGCGGAGGTCATCAACGTCCACACCATCAAGCCGCTGGACGCCTGGACCATCCTGGCCTCCCTGCAAAAGACCGGATGCGCCGTGGCCGCGGAAAACCACAATGTGATCGGCGGACTGCGCAGTGCCGTGCTGGAGGCTCTGGCCGACCAGCTTCGCGTTCCCGTCACTGCCGTGGGTGTAGAGGATACCTTCGGCGAGGTTGGCCCCCTGTCCTATCTCAAAGAGCGCTTCGGCCTCAACGCCCAGGCCGTCGTCCGGCAGGCCCGGCGGGCCATGGATCTCAAGAAAAACTGGAGGTGCATCCCGTGATCTACGCGCCCAGCCTGGCCTGTGCCAGGCAGATCAACCTGGAGGGAGATGTGCGGCAGCTGGTGGAAGGGGAGATGCCCTTCCTGCACATCGACTTCATGGACGGGCACAACGTGCCCAACCTGTGCGCTAACCTGGACACCGCCCGGGAGCTCAAAGAGACCTTTCCCACCATCACCCTGGACGCCCACCTGATGGTGACAAACCCTGAGGACTATGTGGAAAAGTGCGCGGCCGCCGGCATCGACTACCTCTCCTTTGTCCCCGGCACCGCCCAGGACCCCAAGGCACTGCTCACAGCCATCCGCTCCGCCGGGATGAAGCCGGGCATCGTCATAAACCCCGAGCATGAGCCGGAGGAGTTCCGGGACCTTCTGCCCCTTTGCGACATGGTGATCCTCATGTCCATCGTCCCCGGCGGGGTGCGCCGGCCCTTCGCCGAGGAGACCTACGAAAAGATCCGCGCGCTGGTGCGTCTCCGGGAGGAGCTGGGGACAAGCTACCTCATCTCCATCGACGGGGGCATCAACAGAGACAACGGCGCCCGGTGCCGCGCATGTGGGGCCGACGTGCTCATCCTGGGCTTTTACGCCGTCTTTCAGCAGGACATCCCCATCCCGGCCGCCTGCCGGCGGTTCCGGACGTGGATCGAATCTTGACACGGAGGGGAGGGAATTAACATGCAGACCCAGTTCAAGCTGGCCATCGGCTGCGATCTGGCGGGCTACGACTTAAAGGTCGAAATGCTCCGCCGCCTACGCTCGAAGGGCTACGACGTGACCGACTTCGGCTGTGACTCTTCCCAGGCCGGGGAGTACCCAGTGGCCGCCCAGAAGGTGGCCCTGGCTGTCCGGGACGGCGGGTATGACCGGGGCATCCTGATCTGCGGCACCGGACAGGGTGTGGCCATGGCCGCCAACAAGGTTAAGGGCACCCGGGCAGCTCTGTGCTACACCCCCTTCGCCGCCCTCATGGCCCGGGAGCACAACGACGCCCGCATCCTGGCCACCGGCGCCTGGCTCACCACCGCCGACGAGTTCGAACAGATCGTGGAGATCTTCCTGTTCGGCAAGTACTCCGGCAAGCACGACCACCGGCTGGAGATGCTCGCCCGGATCGAAAAGGGCGAAATGCTGGACTAAAACCCCAGGCGGCGCCTGGCTAAACACGTCAAAATCATCCATTCTGCGAAGCAGAGCAAGGAGGACACTATGGCAGATCTGGAAAACCGCGGCGCCCCCGGGGCCACACCGTCCGCCCCCAAGGTGAAAATGCGCAAGCTCAAAGACTTCAGCGACGGCACTCGCGCCACCCGCATCACCCTGAACATCATCTCCCTGGTGTGTGCTATCATCCTGTGGCTGGTCCTCTCCAGCCGCGAGAGCCTCAACACCTTCCTGGCCAGCCCCGCCCAGGTGCTCGCCGCCCTTCAGGACGAGATCGCCTCCAACGGCCGCTACTTTAAGGACCTGTCCATCTCCCTTCAGCGGGTGATGATCGGCTTCGGCCTGGGCTTCATCTGCGCCATCCCCGTGGCCTTCCTCATGGGCTGGTATCCCAAGGTCCGCAACCTGCTGGAGCCCTGGATTCAGTTTTTGCGTACCATCCCGCCCCTGGCCATGATCCCTCTGGTCATTCTGGCCGCGGGCCTTACTGAGAAGGCCAAGTACATCATCATCTTCATCGCCGCCTTCCTGGTGGTGGTGGTCACCGTCTACCAAGGCATCCGCCAGGTGGACCTGACCCTGGTCAAGGCAGCCTACACCTTCGGCGCCCGGGACATCAACCTCTTCCTGGACGTGATGGTCCCCGAGGCCTTCCCCTTCATCCTGGTGGGCGCGCGGCTGGCGGTGGCCTCCTCTCTGACCACCCTGATCGCCGCCGAGATGACCGGCACCATCTATGGTCTGGGCGCCCGTATCCAGCTGGCGCAGCAATATATGAACACCAGCGTGGTGCTGCTGGGCATCATCACCATCGGCGTGATCGGCTATATCCTGGACAAGATCATCCTGCTGCTGGAAGCCCGTCTGACCCGTTGGAAGTGAGGTGTGGAGCATATGTCTGAAAAACTCATCGAGATCTCTCATGTGAACAAGGTCTACCATGGCAAAACCGGAGACGATACCGTGGCCCTCAACGACGTGAGCCTGGACATCTACAAAAACGAGTTCGTCTGCGTGGTTGGCCCCTCGGGCTGTGGCAAGACCACCCTGCTCAACATCATCGCCGGCCTTGAGAATTACGACAGCGGCACCGTGACCATGAGCGGCGCACCTGTGGTGGGCCCCGGCCCCGACCGAGGCGTCATCTTCCAGCAGTACGCTCTCTTCCCCTGGATGACGGTGAAGAAGAACATCGAGTACGGCATGAAGTACAAGAAGGTCCTGCGCCCGGCAGGGGAGATCGACCCCAAGACCAACGCCCCCCGTCAGAAAGCCGAGTACACCAAGCTCACCAAGGAAGAGAAGCGGGCCCTGAGCGAGAAGTACATCAAGATGGTCAACCTCCAGGGCTTTGAGAATGCCTATCCCAAGCAGCTCTCCGGCGGCATGAAGCAGCGGGTGGCCATCGCCCGTGGTTACGCCGTGGCCCCCGACGTGCTGCTCATGGACGAGCCCTTCGGTGCCCTGGACGCTCAGACCCGGGCCCAGCTCCAGGAGGACCTGCTCGTCACCTGGCAGGAGGAGAAGAAGACCTGCTTCTTCATTACCCATGACGTGGAGGAGGCGGTGCTCCTGGCCACCAAGATCGTCATCATGAGCGCCCGCCCCGGCAAGGTCATGGAGATTGTGGACGTGAACCTGCCCTATCCCCGCAACCAGGCCACCAAGCTGCTGCCCGAGTTCGTGGAGATGAAGAACCGCATCTGGAACACCGTGTATCAGATGTATCTGGAAGTGCGGAAATAACCGTATTTTACAGGCCTCGCCTGTGAAAAAAGAAGAATGAAAAGGAGGATCCCTTCCATGAAAAAGCGCCTGTCTCTGCTGGCCCTCTGCGCGGCCATGCTCATGTCCCTGCTGGTCGGCTGTACCCCCGAGGCCGCCGATCCCACTCCCACCGCCGGTGGCAACACCGACGACCCCGGTCAGCCTGAAGTAGAGTGGGCCACTGTCAACGTGGGCATCCACAACAACGCCCCCGGCGCCTCCCTCTTCGCCACCGCCCTGAAGATGGGCTACTTTGACGAGGAGCACATCACCCCCAACTACACCATCGTCACTGGCGGCGCTGCTGAGATGGCCGCCATGCGTACCGAGAATCCCACCCTGGACATCGGCTTCATCGGCGCCGGCGTGGCCTGGAACGCCATGGACGCCAGCGGTGTGCCCATCAGCTTCGTGTTCATGGACGATATCTCCAACAACGAGCAGTTCCTGGTCCATGAGAGCCTGGGTCTGACCGAGGAGTCCTCCTGGGAGGACATCTACAACGCCCTCAAGGGACAGACCGTCTTTGTGGACACCAGCACCACCCCCGGCGGCTGGATGAAGGAGTTTGTCAACCGCGTCAACCTCTACGGCGGCCCCGGCGACACCGAGGTGCCCGACAATGAGAAGCTCTGGATCGACACCGAGGACAGCTCCTTCCTGGAGTCCTACGTCAACCCCAACCCCACCGCCGATGAGGCCTACAAGGTCTTCTTCTACAGCATGAACAACGACACCATCCCCGCCGCCTTCCAGTCCGGCGACGCCAAGATCTGCTGCTGCTACTCCCCCTCCACCACCACCATCCGCAACTCCGGCGGTGTGAAGGTGGCCACCGCCGCCTCCCACATGCCCGACTACACCTACATCAACACCTGGGTGGCCAACAGCAGCTGGCTGGAGAACAACCCCGACGTGGCCCAGCGGTTCATCAACGCCCTCATCAAGGCCATGGATTACCGCAGCAGCCACGAGGAGGAGGCCGCCGACATGGCCGAGGAGGTCTGCGAGGCCGCCAAGGACTCCTTCTACTGCGAGGACTACATCGTGTACAGCGCCCAGGACCTGAGCGACTACATGGATGGCTTTGACGAGGGCACCGGCTACGCCTACGAGCTCATGAAACTGCTCTATGACGAGAAGGTGGGCAACGTGGAGAGCGGCAATCCCAGAAGCCTGGCCGAGTCCTGCAACTTCTCCTTTATGGAGACCGCCCTGGAGACCTACCTGGGCAAGTAAGGGAACGCCTCCCTCGGTCCACCCGCGGCCGGCCCCTGCTGCGCAGCGGGGGCCGGCCGTTTTGCACGCCTGCGTAAGCGGGCAAGAGAATTGAGAGGAGCTATGAGGATGCGGGACGTGATGTGTGTGGGGATCGGCTGTCTGGACGTACTGGTCCGTGGAGCTGACCTCTCCGCCCCCTTTCAGGGGGAAGCCAAGAACTGTGACCGGGTGGCCCTGGAAATGGGGGGCGACGCCGTCAACCAGGCGGTGACCCTGCGCCGCCTGGGAGTGGACGCGGGGCTCATCACCGGCCTGGGCCGGGACGAGGCCGGCACCCTCATTCTGGAGGGTCTCCGGCAGGAGAAGGTGCCCACCGGGGACCTGGTCCTCTCCGGCGGCCGCACCCGGATCAACGTCATCCTCATCGACTCCGACGGCCAGCGCCACTTCCTCCACGAAGGAGCCCCGGCCTCCGCCAGTCTCTTCGCCCCGCCCGTGCCCCAGGCCAAAATCATCTCCATCGGCAGCCTGCTGGCCCCGCCCTTCCTCACCCCCGAGGCCATCGAGGACTTCACCGCACGCTGCCGGGAAAGCGGCGCGCTGGTGTGCGCCGACGTGATGTGCAACGGCCCTCTCTACCCCTTGGAGCGGCTCAGGGGAGGGCTCTCCCACCTGGACTACTTCTTCCCCAATCAGGAGGAGGCCGCCCTCCTCACCGGGAAAAAGGACCTGGACGCTATGGTGGATGACCTGCTCGCCTGCGGTATAGGCCATGTGGTTATCAAAACTGGCCGCAGCGGCTGCTACGCGGCCACGCCGTCGGAACGCATGGCCGTTCCGGCAGTCCCTGCCCGGGTCCTGGATACCACCGGGGCAGGGGACAACTTCCTCTCCGGCTTCCTGTGCGCCCTGCTGGAGGGGCGCGGCCTCTACGACTGCTGCCGCTTTGCCGCCGCCACCGCCGCCCTAGCCATCAGCCAGGTGGGGGCCAGCGGCGCCGTGGGCAGCAGGGAAGAGGTAGACGCGCTGCTGCGCAAGATCTCATGAAAGGAGGGAAGGAGCCGTGATCTACTCCTCCACCCTCATCTGCGGCGACCTTCTGAACCTGGGGAAGGACGCGGAGCTGCTCCTCTCCGAGGGCTGCTCCACCTTCCACATCGACCTGATGGACGCCCACCTGGTGCCCAACCTCTGCTTTAACTTCGACCTTATCCGTGCCCTAAAGGACCGCTACCCCTGCACCATCGACGCCCACCTTATGATGGACAACGCCGAGGACTACCTGCTCCGGCTGGCCCAGGCGGGGGCCGACCTGGCCACCATCCACCTCCAGGGCTCCCCTCAGCCCCGGCGGGCTCTGGAAGAGATCCGCGCTCTGGGCATGAAGGCAGGACTGGCCCTCTCCCCCGGGGAGGACCTGGACGCGGCGGAGCCCTATCTGGACATTCTCGATCTGCTGCTCATCATGGGGGTAAGACCGGGCTTTTCCGGCCAGTCCTTCCAGCCCGGCTGCCTGGACACCCTCCGGAGGGCGGACGCGGCCCGCAGGGAGCGCGGCCTTCCCCTGCTTTTGTCGGTGGACGGAGGCATCGACCTGGAAAACGGCCCCAGGTGCGCCACTCTGGGGGCGGACATGCTGGTCATGGGAGCTTTCACCTTCTACCGGGGGGGCCTGAGCCGGGAGCGCATTCGGGAAACCCGGCAGGTCCTGGACGGCCCGGACGATCCCACATCTTGACAAAAGGAGGAAAAACCATGAAAATAGATACCATGACGACCCGTCAGCTCGCGTCCTATTTCGACTACTCCCTGCTCACCCCTAACTGCCGCCAGGAGGAGTTCGACCGCTTCCTCGCCACCGCCCGGGCGCTGCACCCCTATTCGGTGGCCATCAACGGCTCCTGGGTGTCCTACGCCGTGGACCAGCTCAAAGACAGCGACGTAAAGGCGGGCTCCACCGCCGGTTTCCCCTTCGGACAGATGTCGGTGGCCGCCAAAGTATCGGAGGCCCGACTGGCCCTGGACGAGGGCGCCGACGAGATCGACTATGTGCTCAACATCAGCCGGCTGCTGGACCACGACTACGACTACATTGCCCGGGAAATGCGGGAGATGGCCGCGGTGTGCCACGACCACGAGGCGGTATGCAAGGTGATCCTGGAGAACTGTTATCTCACGGCCGAGGAGATCCGCGCCGCGTGTCTCACCGCTGTGGCGGAGGGAATAGACTTCGTCAAAACCTCCACCGGCTTCGGCCCCGGCGGAGCAGAGCTCAAGGACGTGCGGCTCATGAAGGAAACGGTGGGGGTCCTCGCCGGCGTCAAGGCCGCCGGCGCCATGCGCAGCCTCTACAAGACCGCCCAGATGATCGAGGCGGGGGCCACCCGCATTGGCTCGGCCTTCCTGTCCCAGATCCTGGAGGAGTTCGACCGACGCAATAAAAAATAAGTCCGGCCCACGCCGGTGAGGAGGAGACCATGGAGACAGTGCTCTTCGTTGCGGTGGCCCTTCTGGGCAGCTTCGTGCAGACCAGCTGCGGGCTGGGCTTCGCGGTGATCTGCGTCTCTTTCTGGAGCCTAATGCTCCCCTTGGAGACGGCGGTGGTGCTAGAGCTGCTCACCGGCGTGGTCACCATGCTCTACATGGCCATTCGTCAGTGGCGGCACATCAACTGGAAGCTGCTGCTTTGGCCCACGGTCTTCTCCTGCTCGGCAAGCCTGGTGGGCGTCTTTGCCCTGTTCCAGCTGGAGATGGATGTGCTCTACATCCTGCTGGGCCTTCTGCTCATGGCCTTGGGGGTGTTCTTCCTCTTCTTCAGCCAGCGTTCCTCCCTGCATCCCACCACTGCCACCGGCGTGGCGGTGGGGCTCCTCGGCGGCTTCTTCGGGGGGCTGTTCGGCATCGCCGGGCCACCGGTGGCCGCCTACCTGCTGGCCGCCACCTCCGGCAAGGAGGAGTACTCCGCCACTGTCCAGGCCCACTTCGCTATGACCTCTCTGTTCATGATCCTGGTCCACGCCCTCTCAGGCAACATCACCGTGAACGTGTTGCTCATGGGAGGCACCGGCATTCTGGGCGTGCTGGCCGGTCTGGCCCTGGGCCTTCTGGTCTATCACAAGCTCTCCAGCCAAGGCCTCAAGAAGCTAGTGGGAGCCTTCCTCATCTGCATGGGTCTTTTTTACCTGCTGCGAAACCTCTTCTGAATACAAAAACGCGGCCCTCCGGCTTTCATGCCGGAGGGCCGCTTCTTATGTGTTCGTTTTCCGCTGCTCAGGAGTAGCGCTCATCCAGGATGCCAATGATCTGGGCAATGCAGCTCTCGTCGCAGGAGCCCACCAGCCGGGGGCCCCAGGCGCGCACCTCGGGGGCACAGCCCGACGGGGCAAAGGGGATGGCGGACACCGAGAGCATGGGGATATCGTTCTGGTTGTCCCCCACACAGTAGATATGCTCCCGGGAGATGCCCAGCATCTCCGCCAGGCGCAGCACCATGCCCCCCTTGTTGCTGCCCTTGCAGGTGAGCTCCAGGAGCACGGGGTTTGAGAAAATCACCTCATAGTGCTCCCCCCAGTGCTCCAGCATATAGCTTTGGGCGGGGAGGAGGATCTCGTGCTCCTGCTGGAGGATGACCTTGCTCCAGGGCTCTGGCATCTTGTCGATGGGGCGCTCCACAAAGTCCACCTGGGCCCGGCAGATATGGCGCATGGTGACAGCGTTGGGGTTATGGACGTAGATGTCGTCGCCGTGATAGGCCTCAAAGCCCAGAGAGGGGAACACAGAGCACAGCTCCTTCAGGTCTTCCTTCACCCGGCGGGGCAAAAAGGTCTCGCAGACGTAGCGCCCCGTGCGGAAATCGTAGAGCGCCGCGCCGCCGGAGAGGATCACGGGGGCGTTGCAGGGCACCTTGGGGGCCTGGGCCTCAAAGGTGCGGTGGGCCCGGCCGGTGGCCACGGTGAAGGTGCCCCCCTGGGCGGTAAAGTACTCGATGGCCTTCACATTCTCCGCCGACACGGTCATATCGGTACCGTAAAGGGTGTCGTCATAATCGCTGGCCAGAAGCACGCCGTCAAATTTCCCCACAGCTTCCCCATTCCTCACATCATTAGAAATCTTTTAATACTGCTTTTTCATCAGCCGGTCCCGGATCTGGGGCACCGCCTGGAACACACCCAGCACCACCAGGTTCACCACCGTCACCAGGGCGATGAACACGCCGTTGGAGAAGGCGGAGTATACCCACGGGTCTACCATAGGCAGGCCCAGGAAGCTCTCAGGCATATACATGTACCACAGAAGGCCCCCGGACAGCGTCAGAGAGACCCAGCGGCCCAGTCCGGCCACCAGCGTGCCCCACAGCCAGCCCAGCTTCCGCCCGGCGGCGAAACCGCAGAAGAACACCAGGGTATAGGCCACCACATAGTCCAGCAGCATGGACTGCCAGGAGATGGCGATGCCGCCGCCCAGGAAGTACTGGAGCACGCCGTTGACAAAGCAGCAGCCCAGGCTCCACTTGGGGCCCCACCGCAGGCAGTAAAGCAGGATGGGCACCATGGACAGGTCGATGGACCCGCCCTGCGGGAAGCGGTAGAAGGGGGGCAGGAAGTCCAGGATGGTGGCCAGGGCGATCATCAATGCGCCCTCCACCAGGGCCAGGACCGCGCGGTGGGATTTGGTCGTTTGCATAGTCGTTTCCTCCCAATAAAATGTACCGCAGCGCCAACCGGATATGGGCGCGGTGCGGTACGAGAGACGACTATGGACAGCCACAGGTCGAATCCACTTCCTACGCCGGCATTACCCGGATCAGGTTCGAGGAACCGGGGAGGGCACTACCTCCCACATCTCAGCCGGACTTGCGTCCAGCGCTCCTGGTATTCGGTTTGCTTTGCGGTCGTTCCTTATATTATCCAAACTTCCGCCCTTTGTCAAGGGCGGCGCCCCCTCTCAGCGGCCGCGCAGCTTTTGGAGCACGGCCTCGAACCAGTCGGGCAGGGGGCACTCCACCGTCATGCGCTGAGCCGTTCGGGGGTGAACGAAGGAGAGCCGCCGGGCGTGGAGACACTGGCCCGCCAGGCCCGGGTAGGGCTTCTTGGACCCGTACACCGTGTCCCCCAGCAGAGGGTGGCCGATATGAGCCATGTGGACCCTGATCTGGTGGGTGCGGCCGGTCTCCAGTCGGCATTGCAGGTGGGTATAGCCGGAGAAGCGCTCCAGCACGGTATAGTGGGTCACCGCCTCCCGGCCCTGAAGAAAGTTCACCGCCATCCGCTTACGGTCGGTAGGGTGGCGGGCGATGGGGGCCCGGACGGTGCCCTCGTCCTCCTGAAAGCCGCCCACTGTCACCGCCTCATACTCCCGGTAGAGGGAGTGGTCCTGGAGCTGCTCGGCCAGGGCGAGATGGGCAAAGTCGCTCTTGGCGGCGATGATGAGCCCTGAGGTATCACGGTCGATGCGATGGACAATGCCGGGCCGCAGCTCCCCATTGATTCCGGACAGTGATTTCCCGCAGTGATATAACAGTGCGTTTACCAGCGTGCCGTCCGGGTGGCCCGCCGCCGGGTGGACCACCATGCCCACCGGCTTGTTGATGACGATGACGTCGCCGTCCTCGTACACCACGTCCAGGGGGATGTCCTGGGGAATGACGTCCACGGGGGCAGGATCGGGGAGGGAGAGGAGCAGCTCGTCCCCCTCCTCGGTCCTGTAGTTCTTCTTCACGGCCCGGCCGCCCAGGGTGACCGCCCCGTCCTCCAGCAGCTTCTGGGCGGCGGAGCGGGAGAGCTGGGGCAGCATCCGGGCGAGGAACTGATCGGCCCGCTCGCCGGAGCGGTCAGCCCTCAGGGTCAGCGGCGTCATGGCCGTCCTCCTTTTTCTCCCTGCTCTCAAAGAACACCACGTACACGCACAGGGCGATGATGCCGCACACCAGGCAGATGTCCGCCACGTTGAACACGGCGAAGTTCATGAAGGTGGTCTTGAACATATCGGTGACGTAGCCCAGGAAGAGCCGGTCGATGAGGTTGCCTACCGCCCCGGAGAGCACCACCGAGAGCAGCACGTTGGCCGCAGTGGAGGAAAAGACACGCCGGATGAGCAGCACCACCAGCACCACCGAGGCCACCGCCGAGATGAGGGCCAGCAGCCAGGTGTGCTCCCGGAACAGGGAAAAGGCTGCCCCGGTGTTCTGCACATAGGTCAGGTCCATGATCCCGGGGAGAAAGCCCACCGAGGTCCCCAGGGGGATATAGGTGCGGACCAGCACCTTCACCACCTGGTCCAATATAACCAGGGCCACGGCGATGACGGCGTAGAGCAGACCCTTACGCATGTTCCTGCTCCAGCACGGCGCGGCAGCGCGGGCACAGGCCGTCCTCGCCCACCTGGGTGTCGAACTTCCAGCAGCGCTGGCACTTCTCGCCCTGGGCGCTCTCCACCGCCACGGTCAGGCCGCTTACCGCCTCGCCGTGGTAGCCCTCGCCACCGCCCAGCACCGCGTCCACATGGGAGACGATGCAGATGGTCTCCAGGTCGTGGGTGTCAAAGCTGCCCAGGGGGCCACGCCAGAGCTTCTGGGCCTCGTCCCCGTCGAAGTACAGCTTGACAGCGGCCTCCAGGCTCTTGCCGATGCGCTTCTCGCCGCGGGCGATCTCCAGCGCCTTGTTCACGTCGGTGCGCAGGGCGATGGCCGCGTCCCACCGCGCCTGCTCGGCCTCGCTGAGGGCCAGGGCCTCGTCGAAGTCGGGCATATCGTTTAAGAGAACGCTCTCGGCGTTCAAAGCGGCGGCGTGGGGCATGGCGGCCCAGATCTCGTCGCTGGTGAAGGCCAGGATGGGGGCCATGAGCCGGGTCATGCCGGAGAGGATATAATAGAGGGCGGTCTGGGCGGAGCGGCGGCTCTTCTCGTCGGCGCAGTAGAGCCGGTCCTTGATGATGTCGAAGTAGAAGTTGGAGAGGTCCACCACGCAGAAATTATAGATGCTGCGGTAGACGCCGTGGAACTCGTACTTGTTGTAGTAGCCGCGCACGGCGCGCCCAAGCTCGTTGAGCCGGGAGAGGGCCCACTTGTCCAGGTCGTGGAGCTCTTTGTAGGCCACGGCGTCGGTGTCCGGGTCAAAGCCATTGAGGCTGCCCAGCATATACCGGGCGGTGTTGCGGATCTTCAGGTAGGCGTCGGAGAGCTGCTTCATGATGTCCTTGGAGATGCGCATGTCCTGGGTGTAGTCGGCAGAGGCCACCCACAGGCGCAGCAGGTCCGCGCCGTAGTCCTTGATGACCTCGTCGGGGGAGACGGCGTTGCCCAGGGACTTGTGCATGGCCTTGCCCTCGCCGTCCACGGTCCAGCCGTGGGTGGCGATCTGCTTATAGGGGGCCACACCGTTGACCGCGATGGAGGTGAGCATGGAGGACTGGAACCAGCCCCGGTACTGGTCGCCGCCCTCCAGGTAGAGGTCGGCGGGGTACTTGAGGTAGTCTCGCGCGTCGGCCACGGCGGCCCAGGTGGAGCCGGAGTCGAACCACACGTCCATGATGTCGGTCTCCTTGGAGAAGTGGGTCTTGCCGCACTTGGGGCACACGAAGCCCTGGGGCAGCAGGTCTCCCGCCTCCCGGTCAAACCACACGTTGCTCCCGTGCTCCCGGAAGAGACCGGCCACATGGGCAATGGTCTCGGGGGTGACGATGTCGGCCCCGCACTCGTCGCAGTAGAAGATGGGGATGGGCACGCCCCACACCCGCTGGCGGGAGATGCACCAGTCGCTGCGCTCGGAGATCATGGACACCATGCGCTCCTTGCCCCACTCGGGCTTCCACGTTATGGAGTCGCAGGCCTTCACGGCGGCGTCCTTGATGGCGTCCACGGAGCAGAACCACTGCTCGGTGGCCCGGTAGATGATGGGGTTCTTGCAGCGCCAGCAGTGGGGGTAGGAGTGGGTGATGTTCTCCTTGGCCACCAGGAAGCCCTCAGCCTCCAGGTCAGCCACCACCATGTCGTTGCCCTTGGCGTAGAACTGGCCATTATACCGCTCGTCGGTCATGACGCCCTTGGCGTTCACCGGCACGGGCACCCCGATGTTGGTGAGGCCCGCCTTGTCATACTGCCGGCAGATGGTGAAGTCCTCGGCACCGAAGCCAGGGGCAGTGTGGACGCAGCCGGAGCCGGCGTCCAGGGTGACGTGGTCGCCGTTCAAAATCACGCTCTCCCGGTCGAAGAGGGGGTGCTTGGCGGTCATGAGCTCAAACTCGCTGCCCTTGAGGGTGGCAAGCACCTGGCAGGCGGCATAGTCGATATGGGCGGCCTTGCACACCGATTCGGCCAGGTCTTTGGCCAGGACGTACACGTCCCCGGAGGGCACCTGGAGGAGCACATAGTCAAAGTCCGCGTTCAGGCAGATGGCGTAGTTGCCGGGGATGGTCCAGGGGGTGGTGGTCCAGATGACGAAGTAGGTCTTGGCCAGGTCGGTGTACTGAGCCAGCTTGCCCTTGTCATCGCGCACGGGGAACTTCACAAAGATGGTGGTGCAGGGGTCGTCGGCGTACTCGATCTCGGCCTCGGCCAGAGCGGTCTGGTCGTGGGGGCACCAGTAGACCGGCTTCATACCCTTGTAGATGAGGCCCTTCTCGGCCATGGCGCCGAAGACCTCGATCTGCTTGGCCTCAAACTCGGGCAGCAGGGTGATATAGGGGTTGTCCCACTCGCCCAGCACCCCAAGGCGCTTGAACTGCTCGGTCATCTTGGCGATGTAGCCCTCGGCGTACTCCCGGCACTTAGTGCGAAACTCCGCCGTGGTCATCTCGCTGCGCTTGACGCTCTTGTCCTTGAGCACCGCCGACTCGATGGGCAGGCCGTGGGTGTCCCAGCCGGGGACATAGGGGGCGCACCAGCCGGTCATGTTGCGGTGCTTGACGATCATATCCTTGAGGATCTTGTTGAGGGCGGTACCAATGTGGATATTGCCGTTGGCGTAGGGGGGGCCGTCGTGGAGGACGAAGGTGGGCTTGCCGGTGTTGCGCGAGACCATCTTGGAATAGAGGTCCTTGTCATACATGGCCTGGAGCATCTCCGGCTCCCGCCGGGGCAGGGCGGCCCGCATGGGGAAGTCGGTCTTGGGCAGGTGGATGGTCTGGTTGTAGTCCATGGGTGGTTCTCCTTTATAAAAAATGTGGTTGTCTAACAAAAAAGCGCCCCTGTCTCCTCAAGAGACAAAGGCGCGAACCTCTGCGGTACCACTCTCGTTGCCCCGCCTGCGGCGGGGCCCCTCCACGGCGATAACGGGGCCACCGTTCCGTCCTGCGGCGCCGGGCGCTTCGGGCGGAACGCTCCGAGGTGATCCTTCGCGCTCCTCCCTCTCCGCCTTGCACCAAAACGGCGGCTCTCTGGGCAGGGAACGGGGCGCTACTCGTCCTCTTCGCTGCGTTTTTCCTATTCAAAGGCACGGAGAAACGCCGCATGAAAGGCGTTTCTCCGTGTATCTTACCTGCTGGCGGCAGTTCTGTCAAGACCCGGCGGGTATTTTACCGGCCGAAGCCCAGGTCCCGCAGGTCCGCAGCCGAGGGGATGCGTCGGGTCTGGGCGGTGACCTCCTCAGCCTGACTCTCCTCGTCCTCCTCACTCTCCTCCTCCGGCTCCTGCACGGGGATGGTGAACTCCCCGGTCTCGCCCTCCATCTGCTTTTCCAGGGAGGCCTCGATCTCCCGGGCGATGGTGGCCTTCTCGTCGGGGCCGGAAACGGCGGGGGCAGTGAGCCGGGACATGCCCTCCAGATACTCCATCTCGTGGCGGTAGAGCTCCTTGAGCTTGGCCAGGTAGGCGGCGGTGGCGTTCTGGGCGGTGGTCAGGCGGTACTCCTCGTCGGCGATCTCCTTGCGGATATCCTCCAGCTTGGCCTTGGCCTCCTCCTCGGCGTTCTGGAGCAGTTCGGCCTTGCGCTCCTCGGCGGCGGAGACCATCTCGTCGGCCATCTTCTGGGCCGTGAGCAGGGCCTTGCGCATGGCCTCCTCGGTGGAGCGGTACTCCTCCACCTTGTCCACCAGCACCTTCATCTTGCTCTTGAGGACCGCGTTCTCCTTATAGAGCGTGGTATAGTCCCCGGTGACCTGGTCCAGAAACTCGTCCACCATGGCCATGTTGTAGCCGCCGAAGCCGGCCTTGCTAAAGGACCGCTCGGAGACCTCCTGCGGTGTCAGCATATCCTCGCCCCCCTGTTTCTCTTGTCTGCGCGTTCATCTGTCCGGGCGGAGCAGATCCGCCCGGCGGTGCGGCGCGGACTGTCTTCTCTTTAGAAATACAGCCCGTTGTTCTCCCCAGCCGGCGCGCCGCGCCGCCCGGGGACCCCTGCCCTTTATCTGCTCGGGCGGAGCAAATCCGCCCGGCATCAAGGTTTTGGCTGCGCCAAAACGCTTGGCACGCCGGACTCCCGGCGACAACGTGGACTGCCTTTTCCTCAGCTCTCTTTAGAAATACAGCCCGTTGTTCTCCAGCTCGTCGATCAGGTCGCCTAAAATATCCACGTTGTAGGGCGTGATGATATAGGTCCGGGCGGCCACCTTCTTGATCTTGCCCTCCTGGGCGTAGGCCACGCCCGCCAGGAAGTCCAGCACCCGGCGGGTGGTCTTGTCATCGGTGGACTCCAGGTTGAGCACCACCGTGCGCTTCTCCCGCAGGTGGTCGGCGATCTCCCAGGCGTTGTCAAACCGGTCGGGCTTGACCAGCACCACCTGGAGCTGGGTGGTGGTGTGGATATTGACCACCTTGTTGCTGCGCCGGTCGCTCTCGGCGGGGAACAGGTTGGCCGAGGTGTCGGCGCTGCTCTTGGCGCTCTTTTCCCGGCGGTCGCTGCGGGGCGCCTCGTCGAACTCGTCGTACTCCTCGTCTTCCTCGTCCTCGTAGGGACGGGCCAGTCTCTTGATCTCGTCAATAAATCCCATACTGATTACCCCCAACTCTTTCCTTCCTGATCCTGCGCGGCGCTTATCCGGGGCCCGAACAATGCCGTGCCCACCCGCACCAGGGTGGCCCCCTCCCGCACGGCGTCCTCAAAATCTCCGCTCATGCCCATGGAGAGACAGTCCATATCATATACATTATCGGTCACATTCTGTCTTATGTCAACAAAAAGCTCTCTCATTTGGTGAAAAAAATGCCGATTGGCACCCGCTTCATGGGCCACGGGGGGGATCGCCATAAGCCCCCGGAGCCTCACATGGGGCATTTCCAGGGCCAGCCGGGCCAGCGCCGGGGCCTCCAGAGGGGAGATGCCGCTCTTGGATGCCTCTCCGGCCACGTTCACCTCCAGCAAAATGTCCTGGACCACGCCCAGTTTGGCCCCCTGGGCCTCCACCGCCTCCAGCAGGCGCAGTGAATCCACCGACTCGATCAGGTCCACCCGGCCCACCACATACTTGACCTTATTGGTCTGGAGGTGGCCGATGAAGTGGAGGGCGGCGGAGCCGTAGGCGTCGTCATCCAGGTGGGCGGTCATCTCCTGGACCCGGTTCTCCCCACAGGCGGTGATCCCGGCGGCAATGGCCGAGCGGATGGTCTGGGAACTCTGGGTCTTGGTGGCGGCCACCAGAGTGATCTCCTCCGGCGCTCTTCCTACCTCCCGGGCGGCGGCGGCGATCCGCTCCTTCACCGCCGCGATTCTCTCTTCCAGTGTCATGTCCGCTCCTCCTTCAGCCCGTGCGCAGGATCTTGCCGTCGTAGAGGTCCTCCGCCCGGACAATGATCTCGTCACCCGACCGCAGCGCCCGCTTGGTCTCGGCAGTGTTGTCGGGATTCTGGAAGGGGGCGCTCTCCACCAGGAAGAAATCCTCCCCCTCAGCCAGGATGGTTACCGGCTTGAACTCGGCCTTGGCCCCCACCATGGCGTACACCCCCGTCTCCTGGTAGGTGATGACCTCCTCGGTGTCGGGGTCGGTCCGGGTCCGCTGCTCCACCCGCACCGCCTCCTTGGGCACCCGGATGCCGGTAACGCTCTCAAACACCAACTCCACGGTCTGCCGGCGCAGCAGGGTGGTGTCGGCCAGGCTGCGCGTGGCGGAGAAGACCGCCAGCACCGATCCGTTTTCCGGCTCGCTGAGCCGCTCGATGTCCATGGTCACCTCCCCCGACCAGTCCCGGGAGAATCGCAGGGTGATCTGCTCCCCCTCCACCAGGCGGCGGGCCTCCTCCTCGGACAGGGTGCACACGAAGTACCACCGGGAGTCGGTGATGAGCTTGCCCACGGCGCTCTCGTCGGCGACCACCGTCCTTCGGGCGATCTCGCCAAAGCCCGAGGGGGTGAGGCTCTCCAGCAGGGCGGGGGTGAGCAGGCTCTCGTACCCGTCCACCAAGCCGGAGAACACCCCGGAAACCGGGGCGGTGACCACCTGGGTATCCCGGCTGGCGCTGGCCTGGAGGGCTGAGATCTGGCTGCGCAGGGAGGAGATGGTCTGCTGAGTGACGGCGACGTCCCCCTCGCCATAGGCAAACTCCCGGCGGTAGATGAGGCTCTTGAGGTCCAGGGCCTCCTGGGCCACCTCCGTTAAGTCTCCCCGGGCCACGTCGGCGCGCAGGTCCACAATGTCCTGGAGGATGTCCTGGGTGAGCTTGGCGCTGGAGCGCTGGTCCTCGGGCTTGCTCAGGGTGTACTCCATCTGCTCCAGCTGAAGGGAGAGGGCCTGTATCTGGCTGCGCCGCTCCAGGGCGGAGGCATCCTGGTAGAGGTAGGCCACCCGCTCCCCCTTGGCCACCTTCTCTCCCTCGGCTGGGAGGATGTCGGCGTAGGCGGTCTGGGCGCCCAGGGACTGCTCCTCTCGCACCAGGAAGCCGGTGACCTCTATGGCGTCGTCCACCGAGTAGGTGTAGGACACGGTGGTAAAGAGAGGATCGGAGAGGCTGGTCACCGCCGACACCGCCAGGTAGATCACCACGGCGGCGAAGAGGATGCCCATTACGATTTTATTGACGATCTGGCCTTGTTTCATAGGGTGCCGTCCTTTGCTTTTGTACGCCCCGGAGGGGAGCGCGGGTCAGAGGGAAACCTCGTCCCCCTCCCGCAGGTCTACCGGCTGCTCGGGTACCACAGTGGAGATGGCGTGCTTGTAAATCACCTGCTGCTTTCCGTCGGTGGTGAGCACTACCACAAAGGGGTCAAAGCCGGTGATCTGCCCCCGGAGCTGGTAGCCGTTGACGAGAAATACCGTCACATTGCGCCGCTCCTTCCGGGCACGGGTGAGGAAGAGATCCTGCAGATTGGTGTTTTTCGACATCTTATGTACATTCCTTTCTCTCTCGGGGACAACGCCCCGCGGAATGTACCTATACTAATCCAGATTCTTCCATATATGCTGTCGAATTCTGAAGGGCTCTGGAAAAATCGGGGGTTTCCTCCCAGGTGAGCCACTTCACGCCGGGGGTGCGGCGAAACCAGGTCAGCTGCCGCTTGGCATACTGCCGGGAGCGGAGCTTGATCTCCTCTGCGGCCTCGGTCACCGTGCGCTCCCCCCTCAGGGCGGAGATGAGCTCCTTGTAGCCGATGGCCTGCATGGCGGTGCAGTCTGCCCTCACGCCCCGGTGGAGCAGGTCCTTCACCTCGTCCACAAGGCCCCGGTCCATCATCTCGTCCACCCGCCGGTCAATACGCGCCCACATGTCCGCCCGGCGCTCAAAGGTGAGGCCGAGGCGCACGGCGTCATACCGGGGCGGGAGGGCAGCGGTGCGCGCGTCGTGGTCGGTGATGGTCTCGCCGGTCTCGTGCCAGACCTCCAGGGCCCGGAGGATGCGCTTTTCGTCCGACAGGTGGAGCCGCTGGGCCCGCTGGGGGTCGATGCGGGAGAGCTCGTCGTAGAGGGGCGCAATACCCTCCCGCTCAAGCCGCTCCTGGAGCTGGGCGCGCCACACGCCGGTGAAGGGGGCGAACTCCCGTCCGGAGACCAGAGCGTCAATGTAGAGCCCCGTGCCCCCCACCACCATGGGCAGCTTGCCCCGCGCCAGGATGTCCTCCACCCGGGCGGTGGCCTCGGAGACGTAGCGGCCCACGGAGTAGTTTTCCGCCGGGTCGGCCACGCCGATCATGTGGTGGGGCACGCCCCGCATCTCCTCCGCCGTTGGCTTGGCGGTGCCGATGTCCATATGGCGGTAGACCTGCATGGAGTCGGCGGAGACCACCTCTCCGCCATACCGCTCCGCCAGGGCCACCCCCAGGGCGGTCTTGCCCGAGGCGGTGGGTCCGCAGATGACCAGTATCTTGGGCACGGCGTCCCCTCCTTCCTTGGCTGTCACGTCCGCTTGAACTGCTTTTCCAGCTCGGAGCGCGTAAGCTCGATGGCCACCGGCCGACCGTGGGGGCAGTATTTCACCGCTCCCGACAGCACCGCCGCGGCCACCTTCTCCAGTTCCTCGGGGCCGTTTTTCTGTCCACCCTTGATGGCCGCCTTGCAGGCTATGGTGTGCAGCAGCTCGTCCCGGGCTCCCGCCGGGTCGGCCCGGCCGGTGGTGAGGAGCTGAGCAGCGATCTGGACCAGGGTGGCCTCGGCGTCTCCCGGGTCCACGTCGTCAGGCACGGCGCGCACCATCAGGGTGCCGCCGCCGAAGTCCTCCACCTCAAAGCCAAACTCGGCTAGCAGCGGCAGGTTCTCCAGCAGCGCCGCCCCCTCCTCTGCCGGAGGGGTGAACACCGCCGGGGCGAGCAGAGGCTGCACCATGGGCCTGTACCCCTGGCTCTTGAGCCGGTCGAAATTCATCCGCTCATGGGCGGCGTGCTTGTCGATGAGCAGGGCCTTGTCCCCCTGCTCCACAATGATGTAGGTGCGGAAGAGCTCCCCCGCCACCCGCCAGGGGACCTCCGCCGCCGGAGGAGCGGGGACTTCCCGGGGTGCGGGGATGGTCTCCGGAGCGGAAACCGCCGCGGCTGCGGGGGTCACCGCCGGAAAGCGCTCCGCCGCCGGGGCGGGCTGATGAACGGGAGCGGGGATAGTCTCCCGGGCAGGCTTTATAACGGGGGCCGCCTGCGGGGCGGGGCCCTCCGTCGAGGCGCTCTTCGCCGCCGGGGCAGGGGAGGGGATGTTGGTCCGGGGGCTCTCCCGCCGGGCGGGCGGGGCCCACGCGCCTTTCCCCGTTCCCTCCGTTTCCCGGGAAAGAGGCCGGGCAGCGGCAGGGCGGGGGCTTGTGAAATCGCGCACGGTCAGAGCGCCGCCCTCACGGTATTGCTCCGCCGTCATGGTGCGGAAGGTGGTCTGGTTGGGGGTGACGGTGTCGTGGGAAGGGGCGGGGGTCTTCAGCTCCGGGCGCACCCGGCTCCCGTCTCCCTCCAGGGCGGACTTGACGGCGTAATACACCGTGTCGAATACCCGCCGCTCGCTGCCGAACTTGACCTCCTGCTTGGTGGGGTGGACATTCACGTCTACGGCGCTGAGGCGGCAGGTGAGGTAGAGCACGCAGCCGGGGAAGCGGCCCACCATCTTCTGGTTTTTATAGGCCTCCTCCAGGGCGGCCATCATGGTGCGGCTCTTGACGCAGCGGCCGTTGACAAAGAAGAGCTGATAACCCCGGGTACCCCGGCAGCAGGCGGGCAGAGAGGCAAAGCCCTCCACGCTCATCTCCTCTCCGGTGCCGCTCACCGACAGCATGCCCAGGGCGATCTCCCGGCCCAGCACGGCGTACACGGCGCTGCGCGAGAGTCCATCGCCGGGGGTGAGCAGCTCCTGCCTGCCGTCCCGGATGAACTTCACCGACACCTCGGGATGGCTCAGGGCGATGCGCTGCACGGCGGCAAAGACGGCGGCCCCCTCGGCGGCGTCCTTCTTCATGAACTTGAGCCGGGCGGGGGTGTTGTAGAAGAGGTCCCGCACCACCATGGTGGTGCCCTTGGGGCAGCCCGCCTCCTCCCGGCTCACCACCACGCCTCCCTCCAGGGAGAGGGCGGTGCCCAGGGCGAGCTCCGCCGGACGGGTGAGCAGCTCAAGGCGGCTCACGGCGGCGATGGCGGCCAGTGCCTCTCCCCGGAAGCCCAGGGTGCCGATGGCCTCCAGATCGTACTCCGAGCGGACCTTGCTGGTGGCGTGGCGGAGGAAGGCGGTCTCGGCGTCCTGGGGTTCGATGCCGCAGCCGTCGTCGGTGACCCGAATGAGGGACATGCCCCCATGCTGGATCTCCACGGTGACGGCGCCGGCTCCGGCGTCGATGGCGTTTTCCATCAGCTCCTTGACCACGCTGGCGGGCCGCTCTACTACTTCGCCAGCGGCGATGAGATCGGCCACATGAGGATCGAGCTGTTGAATATGAGGCATAGCACAAACTCCTTTCGTGCCTTGGGTCCTCAGTAGATCATGAGCAGCAGCTGCAGTCCATTGAGGAGCACATGGAGCACCACCGCGCCCCAGATAGACCCTCCGTTATCGTAGCACCAGGTGAGGCCCAGGGACAGGGGCAGATATTGAACGGCCAGCACCAGGTAGCGCAGGTCCACCCCCGTGGGCTGGAACACATACTGCCACACACAGGCCAGGGCGTAAAAAATCACCGTCACCACGTAGGCAAGGGGCCTTGAGTAGCGCCGCAGGCTGCCGAAGACCAGGCCTCGGAAGAGCACCTCCTCCACCACCGGCATGAGCAGCAGCACCACCAGCAGCGTGGCCGTGGGGGAGAGGCGCAGCTCCATGGGCCAGTCGTAGAAGGCGGGGTTGACCGCCGGGTAGGGCAGCAGAGTGGCGAGGAAGTAGAGCGCGCCGCCCCCCGCAAGGCCTGTGACAATGGCGAAGAGATTCTCGGGCAGCCAGTCCAGCAGCAGGGAGAAGGCGTGGCGCAGGAAGCTCCAGAACACCAGCACCGTCAGCACGAAGAGCAGGGAGTAGTAGAGCAGGTTGCTCTCGGCCACCAGGGGCTCGGCGTCTCCGGAGAGAAAGCGCTGCAGGGAGCCCATGAGCCGGGGGAACACCAGGATATAAAGGGCAAAAAAGACCCAGCCCCGGTTGCGCTCCGATGCGGTCATCTGGGGCCGCCACTGGTTGTTGTGCATGGGTACACGCCTCCTTTCCCGTTGCGTTTCTCCGTTCAGGATGTCATCTTATCATTGTATCACAGCTTATTCTTGAGCTCAAAGAGGAAATTGAGGGCCTCGATGGGGGTAAGGGTGTTCACGTCCGTACGGCGCAGCATCTCGGCCACCTGCCCGGCCCCCATGTCCAGCAGGGAGACCTGGCCCTCCTCCCGCCCGGCGCCGGGGGCGGGAGTCGGGGCGGCGCCGGAGCACTCCAGCTCAGAAAGGATCTCCCGGGCGCGCTGGATGACCCGCTCGGGCACCCCGGAGAGCTTGGCCACCTCAATGCCGTAGCTGGCCTCGGCGCTGCCGGGGACGATCTTGCGCAGGAAGGTGATGGTATCTCCCCGCTTCTTGCAGGCGATGTTGAAGTTCTCCACCCCTTCCAGCACCCCCTCCATGACGGTAAGCTCATGGTAGTGGGTGGCGAAGAGGGTCTTGCACCCCAGTTTCTTCTTGTCGGCACAGTATTCCAGCACCGCCCGGGCGATGGACATGCCGTCGTAGGTGCTGGTGCCCCGGCCGATCTCGTCCAGGATGAGCAGGCTCTTGGCGGTGGCGTTTTTGAGCAGCTCGGCCACCTCGGTCATCTCCACCATGAAGGTGGACTGGCCGGCGGCAAGATCGTCGCTGGCGCCGATGCGGGTGAACACCCGGTCCACCACCCCCACATGGGCGGACCTGGCCGGGACGAAGGAGCCCATCTGGGCCATGAGCACGATGAGGGCCACCTGACGCATATAGGTGCTCTTGCCAGCCATGTTGGGGCCCGTGATGATGGAGACGAGATGCTCCCCGCCGTCCATATGGGTGTCGTTGGGGACGAAGAGGCTCCCCTTGAGAGTCTTTTCCACCACCGGATGGCGGCCGTCGGTGATCTCCAGGGCGTCGGAGAGGTCCACCTGAGGCATGCAGTAGTTCCCGTCGGCGGCCACGGCGGCAAAGGAGGAGAGCACATCGGTCCGGGCCACGGCGGCGGCGGTGCGCTGGATGTCTCCCACCCGGGCGGCGGCGGCCTCCCGTACGGCGCAGAAGAGCTGGTACTCCAGGGCCACCACCTTGTCCTGGGCCGAGAGGATCTCATGCTCCAGGTCCTTGAGCTCACTGGTGATGTACCGCTCGCAGTTTGCCAGGGTCTGCTTGCGGATATAGGTGTCGGGCACCTGGTCATAGTAAGATTTGGACACCTCTATGTAGTAGCCGAAGACCTTGTTGTAGCCCACCTTCAGGCTCTTGATGCCGGTGCGCTCCTTCTCCTGGGCCTCGATGGCGGCCACCAGGCCCTTGCCATTTTGCAGGATGCCCCGCAGCCGGTCCACCTCGGCGTTATAGCCCGAGCGGATGAAGCCGCCCTCCCGCACGGAGAAGGGAGGCTCGTCCACCAGGGCGGCGGTGATCTGGCCGCGCAGCTCCTCCAGGTCATCCAGCTCCTGGCAGAGGCCGGTAAGCAGGGTGGAGGGGAAGGGGGAGAGCAGCTCCCTCAGCCGGGGCACCTTGCCAAGGCCCATGGCCAGGGCCACCAGGTCCCGGCCGCCGGCGGTGCCGTAGACAATACGGGCGATGAGCCGCTCCAGGTCGGTGATCTCCCCCAGGCAAAGCCGGATCTCCTCCCGGGCAATGGCGTCTCCCACCAGGTCGGCCACCGCGCCCAGGCGCTTATTGATGCGCACGGGGGAGAGCAGGGGCCGCTCGATCCAGGTGCGGATGAGCCGGTGGCCCATGGCGGTCTTGGTCTTGTCCAGCACCCAGAGAAGGCTCCCCTTCTTCTCTCCCGAGCGCATGGTCTCGGTGAGCTCCAGGTTGCGCATCGCGCTCCAGTCCAGCTCCATGAACGCGCCCGTGGTGTAATAATTCACGGTGGAGAGGTGGCCGAGGTCGGTCTTCTGGGTCTCGTAGAGATAGGAGAGAAGTCCCCCCAGGCAGCGCACCGCCGCCTCGTCCCCGGCCGGCAGGGTATCAAGCCCAGACTTGAACTGTCCCTCCACCCGCTGCCGGGAAGCGGCCAGGTCGTAGCGCTCCTCGCCCCCCCGCTCGCAGCGGCAGCTCAGCCGCTCCTCCAGAAAGGCGCGCAGGGTATCGTCGTTCCAGGCCTCCTCCGAGAGTACCGCCTCCCGGGGAGAAAAGCGGGTCAGCTCGTTTTGCAGGTGCTCGCCCCCCTCCCGCTGGGGGAAGGAGGTTACCGACACCTCCCCGGTGGAGATGTCGCAAAAGCACACCGCGCACCCGGATTGCCCGCTGCACACCGAGCAGATGAAGTTGTTGCGCCCCTCCTCCAGCATGGTCTCTCCCATGACCGTGCCGGGGGTGATGATGCGGATGATGTCCCGGTCCACCAGGCCCTTGGCCGTGGCCGGGTCTTCCATCTGCTCGCAGATGGCTACCTTGTAGCCCTTGGCGATGAGCCGGGCGATATAGGCCTCGGCGCTGTGGTAGGGCACCCCGCACATGGGGGTCTGCTCCTCCTTGGGCTTGCTCCGGTCCCGGGTGGTGAGGGTCAGGTCCAGCTCGGACGCGGCGGTCTTGGCGTCCTCCAGGAACATCTCGTAAAAGTCACCCAGGCGGAAAAACAGGATACAGTCCGGGTGGAGCTCCTTCATGCGCAGGTATTGACGCATCATGGGCGTGGCCTCAGCGGGCATGGCGCGCCCCCCTTTCTCTTTGCGTTTGGATCGCGCTTTATGATTCGCGCCTGGGGCGCGAACTGCGCGAGGCCGTTTACTCCGCCGGCTCTCCGAAGAGGGCCCAGGTGGAGCAGTCGGTGATCTTCAGGTTGTGGTAGCCGCCGATGAGAGACTCGTCCCCGGTGAAGTGGACCAGCCGCCCTCCGGCGGTGCGGGCGGTAAGGTTGTTGCGCACATCGTCGCTGCGCCCGTCCACCAGGCAACGTACCGTCTTGCCCACATAGGCCCGGTGCTTTTTCAGGGAGATCTCGTTCTGGAGGTCCACCAGGCGCTGGAAATTGGCCTGCTTTTCCTCCTTGCCCATAGGATCGGGCAGGCTGGCGGCGGGGGTGCCCTTCCGGGGAGAGTAGATAAAGGTGAAGAGGGCGTCGAACTCCACCTCCCGGAGAAGGGAGAGGGTGTCCTCAAACTCCTCGGTGGTCTCCCCGGGGAAGCCCACGATCACGTCGCTGGTGAGCACGATGTCCGGGATACGCGCGCGCAGGGCGCGCACCTTCTCCAGGTAAGCCTCCCGGGTGTAGCCCCGATTCATGGCCCGGAGCACCCGGTCGTTGCCCGCCTGGAAGGGCAGGTGGATGACGGGGGCCACCTTCTCACACTGCGCCATAGCGTCGAAAAGGCGCTCGGTGGCGTCCTTGGGGTGGCTGGTCATGAAGCGGATGAGAAAGTCCCCGGGCACGGCGTTCACCCGGCGCAAAAGCTCGGCAAAGTCCACCCCTTCAGAGAGGTCCTTGCCGTAGGAGTTGACGTTCTGCCCCAGAAGGGTGATCTCTTTGTAGCCCTGGACGGCAAGCTCGGCCACCTCCCGCAGGATGTCCGCCGAGGCGCGGCTGCGCTCCCGACCCCGGACGTAGGGCACGATGCAGTAGGAGCAGAAATTGTTGCACCCGTACATGATGGACACCCAGGCCTTCACGCCTCCCTGGCGCACCACCGGGATCCCCTCGGCGATATTGCCCGGGTCGTCGGCGGTCTCAAAGACCCGGCCCCGGCGGGTATAGATGCGCCAAAGCAGCTCGGGGAACTTCCACAGGGCCTGAGGCCCGAAGACCAGGTCCACATGGCGGTAGGAATTGCGCAGCTTGTCCACGTTGTGGGGCTCCTGAGCCATGCAGCCGCACAGACAGATGATCTGGCCGGGCTTTCTCCGCTTGGTGTGGACCAGGGCCCCCACGTTGCCCAGCACCCGCTGTTCGGCGTGCTCCCGGATGGCGCAGGTGTTGATGACGATGACGTCGGCCTCCTCCTCCCGGTCAGTGAAGGTAAAGCCCATGGCCCGGAGGTAGCCCCGGATGCGCTCGGAATCGGCCTCGTTTTGCTGGCAGCCGTAGGTATCCACAAAAGCCGCCGGCGCGGCGGCCCTGGCGGCATTCATCTCCGCGATACGCCCGCACAGTTCCATCTGGCGGGCCACCTCCTCGGGGGAGATGCGGGTGGTGACTCGGTTCAAATTACTTCCTCCCGACAAATACTGATAGATAATAAATTGTACCACTTTTCCGCCCCGGACACAAGGGTGAAAGCCGCCGGGGGACGGCCCGACGGCGTTGACGCTCCCGGCAGAAAGAGGTATAATGAAAAAAATATCGTCTCATCATTTTCCGCCTCGATCCGAGGCGAAGGGGGAGGTCCCTTATATATGAAAACTCTGGTCATCGAAAAGCAGGCGGTAAAAAACAATCTCTCCGTCATCAAGCAGCGGGCCGGCCGCTCCGTCATCTACGGCGTGCTCACCGGAGACGCCTACGGCGCGGGTCTCACCGAGATGGCCCGGCTTTTGCGGGACGAGGGCATCGGCCGCTTTGCCGTGGGAGAGGCGGAGGAGGCCGCGGCCTTGCGCAAGGCGGGCTTCGTGGATGAGGAGATCCTCATGCTCCGCTCGGTGAGTGACCGAGATGAGCTGGAGACTCTGGTGGACCTGAACGTGGTGTGCACCATCGCCTCGGTGGACACCGCCCTGGCCCTCAACGCCCTGGCCGAGAGCCGTTCCACCGTGGTGGAGGCCCATATCCAGGTGGACGTGGGTCTGGGCTTCGGGGGCTTCCTCACCGAAGAGCCGGACAAGATCCTGTCCATCTACCGCAACATGCCCAACGTGGCCATCTCGGGCATTTACACCCAGATCCAGTCCCAGCGGCGGGACGGCCGGGACGCCGCCACTCAGCTCTCCGGCTTCCAGAAGCTGCTGGAGACCATCCACCAGGCCGGCTTTGAGACGGGCACCGTCCACGCTGCCGGCTCCTATGCCCTCATGCACTATGACTTTGCCCGTCTGGGGGCAGTTCGGCCCGGCTCGGTGCTGCTGGGCCGCTGCCGCCGCACCAAGGGGGACGGTCTGCAGCGCGTGGGCTACGGCGAGGCCACGCTGGAGGAGGTGCGCTGGCTTCCCCAGGGCCACACCGTGGGCAGCGAGCATCTCATCACCCTCAAGCGGCCCACCCGGGTGGGCGTGCTGAGCGTGGGCTACCAGAACGGCTTCGGCATCTCCCGGGTCCGGGACCGGGGCCTGTGGGGGGCCATCCGCCGCTGGTGGAGCGGCCGGCACATCACCGTGCGCATCGCCGGGCAGAAGGCCCGGGTCATCGGCGCCATCGGCGCCATGGAGACCCTGGTGGACCTGACCGACCTCAAGTGCTCCGCCGGGGATACCGTCATCTTCGACATCGATCCCATGTACGCCCGGGGCCTGAAGCGGGAATATCGATAACTTTTTGTAATATGGAGCTGTTAATATGCGCGCAGTAGTCACGCGAGTGAAGAACGCCTCGGTGGAAATCGACGGCAGGGTCAACGGACAGATCGGCCAGGGCTTCCTGGTGCTGCTGGGGGTGGGGCCGGAGGACACCGCCGACACCGCCGAGCGCATGGTGGAAAAGGTGTGCCGTCTGCGGATTTTTGAGGACGAGGCGGGGAAGATGAACCTGGATCTTGGACAGGTGGGGGGCGCGCTGCTGGTGGTGAGCCAGTTCACCCTTTACGCCGACACCCGTTCCCGCCGTCCCGGTTTCTCCCACGCCGCCAAGCCCGAGACCGCCATCCCCCTCTACGAGGCATTTATGGCCGGTTGCCGGCAGCGGGGGTTTCACGTGGAACACGGCGAATTCGGGGCTGACATGCAGGTTTTTTCCCAGAACGACGGCCCGGTGACCATCCTGCTGGACACCGACAAGAGCTGAGGAGCACCGAATTCGCCACCGCGCCTTTTGGCGCGTCAAGCGTTTTCCCCGGCGGGGAAAACCTTGAAATCGGCCGGATTCACTCCGGACGATTTGAGTCCCATTCCGGGGTCCCCGCGGGGCTGGGCCCCGTGGGGCATTCGGGGCTGACATGCAGGTTTTTTCCCAGAACGACGGCCCGGTGACCATCCTG
>LBJMR02800__coassemble_248_pt1 | contig 54215 bp, 56 predicted proteins | sample LBJMR02800__metabat2_low_PE_006 | metagenome-assembled genome bin LBJMR02800 | reverse complement strand
ATCGGCCAGGGCCTCCGAAATACGGATCTGCTGGGGACAGACCGCCTCGCAGCTGCGGCAGCCCACACAGGCGGAGGGCCACTTGTCCTTGGGAATGGCGGACAGCGCCATGGGGGCCAGGAAGCCGCCGCCGGTAAAGCGGTGCTCATTATAAAGCTCCAGCAGGCCCGGGATGTCCAGCCCCTGGGGGCAGTGGGAGGTGCAGTAGCGGCAGGCGGTGCAGGGCACAGTGGTCTTCCCCGTCATGTCCGCCGCGATGAAGGCCAGCTGCTCCCGCTCCCCGGCGCTGAGGGGCTTCTCCTGGGCAAAGGTGCGCAGGTTCTCCTCCAGCTGCTCCATATTGGACATGCCGGACAGCGTGACCACCACCTCCGGCAGGCTCTGCACGAACCGAAACGCCCAGGCGGCGGTGCTCTCCTCCGGCCGCAGGGCCTTGAGCCGCTTTTCGTACTTCTCCTCCAGGGTGGCCAGCTTGCCGCCCCGGACCGGCTCCATCACCCAGACAGGCAGGCCGTATTTCTTGAGAAGCTCCACCTTCTCCCGGGCATTCTGGAAGGTCCAGTCCAGCCAGTTGAGCTGGATCTGGCAGAACTCCATCTCCTTGCCATAGGCCTGCAGGAAACGCTCCATGACCTCCAGGCTGCCGTGGGCGGAGAAGCCGAAATGCCGGATGCGGCCCTCCTTCTTCTGCTCCAGGAGATAGGCGAAGTCCCCGTACTTGGGGTCCAGATAGGCGTCGATATTCATCTCGCACACGTTGTGGATGAGGTAAAAGTCGAAGTACTCCACCTGGCACTTCTCCAGCTGGCGCGTGAAGATCTCCTCCGCCTTCCCCATGTTCTTGAGGTCATAGCCGGGGAACTTGCTGGCAAGGTAAAAGCTCTCCCTGGGGTGCCTGGCCAGGGCCTTGCCCACCACCAGCTCGGAATTCCCGCTGTGATAGCCCCAGGCGGTGTCAAAATAATTGATCCCCTGCTCCAGGGCCCGGTCGATCAGGGCAAAGGCGGCCGCCTCGTCGATCTGGGCGTCGTTACCGTCCACCACGGGCAGGCGCATGGTGCCCATGCCCAGCGCCGAGAGCTTGCAATTCTGAAACGGCTTGTAGATCATATTCTCTCTCCTCCTCCACGGATGTCAGTTCTGTGCCCCCTGCTGTCCCTGGCGCAGGGCGGACACTTCCCCGTTTGCACGGAAGTGCTGGAAGGTCACGGTGGCCACATAGCCGGCGTAGATCGCCAGGAAGGGCATATACTGCAGGGCGTAGCGGGCCACCGGAACGAACAGGAAGCTGCTGAGGAAATAGACGAAGAACAGGATGGTGGGCCAGCGGTATCTCTTGTGCAGCAGGGCGCAAAGCGCGCCCACCAGGCCAACATACAAGGCAATATCCTTTACAGCAGCGGTCACACTCTGGAGCACAAACAGGGGCAGATCGTCCATGAAGATGATCTGGAATTTCCCAACGGTCATCCAGTAGATCGTCTGGAAGGGGTGCTCAATGAGCAGCTGGAAGAGCAGCTTGATGTTGCCCAGGAGGCTGCCGGGGTCAGAGAGGCCCAGGGCGGCCACGTCGGGGGCAAGACCGGCGTAGATGGGGTTGGTCTGGGTGGCCAGGGGCACGAATTTTCCCAGCGTGACCAGGTTGCGAATCCACCAGGGCAGCGCCAGAAGCACGAAGCCGGCGGCAAACAGACCGATGGGAATGAGGATCTTCCTCCACTGCTTCCAGTTGCGGATCACCCCGGGCAGGAAGAGGAAGGGCGTCACGATGATGATCAGGGGCCGGACCATGACGCACACGCAGAACAGCGCGCCGGACAGGAAATAGAGCCACCGCCGCTCCTGGTGCTTGACCGTATACACGAAGACCACGAAAAAGAGCATCATGGTGAAGTAGTACAGGCACTCGGTGAGCAGATACCGGCAATATGCGCCGAAGCCGCCGTTGAGCGCGATCAGGATGGCGGCGATGATGCCCACGCTGTACTTTCTTGTGAGCTGATACCCCAGGATAAAGGTGAGCAGGACCGTGAAGGTCGCCAGCACACACTGCACCGCCTTGATGCAGTGGATGCCCTGCACGTCGGTGCCGAAGATGCTCATGCACACCGTGAGAAACAGCGGGAAACCGGGCGAGACATAGGCGTCAGGGCCCTCGCCCCAGTAGCTGTACTCCTCCCCCGCCACCAGCCGCTTGGCCATGGCGATATAGTTGCCCTCGTCGTGCATATAGTCCTCGGAATATTTTCCTGAGGCCTCGATGAAAAAGACATAGTAGGAAAATGCCAATAGGCAGACCAGGGTCAGACACACCGCCTTGATAAGCTGCGTCCTGCTGACGGTACGGCCTAAAATCTTCATATTCACGCCTCTCCTCCCTGCTCGTCATTGTTTTGCCGGCGCCCGTTCCGCTCCCGCAGGTATGTCTCGATGGACACCATCTGGATGATCCGCCGGGTCCGGTCCGACTGCCGGGAGAGATTGACCGTCAGGGAGAAGGTCAGGATGAGCAGCGCGATGATGCCCAGCAGATAGATCAGGTTGGATGGGGTCTGAATCCCCACCAGGTCGGCGCACCATTCGGCCAACTGCGGGAAAATGGCGAGAATGATCATTCCAAAGGAGATGATCAGCCAGATCAGCGAGTGGCGCATCTGCAATTTTCTCCGGTTGACCGTGACGAATACCACCACGATGAACAGCAGCGCCAGTATGGTCAGTTCAATTCTCAGAATGGGAGGCATATCATTTCACCCGTTTCTTTTGAAAGCTGGTGCACAAGATGGCCAGTGACACCTTGAACATATAGTACACGGACTTGGCCGAGCTGATGGAGGACACCCCGCCCTCCCGCTCAAACATATTCACCTGCACCTCGCTGATACGAAAGCCGTTGCGGGACAGGCTGACGATGGACTCCGGCTCGGGGTAGTCCGCCGGGTAGTCCTCCGCCAGGAAAGCCAGCGCCTCCCGGTTGGCCGCCCGGAAGCCGGAGGTGGGGTCGGTGAGCCGGCAGCCGGCGAAAACGCGGAGGATGGTGGACAGAATGCGGATACCGGCCCGGCGCATGAAGGTGGAGCGGAAGGTCACCGCTCCCGGGTCCAGGAAACGGGAGCCCACGGAGAAGTCGCTCTCCCCCCGCAGGATGGGCTCCAGCAGCGCGTCCAGGGAGCCGATGTCATGCTGTCCGTCCCCGTCGAACTGCACAGCTATATCATAGCCCTCCATCTTGGCCAGGATATACCCGGTCTGCACCGCGCCGCCGATGCCCAGGTTCTGGATCAGGTGGACGGCGTTATAGCCCTTTTCCCGGCAGATCGCCTCTGTTCGGTCCTTTGAACCGTCATTGATGATGATATAGTCCAGCTCGTACTCCCGCTTCTGCGCGGCGAAGGCGGTCACCCGTTCCACGACCTTCTGGATGTTCGCTTCCTCATTGTACGCCGGAATGATCAGCAAAACTCGCACAAGCACACCCTCCGCATCATGTATCTTTCTCCGTGTCGGACGGTTTGAACACCAAAAACTTGCTCAGGATATAATTGATGATCACCACGATGACCGAGAGCACCACCTTGGCGATCATCACCCCGTCGATCCCCAGCAGCTCCCACCGGCCCACGTTCCAGTAGTCCACACACACCAGCAGGCCAACCTCCTCAAAGATAAAGGAGAGGATTCGGGCACTGAGAAAGGCGGGCAGTTCTTTTTTCAGCACCGCCCACCGAAAGCTCTTGCTCTGAAAGACGAAGGTCTTGTTGGTCAGATACGCAAAGGTCACGGCGGCCACGAAGGCCACGCCGTTTGCCAGCAGGGTCAGCTCCTCCCCCATTGCGCGCAGGGCGAGATAGAACACCACATAGTTGACCAGCGTGGTCAGCACACCGAACACCAGATAGGAGATGGTCTCCCGATTCAAAATCCGATTGATCAATGCTCTCATGGATAGCTCCCGTCTTTGTGCAGCCTCAGGCCGCTTTTTCACAGTTTATTTATTATATACCACGCTTGGTACACTTTCAACCGGAGCCAACAAATTTTCGCCGAAAGCACAGGAAAAAGGCGGGAGCCGGAGTGAAATTTCACTCCGGCTCCCGTTCGAGACTGTCAAAAAGATGTGCGCCCGTCCTATGCCCTGGGATGGGCCTTGTTATAGACATCCTTGATCTTCTGGTTGACCAGCTGGGCGTAGATCTGGGTGGAGGAAATGTCCGCGTGGCCCAACATTTCCTGAATGGAGCGCAGGTCCGCCCCGTTTTCCAGCAGATGGGCGGCGAAGGAGTGGCGCAGGGTATGGGGCGTGATGTCCTTGTGGATCTCCGCCTTCTCCTGATAGTGCTTGATGATCTTCCAGAAGCCCTGACGGCTCATGCGCTCTCCGCTCATGTTGACAAACAGGGCGCGCTCGTCGGGATGCTCGATCATCTGGGGGCGGACATGGTCCATATAGTCGGCCAGCGCCCGCACCGCAGCTGGGTAGATGGGGATGATGCGCTCCCTGTTGCGGCTGGAGCAGCGGACGAAGCCCACACTCAGGCTCACATGGTCGGTGTCCAGGCCGATAAGCTCGCTCACCCGGATGCCGGTGGCATAGAGCAGCTCCAGCATGGCCTTGTCCCGGCAGCCCTTGGGATCGGAGGGATCGGGCTGGTCCAGAAAGAGGTCCACTTCCTTACCTGTGAGGATCTGGGGCAGCTTGCGCTCTACCCGGGCGGAGGTGATCCCCCGGGCAGGATTGACGGTCACCTGCCCCGTCCCGATCAGATAGTTATAGAAGGAACGCAGAGAGGCCACGCTTCTCGTCACCGTGGCCACTGATTTTCCCTTCCCGCTCAGATATTTCACATACCGCTCCACATCGTCCTGGGCGGCCAATACGGCACTCAGGCCTTCTCCCTCCAGCCAATGGAGGTACTGGCACACGTCCCGCAAATAGGAGCTGAGCGTGTTGGCAGACGCCTTTTTTTCTGTTTTCAGATAGCGTTCATACCCGGTCAGCAGGTCCACGCTCAGTTCCTCCTCTCTTCCTCAATTCAGGAACGCTCCGGCCACGGCGCCCACCAGAGGCATCACGCTCAGAGATTCCAGCACAACACACACACACAGCGCACCGGCACAGCAGCCGCAGCGCAGAAGATAGCCCTTTCCCCAGAGCGGTCTGACCTTTTCGCCCATGGCTCTGCCCGCCAGCTGCCGGGATGTCCCCATCCCCTGGGTCCCCAGCACAAAGAGAACCGGCAGGGAGATGAGCCCCGTCAGGCCGAAAAGCAAAAACGCCAGCACACCGCCCATGCCGCCCAGCAGGCGGATGAACGTGGCCACGGCAAAGGAAAGCACAAACCCTCTGGCGGCAAACAGGATGGGGATACCGAAAAGCCCCAGGGCCGTAAACCCCAGCAGCACCACCAGCGCGCTCCAGCGAAAGGTCTCCCAGATCAGCGGCAACAGCGAGGGGGCCTGCATCTCACCCGCCCCGGATGCCACGAGGAACGCCTGAAGATAGGCACTCAGGCTCTCCGAAGCCTCGCCTCCGGTGCTGGCTGCAAGGCCGCAGCCAGCCGCCGAGCCCAGGAAAAAACTGATCGATATGGTCAGCAGCGCGGGCATTCCCTCTCCCCGCGGAAGATCCAAGAGTCCTGCAATCGGCCTGTGCACTATCTGCCACCTCCCCGTGACAGATTATGAGGACGGGCCGTGAAATAGAAGTGTTACTTTCCCAGCTCCTGCGCCCGCTTGGCACAGCGCAGCATGGCCTCGTCGATCATGGCTTCAAACCCGAATTCGTCGAACGCCGTCAGCGCCGCCAGCGTGCTTCCTCCAGGAGAACAGACCTGCCTGGTCAGCTCCTCCGCGGTCTTTCCCGCACGCAGGAGCATCTCGGCCGCGCCCGCCATGGTCATGGCGGCCAGACGCAGAGCCTCCTCCCCGTCAAACCCCTGCCGGACCGCCGAGCGCACCATGGCGTCCGCCATGCGGAAAAAGTAAGCCGGCGAGGAACCGCTCAGGGCAATGACCGTGTTCATGCGCTCCTCCGGGATCACGCTCACCGCGCCTGCCGCCGAAAAAAGCGCCACCACGTCTTCAAACAGATCCGCCGGGACCTCAGGCGCCTCCACCACGGCGGTGACCCCTTTGCCCACCTGCATAGGCGTGTTGGGCATGGCGCGGACAATATGGCTCTCCGGCAGGAGCTGCCGCAGATACGCCACGGAAAAGCCCGGGGCGATGGAGACCACACACTTGCCCCCAAGACAGGGACCCAGTTCACCAAGGACCTCACCGAACATCTGCGGCTTGACCGCCAGGATCAGAATCTCCGACCGCTCCGCCACCGCGCGGTTGTCCGTGGATGTAAAAAGTCCAAGCCCGGCATAGGGCGCCAGCTTCTCTGCATGGCGGTTGGATACGGACAATTTCCCCGGCTCAACCAGCCCCTGGGACAAGATCCCGTGGATGATCGCACCGGCCATATTCCCGGCTCCGATAAGCCCAAGACTCCGCTTCAATCCCGCCACCTCGTTTCATTTCGTAAGTGTAATATACGCCTCCCCGCCGACTTTCGCAAGAAAGAACTGCAATTTTTCGTATTTTTGTATATTATGACATCTTTTTATGTTAACTCAATTATGTAAATCTTATCTACCAAAGGTGGCAGGCTCTCTGCTCGCCTGTTCCGTTCTCACCACATGTGGTGCCCGCTTTCATTGTCAGCACAACATATCCAGCACAGCATTTTCCATCTTAATACGTTCTGTAATCACCCGTTTTGTTCCGCTGATAATACGCAGCGTAAAGTCCCTCGTCAGATTGAACAGCATTCTCTTCCAGATTCAGCGCATCTCATTATGTAACCGACGACATCCACCCGGCGGCAAGCGCGCCTTACCGCCTTGTCTTTTTTCTCTTTCTCCCTCCTCCCCTTCTTCCTCCCAGCAGACCTGCCGCGGCGCCGCCGCACAGCGCTCCGCACAGCACCCCGATCCCGTGGGCCTCCGGCGCCGCGTTTTCAAAGACCACCAGTCCGATGGTGAGCAGCAGGAGGAAAAACACCCCTCCTGCCAACACGCCCACGATCAAAGGCCGGGCGGCGCAGCGTTTTACCGCCACGGCGCCACCGATGAATCCTCCCACCACGCAGCTGACGATGGTGAGCTGATACATCATCCCCTCCCCCAGCAGTCCGGCGGAGATGGCCACGCTGGCCAAAAGCAAAAGGAGGAAACACGCCGCCAGGGCCGTCACGCCGCCAACGAGTACCCCCAGCATATACCGCACCACGACCGCCCCTTGATCTTCCTCTGTTTTACGCATAAAAACACACCCTCCCGGCTTGGATTGTTACTCAATCCTATGCCGGGAGGGCGCTTGTCATGTCTGTGAGGTTTTTACTTGGTCTGGCTCGCGGTGTTCTTGGAGCCGATGGCGCTCTTGTTGAACTCAATGCGCACGCGGTCAGCGCCGGACTCGATCACCACCGTGTCCTCCTTCACCGCGCAGATGGTACCACGGATGCCGCCGATGGTGGTGACCTGATCGCCCACGGAGAGCTCGGAGAGCATCTTCTGGGTTTCCTTTTTCCGCTTGCTCTCGGGCCGGATCATCAGGAAGTAGAAAACGCCGATCACGACGACCATCATAACAACTGTGGTGATAATATCAGTAGGCATGCAGCAATCTCCTCCGGTTCAAAATAAATGGGACGGGTCTCATTATAAGGCCTGCAGCATTGTTTGGCAAGCCTTTTCACAAAAATCAAAGGCGGCGGTCCAGTTTTTCGCTGTACTCATCGCGGAACGCCCCGAAGGTGCCGCTATCCAGCGCTTCCCGAATCCTGACCATCAGCTCATTGTAAAAGTGCAGATTGTGGAGCACCGCCAGGCGCATGGCCAGCATCTCCCCGGCGGTAAACAAATGGCGCAGGTAGGCGCGGGAGAAGCTCCGGCAGGCCGGGCAGGTACAGGTGGGGTCGATGGGGCTCTCGTCCAGCTTGTACTTTTCGTTTTTGATGTTGATGGCGCCCTCCCAGGTGTAGAGCTTGCCGTGGCGGGCGTTGCGGGCGGGCATGACGCAGTCGAAGAAATCCACCCCCCGGGCCACCCCCTCGATGATGTTGGAGGGCGTCCCCACCCCCATGAGATACCGGGGCTTATTCGCCGGCATATGGGGCTCCACGGCGTCGATGATGTCGTACATGGTCTGCGTGGGCTCCCCCACCGCCAGGCCGCCGATGGCGTAGCCGTCGCAGTCGATCTTGGCAGTCTCCTTCATATGCCACACCCGCAGATCGGGGTAGATGCCCCCCTGGTTGATGCCGAAGAGCATCTGGCCCGGATTGACCGTGTCCGGCAGGGCGTTGAGCCGGTCGTGCTCCGCCTTGCACCGCGCCAGCCAGCGCAGGGTGCGCTCGCAGGAGGGCTTTACATACTCATAGGCGGAGGGGTTTGCCACGCATTCGTCAAAGGCCATGGCGATGTCGCTGCCCAGGTTGGACTGGATGCGCATGCTCTCCTCAGGGCCCATGAAGACCCGCCGGCCGTCGATGTGGGAGGCAAAGGTGACCCCCTCCTCGGTGATCTTCCGCAGCCCCGAGAGGGAAAAGACCTGGAAGCCGCCTGAGTCGGTGAGGATGGGGCCCTTCCAGTCCATAAAGCGGTGCAGTCCCCCCATCTGCCGCACCACGTCATCCCCCGGGCGCAGGTGGAGGTGGTAGGTGTTGGAGAGCTCGATCTGGCACCCGATCTCCCGGAGGTCGTGGGCAGACACCGCCCCCTTGATGGCCCCCTGTGTGCCTACGTTCATAAAAACGGGGGTCTGGACCGTACCGTGAGGGCAGGTAAATTCTCCCCGCCTGGCCTTCCCCTCCTGCTTGAGTACCTGAAACACAAAAACGCTCCTTCCGCGGCCCTATGGCCGCCTTATGGTAAACATGGCAGCTTTTCAGCTGATGAACATGGCGTCCCCAAAGGAGAAGAACCGGTACTTCTCCCGCACCGCCTCTTCGTAGGCGGCCAGGATGTGCTCCCTGCCCGCCAGGGCGGAGACCAGCATGAGCAGCGTGGACTCAGGCAGGTGGAAATTGGTGATGAGGCCGTCCAGCACCTTGAAGCGATAGCCCGGGTAGATATAGATCTTGGTCCAGCCGGCACTCTCCTTCAACGTCCCGTCCTCAGCGGCCCAGCTCTCAATGGTCCGGCAGGAGGTGGTGCCCACGCAGATGACCCGGCCGCCCTTGGCCTTGGTCTCGTTGATGATGTCCGCCGTCTTTTGAGAGATCATGCAGTATTCCGCATGCATCTCATGGTCTGTAATGTTTTCTTCCTTTACAGGACGGAAGGTCCCCAGCCCCACATGGAGGGTCACATAGGCCAGGCGCACCCCCATGGCCTCGATCTGCTCCAGCAGTTCTTTGGTGAAGTGGAGCCCCGCGGTGGGCGCAGCGGCAGAGCCCAGCTCCCGGGAATAGACGGTCTGGTACCGCTCCGGGTCGCTGAGCTCCGCCTTGATATAGGGCGGCAGGGGCATCTTGCCCAGGCGCTCCAGCACCTCCAGGAAGATCCCCTCATAGTGGAAGCGGACCAGCCGGTTGCCGCCCTCCACTTCTCCCACGATCTCCGCCGTCAGCTCGCCGTCGCCAAAGGAGACCTTGGCGCCCGTGCGCAGCTTCTTTCCCGGCCGCACCAGGCACTCCCAGGTCTTGTCCCCCTTGTCGACAAGCAAAAGTACTTCACATGCTCCGCCCCCCGGCAGCCGGTGGCCGATGAGCCGGGCGGGCAGCACCCGCGAGTCGTTGAGCACCAGGCAGTCGCCGGGGCGCAGAAGGCCGGGCAGGTCGTAAAAATGCAGATGGCGGTACTCCCCCGTCTCCTTGTTCAGGGTGAGCAGCCGGGAGCCGTCCCGCCGGTCCAGCGGCGTCTGGGCGATAAGCTCCGGCGGCAGGTCGTAGTAAAAGTCCGAGGTCTTCATTTATCTGATCTCCACTCCCGGATAGTAGAATTTCAGGATCTGGTCATAGGTAAAGCCCTGGAGCGACATGGCGTAGGCTCCCCACTGGCTCATGCCCACGTTGTGGCCCCAGCCGCTGCCCGTCACGGTGAAGGTATCGCTGCTGGAGGCGGGCAGCTGCTCCACGCCGCTGCCGGTGATCACATAGGGCATGGTGCCGGTGGTAATCTGGCTGGTGGTGCCATCGCCGCCGATGGCGTAGGCCCCGGAGATGCCGCTGAGCTGCGCGCCGTCGTTGACGTAATAGGTCCCGCCGCCGGAGATGTTGAAGCGGATGGAGCGCACGCCCAGGAAGGTGGTGGCGTTGCTGCCGTAAAAGCTCCAGCTGTCCCCGTTGGCGTCCACCAGGGTGATGGAGCGCACGTTGCCCAGGTCGGTGTAGGCGGAGACGTACAGGTTGACGATCTGGGCGCAGTTGCGGCCGGAGGCGCGCATCTTCTCCGTGAGCTTATCTGATGTAAAGGTGTACGTCCAGTTATACAGATAGATCTTGTCGGCCACCGTGGCCTCATAGGGGTCCACCACGCCGCACAGGTAGGGCAGATCCACGTTGGAGTTCCAGATATTGCGCACATCCTCCGAGGCGCCGCCGTTACTGGAGTAATAGTAGGTCTCCGCCAGCTTGTCCCCGTACCAGACGTACATGCCCGCGGTCTCCTCCACCGCCTGGGTGGTGTTGGCTCCGATCTGGCCCGCGCCGGGGTAGGCCTGGCAGTCCACCGTGGCGCACAGGTCAAAGTGGTAGGCCGCGTGGCGGTTGAGCCGGGCGGCGTAGGTCCGGGCGCAGCAGGCCTGGGCCTTGAGGGCCTCCACCGGCCAGGAATTGCTCATCTCCTGGGAGATGACGCAGTTGACGTAGTCCTCCAGGTAGAGGATGTTCACCACCGTCAGGTTGCCGCCGCCGATGCGCTCGAAGCGGAAGCCGCCGAAGTACTTTCTCCCCTTGAACCAGGTGGTGGTCTTTACCGAGTCGTCCAGGCCGGGCAGCACCCCCAGGGCGATCTGGCTGCCGCCGTCAAACTGGAAGAGGATCTGGGCGGTGCCCGTCTTCACCACCGAGACGCCGCCGGTGCTGGTGCCCACCACCGTGGTCCCCTCTATTCCCAAAGCTGCGTTGGCCGCGTTCACCGCGTCCGCGTCCAGGTAGGCGCCGGTGCGCACATAGTAGGTACCGTTGATCCAGGCGGGGAAAGCTCCCGCTACCCCCGAAGCGGCGACGGCCGCCATGGTCTCCTCATAGGTGGCGTAGGAGCCGGGGAGCTGGATGTGGTAGCAGCCCACGGCGATCTCGGAGGTCTGGGCGTCGGTATAGCCTTGGAACCCGTCGGAGAGGAGGGGGAAATAGTAGACGTTCTGGGTCTTGACCACCGAGATGGCCGTCTCGGCGGTGGAGGCCAGGGTCTGGAACTCAAGGGCGTCGTCATAGTATCCCAGCCGGTACCCCGAGCCCGTGCTGTTGAGCAGGTTGGCCCCGGGCAGGGCGTTGGAGCCATAGTAGAGGCCAATCCGGATGTTTTGGTTTTCCGGCAGCGTGGCCGCCCTGGCAGAGGGGGCGGGCAGCGCGAAAACGGTGGCCAAACAGAGGGCAATGAGCATTACAAGGCGCTTTTTCATGTTTCTCTCCAAAATCAGTATCTTTCTCCCCCGCTGCCGTATTGACAGCATGGGCTTCCTGTGATATGGTAACAAGGTAAAGTGTAAGATAGAGGTTGCGGCGTTCAATAGTAGCGCGGTGAGGGCTCCGGTGGCCCTGTGACCCGCCGCGAAAGGGACCGCCGCCGAAGGGTCCTCCCTCCCGGAGGGGACTCCCTGGGCGCTGGGTCAACAGCCCTGCGACTGTCACCCATTCGGGTGGAGTGCTGTCTGCTTTTGAATATGATGGTCGGGGCGGTTGGCCGTCTTTGACATTATAGTACAAAATCAGCCGGTATGTAAACCCGCTGATTTCTTTTTTTACGCTTTTGCAGAAATTCCCGCCCCAAGCGTTCCAAACCATCGCGTTTTCCCATACAATAAAAAGAAAAGCATTGGAGGTCTTTATCATGAAAACATACAAAGTCGGCGTGATCGGCGGTACCGGCATGGTGGGCCAGCGTTTTGTCACCCTGATGGAGCATCACCCCTGGTTCACCCTCACCGCCATCGCCGCCAGCCCCCGCAGCGCCGGGAAGACCTATGAGGAGGCCGTGGCCGGCCGCTGGGCCATGAAGACGCCCATTCCCGAGCAGGCCAAGTCCATGGTGGTCCTGGACGCCCAGGCCGATGTGGAAAAGATCGCCGGCATGGTGGACTTCGTCTTCTGCGCGGTGGACATGAAAAAGGAGGAGATCCGCGCTCTGGAGGAGCGCTATGCCAAGGCCGAGTGCCCGGTGGTCTCCAACAACTCCGCCCACCGCTGGACCGAGGACGTGCCCATGGTGGTCCCCGAGCTCAACGCCGCCCACATCGAGGTGATCCCCGCCCAGCGCGCGCGTCTGGGCACCAAGCGTGGCTTCATCGCCGTCAAGTCCAACTGCTCCATCCAGTCCTACGCTCCCCTGCTCACCCCCCTGATGCTGGCGGGCTACGACGTGGAGCGGGTGCTGGTGTGCACCTACCAGGCCATCTCCGGCGCCGGCAAGACCTTCGAGCGCTGGCCCGAGATGGTGGATAACCTCATCCCCTACATCGGCGGCGAGGAGGAAAAGAGCGAGCAGGAGCCCCTGAAGGTCTGGGGTAAGGTGGAAGGCGGCAAGATCGTCAAGGCCGAGGGTCCCGCCATCACCGCCCAGTGCTTCCGGGTGGCCGTGTCCGACGGACACACCGCCGCCGTCTTCGTCAAGTTCGCCCCCGGCAAAAAGCCCACCGAGGAGCAGATCAAGACCCTCTGGAAGGACTTCAAGGGCCGCGCCCAGGAGCTCAACCTCCCCTCCGCTCCCAAGCAGTTCATCCACTACTTCGAGGAGCCCGACCGGCCCCAGGCCCGTCTGGACCGGGATCTGGAAGGCGGCATGGCCATCTCCGCCGGCCGTCTGCGTCCCGACAGCCAGTATGACTACAAGTTCGTGGGTCTGTCCCACAACACCCTCCGGGGCGCTGCCGGCGGCGCCGTGCTCCTGGCCGAGCTGCTGTGCGCCGAGGGGTATATGGACCGTCAGTAAATCCGCGGAGCCGGTCAGGCCGGCTCGCCAAATCTGAAAGGGTGGATAAAGCATGAGAACTCCCGTCTTTACCGGCAACTGCCCCGCTCTGGTCACCCCCTTCGACCAGAACGGCAATATCAATTACGACGCCTTCGGCAAGCTCATCGACGCCCAGATCGCCGCCGGCGTGGACGCCGTGTGTGTCTGCGGCACCACCGGCGAGAGCGCCACCATGTCCATCCGCGAGCACATCGCCGCGGTGGAATTCTGCGTCAAGCGTGTGAACAAGCGGGTCAAGGTGGTGGCCGGCTCCGGCAGCAACGACACCTCCGCCGCCGTCTACCTCTCCCAGCACGCCCAGGACTCCGGCGCCGACGCCCTCCTCCACGTCACCCCCTACTACAACAAGGCCACCCAGGCCGGCCTCATCAAGCATTACGAGTACATCGCCGACCGTACCGACCTGCCCATCATTCTCTACAACGTCCCCTCCCGCACCGGCGTGTCCTTCACCGCCGAGACCTATAAGGTCCTTTCGGAGAACCCCAAGATCAACGGCGTGAAGGAGGCCAGCGGCAATTTCTCTCTCCTGGCCCATACCCGTTTCCTCTGCCCCGACGACTTTTACATCTGGTCGGGCAACGACGACCAGGTGGTGCCCATGATGAGCCTGGGCGCCAAGGGCGTGATCTCGGTGGTCTCCAACATCGCCCCCGAGCTCATGGTGAAAATGAGCCATCTGTGCCTGGACGGCAAGTTTGAGGAGGCCGCCAAGCTCCAGGTGGAGTACATGGACCTGTGCGACGCTCTGTTCTGCGAGGTCAACCCCATCCCCGTCAAGACCGCCATGAACCTCATGGGCATGGAGGCCGGTCCCCTGCGTCTGCCTCTGTGCGAAATGAGCGAGGGGCATCTCGCCACCCTCAAGGCCGCCATGGAGCGCACCGGACTGCTGTAAAAACCCGACTCCGGCACGGAAAGGAATGTTTGAAGTATGATCTCCCTTGTCATATCCGGCTGCAACGGCCATATGGGCCAGGTGGTGGAGTCCATTTGCTCCGCTGACGGCGACATCCGCATCACCGCCGGCTTCGACCTGCTGGGCAGCACCGACCGGGATTTCCCCGTCTTCTCCTCCCCCGCCCAGTTCTCCGGCGAGGCCGACGTGGCCATCGACTTCTCCCACCCCTCCGCCCTGGACGCCCTGCTCTCTTGGGCGCTGGAGCATCAGGTGGCTCTGGTGCTGGCCACCACCGGGTACACCCAGGAGCAGCTGGACAAAATCAACGCCGCCGCCCAGCGCATCCCCATCTTCCGCTCCGCCAATATGTCCCTGGGCATCAATGTGCTGATGGACCTGATCCGCCGGGCGGCCACGGTGCTGGGCAGTAACTACGACGTGGAGATCGTGGAGCGGCACCACCACCGCAAGGTGGACGCCCCCAGCGGCACCGCCCTCATGCTGGCCGCAGCCGCCGCCGACGCCCTGCCCTATGAGCCGGAATACGTCTATGAGCGTCAGTCGGTCCGCCGCCCCCGGGGCGCCCGGGAGATCGGCATCTCCTCCGTCCGGGGCGGCACCATCGTGGGCGACCACGAGGTCATCTTTGCCGGCCGGGACGAGGTCATCGAGCTGCGCCACTCCGCCCAGTCCCGGGAGGTCTTCGCCAACGGCGCGGTCCAGGCCGCCAAGTTCCTCTCCGGAAAGGCCCCCGGCCTCTACTCCATGGACGACCTGCTCGCCGCCATTTTGTAAAGCCCCCATCAATAAACTGAGCGGCCCCTCCGCGCAAGCGCGGAGGGGCCGCTTTTTCGGTTTTGGGCTGTGTGCGCCTCAGGCCAGGGAGACGCGATGGTAGGCCTTCTTTCCCTTTTTCAGGATGACTCCGTCTCCGGACAGTTCCTCCTGGGAGAGAGCGTGTGTCACGTCGGTCACCTTTACACCGTCTACCTCCACGCCGCCCTGCTCCACAAGGCGGCGGGCCTCCTTCTTGGAGGGAGCCAGGCCGCATTTGAGCATCAGGTCCAGCACGCCGATGGCGCCGTCCGTCAGGTCGTCGGCGGCGAGGGTGGTGGCGGGCATGCTGCTCTTGTCCCCGCCGGTGGAGAACAGGGCCCGGGCGGCGTTCTGGGCCTTGACGGCCTCCTCCTCCCCGTGGACCATCTTGGTGAGCTCAAAGGCCAGGATCTCCTTGGCCTCGTTGATCTTGGCGTCCCGCCACTGAGCCATCTCCTCGATCTGCTCCAGAGGCAGGAAGGTGAGCATGCGGACGCACTTGATGACGTCGGCGTCGCCCACGTTGCGCCAGTACTGGTAGAAGTCATAGGGGCTGGTCTTGTTGGGGTCCAGCCAGACGGCGTTGCCGGCGGTCTTGCCCATCTTGTTGCCGTTGGAGTCGGTGAGCAGAGTGATGGTCATGGCGTAGGCATCCTTGCCCAGCTTGCGGCGGATGAGCTCGGTGCCGCCCAGCATGTTGGACCACTGGTCGTCCCCGCCGAACTGCATGTTGCAGCCCACGGTCTGGAACATGTGGTAGAAGTCGTAGCTCTGCATGATCATGTAGTTAAACTCCAGGAAGCTAAGGCCCTTCTCCATGCGGTTTTTATAGCACTCGGCCCGGAGCATGTTGTTCACCGAGAAGCAGGCGCCCACTTCCCGCAGCAGCTCCACATAGTTGAGGTTCAAAAGCCAGTCGGCATTGTTGAGCATCATGGCCTTGCCCTCGCCGAACTCGATGAACTTCTCCATCTGGCGCTTGAAGCACTCGGCGTTGTGGTCGATGTCCTCCTTGGTGAGCATCTTGCGCATGTCGCTGCGGCCGGAGGGGTCGCCGATCATGGTGGTGCCGCCGCCGATGAGGGCGATGGGCTTGTTGCCCGCCATCTGGAGCCGCTTCATCAGCGTCAGGGCCATGAAGTGGCCGGCGGTGAGGCTGTCCGCCGTGCAGTCAAAGCCGATATAGAAGGTGGCCTTGCCCGCGTTGATGAGCTCCTTGATCTCCTCCTCGTCGGTGACCTGGGCGATGAGGCCTCTGGCCTTGAGTTCGTCATAGATCGTCATGGTTCATTTCTCCTTTTCTGCTCTCTCAATAAAGCCGTATTCCGCAGGGGCGCTTTGGCGTCAGCCATCTTGCGGAGCCGCACGCAAAAACGCCCCCTGTCCTTTCGGACAGAGGGCGTCATATCACGCGGTACCACCTCTGGTTTGCCCCCTCCTCGCGGAGACGGCCTCACGCCGTGCAAGCACACGGTCACGCTGTAACGGGCGCACCCGGCCCACCCTACTGAGACAAAGCCGTTGGGGCGGCGGCTCCGAGGTGTACTTCACAGGGCCCACCCTCCCCCTTTCACCAAAACGGGGGCTCTCTGCGCGGCAGGTACCCGGCTACTCTTCCTCATCTTCGCCGTATCATTGCGGTTGAATGGACTATACCACAGCGCACCGTCCTTGTCAATCCCGCATTTTTTCCTTAAACGCCCGGGCGCTCTCCAGCGCCTCTCCGGCGCTCTCCAGGGCGGCGGGGGTAATGAGGTCCCCGGAGGTGAGCCGGGAGAGCTCCTCCCGTCTGCGCGTCCAGTCCAGCTCCTCCACCGCCGTGTAGGTCCGGCCGTCCTTCTCCCCCTTCTCCACGGAGAAGTGGACGTCGGCCATGGCGGCGATCTGGGGCAGATGGGTCACGCACAGCACCTGCTTGCTGCCCGCCACGGCGGCCATCTTCTCAGCCACCTTCTGGGCCGCCCGGCCCGAGACCCCGGTGTCCACCTCGTCGAAGATCAGGGTGCCCACCAGCTCATTTTCCGACAGCACGTTTTTCAGCGCCAGCATGATGCGGGAGAGCTCGCCGCCGGAGGCGATCTTCTGGATAGGCTTGAGCGCCTCGCCCACGTTGGCGGACATGAGGAACTGCACCTCGTCCATGCCGGTCTCGTCCAGGCCGGTCTCGCCGTCCTTGGCCCGGAATTCCACCTCAAAGCGCACCTTGGGCATGTCCAGCTGCTCCAGCTCGCCGCGGATGCGCTCCTGCATGGCGTGGGCCGCCTCCTTGCGCAGCGCGGAGAGGGCCTGAGCCTTCTCCCGGGCTGCCTTCAGCAGCTTGCCGCATTTGGCCTCCAGCCGCTCCAGCGTATCGTCGGCATCCTGGATCTGCTCCAGCTCGGCGCGGCAGCGCGCCAGATAGTCCAGCATCTCCTCCACGGTGGCGCCGTATTTCTTTTTCAGGCGGTGGAGCTGCTCCAGGCGGCTCTCGATCTCGTCCAGCTCCCCCGGCTCAAACTCCAGATCCTCCCGCAGGTCCCGCACCTGCTCGGATACGTCCTCGGCGGCGGCGCGTAGCTCGGCGAGCTTCTCCAGCACCTCCCCCACCTGAGCGCTCATGCGTGCGGCGCTCTGCAGGGACTCCCAGGCCATTTGGATCAGGGCGGCGGCGCCCTCCCTCTCCTCGTCGCCGGAGAGGGCGTAGTGGGCGCCCTCCACCGCCTCGATGAGCCGACCGGCGTTGCGCAGCAGGTCCCGCCGCTCCAGCAGGGGCTCTTCCTCCCCGGCACGCAGCTCGGCGCGCTCCAGCTCGGCGATCTGGTAGCGGAGGATATCCATCCTGCGGGACTTCTCCGCCTCGTCCATCCGCAGTCCTTCCATCTCACGGCGCACCGCGAGATAGTCCTGATAGACCGCCCGGTACGCCAACAGCGCCTGGGCGGTGCCGCCAAAGCTGTCCAGGTAGCCCAGGTGGGAGCGCTCGTCCAGCAGCTGCTGCCCTTCGTGCTGGCCGTGGATGTTCACCAGCTGGCTGCCCAGGGCCCGCAGCTGGGCCACGGTCAGGGGCCGACCATTGAGGCGGCAGACATTTTTCCCGTCCGGCTGCAGCTCCCGCTGGAGCAGCAGCTCCTCCCCCGCCTGATGGTCCACGCCGTTCTCCCCGAACCAGGGCAGCTCCGGCACGCCGGTGAACACCGCGCTGACCAGGGCGGACCGAGCGCCGGTGCGGATCAGGTCCCGGCTGGTGCGCTCGCCGATGACGGCGCCGATGGCGTCGATGACGATGGACTTGCCCGCGCCGGTCTCGCCGGTGAGGGCGTTGAAGCCGGAGGCAAAGCGGATGTCCGCCTCCTCGATGACGGCGATATTCTCAATGTGGAGCAAAGAGAGCACAGCCCCCACCTCCCTGGCCGTTATTTGAGCATGGTGTGGATCTCGGCGCAGAACTCAGCCGCGGCCTCATTGGTGCGCATGATGAGGATGACCGTGTCGTCCCCCGCCAGGCTGCCCACCATGTCGGGGATCTCCATGCCGTCCAGCGCCGCACCGGCGGCGGCGGCCAGGCCGGGCATGGTCTTGACCACCACAATATTCTGGGCCCGGTCGAAGGAGGTGACCCCCTCTTTGAAGATATTGCGCAGTCTGCCGGCGAAGTTCTTGGAGAGCTTGCGCTCGGACACGGCGTACTTGTAGCTTCCGTAGCCGGTGAGCTCCTTGACCAGATGGAGCTCCTTGATGTCCCGGGAAATAGTGGCCTGGGTGGAATGAATCCCGCAGCGCTCCAGCTCCGAGAGCAGCTGCTCCTGGGTCTCCACATCCACCGACTCAATGATACGCAGGATCTCCGCCTGCCGTTTGCTCTTCATAGCCGCGCGCTCACCCCTTTCCCAGTTTCTGTCCCACAATGTCGTAAAAGCTCCGGTCCGTCAGCCGCACCAGCCGGGTATAGTCCCGGGAGCGGCGGATCTCCACGCTGTCGCCCCCCGAGAGTTTGACCGCCTTCCCGCCGTCCACCGAGAGGAACGCGGTCTTGTGGGAGAGCTTTCCCATCCGTGCTGTCACCACCCGGTCCCGGCCCAGCACAAAAGAGCGGGCCTGGAGGGCGTGGGCACAGATGGGCGTGATGATGATATTCTCCGCGGTAGGCTCCACGATGGGTCCTCCCGCCGACATGGAGTAGGCGGTGGAGCCGGTGGGCGTGGAGAGGATGATGCCGTCGCCGGAGAAGTCGGTGATGAGCTTCTGGTCGGCCAGGACGGAGAAGTCGATGATCCTGGCCACCGCGCCCTTGGTGATCACGGCGTCGTTGAGGGCGGTGTCCCGGAAGATGATCCGGCCCTCGTGGGTAGCCTTCACATCCAGCATCATGCGCCGCTCCACGGTATACCGGCCCTCGATCAGCCGGGACAGCTCTTTGAGCTCCCCCTGCTCCAGCTCCGCCATGAAGCCCACGCTGCCCATATTCACGCCCAAAATGGGCACATGGTGGGCATTGGCGCTCTTGGCGGCGTGGAGGATGGTCCCGTCACCGCCAAAGCAGATGAGCATATCCGCCTTTTTCAGTTCCTCATCCATATTCAGGAAATCGATCCCCTTGGGAAACTCCAGCTTGCTCCCCTTGTCCAGCTGGAACGGCAGGCACATGCTGGTCTGAATCCCGGCGCCCCGAAGCACCCGCTCCGCCTGCAGGGCCGCCTTCAGCCCTCTGTCCCGGTAGGGGTTGGGACTCAACACGATTTTCATGTGCGGCTCCCCTCCAGTTCCGCGTGGGAGGCGTCCACCACGGCCTTAAGATCTCCCTGCCAGGGCGCAAGCGCGCCCGCCTGCAAAAATCCCAAATACTCGATGTTGCCCTCCGGGCCCCGAATTGGAGAAAAGGTAATTCCCTTTACAGTAAAATCAGCCTCGGCGGCGTGGCGGAGAAACTGCTCCAACACCTCCAGGTGGACCTGCGGGTCCCGCACGACGCCCTTTTTCCCAACCTTTTCCCGCCCGGCCTCAAACTGCGGCTTTACCAGGCACACCACCTGGCCATCTTTGCTGAGAAGGGCGCGCACGGCGGGCAGGATCAGATGCAGGGAGATGAAGGACACATCGATGCTCACAAAGTCCAGCGCCTCACTGATCTGTTCCCGGGTGAGGTAGCGGGCGTTGGTGCGCTCCATGCACACCACTCTCTCGTCGCTGCGCAGCTTCCAGGCAAGCTGCCCATATCCCACATCCACCGCGTAGACCTTTACGGCGCCGTTTTGAAGCATGCAGTCGGTAAAGCCGCCGGTGGAAGCGCCGATGTCGGCGCACACGGCCCCTTTCAGGCTGATGGGGAAGGTGGACATGGCTTTCTCAAGCTTCAGCCCGCCCCGGCTCACATAGGCGAGGGTCTGTCCCCGAACCTCGATCCGGGCGGCCTCGTCCACCGCCGCGCCGGCCTTGTCCACGCGCTGCTCGTCCACAAAGACCTGGCCGCTCATGATGATGGCCTGTGCCTTCTGCCGGCTCTCCGCCATGCCCTTTTCAAACAGCAGCACGTCCAGCCGCTTTTTAGCCATGTCCACAGACCTCCATTCCCCTGGCGCAGAGGCTCTCGGCGTCCAGGCCGCACATGGCCCGCAGCTGCTCCACCGTCCCCTGCGTCACCGAAGTCTCTCCCAGATTGCACAATGCGGCCGCCCGGGGGGCCGCGCCTTCCAACGCGAGGCCGGCCAGTATCCGCTGGCCCACGCAGTTGTGCGCCACCACCTCTTCCGCCACCAGCAGCCGTCCGGTCTTTTGAACGGATGCCTTGATCGTTTCAAGCTCAAGTGGCGTAATGGAATTTAGCTTTACAATCTCAGCCTCAATACCCTGTTTTGCCAGCAGGTCCGCCGCCGCCATGATGGGATCTACCATGGTGCCGTATCCCACCAGGGTAAGGTCGCGCCCCGGGCGCAGCACCGCTGCTCCGGTCACGCCCGCCATACCCGCATAGCGGCCCTCCCGGCCCCTGGGGTAACGGATGGCCACCGGGCCGCGGCAGTCCCGGATCGCGTAGGTCAGCATGGCCTCCTGCTCGGCAAAGCTGGCGGGGCACAGCACGGTCATGCCGGGCACCGTATCCAGAAACGCCACATCGAAGATCCCGTGATGGGTCTCTCCGTCCTCCCCCACCAGTCCGGCCCGGTCCACCGCCAGCACCACATGGAGCCCCTGGAGGGCCACATCGTGGATGAGCATGTCGTAGGACCGCTGGAGGAAAGAGGCGTACACCGCGAATACCGGGATCAGGCCCTGTTTGGCCATGCCCGCCGCCATGGTAACGGCGTGTCCCTCGGTAATGCCCACATCAAAAAAGCGCTCAGGGAAGCGGGCGGAAAACTGGTCCAGTCCTGTGCCCGACTGCATGGCTGCCGTGATGGCGCACACCCTGGGGTCCTCCTGGGCAAGCCGGCACAGCGCCTGGCCGAAGGCGGCCGAAAAGCCCGGCTTTGTCTGCTCCACCGGCTCCCCGGTCTGAATACAGAACCGGCCCACGCCGTGAAAAAGATCGGGATTCTGCTCCGCCGGTGTATACCCTTTTCCCTTTGCAGTTCTTACATGGAGCAGGACCGGGCCTTCAATCTCCTTTGCATAGCGCAGAAGTCTTGTAAGTCCGCCCACATCGTGGCCGTCCACCGGGCCCAGGTAGGTAAAGCCCATGTCCTCAAACATGCTGCACGGCAGCAGGACTTCCTTGACCGCTTTTTTCACCTTGTGGGTCACGTTGTAAATGTGCTTTCCGCCGGGGATGGCGCCCATCAGCTTGCGGTAGCCCTTTTTGAAGCGCAGGTACTGGGGCTTGAGCCGCTGGTGGGCCAGGTGGTTTGAAACGCCGCCCACGTTTTTGGTGATAGACATGCCATTGTCGTTGAGGATGACGATGAGCTTTTCTCCGCTGTTGCCCGCGTCGGACAGTCCCTCATAGGCAAGGCCGCCGGTAAGGGCCCCGTCCCCGATGAGGGCCAGCACATGGTAGTGCTCCCCCAGGATCGTGCGGGCCCGGGCCATGCCCACCGCCGCGGAGACCGAGGTGGACGCGTGTCCCACCATAAAGGCATCGGTGGGGCTCTCCGCCGGCTTGGGAAAGCCGGCCAGGCCGCCCAGAGTGCGCAGCGTGTCCATCTGGCCGCCGCGCCCTGTGAGGATCTTATGGACATAGCACTGGTGCCCCACATCGAAAACCAGGCGGTCACTCCCGGTGTCAAAAACCCGGTGGATGGCCACGGTCAGCTCCACCACGCCCAAATTGGCGGCCAGATGTCCCCCGGTACGGGAGACCGTCTCCACCAGGCTGGCCCGCAGCCGGGCACAGAGCGCCGCCGCCTCGCTGTCTGAAATTGTTTTGAGCTCGGGTATTTCCTCAGGAAGGATCATAAGCACCTCATCCCGCCCACATTATGATAACAGGCAAGCTCCCCACTAGGCCCACGGCCACGCCCAGCGCGCCGCCCACCACCACCTGGAGGGGCGAATGGCCGATCATTTCCTTGAGCTCCCGGTCAAAAAGCTCCGGCTTTGCCTGCTCCCAGTGCTCCATCATATAGTTGAGGATCTTCGCCTGTTCGCCGGTGGCCTTGCGGACGTTGGCCGCGTCATACATGACCACCACCGCCAGCACCGCCGCAATGGCAAAGAGCGGGTTTGTAAAGCCATAGAGCATCCCGGTGGAAGCGGCGCAGGCGCAGACACAGGCCGAGTGAGAGCTCGGCATGCCTCCGCTGGCCAGCAGCCGGCTCCAGTCCAGCCGCCGCTCCGTGATCAGATAGGCCACCACCTTCAGCACCTGGGTGATCCCCCAGGCCGCCGCCGCCAGGATCAAGATCACAAATCCCATTCCCATCCTATCACTTCTCCCGTCTCACCAACTGGTCTGCCAGCCAGCACAGAAATTCACTGTTCTCAAACCGGCCGCGCAGAGACTCCTTTGCCTTCTCCGTCAGTTCTTCCACCAGCTGCTCACACTTCTCCACACCCTTGAGGGTGACAAAGGTGCTCTTGCCCCGCCGGGCGTCCGAGCCCACGCTCTTGCCCAGCACCGCCTCGTCCCCCTCCACATCCAGAATATCATCCCGGATCTGGAAGGCCAGGCCCAAATTGCGGGCATATTGGCGCACAGCCGCCAGGTCCTCCTCCGTTCCGCCCGCCAGCAGGCAGCCCATCTCCGCGGCGGCGGTGATCAGGGCGCCGGTCTTCAGGCGCTGGAGCTCTTCCACTTCGGCTGCGGAGAGGCTCCGGTCCTCCCCCGCCATATCCAGGACCTGTCCGCCCACCATGCCCCTGGCCCCGGCAGCCCTGCCCAGGCAGTCGGCCACGGCGAGGCCCCGGCGGGGATCGTCCAGCTCCAGGCCGTGCTGGGCGATGAGTTCAAAGGCTGCGGTGAGCAGCGCGTCGCCCGCCAACAGGGCCATGGCCTGGCCGTAGACCTTGTGGTTGGTGGGCCGGCCCCGGCGCAGGTCGTCATCGTCCATGCAGGGCAGGTCGTCGTGGATGAGGGAGTAAGTGTGGATGCACTCCACGGCGCAGGCAAAGGGCAGCGCCTGCTCCACATCTCCGCCGCACAGCCGGCACACCTCCAGCGTCAGCACCGGGCGCAGCCGCTTCCCGCCGGAGAGGAGGCTGTACTCCATGGCGTCGTAGAGGTCGGCGTAGGGGGTGCGGCCGTCAAAGCAGTGGCTCAGGTACGCCTCGATCCGCTCCTGGTCTTCCCGGAGCTGCTTTCTGAGGTCCACGCTCATCCCTCCCCCCCGTCCAGGGCTCCGGAGACGGGCTCATCGTTCTCCCCGGCCGTGAGCTTGACGATCTTCTGCTCCGCCTTGTCCAGCATGCCGGTGCAGGTCTTCACCAGACCCGTGCCCTCGTCAAAGAGGCGCAGGGCCTCCTCCAGGGAGGCGTCTCCCTGCTCCAGCCGGGTCACGATCTCCTCCAGACGGGCCATGGACTGTTCAAAGCTCTTCTTCCTCTCGGCCATTTGGACACACTCCTTACGGTTTTTCCTCTGCCACGCAGAGGATCTCGCCGTCGCTCACGCGCAGGCGCAGGCGGTCTCCCGCCTTCACCGCGCCCACCGACGACACCACGCTCCCGTCCGCCTTTCTGGCCACGGCATAGCCTCGAGCCAACACCTTCAGGGGGCTCATGGCATCCAGCGCCGCAGCCAGGCGGCCCAGGCGCTGCTTCTCCCGGTTTAAGCTCACCGAGAGGCTGGAAGCCAGCCGGCCCCGCTGATAGTCCAGCAGGACCCGCCGGTCGGCAACAAAGTTCATGGGGTCCTGGAGCGCTCTGCTTTCAGACCAACGCGCCAGGGCCGCCCGGGCCTGACGCAGCTCCCGCTCCGCGGCGGTGCGCATGCGGAGCGAGAGCTGCTCCACCCGCGCGCGGATCTCCTCCTGATCGGGCACGGCCAGCTCCGCCGCATTGGAGGGCGTTGCGGCGCGCAGGTCGGCGACGAAGTCCGCGATGGTCACGTCCGGCTCATGCCCCACGGCGGAGATAACAGGGATGTCCGAGCGGAAGATGGCCCGGGCCACGCTTTCATCGTTGAAGGCCCACAGGTCCTCCATGGACCCGCCTCCCCGTCCGGTGATGATGAGGTCGGCCAGAGCATGACGGTTCACCCAGTCAATGGCGGCGGCGATCTCACCGGGGGCCTCCTCCCCCTGGACCCGGACCGGCACCACGGCCACCTCCGCCATGGGCCAGCGGGCGCCGAGGATGCGCAGCATGTCCCGCACCGCCGCCCCCGCCGAAGAGGTCACCAGGGCGATGCGCCCGGGAAAGGCCGGCAGCGGCTTTTTGCGCTCCGGGTCGAAAAGGCCCTCCCGGCGCAGGCGCTCTTTGAGCTGCTCGAAGGCCACATAGAGGTCCCCCACCCCGTCGGGCGTGAGGGCGCTCACATAGAGCTGATACTGCCCGTCCCGGGGGAACACGCTCACCCGCCCGAAGGCGATGACCTTCATGCCGTTCTCCGGCCGGAAGCGCACGCCCATGGCCTCCCGGCGAAACATCACGCAGCGCAGCGCCCCCTCGCCGTCCTTCATGGAGAAGTAGTGGTGGCCTGAGGGATACATCTTGTAGTTGGACAGCTCCCCCCGCACGAAGAGGCCGCCCAGCACTCCGTCGCCGTCCAGGAGGTCCTTGATGTGGCGGTTGACCTGGGACACGCTGTAAATTTGCCTCTGGCCGTTCACGGCTGTCCCTCCTCCCAGTACCGATGGGCCAGGACCGCCACGCCCATGGCGTTGTCGGTGGAGTAGCGCGCGGGCGCAAAGACGGCGCCGCAGCGCTCCGTCAAGACCTGGCGCAGCAGGCGGTTGGAGGCCACCCCGCCGGAACAGAGCACCGGAAGGCCCGGCCAGCGGTGACGGGCCGCGTCGGTGGCGCGGCACACCGCGTCGGCCACGGTGGCCAGGGCGAAGCGGGCGATCTCCTCCGGCCCGGCGCCCTTGGCCGCTCTCTCCTTGACCTTGTTCTCCACGCCGGAGAGAGAGAATGTAAAGTCATGAATCTTTACAGAGAAGTGTTCCCCGCTCTCCCACCGTTCAGACAGCTCGTCCAGAGCCTTCCCCGCGGGAAAGGCCAGCCCCAGCAGCTGGCCCGTCCGGTCGATGAGCTGTCCGGCGGAGATGTCGCTGCTGCCGCCGATCTTCCGGGCATGCAGCTCGTTGCCCTCCGGCTCCACCAGCAAGAGCTCGGTGGTCCCGCCGGAGAGGTGCCAGGCCAGGAAGGGCCCTTCCAGAAGCTCCGCCCTGCCCGCGGTGAAGGCTGCGGCGGCCAGGTGCCCCTGCTGATGGGACACGGCGTAAAAGGGCACGCCCAGCGCGTGGGCCAGGCTCCGCCCCTGGCTCTCACCGGCCAGAAAGCAGGGCATGTACGACCCCTCCACCGCCCGGGGGCGGGTGCTGGCCCCTACGGCCACGATCCCCTCCAGCAGCCCCTCCTGCCGCAGCTTGGCAAAGAGGGCGGGCAGCTGCCGGACATGCTGGAACAGCGCCTCGCTCTGCCGCAGGCCCAGCGCTCCCGAGGGCACCTCCAGCAGCTTGCCCACGTTCTCTCCGCTCTCGCCGTCAAACACGGCCACGGAGGTAGTGTAATTGCTGGTATCGATCCCCAGAGAGACGCTCATTCCTCCCCGGCCTCCGGCTGCTCCTCCTCAAAGAGGCCGCTGTCCCGGACCGGGAGGTTCACCGGCTCGCCGGGACGCTCCTGGCGGCTGAAGCTGCCCAGAATCCCATTGACGAAGGAGACCACCTCGGGCTCCTCATAGTGCTTGGTGAGCTCGATGGCCGAGTTGATGGCGGCGGCGTCGGGCACGTCCTGCATGTAGAGCACCTCGTACATGGCCACCCGCATGATGGACACCACCACCCGGTTGATGCGCGAGAAGTTCCAGCCGATGGCGTACTTGGAGATATAGCCGTCCAGCTCCGCGCAATGCTCCCAAACGCCCCGCACCAGCTGGGCGATGTAGTCGCGCTGTTTGGCGTTGGGGAACTCCGAATACAGGGGGTCCTCCATCCCGATAAGGGCGAAGGTCTGCCTCGTCAGTGCGGTGGAGAGCAGCTGCTCCGCCGTCTGGTCCGTGAAGCTCAGCTCAAAAATAAGGTGTACGGCCAGTTCCCGGGCATTGTTTCTGGTCATGGTATCCCTCCCATAGGGCGTGCAAGGGCACACCGCCCCAGTATGATCATGGTATACGATAATACTTGTATTATATACAATCTCCTTGAAAAAGGAAAGCCCCAAGTTAGACAAAAAAAGAGTGGGGAGAGAAGCATGCGCTCCTCTCCCCGCTTTTTGCTCTTTCTTCTCCTTTTCCGCCTCTCAGGCGTGGCGGCTTTCCTTCTCGAAGGTGACCCCCGCCACATGGACGTTGACGCACGCAGGCGTCAGGCCGCTCATGTTCTCAATGGCGGTGTGCACGCCGTCCTGCACCTGCTTTGCCACCTCGGGCACCACATAGCCGTACTTGACCATGATGGACAGGTCCACGGTGATGTTTCCGTCCTCCACGCTCAGGCGCACGCCCTTGGACAGGTTCTTTTTCCCGCCCAGCATCTCCACCAGGTCGGTGCCCAGATTGGCGGACAGGCTTCCGACGCCCTCCACCTCCAGCGCGGCGGCGGCGGCGATCACCGCCAGGACGTCCTCAGAGATATGAATATTCCCCAGCTCGTCGCTGCGGGAGATATAATCCTTGCTTTCGCTCATGCTTCCTCGCTCCTTTTGTGTACTTAGACCTGAGGGCTGTGTACTCATTGTACCACAAAAACGGGAAATTACAATCTCTTTTTCACGCCCTCACATCTCGGCCTCGATGATGCGGATCTGACTGGCCGACATTCCGGTCTCCTGGGTGACGATCTCGGTGATCCGGGCCACATCGCTGTCGGTAAGCCCCGTCTCGGTGGCGGCCACCACCACGGAGACGCTGTTGTCCCCGATGAAGGCGATACAGTCGGCATACCCCTTGGCGGTGATGAGATTTTCGATCTGAGCCTCGCTGACCGTCAGGCTGGCCATGGTCTGGATGGCGGCGTTGGCCTCGTCCTTCATGGTCTGGTCGGCCTCCTCACTGGCGGCGGCCTCCTGGAGAAGGCTCAGGGCGCTGTCGCGGGCCTGCTGGCGGTTGAGCCGTGCGGAGTCAAAGTACCCGGTGCCCGACTCTCCGCCGCCCTCGGTCTGGGCGCTGCCCTCCGCCCCGTCAGGCGCGGGCGTGGCGCTCAGGAGGGGATCGTCGGTCTGGGCGCCCACCAGTGCCGCCTCCCCCAGGGTCTTGCCCGCGTCCTCCGAGCCGTCCTGGCGGTTGTAGGACCAGTTGAGATAGACCGCCGCACACACGAACACCACGATGGCCGCCACCACCACATTGCGCTTCCAGAGTTTCACTTACCATCAATCCTTTCTATCCTATTTGCTCTTACACACAGAGATACGGTCGGACCCCAGTCCGGTGAGTGAGGACACCGCCTTGGCGATGGCCAACTGCACCGCCGGGTCATCCCCGCCGGGGCAGACCACCAGCGCCCCCTGGTACTGCGGATAGATCTGCTGGAGGAGCACCGTCTCCTCCACCCCGGAGCCCCGGGAGACGATCACCGCCGCCGAGGAGCTCTCTTCCCCGCTGCGGCTTATGTCCTGGGCGATGATCTGCCGGGTGCCCGCCTTGACCGTCAGCACCACATGGACCTCCCCGGCCCCATCGATCTCCGAGAGGGCCTGGGCCAGCTTTTGCTCCATCGCCTCCAGATCAAAGGCCGCCTCGGCGGAGCTCTCAGGCTCCACGGTCTCCTCTCCCCCTCCGCCGCCGGGCAGCAGAAGCAGCACCACGCCCGCCAGCATCACCAGGAGCACGAATTTATACCGCTGAAACAGCGGGAGCAGCTTTCCCGCCCAGGCGGTCCAATCAGGCTTTTTCATGTCACTTCCTCCCAACGGTAGCTCTGTCTCTCTTCCGGGATACCCAGCTCGTCGGCTATGATCCGGGTCAGCTCCTCTCGCTGCTGCGCGGTATAGGGGCCCCGGATCTCGGCGGAGACCGGAATGGGCACTCCCTCCTTCCCTGTCTCGGTTGTCACCCGGACCGTACACACAAGGTCCAGCTGTGCCGCCTTGTCCACAATATATGCGCCCGTCTCTTCCGCTATGATTTGTTCCATCAAATTTTGGTTCTCCTCCTCCAGCCTTCCGCTGTATCCCTCCACGCGGCTCTGGTAGTCCTCCAGCCAGTCTCCCAGATCCAGCCCCCGCCATCCTGCCAGGGGTTGGAGCATGGCCAGCAGGAGCACCAGTCCGCCGGTGAGCCGTCCGATTTTTTTAATGGTGCCCTGGGGGGTGAGACTCTCGGCCGCCGCCACCACCACCGCCGCGCAGGTCACCCCTACGAGCCATGTCCCGATCTGTTCCATCCTACTTCACCCCACCGTCAGTGAAATGGCCGAAATAAGCGAGATCAGCAGCAGCAGCGCGCAGGCCCCCGTCATGCCCAGCACCAGAGCAAAGGCGCCGCCGATGCTGTCGATCAGTCCGGCCACCCGGCCCTGGGCCACCGTGGCGGTCAGCGCCGAGGTCATCTTATAGACCAGGTAGTGGATGCCCAGTTGGAGAAACGGCGTGATGCACATGGCCAGCGCCGCCAGCATTCCGAATACCCCCACCGCGTTGCGCAGAATGCCCGCGCCCGCCAGCACGGTCTCCGCCGCGTCGGCCAGAATGCCTCCCACCACCGGCACCACGCTGGAGACGGCGAACTTGGTGGCCCGGACCGTCACGGCGTCGGTGGTGCCCGCGATGACACCGCTGACCGTAAGGTAGGCCACAAAGATCAGCATGAGCGCGGTGAGAATGCCGGTGACCGCCCACTTGAGGGTGGCCCCGATCCGCTTGAGCCCCTCATTGCCAAAGGCGGCATAGGCGGTGCTGGAGGCGATGTAGAGGTAGACCATGGGCAGGAGCAGCTTGTCGATGAGGGTGAAGAGGATGTCGGAGAAGAGCATGGTGATCACCTGCCGCACCACGGCGCTGCCCGGCATGCCCGCGGCTGCCGCCGCCGCCGTGATGGACGGGAGCAGCAGCTTGGAAAAGGCGCCGATGTTCTCAATGGTCTCGCGCCCCATGCCGATCAGGATGTTCACGTCTCCCACAGCCACCGCCGTCACCGCCAGGGCCCCCGCCAGGGCGGCCGCGTCCACGCCGGAGCCGCCCAAACCCTGGCCCAGCCCGTCAACCAGGGCCGTGAGCAGCACCACACACAAAAGCAACACCCCGCTGCGCACCGCCTGGCGCAGGATGCCGGATACCTGCTCAGAGCCGGTGTCCAATATCTGCCTGAGTCCCTCGTCCAAACTGGTCCCCGTGGTCAGGTCAAGGCCGCCGGTGTACTCCTCCGCCGCCTGCTCCAGGCTCTCCACCTCCAGCGCCTCCGCCTGTGCCTGTCCCACCTCCGCCGCCGCGGCGGGAACAGCCATCCAGACAAGCAGCACAGCGGCGGCGATCACGATTTTTCTCTTCATCTCTTCTCCTCCGTATGGTTCACACCAGGTCGGTGATCAGCGCCAGCACGGCCTCCAGCAGCGGCAGCGCCGCGGCGAGGGCCAGGGCCGCCCCCGTAGTCTCCACAAACGCGCCGATGCCGCCCTCCCCGGCATCCCGGCAGATCTCCGCGGACACCTTGGAAATAATAGCGATGCCTACGGTCTTTACCACCGGTGAGAGCACCGCCGGCGAGAGCCCCGCCAGCTCCGACAGCGTGTCCATCACCGCGCGGATCTCCCGGATGGCATCCAGGGCAAAGGTGAGGATCAGCAGTCCCGCCGTCAGGGCCAGCACCAGGCCCAGCTCCCGGACGTTCTTTTTTACCACCACCGCCAGTATGGCGGAAAAAACCGCCACCGCGGCGATCTTCAGCGCCCCGTCCACCGCTCAAAGCCCAAAAAGGTTTTGCACCAGGCTGAAAAGGTCGCTGATCTCCTGCACCACCATCATCAGCACCACCACCAGCCCGGCCAAAGTGGTCATGGTGGCCTGCTCCTCCCGCCCGGAGCGTGAAAGCACCTGGTTGAGCACCGAGACCAGGATGCCGATGGCGGCGATCCTGAAGATGAGATCCACATTCATACTTATTTCCTCCGTCTCCGGCTCAAAGGAGCACAATGGCCACGAAAGCGCCCGCGGCCGCCCCCAGGGCACAGTATACTCTGCCCAGCCTCATCCGTTCTTTTCTGGCCTGCTCCAGACATCCTGTCAGCTCCTCCCGCGCTGCGGCCAGGCTCTCCTGCTGGCCCGGGCCGTCGTAGCGGCCCAGCACCGGTCCCAGGGCACCCAGAGCAAGCTGCGCCCGCCGTCCGATGTCCCCCGCCAGGGGAAGGGCCTCCTCCCAGATGTCCGCCATGGTCTTTTCCCCCAGCTGTCCCATGCCTGTCCGGCACGCGGTAAAAAAGTCCCGGGCCGGCGGGGAGGCCCGGGCGGCCCGCTCCAAAAGCTGCGCGGTAGCCGCGAGATGGAACGCCAGCTCCCGCTCCATCAGCTCCAGGCCCTCCAGCAGGGCCTCAATGGCCTCCACCCGCCCGCTCAGTCTTCCTGCGGCACACAGTCCCAGCGCCGTGCCTCCGCCCACCAGCAGCGCCGCGCCCAGCAGCCGGATCATTGCGCACCCTCCTCCAGAGAGAGCACCTGATAGCGCCGCGCTCCCCCTTGCCGCCGGATGATCAGCGCCCGGCGGAAGATGCCCCGCTCCAGCAGCTTCCGGTAGAGGGGACGCCGCCGCAGGTCCTCCAGGTCCGATGCGTGGGCGGTGGCCAGCAGCGTGACGCCGCAGTTGGCCGCCATCTCCAGGGCCGCGCAGTCCTCCGGCGCGGTGATCTCGTCGGCGGAGAGCACCTGCGGATTCATCCCCCGCAGCAGCATCAGAAGGCCCGCTCCTTTGGGACAGCCGTCCAGCACATCGGTACGCCGCCCCACGTTCAGCTGAGGCGCTCCCTCGTACATGGCTGCCAGCTCTCCTCGCTCATCGGCTATCCCCACCCGGAGGGGCGTGCAGCCCTCCCCGTCAGACACCGCCCGGATCAGGTCCCGCAGCAGCGTGGTCTTTCCTCCCCCCGGTGGGGAGAGAATGAGGGTGCTGCGCAGCACGCCCTGCTCCAGCAGTCCCCGGCGCACCTCGTCGGAGGCCCCCGGCACCTCCCTGGCCACTCGGATGGCCAGAGAGGAGATCTGCCGCAGGTTGTTCACCGCCCCGTCCCGGACAACGGCGCTGCCGCAGATGCCGAGGCGGTGGCCTCCCCGCACGGTGACAAAGCCGTTTCGCACCCGCTCCAGCGCGGTGTGGGCACTGGCCTGGGTGGCGATCTCCAACACCAGTTCCAGGTCCCGGGGCGATACCCGCGTCTCCCGGCAGCTCTCCGGCGTGACCTCCTCGCCAGAGAGCAGCACCGAAGGCCGCTGCCCCGCCCGCAGGCGGATCTCCTCCACCTGCTCGCTCTCCTCCGCCCTCAGCCGCTCCAGCTCCCGCCTCAGAGGACTTGGCAGCAGCGCCGCGGCCTGCAAAAAGCGTGCCCGGCCGTTTGGAACTTGCCGCATCTCAACGCACCTCTTTCGTATCTCATGTTGGCACCATCCTATGAACGGTTGTCCCCTTTTATGCGTGAAAAAAGAGAGCCGGCGCGGCCATCTGGCCGCGCCGGCTATACCGGGCAGGACTTTGCTCCTATTCCTCTTCACTCTGCTGCCGGGCCGCTTCCTGCTTCTCCTCCTGACGCGCCTTCACCCGGTTGACCCAAAGGGCCTCCGGGCCCTTTCGCCGTACCAGGAGGAAATATACGATCAGCAAAACGGCCACCGCCGCAGAGGCGAATCCGATCACCTGGGAGATCCTGAACTCTCCCCGGCCCAGGCTGTCGGTGCGCAGGCCCTCGATGAAGCCCCTGCCCACGCCGTACCAGGCCACATAAGTAAAGAAAAGCTGTCCGTCAAACTTGCGCCAGTACCGGAACAGCAGTACCAGCAGGACAAAGCCCGCCAGGTTCCACAGCGACTCATAGAGAAACGTGGGGTGCACCCCCAGGGTGCCGTCCAGGATCTGCTCATAGCCCGCCGCGTCCACCAGGCCCTTTCCATAGAGCTCGGCGGCGATTTTCTCCGAGCACATCCGCCAGGGCAGGTCGGTCACCCCACCGTAGGCCTCCACATTGACGAAATTGCCCCAGCGCCCCACGCACTGGCCAATGAGAAGTCCGAACACGCCCAGGTCGGCAAAGGCCAAAAAGGGGATCTTCTTGTACCGGCAGACGAAGAACAAGACGATGGCCGCCGCGATCACCCCGCCGTAGATGGCCAGTCCGCCGTCCCGGACATCCAGCATCTTTCCAAAGTCCAGCCCGCCATTCTCGTTGTAGAAAGAGCCGTTGGGATCGAAAATGATGTAAAAGAGCCGTGCCCCCACCAGGGCAAAGGGCACGGCAAAGAGGAGCAGGTCCACCACATCCTCGCTCCTGATCCCCAGCTGGGGCGCCTTGTGGCTGCAGTAGAGCCAGGCCAGGAGAAATCCTGAGACGATGATGATGGCATACCAGTAGATGGGGTAGCCAAAGGGCGCCACCGCCACCCGGTTCAGGGTAAATTCCAGGCCCAGCCCGGGGAAAAACACTTCGTTTGTCATAGTTCCTCCTTTGGCATCACGACGGCCAGAGCGGCGCGCTCCGGCGTAATATACTCCCGCAATACCGCCTCGATCTGCTGCTTTTCCAGCTTGTCGTAGATCTGCGGGAAGGTGAGAAAATCCGTCTTTGCGAAATGGGCCTGGGCCATGCCGATGCACAGGTGCTCAAAGGAATTGAGGCTTCGGACCCACGCGCCGTAGGAAGCCTTCTTGAGCCGGTGGAACAGCGTCTCATCCACACCTTCGGCGGCAATGCGCTCCCCTCGCGCCATGATGCGTTCCATCAGCGCGTCCGGATCGGGGCTCTCGCCGCCCACCGTCAAAAACGCGCATCCGTCATGCTCTTCATAGCCGTATGAATAGTTCTGGTTGACCAGTCCCTGGCTGTAAAGCTCGGCATACAGCGGGCTGGAGGTACCCAAAAGGACCTCCAGAGCCAGCTCAAACAGCACCCGCCGGCTCATCCGGTCCTCTCCCGTTCGGGCGGGCCGGACCTTCCAGCCCAGCTGGAAAATGGGCGTGGAGACCTCCATCTCAAGCTGTGTGCGGCGGCAGACCGCCTCCAAAGCCTCTTCCCCGCCATAGTCCCGCTCCACCGGCTCTCCACCTTTTGGGGGCAGGATCTCCCGGGCAAGACTGAGCACCCGCTTCGGGTCCACGTTCCCCGCCACACACAGCGCCATGTTGGCGGGATCGTAAAAGGCCCTGTGACAGGCGTAGAGCGTATCCGCCGTGATCTGGGAAATAGACTGCACCGTTCCGATGATGTTGGTGCGGATGGGATGGTTTTGGTAGAGTCCGGCCAGCATGGCGAAAAACACCTGATTCTCCGGGTCATCCTCCACCATGCGGATCTCCTGGCCGATGATGCCCTGCTCCTTGTCCACGCTCTCCTTCGTAAAATACGGGGTGGAGACAAAGGAGAGCAGGGTGCGAAGGTTTTCCTCAAAATGCTCCCGGGTGGAAAAATAATAGCCGGTGACATCAATGCCGGTAAAGGCGTTGGGGCTGGCCCCGTTTGCGCTCAGGGTCTGAAGGGCGTTTCCATGGGGCATGTCGAACATCTTGTGCTCCAGAAAATGGGCCACCCCCGCCGGTGTGTCCTGCCACTCGCCGTCCGCCCGAAACCGCATATCCATTCCGCCGTAGTGGGTGGCGAAAAACGCATAGCTCCGGTTAAATTCCTCCTTTGCGGCAACATATACCGCCAGCCCGTTTTCCAGCCGCTCATGGAAGATCGTCTCTCCCACTCTTGGGTAGCGCTTTACATCCACAGATGTTACCGCTCCTTTCCCTTCAGAAAATAGATGGTATCCAGCTCCAGGCTCGCGGCTGTCTCAACCACCTGCTCCAGCGTGACCTGCTCCACGCGCCGGGCCAGCTCTTCCGGCGTCTCGCTCAGGCCGGCCACCGCCTGACCCAGCCAGTAGTTTTCCAGCGCGCTCTGCGAGTCGGAGGTGGTCATCAGCTCGCCCACCACCTGGCGTCGGGCGCCCTCCAGCTCTTCCCGGGAGATGTTCCCCGCGCGGCACTGCTCCAGCTGCGAGAGGATCTCGTCTCTGGCCTGTCCGTAATGCTCAAAGGCCACCCCGGAGGAGACCCGGAGAATGCCCTTGAACTTCTCGATGGCGGAGCTTGCATAGTAGCACAGGGACATCCGCTCCCGCACGTTCAGGAAAAGCTTGGAGGTGGTGGAGCCGCCGTACACGGCGTTGAACAAAAGCAGCGCCGGGTAGCTCTCCTCCCAAATGCACGCTCCCCCGGTGCGAAAACCCAGAGAGAGCTTTCCCTGGGTCACGTCCAGCTCCTCCTCCACCACTCTGGGGGCCTGGTCTCCCGCGTGAAGGCGCACGCTGCCCTCGCACTCCGTAAGCCTCTCCCCCCGGGGCAGCGCGGCAAATGCCCTGGAAAAAAGCTCGGCCATCCGCTCCGGCTCCGCCGAGCCGCAGCAGTAAAGCTCCAGCGGTGAGGTGCGCAGCAGCTGCTCATACCCACTCCACAGCTCCTGAGCGGTGACGGCCCGGGCCTCGCCCTCGTCTCCCAGCCGGGCCACCCCATAGGGCTCCTGGGCGCACATCTCCTGGATGAGCCGGAAATCGGCGTACCGGCGTTTGTCATTTTTTCTGGCCCGGATCTGCTCGATCAGGTTTTTCCGCTCGCCCTCCACATACTCCGGCAGGAAACCGCCCTTCTCGGTCACGGGGCGGAGCAGCAGCTCGCTGAGCAGCTCGGTTGCCTGCTCCAGAATCCCGCTTCCCTTCGGGGCGTAAGCCTCGTCCAGAAAGCTGCCGTGAAAGCCCAGGCACTGGACCTCCCCCTTCTTGCGCACCGCGCTGTCCAGCGCCCCGCCGTACAGCTCGTCCAGGGCGCGGGTCAGGGACTCCAGATCAGGGTGGCGCAGAGTGCCCCGCCGCAGCACGGGGGGCACCAGCGCGTTGCGGGAGGCGCTGCGGCGATCCAGCGGCGCGAGCAGCTGGGCGCCCAGCACCGTGGATTTGAATTTTTTCGTATGCACCGCCGTCAGTCGGACGCCGGGAAACAACTCATATTGCGTGACGGAAAGCATAGCTTGCCGCTCCTTTCTTCCGTAAGGTCGGGAAGGCGTGTGAACGGTAGGTGGTGGTATTATACAACAAATCCCGCCGCTTGACACCCCCTATTCCAAAAGATCTTGACCCCGTCCCCCTCTAGATCCATTTCTTTCCACGATGCTCTGCCGTCCCGTGGGCGGGGACCGCGGCCCCTCTTCCGCCCATCCGGTCTGGACGGGGAAGGCGTTCCCCCCTTTCTCCGCCGCCGCGGCTTTTCCTGGTCCGGGGGGGCGTGGGCGCGTCCGCCCTCTCCTGCAGCAGCTCACGGTAGGCGTTCATAAGAGGGCTGCGCAAAAAGCGCTTTTGCATGGCGTTTCCCCGCAGCGCGTTGTCGATGGCCGCCAGGCTCATGCCAAGGTGGTGGGCCATGACGGTGTATGCCGTCTCCCACCTACGCCCCTGCGCCATACGCCGCTCCGTGAAGTCCACCGCCTCCCACGGCCCGTACTCTCCCGGAGGGCTCAGCTTCTCCAGCTGCCGCAGATTTTCCACAGCCCGCTCCGGGACCAGGCACAGCGCGAGAAACGACGCGTATGGCGCGCTCACCCACTCCTCGTCCAGCCCCCGCCGAAGCCCCAGCGCTCCGGCGCCGTGGGCCTTGTAGCGGTAGCTGCCGGACTTGTCCAGCGCGCAGAAGCAGGATTCGGAGAAGCCCCAGGGGATTCCTCTCCTTCTTCCCAGGCCCCCTTGGACCCGGACGCAGGCGGCCAGCGCCCGGTGCATCAGGGAGCCTCGCTCCACAGGCAGCAGCAGATTCGGCATGAAGTACTCAAACACGCTCCCCGTCCAGGAGACCATGGCCCAGCGGCCCCGAGAGCGGACCTCGCCCCGTCCCAGCCTGCGCCAGTGGCGCAGGGGCACCTGTCCCCTGGCTACGGCCAGATAGCTGGTGAGGCGGGCCTCGCTGGCCATCAGGTCGTACCAGCCCGGGGAATAGGCCCCCCGCCCGGCATCCCAGCCGATGCGCAGCAGGCCCCTGTCCGCATCGTAGAATCGCGCGAAATCAGCCGCCGCGCTCAGCTCATTCGCCCGGCGGGCCAGTTCCCGTTCCCCCCACTCCGCAAGGCCCTCCCCCAGCGCCACAAGGCAGGCACACAGGTTCCCGCTGTCCACAGAGGAGACAAAACGGGGCGCCAGCGGGACGCCGGAGGCCGTGTCATACCAGTTATAAAGGTGCCCATGCCACTTGGGAAGCTTCTCCAGGGTCTCCAGCATCCCCCGGAGTATCGTCACGGCCCGGTCCCGGGGGCAGAGCCCCAGGTCTTCCGCCGAGAGCACCGCCAGCAGCGCCATGCCGATGTTGGTGGGTGAGGTGCGCAGGCAGGGCTCCCGCGGTGGCTGGACCTGGCAGTTGTCTGGCGGCAGATAGCGGTGCTCAGGCACCAGAAAGCGCTCAAAATACCGCCACATCAGCGCGGCCTGCCCAAGCAGGAAGTCCCGGTCCCTCCCGTCCGGCGTTTTTTCCCCCGCCGCCGGGCGGCTCAGGCTCCGGGAAAGGGCACCGGCAAAGAGCCACAGCCCCCCGGCCGCCGCGCCCGCGGGGGTATACGCCCCCAATATGCATCCCACGCCCGCCAGCAGGCAGGGCCACTGTACGGCATACTGCTTCACCCAAGAGTCCGCCCCACTCCGCTCCGCGTCGGCGCTGGTCACCCAGGCGAGCAGATCCCGGTGGGTCACGGTGCTCCGCCACAGGGCCGTCGCCGCGGCGGACAGGCAGACCCAGGCATGATAAGGAAGGAGCACAAGCCCCACACCGGTCCTTTCAAGCGCCGCCCATACTTCCGCCAGGGCGTCAGCCCCACACATCTTTCCTCTTATCCACCGCCACGCGTCCCTCATACCCGCCAGGAGCAGATCCGCCGAAAATCCGGCCAGGGCGATCCATGCCCCGGCGGACGCCGCCTTCCCTGGCACGCACAGGCCCAGCAGCAGCAAGGTCAGCACGGCAGGCGGGGAAAGGCTGCGGCGCAGGTTGTCCAGTATCTTCCACTTGGCAAATCCCGGAATGGGGTTTGCCACCTTCTCCCCCAGCTCGTTGCGCACCCTGCCCCCCAGCCACGCCAGCAGCTGCCAGTCTCCCCGCACCCAGCGATGGAGCCGCCTGAAGTATCCGTTCACCGTGCGGGGATACCCGTCGCTCAGCTCCACGTCCCCGATCAGCCCCGTGCGGAGGTAGGAGCCCTCCAGCAGGTCGTGGGACAGGATGCGATTGCGGGGAAAGCGCCCCTCCATACAGGCAAGAAAGGCGTCCACCTCAAAGATCCCTTTTCCGGTGTAGCTGCCCTGGTCGCAGAGATCATGGTAGACGTCGCTGGAAGCGCTGCTGTATGGGTCCACGCCGCCCCGCCCGGCGAAGAGGCGGGCAAAGGGCGAGCCTATGGCCCCGTCGAGCGCCACGCCGATCCGGGGCTGAAGCATGCCGTAGCCCCGCCGCACCACCCCCAGCTTCCGGTCCACCTCCGGACGATTGAGCGGATGGAGCATGGCGCCTATGAGCTCGGTGGCCGTGCCCGCATTGAGCCTGGTGTCCCCGTCCAGGGTGATCACGTAGCGCACGCCCTCCAGTGCCGCCCGGTCTCCGGAGAGCACCCTGACGCCCACGTTCTTCCCCCGCAGCAGGCCCGCCAGCTCCAGCAGCGCGCCCCGCTTGCGCTCCCAGCCCATATACCGCCCATCGCCGCTGTGAAAGACTGGGGGGCGGAAAAAGAGAAAAAAGCCGCCTCCATACCGCTCGTTGAGGGCATCCACCGCCCGGCGGGCCGCCTCCACATAGCCGCCGCCCACGGTGCCCATGGGCACCTTGCTGTCGGGCAGGTCCGCCAGAATCCCAAAGAGCAGGTGCTTGCCCCCATCCCGGTTGGTGAGCCGGTATCGCTCCAGCGCCTGGGCCAGCTCTTCTCCGCTCTGCTGGGCGGTGAGCAGGGACGCGATGACGCACAGGGTCCGCCCTTCTTCCGGCACGCCGCGGCGCAGATCCAGCCTGTGGACATAGCGCTGGGGCGTCAGATGCGTCACAAGGGCGTCCACCCCGGCCTTCACAGCGTCGGAAATGGGGAAAAAGAGCAGCGGGAGCAGCGAAAAACCGTTGGTAAGTGCCGCCGCCAGCGCCGAGAGAAGCCCAGAGCCTCCCAGCACCGCCCACACATAGAGCGCCCCCTTGCGCTCCTCCGCCTCCCCGCCGCCCCGGCAAAAAAGCTGCCAGCCCACATGGCGCTGCGCCCCTTTGCCGTTCTGGGCCTGACGCAGCACCAGCCTTGCCGTCTCCGCCTGGGAGCGTCCCGTGCGTCTGGCCAAGCGGCATACCGCCTGCCGATACCGCGCCCGGCTCTCCTCCCCCATCCGGGGATATACCCCGGCGGGGTCCCGGCGCAGCAGCTCCTCCACCCGGCTCACCCCCTCCAGCGCTCGGCTGAAGGCACGCTCCGAGAGCGCACGCAGCGCGGAAAAAACCTGCTCCAGGTCATCTCCCAGCTCCTCCAGCCTCTCTCCGCCGCCGTGCAGGTCCAGGAGCAGCGCAGCCCCGTACTCTTCCGCCCGTTGAAGCAGCACCGCCTGCACCGCCGGCACAAAGAGGGAGAGCTCCTCCTCCTCCAGGGGCGTCTTTTCCTGCGCCGCCCTGAGAAAGGCCGCCATGCGCTCCGGCGTCAGGGCCCCGTCAAGGACCGCGCCCCTGGCCAGCTCCTCCACGGCAGCCGCCTTTCCCTCCGGCCGCCGCACCGCCGGGATCCGTCCGCCGCCGCGGAAAGCGCCGGCACTTGCCTGCCCCGCGCGCTGCAGCAGATACCGGTTGTCCAGCATCCACTCCGCCGCCCGGGGCAGCGCCTCCCGCCCCCGCGCCCAACGCAGCAGCTTCCGGTGCAGACCGTCCAGCCGTTTCAGCCGCGCCTCAACCGCCCGGGCCACCCGCCGCGCGGGCAGCCTGCCATCCCGGCGCAGCGCCCCGGAAAGCATCCCGGCATATTGCCTCAGTTCCCCTTGGTCAGCGTCTCCTCCCCGGTCCCACACCCCTGCGCACCTCCTCGCCGCGGTTTTCATCCAGCATTTGTAAATTTCTGTTTTTTATACGCCTTTTGTTCTCCCATCCCCATCCGAAGCGCAGATATACTTTTTCTCTTGACAGGCGGCACAAAATGTTGTATCATATTCTCTTGTAAAGCGCGTTCACTTTACATTTTGGCAAAAAGGAGGTCGCTTATGAAAAACCAGGCCTACCGCATGGCGCTGCTTTTTGACTTCTACGGCGATGTGCTCACCGACCGTCAGAAAGAGTTTTACGACCTCTACTACAATGAGGATCTCTCTCTGGCGGAGATCGCCGAGAACTACGGCATCACCCGCCAGGGCGTTCGGGACGTGATCGTCCGGGCGGAGGGCATCCTCACCGAGCTGGAGGACAAGACCGGCATCATCAAGCGTTTCCACCGCATGCACGACCAGTTCCAGACCCTCCAGACCTGTCTGGACGGTATCACCGAGCGCAACGAGAGATCTTTCCAGGACGATGAGCTCGCCGCTCTGTGCGCTCAGATGCAGCAGGTCCTGGACAAGCTGAAACAGGAGTGAGCCATGCCGTTTGAAGGACTGAGCGAAAAGCTTTCCGCCGCCTTTAAGCGGCTGCGGGGCAAGGGCCGCCTCTCCGAGGCCGACGTTAAGGAGGCCATGAAGGAGATCCGCATGGCCCTGCTGGAGGCCGACGTCAACTTCAAGATCGTCAAGGAGTTCGTGGCCAAGGTCACGGAGCGCTCCGTGGGGACCGACGTGCTGGAGAGCCTCACCCCCGCCCAGATGATCGTCAAGATCGTCAACGAGGAGCTCACCGCCCTCATGGGGGGCGAGAGCACCAAGCTGAACATCTCCTCCAAGCCCCCCACGGTGGTCATGGTGGTGGGCCTCAACGGCGCCGGCAAGACCACCAACTGCGCCAAGCTGGCCGGCTTTATGAAAAAGCAAAACGGCAAGCGGCCGCTGCTGGTGGCCTGCGACACCTTCCGCCCCGCCGCCATCGACCAGCTGGAGACCGTGGGCGGCCAGGTGGGCGTGCCGGTGTTCCAGATGGGCAAGGGCGACCCGGTGGCCATCGCCCGGGCGGGCATTGAGCACGCCCGGCAGCATGGCAACGACATGGTCTTTCTGGATACCGCCGGCCGGCTCCACGTGGACGAGGAGCTCATGGAGCAGCTGCGCGTCATGAAAGAGGCGGTGGACCCCACCGAGATCCTGCTGGTGGTGGACGCCATGATCGGCCAGGACGCCGTCAACGCCGCCAAGACCTTTGACGAGACTCTGGGTATCACCGGCGTCATGCTCACCAAGCTGGACGGCGACGCCAGAGGCGGCGCGGCCCTCTCCATCAAGGCGGTCACCGGAAAGCCCATCAAGTTCATCGGCATCGGCGAAAAGCTGGATCAGGTGGAGATCTTCCACCCCGACCGGATGGCCTCCCGTATTCTGGGCATGGGCGATGTGCTCTCCCTCATCGAGAAGGCCCAGCAGAGCTTCGATATGCGCAAGGCCGCCGAGCTGGAGCAGAAGATGCGGAAAAACCGCCTGACCCTCTCCGACTACTACGACCAGATCTCCCAGCTGCGCAATATGGGCTCCCTCTCCGACATCGCGGGGATGATCCCCGGCGTGGACGCCAAGGCCCTCTCCGGGGCCAGTATCGACGAAAAGGCCCTCTCCCGCACCGAGGCCATCATCCAGTCCATGACCCAGGCGGAGCGGGACGACCCCTCCCTGCTCAACAACAGCCGCAAAAAGCGCATTGCCGCCGGCAGCGGCACCCAGATCGTGGACATCAACCGCCTGCTCAAGCAGTTTGAGATGATGCAGCAGCTCTCCCGGCAGATGTCGGGCGGAAGCCTGAAAAAGATGCAGAAGATGGCCCGATTCGGCAAGAAAAAAGGCGGCTTCCCCTTCTGAAAAACGGTGGCTTGCGTCCTATGGACGCTTCCATATATAGAGAATCAAATTTGGAGGTGAATATAAATGGTTAAGATCAGACTGCGCCGCATGGGCGCGAAGAAGGCCCCCTTCTACCGCATCGTGGTGGCCGATTCCCGCTATCCCCGTGACGGCCGTTTCATCGAGGAGATCGGTACCTACAATCCCCTGGTGACTCCCGCTGAGATCAAGGTGGACGCTGACCGCGCCCAGGCTTGGATCAAGACCGGCGCTCAGCCCACTGAGACCGTGAAGGCTCTGCTGAAGAAGGCCGGCGCCATCTAATGGCAGGCGGTATGATGGAGGGCAGCATGAAAGAACTTCTCACCTATATCGCCCGGAACCTGGTCGAGCACCCGGACTCGGTCACTGTGACCGAGTATGCGGGCGCGGACGAGACGGTTCTGGAGCTCCGGGTAGCCCCCGAAGATATGGGCAAGGTGATCGGCCGTCAGGGCCGCATCGCCAAGGAGATCCGCACGCTGATGCGCTCTGTGGCCCAGAAAAACGGAACCAGGGTCTCGGTCGAGATCGCAGACTGAAAAGCGGCGGGGGCGCTCCCCCGCCGCTTTTTATCAGGAGGCAGTATGAAAAATCAGTATTTGCAGGCCGGGCAGATCGTCAACACCCACGGCATCCGCGGCGAAGTCAAAATCGTCCCCTGGTGCGACAGCCCGGAGTTTTTGTGCAAGTTTGGCACCCTCTATATCGACCAAAAGCCCGTCCGGGTCCTCTCCAGCCGGGTCCACAAGCAAAACGTGCTGGCCACGCTGGAGGGCGTTGACAATGTGGACGCCGCCATGCTCCTCAAGGGCAAGGAGGTCTGGATCGACCGGGACGACGCCACCCTGCCCGAGGGCCGGCACTTCATCGCCGATCTCATCGGTCTGGAGGTGCGCGACGCCGAGAGCGGCGCCGTCCTGGGCTCCGTGGCCGAGGTGCTCACCCCTCCCGCCCATGAGGTCTATGTGGTGAAGGGCGGCGAGCACGAGTACATGATCCCCGCCGTGGACGCCTTCCTGGCGGAGACCAACGTGGAGGGCGGCTATATCCGGGTGCGCCTGATCGAGGGGCTTGAGAGCGATGTATAGGATCGACATCATGACCCTCTTCGACCTGACGGTGGGAGACGTGCTCTCTGAGTCCATTCTGGGGCGGGCCCAGGAGCGGGACATCCTCCGCATCGAGGCCCACCAGATCCGGGACTATACCCTCAACAAGCAAAAGCAGGTGGACGATTACCCCTACGGCGGCGGCCATGGGGCGGTCATACAGGCCGACCCCCTCTACCAGTGCTGGAAGCACATCGTGGACACCTATGGCCCGGGACACACCATCTATATGTCTCCCTGCGGCACCACCTTCCGCCAGGCCGACGCCAAGCGCCTGGCCGCCGATTACGACCACCTGATCCTGGTCTGCGGCCACTACGAGGGCATCGACCAGCGCTTCATCGACGAGTGCGTGGACGAGGAGATCTCCCTGGGCGATTTTGTGCTAACCGGCGGCGAGATCGCCGCCATGGCGGTGTCCGACGCGGTGTGCCGTCTGGTGCCCGGCGTCCTCTCCGACCCGGAGTGCTTCCAGGATGAGAGCTTCTGGGACGGCATGCTGGAGTACCCCCAGTACTCCCGGCCCGAGGAGTGGCACGGCAGGAAGGTCCCCCCCATCCTCCTCTCGGGCAACCACGCCAAGGTGGCCGCCTGGCGGCGCAAGCAGTCCATTCTGCGCACCCGGCAGCGCCGTCCCGACCTGTACGAGAAGCTGGACCTCTCCTCCAAGCAAGACCAAAAGCTGCTCCAAGAGCTGGAATCGGAATCCCTCTGATGCGCCGGGCCGCGGATCTGCGGCCCGGCCTTTGTCTTATATTTTTCGCTCAACAGGTTTCCCTTTACTTTTCTCTTTCTGTGTGTTACAATCCCAACAATGAAATGCAATTTTAATTATTATGTCAGGAGATAATTTCTATGTCTTTCAGGATCGTTGTGGACAGCTGCTGCGACCTCACGCCCGCCATGCTCCAGGACCCCGTCATGGTGAGTGTGCCCCTGACCATCCAGGTGGGCGAGCAGACCGTGGTGGACGACGCCGGCTTTGACCAGGCCAGCCTGCTCTGGCAGATGAAGCAGAGCCCCGAGGCCCCCAAGACCGCCTGCCCCTCCCCCGCCCAGTACCTGGACGCCTTTGGCAGCGGAGAGGACGACGTGTATGTGGTCACCCTGTCCGCCCACCTGTCCGGCTCCCACAACAGCGCTGCCCAGGCCCAGGCCCTCTATCTGGACAGCCACCCCGGCGCCAACATCTATGTCTTCAACTCCTGCTCCGCTTCCGCGGGCGAGGTGCTGGTGGCCCTGAAGGTCAAGGCCCTGGCGCAGTCCGGTCTTCCTTTTGATGAGGTGGTGAAGGAGGCCTCCCGCTTCATCCGGGAAATGGAGACCTACTTCGTGCTGGAGGACCTGGATAATCTGCGCAAGAACGGGCGGCTCACCAGGCTGCAATCCATCGTCACCGGGGCCCTGCGCATCAAGCTGCTCATGGGGGCCACGCCGGAGGGCGAGATCTGCAAGAAGGGACAGGCTCTCTCGGTCAAGCAGGCTTTGAGCAAGATGGCCGCCTTCTTCGCCGCCGATGAGCACCACGCCGGGCGCGTGCTGTGCATTGCCCACTGCAACAACCTGGAGCGGGCCTTCTACCTCAAGGATCTGGCCTTGAAGACCTGCCGCTTCTCCGACATCATCATCTGCGAGACCGGCGGCATCAGCACGGTCTATGCAAACGACGGCGGCGTGGTAGCCGCCTATTGACCCCTCCATACAGGACCCGGCGGAGCCTTTCCGCCGGGTCTTTTTTTGCCCGCCCCCAGGGATGTGTCTATCCTGCACAATAACATTGTTATATTTTTGACAATTTTGCTGCTACCACTTTTTTGGAATTTGTGCTATGGTATATACTGCGAGGAAATTTGGTCCAAGTATAGGAAAAAGGAGCTGCGTGTATATGAATCAGAGGGTTCAAATCACAGAAACGGTCCTGCGCGACGCCAACCAGTCCCTCATCGCCACACGGATGAAGCTTGCCGACTTTCTGCCCATTCTGGAGACCCTGGACCAGGCGGGGTACTACTCCCTGGAGTGCTGGGGCGGAGCCACCTTCGACTCCTGCCTGCGCTATCTGGACGAGGACCCCTGGGAGCGGCTGCGCACCATCCGTGCCCATGTGAAGAACACCCGCCTGCAGATGCTGCTGCGGGGCCAGAATCTCCTGGGCTACAAGCACTATCACGACGACGTGGTGGAGAAGTTTGTGGAGCTGTCCATCAAAAACGGCATTGACATCATCCGCATCTTCGACGCGCTCAACGACTTCCGCAATATCAAGACCGCCCTGGAGGCCACCAAGAAGTACGCCACCGCCAACACCGTGGCTTCCGGCTGCATCTCCTACACCCAGAGCCCCGTACATACGGTGGAGAAATATGTCGAGATGTGCAAAGAGCTCAAGAGCATGGGCTTTGACACCATCTGCCTCAAGGATATGGCGGGCACCATGAGCCCCTATGAGGCTGAGCATCTCATCAAGGGCATCAAGGACGCCGTGGGCGATATGCCCGTCATTCTCCACACCCACAGCACCACCGGCATGGCCTATATGACCGTCATCAAGGCCATTGAGTCGGGTGCGGACGTGGTGGACACCGCCATCTCCTGCTTCTCCGGCGGTACCAGCCAGCCCGCCACCGAGACCATCTACTACGCCCTGAAGCAGTACGGCGTGGAGACCGGCCTCAATGAAGCCGCCATCAACAAGATCAACGACTTCTTCAAGCCCCTCAAGCAGCAGTATGTGGACTCCGGCCTCCTCAACCCCAAGAGCATGGCCACCGACTCCCAGGCTCTGGTCTACAAGGTACCCGGCGGCATGCTCTCCAACATGATCGCCAACCTCAAGGACATGAACGCCATGGACAAATTCGACGCCGCCCTGCTGGAGATCCCCAACGTGCGCAAGGACCTGGGCTATCCTCCCCTGGTCACCCCCCTGTCCCAGATGGTGGGCAATCAGGCGGTGATCAACGTGCTCATGGGCGAGCGCTACAAGCAGATCTCCACCGAGATCAAAAACTACTTCAAGGGCGAATACGGCATTGCCCCCGCCCCCGTCTCCCCCGAGCTCTCCGAGAAGATCCTGGGCCAGGGCGGCAAGCCCACCGACTGCCGCATTGAGGACGCCAAGCGCACCGGCGAGGAGTTTGCCAAGGCCAAGGCCGCCCTGGGCGACCTGGCCCGCTGCGAGGAGGATCTGATGAGCTACATCTGCTTCCCCGAGCAGGCGGAGGCCTTCCTCAAGGCCCGTAAGGCCAAGGAGGAAAACGTGGCCACCTATACCATCGAGGCCATGTGAGGAGGGACAAACATGAACATTCCTGAAGCCGCCATCACCGCCATTCTGGGCTACGTCGTGGTCTTTTTCGGCCTGGCACTGCTCATGGCCGTGATCGTCATCGTGGGCAAGGTCATGGTGTCCGCCTCCAAGAAGAGCGCCGCCGCCCCTGCCTCTGCCCCCGCCGCGCCCGCGCCTGCCGCCCAGTCCCCCGCCGCGCCCGGCAGTGCCGGCAGCGTAAGCCTGTACGATGTGCCCGATAAGGAGGCCGCCATGCTCATGGCCATCGTAGCCGACCAGATCGGCAAGCCCCTCAACGAGCTGCGCTTCAAGTCCATCAAGGAGGTCAAATAACATGAAATATAAAGTTACCCTCAACGGCCGGACCTACGAAGTCGAGGTGGAGGCCGGAAAGGCCATGCTGCTGGACGAATATGAGGCGTATGCTCCCGCTCCCGCCGCCCCTGCCGCCCCCGCGCCCGCCGCAGCGGCCCCTGCCGCCGCGCCCGCCGCTCCTGCCGCCAGCGCTGTCACCGCCGCCGGCGAGACGGTGAACGCCCCCATGCCCGGCGTGGTGCTGCGCGTGGAAGTGACCCAGGGCGCCGCCGTGAAGGCCGGTCAGGTTCTCCTCATCCTGGAGGCCATGAAGATGGAAAACGAGATCCTCGCCCCCCGGGACGGCACCGTGGCCCAGATCGTGGCCCAGAAGGGCGTGAGCGTGGACACCGGCGCTCCCCTGATCGTCCTGGCGTAAGGGGGTCGGTGGCATGGATATTTTAGCTACCCTTTCCAAGCTGGCTGCGGACTCGGGCTTTTCCGGCTTCTTCGCCGAGGGCGGCTGGAAAAATCTCATCATGATCGCCGTGGCCTGCGTCCTGCTCTACCTGGGCATCGGCAAGAAGTTTGAGCCGCTGCTGCTGGTGGGCATCGCCTTCGGCATGCTCCTCACCAACATCCCCGGCGGCGGACTCTACCACATGGAGCTCTGGGACGCCTTCCTGGCCGGCGAAGTGGGCTACGGCGACATTCTCCACGACGGCGGCCTGCTGGACATCCTTTACATCGGCGTGAAGGCCGGCGTTTACCCCTGCCTCATCTTCATCGGCGTGGGCGCCATGACCGACTTCGGCCCCCTCATCGCCCGGCCCTCCTCCCTGATCCTGGGGGCCGCCGCCCAGCTGGGCGTGTTCCTGGCCTTCTTCGGCGCCATCTGCCTGGGCTTCTCCGGTCCGGAGGGCGCCTCCATCGGCATCATCGGCGGCGCCGACGGCCCCACCGCCATCTACCTCACCGGCCTGCTGGCCCCCCATCTGCTGGGCCCCATCGCCATCGCGGCCTACTCCTACATGGCCCTCATCCCCATGATCCAGCCCCCCCTCATGCGGCTGCTCACCACCGAGAAGGAGCGCTCCGTGAAGATGGAGCAGGCCCGGGCGGTCTCCAAGCGGGAAAAGATCATCTTCCCCATCGTGGTAGCCGTCTTCGTCATCCTGCTCATCCCCTCCACCGCCCCCCTCATCGGCTGCCTGATGTTCGGCAACCTGCTGCGTGAGACCGGCGTCACCGAGCGGCTGAGCGACACCGCCCAGAACTCCCTGATGAACATCGTCACCCTGTTCCTGGGCATCTCCGTGGGCGCCACCACCGTGGCCAGCCGCTTCCTCTCCCTGGAGACCATCAAGATCATCGCCCTGGGCCTCATCGCCTTCGCCCTGTCCACCATCGGCGGCCTGCTCATCGGCAAGGTCATGTATAAGCTCTCCGGCGGCAAGATCAACCCCCTCATCGGCTCCGCCGGCGTCTCCGCCGTGCCCATGGCCGCCCGTGTCTCCCAGGTGGAGGGCCAGAAGGCCAACCCCGCCAACTTCCTGCTCATGCACGCCATGGGCCCCAACGTGGCCGGCGTGATCGGTTCGGCCATCGCCGCGGGCTTCCTGCTGGCGGTGTTTGGAGCGTAAAGCCATGGACCTTTGCAATAGCAGAGAGATCAAGGCCCTGCTGGAGCGCCACGGCTTTCATTTCAGCAAGTCCATGGGCCAGAACTTTCTCATCGAAGGCTGGGTCCCCCGGGACATCGCCCAGGCCTCCGGAGCGGATGGGAGCAGCGCCGTGCTGGAGATCGGTCCGGGGATCGGGCCCCTCACACAGCAGCTCTCCCGTCTGGCGGGGAAAGTGGTCTCCGTGGAGCTGGACCGCGCTCTCCTTCCCGTCCTCTCCGAGACCATGGCCGACTGCCCCAACGTGGAGATCGTCCCCGGAGATATTTTGAAGCTGGACATCGGCGCGCTTCTGGACGAAAAGTTTGAAGGCTTTACATCCATTGCCTGCGCGAACCTCCCCTATAACATCACCACCCCGATCCTCACCGCTTTGCTGGAGTGCGGACGCTTCGCCTCCATCACGGTGATGATCCAGCGGGAGGTGGCGCGGCGCATCTGCGCCGCGCCCGGCACGGCGGACTACGGGGCCTTCTCCCTCTTCTGCCAGTATCACGCCGGGACAGAGCTCCTCTTCGACGTTGCGCCGGAGTGCTTTCTGCCCGCCCCCAAGGTGACCTCCTCCGTGCTGCGCCTTCTCCCCCGGCCAAAGCCCCCGGAGGTGGAGGACGAGGCGTTCTTCTTCCGGGTGGTGCGCGCTTCCTTTGCCCAGCGGCGCAAGACCCTGCTCAACGCTCTGTCATCCTCCTTTGGAGACCGGCTCTCCAAGGACGACCTGCGCCAGGCCCTGGCCGACTGCTCTCTGCCGGAATCCGTGCGGGGCGAGCGGTTGGGGATCGGTGAGTTTGCGGCCCTTGCCCGGCGGCTGTCCGCCGCTCTGGCTCATTAAATTTGCAAGTTTTAATCTTTACTCTTGCATTTTCTCAAATATGCTGATACAATAACTCAAGCGCAAAGCTTTAAGGAGGAATCGTACTATGTCTCTCACGAAGAACAAAGCGGTCCTGAACTGGATCGACGAGATGGCCGCCATGACCCAGCCCGACCAGATCGTCTGGATCGACGGCAGCGAGGCGCAGCTGGACGCGCTGCGCAAGGAGGCTGTCGCCACCGGCGAGATGGAGCTGCTCAACCAGGAGAAGCTGCCCGGCTGCTACCTCCACCGCACCGCCGTCAACGACGTGGCCCGTGTGGAGGACCGCACCTTCATCTGCTGCAAGAACAAGGAGGATGCCGGTCCCACCAACAACTGGATGGCCCCCGATGAGATGTACGCCAAGCTCAAGGGCCTGTACACCGGCTCCATGAAGGGCCGCACCATGTACGTCATCCCCTACTCCATGGGCGTGGTTGGTTCCCCCTTTGCCAAGTACGGCATTGAGCTGACTGATTCCATCTATGTGGTGCTCAACATGAACATCATGACCCGGGTGGGTCAGAAGGTGCTGGATGCTCTGGGCGATTCCCCCGACTATGTGAAGGGCCTCCACTCCAAGGCCAACGTGGACCCGGAGAACCGCTACATCGTCCACTTCCCCGAGGACAACACCATCATGTCCGTCAACTCCGCCTACGGCGGTAACGTGCTGCTGGGCAAGAAGTGCTTCGCCCTGCGCATCGCCTCCGCCCAGGGCCGCCGTGAGGGCTGGATGGCCGAGCATATGCTCATCCTGGGCATCCAGAATCCCCAGGGCGAGGTGCGCTACCTGGCCGCCGCCTTCCCCTCTGCCTGCGGCAAGACCAACCTGGCCATGCTCATCCCCCCCAAGAAGTACCTGGACGCCGGCTGGAAGGTCTGGTGCGTGGGCGATGACATCGCCTGGATCCGCGTGGGCGAGGACGGCCGCCTGTGGGCCATGAACCCGGAGTACGGCTTCTTCGGCGTGGCCCCCGGCACCAACGAGAAGTCCAACCCCAACGCCCTGGCCTCCACCCGCAAGAACACCATCTTCACCAACGTGGCCCACAACCTGGACGACAACACCGTGTGGTGGGAGGGTCTGGACAAGAACCCGCCCAAGCACGCCATCGACTGGAAGGGCAATCCCTGGGACGGCACCACCTCCACCGAGAAGGGCGCCCATCCCAACAGCCGTTTCACCGCCCCCGCCATCAACTGCCCCTGCATCTCCCCCGAGTTTGAGAGCCCCAAGGGCGTGCCTCTGAGCGCCATCGTCTTCGGCGGCCGCCGGGCCAAGACCGCTCCCCTGGTCTATCAGTCCTTCGACTGGGATCACGGCGTGTTCGTGGGCTCCGCCATGGCCTCTGAGACCACTGCCGCCGCCGCCGGCGCCGTGGGCGTGGTCCGCCGCGATCCCATGGCTATGCTCCCCTTCTGCGGCTACAACATGGGCGACTATTGGCAGCACTGGCTGGACATGGGCAAGACCGTGGGCGACAAGGCCCCCAAGATCTTCAACGTCAACTGGTTCCGTACCGACGACGAAGGCCACTTCATCTGGCCCGGCTTCGGCGACAACCTGCGGGTGCTGGAGTGGATCATGAAGCGCTGCTTCAACGAGGCTGAGGCGGAGGAGACCGCCATCGGCTATGTGCCCAAGGCCGCTGACATCGACCTGGACGGCACCGACGTGAGCCTGGACACCCTCAAGGAGCTGCTCTCCGTGGACAAGGAGCTGTGGAAAGAGGATGCCAAGGGCATCCGCGAGTTCTACAACAAGTTCGGTGACAAGCTGCCCGCCAAGCTGGACGAGGAGCTCAAGGCTCTGGAGCAGCGCCTGGGCTAAGTCTCCCTCTCCCCTTTCAAAACGAAAAAGAGCTTGGGACCCATCTGGGTCCCAAGCTCTTTTTTGTTGCCTTTGCCATGCCGGTCCATCCTGCCGGGGCCAGACTTACGGCTGCTTTTCCTCCCGGACCGCCGCCTTTTTGGTCCGCCGCTTCCGCCGCGCCCGGACGGCCAGCACCACCGCCACCGCGATGATCGCCGCCAGGAGCACCAGGGCGATGAGGTTGCGGGCCAGCCACAGCACCGCGCTCTCCACCCCCGCGCCGAAGTCGGCCAGACCCTGCTGCAGGCTGGCCAGGAGCCGCGCACCGAAGCCCTCCTGGACCCCGGGCTCCTCCTGGATGCGCGTCACCTCATCCAGGTGAACAGTGAAGGTGGAGTAGCCGATGAGGCTGTCATATTTGCGCAGAGTGGTGGTGTACTGATCGATCTCATACTGCACGTCAGACAGGGCGTTTTCCAGGGAGATGATGTCCTCCATGGCCTCCGCCTGCTCCAGCAGGGCCAAAAGCCGCTCCCGCTTGATCTCCAGGGTCTCCAGCCTGGCCTCGGTGTCATAGTAGCTCTCCGAGACGTTGCGGCTGTTCTCCACATAGCTGTAAACATGCCCCACGCCCTCGGCCCCGTCCCGGAAGGCGTTGAAATTCTCCCGGGGGATGCGCACCATATAGTAGGCCGTGCGGCGGGGCGCGCTGCTAAAATAGCTACCGCTGTCCACCTGGGCGGTCTCGTAGTAGCCGCCGTTGGCCTCCGTGAGGGCGGCGAGCTGGGCCACCGCCTGGTCAAATTCCAAAGTTTGGATGGTGACCTCAGCGGTGCGGATGATCTTGGCGTCGGGGTCGGCGTAGATCTCCTCCCCCGGTACGGTCACCTCCGGCTGTATCGTGTCCGTGGACGAAGCGCCGCTTTCCATATTGTCCATCTCGGGCGCTCCCACGGCCACCTCGCCCGGAAGGCTCTGGTATGCGGAACGTTGGGCGCCGCAGGCGGCCAGCGTCAGGACCAGGAGCATTGTCAAAAGCAGAGCTGTGGCTTTTTTCATGGGAAACGCACCTCCTTGTGCCTTTAGACGTTATCTTGCGCAAAAAGTTTCCCTCCTGCATAGGATGGGCTGAAAAGGAGGTCCTTGCCATGCCTGTCATCTACCTATCCCCCTCCACCCAGGAAAACAATCTATACGTCAACGGCGGCACCGAGGAGCAGTGGATGAACCGTCTGGCCGACGCCATGGTCCCCTACCTGGACGCCAGCGGCATCCAATATGTGCGCAATACCCCGGACATGACCGCCGCCTCCTCCATCGCCGCCTCCAACGCCGGCCGCTACGACCTGCATCTGGCCCTCCACTCCAATGCGGCACCTGAGGGCAGCTACGGCCAGGCCCGGGGCATTCTGGTCTTCTACTACCCCACTTCCTCCTCCGGCCGCCGGGCCGCCCGGATCATGGCCGACAATCTCAAGACGATCTATCCGCTGCCAAACAAGGTGAGGGCCGAGGGCACCACCTCTGTGGGCGAGGTGCGCCGCACCAAGGCGCCCGCTGTCTTTCTGGAGCTGGGCTATCACGACAATCCGGACGACGCCGCTTGGGTGCAGAACAACCTGGACGCCATTGCCCGCAACATCGTCCTCTCCCTCACCGAGTACTTCGGCATCCCCTTCCTGGAGCCGCGCTCGCCCCGCCCGGCGGTGGTGGACGTGAACTGGGGCTATCTCAACATCCGCAGCCGCCCCAGCACAAACGCCAGCGTGATCGCCAAGGCCTATGATGGCGCCGCGCTCACTGTTCTCAACCAGTGGCAGGGCTGGTTCCTGGTCCGTTTCGACGGTACGGTGGGCTACGCCAGCTCCGACTTCATCACTCTGCTCTGAGGTGGGACCCATGGTAATCCATATCGTAGCGCCCGGCGAGACCCTCTCCGGCATTGCCGGACAGTACGGCGTTCCCCTCTCTCAGCTCATTCTGGATAACGCCCCGGCTGATCCTGACCGCCTGGCCGTGGGTCAGGCGCTGCTCATCCAGTTCCCGGCGGAATTTTATACGGTCCGGTCCGGCGACACCCTGGCCTCCATCGCCCTGGCGCACGGTCTCTCGGTCCGGGCGCTCTGGCGAAACAATCCGGCTCTGGGCGGCTCCTCGGTCCTTTATCCCGGTCAGCGGCTGGTGCTGTCCTACCGCCAGCAAAAGGAGCTGCGCCTCTCGGTATGCGCCTACGCCTACCCGTCCATCGACCAGCAACTCCTCCGCTCCACCGTGCCCTTCCTGACGGACACCATCCCCTTTACCTACGGCATCACGCCTCAGGGCGACCTGGTGTACTTAAATGACCTCTCTGTCATCTCCATGGCCCAGGCGGGCGGTTCCGCCCCCCGTATGCACCTGTCCACGCTCACAAAGGACGGAAATTTCTCCGACGAGCTGGCCCATATCGTGCTCACCGACCGCGCCGTGCAAAACAGGCTCATAGCCCGCATCCTCACCGTCCTGTCCGCCCGGGACTACCGAAGTCTGGACGTGGATTTCGAGTACATTTCCGCCCAGGACGCCGGGGCCTACGCCGACTTTATCCGCAGGCTGGCCCAGCGTCTCAATCCTCTGGGATATCCTGTATGCGTGGCATTGGCTCCCAAAACCGCCCCGGATCAAAAGGGGCAGCTCTATGAGGGCCACGATTATGCCGCCCTCGGCCAAGCGGCAAACGAGGTCTTTCTCATGACCTACGAGTGGGGGTACACCTATGGGCCGCCCATGGCGGTGGCTCCCCTTCCCCAGGTCCGCAGGGTGGTGGAATACGCCCTGAGCGTCATTCCGGCCGAAAAAATCTGGCTGGGTATTCCCAACTACGGATACAGCTGGCCCGTCCCGTTCCGCCAGGGTGAAATGAAGGCCCAGTCCATCTCCAACCAATACGCGGTCTCCCTGGCCGTGGGCTACGGCGCACAGATTCGATACTCTGAACAGGACCAGGCCCCCTATTTCCGCTATACGGACGAGAGCGGCCTAACGCATGAGGTCTGGTTCGAGGATGTGCGCAGTATCCGCGCTAAGCTGATGCTGGTGAAGGAGTACGGTCTGCGGGGCGCCGGCTACTGGAATCTAATGCGTCCCTTCGCCCAAAACTGGCAGCTGCTCAACGCCCTCTGTGAGATCCGGGACCCCCTGTTCGACTGAGCGTCTACTGTTTACAGTTTATTCACGGGATATTCTCAAACTATCCATCATTTTTCTCCCCCATCTGGTATTCTATCCTTGTCAGGAACCAGATGCACATTTACCTCCTCTCCCTCTCTTGATCCACACTGTCTCCCCGCAGGACGGCAGCCGTCTCCTGCGGGGAGGACAGACTACCCCCCACAGAGGGGGAATTTTTTTGCTCTTTTCCCCCTGGTCGCCGCCTCGCCCGTCCGAAAGGACGGGCGTTTTTCATTCCCGTCTCCTCGGTCTGGTATAATTGGAACATCTTCTTTCCTTTCCCAAAATTTATTTGTTGCCCTCCCGGAGGTCTGCCCCTACAATAATGTCTGATGAATAAACCGCAATGCGGTTTATTTGCGCGGCAATGCCGCGC
>LBJMR02800__coassemble_246_pt1 | contig 54860 bp, 56 predicted proteins | sample LBJMR02800__metabat2_low_PE_006 | metagenome-assembled genome bin LBJMR02800 | reverse complement strand
AGTGGCTGCGCAGCTTTTGATTTTACCAAGTCCTGACCCTGGCGTTGACAAAGCGAGACCGGCTGCCGCAGGCGGAGGGAATCCCTTCGTGATGAGCGGATGATAATGGCAAAGCGCCTCATGGCGCCCGCCTGGAAGTTGGGGGAGACCCCACAGGCAGCCGTTTTGAATAGAGGGACCTTACTGCGATCAAAAAGATACGAGGAGGAACTGAAATGAAAAAACGACTGCTTGCAATGCTTCTGGCGGGCGCCATGATTTTTGCCTTGGCTGCCTGCGGCAACGACACCGCCGACACCACCTCCACTCCCACCGCCGGCACGAACGCCGAGACCCCCGATGACGGGACCGAGACCAAGACCGTCAAGGTGGGCCTCATCTGCATCGGCGACGAGAACGACCAGGGCTATACCTACAATTTCATCCGCGGCAAGGAGGCTGTCACCGAGGCCCTGGCTGCCAAAGGCATCACCGTGGACTGGCAGGTCAAGTGGAACATCGGCGAGGACTCCACCTGCGAGGACGCCAACATCGAGCTGGCCGAGGCCGGCTGCGACCTGATCATCAACAACTCCTACGGCTTTGAGCCCTACATGCTCAAGGTCGCGCCCGATTATCCCAACATCGAGTTCATCGCCTGCACTAACCAGGCCAGCTGGACCGATGATCTGCCCAACACCCACAATGCCTTTGCCAACATCTACGAGGGCCGCTATCTGGCCGGCGTGGTGGCCGGCATGAAGCTCCAGGAGATGATCGACAGCGGCGAGATCACCGCCGACCAGGCCATCATCGGCTATGTGGGCGCCTACTCCTTCGCCGAGGTGATCTCCGGCTTCACCGCCTACTACCTGGGCGCCAAGAGCGTGTGCCCCAGCGTGACTATGAAGGTGCAGTTCGTGGGCTCCTGGTCCGACGCCTCCGCCGAGGGCAACGCCGCCCAGGCCCTGTGCGACGCCGGGTGCATCATGATCTCCCAGCACTCCGATAACACCACCCCCGCCACCGCCGCTCAGAACAACGGCGCCTTCCATACCGGCTACAACAACGACATGATCTCCGTGGCTCCCGACTCCTCCCTCATCGGCACCCGCATCGACTGGTCCGTGTACTTCGAGTACGCCATTGAGGCCGTGGCCAACGGCGAGGAGTTTGATCAGGACTGGTGCCACGGCATGGATGAGGGCGCCGTGGTCATGACTCCCCTCAACGAGGACATTGCCGCCGCCGGCACCGCCGAGAAGCTTGCCGAGGTGGAGGAGGCCATCCGCTCCGGCGAGCTGCAGGTGTTCGACACCTCCACCTTCACCGTGGGCGGCGCTGAGCTCACCACCTGCCTGGCCCTGGACACCGACGGCGACTTCGTGGCCGACTCGGAGGAGGCCGTGTTCGACGGCGCGTTCCACGAGTCCTACTTCCAGTCTGCGCCCTATTTCACCGTGCAGATCGACGGCATCGAGTGGCTCAACTCGGCCTATTGATGACCTGACCCGAAAAGAGGGCTGCGCACGCAGCCCTCTTTTCCGCATTTCCCGGGAAGTGCAATCCACGGCGACCTATGTCTGATCACAGGAAGGATGACAGCCTTGAACACTGTCCACGCCATTGAACTGCGGCACATCACCAAGCGATTTGGCAAGGTGGTTGCCAACGACAGCATTGATCTGACCATCGACCGGGGAGAGATCCTCTCCCTGCTGGGGGAGAACGGCAGCGGCAAGACCACTCTGATGAACATGCTCTCGGGTATCTATCTGCCTGACGAGGGGGAGATCCTCTCCCAGGGCAAGCCGGTGACCATCCGCTCTCCCAAGGACGCCTTCACCCACGGTATCGGCATGATCCACCAGCACTATAAGCTGGTGGAGGTCTTTACCGCCGCCGAGAACATCGCTCTGGGCCTGGGCGGAAAGGAACATGAGCGCAAGGCGGTGGCGGCGCAGGTGAAAGCCATCAGCGACAAGTATGGCTTCGGCATCGACCCGGACAAAAAGGTGTACGACATGTCGGTGTCGGAAAAGCAGACGGTGGAGATCGTGAAGGTGCTCTACCGGGGCGCGGATATTCTGATCCTGGACGAGCCCACCGCCGTGCTCACCCCCCAGGAGACCGAACGGCTCTTCACCATCCTGCGCTCCATGAAGGCTGACGGCAAGGCCATCGTCATCATCACCCACAAGCTCCATGAGGTCATGGCCATCTCCGACAAGGTGGCGGTGCTGCGCAAGGGAAAGTACATCGGTACCGTGAACACCGCCCAGACAAGCCCCCAGAAGCTCACCGAGATGATGGTGGGCCACGCGGTGAGTTTGAACATCGACCGTCCCCAGGCCAAGTACCGGGACCTGCGGCTGGAGGTCAAGGGTCTCAACTGCCGCAGCGGCGAGGGCCTGAGGGTGCTGACCGACGTCTCCTTCCAGGCCTTCGGCGGCGAGATCCTGGGCATCGCCGGCATTGCCGGCTCGGGCCAGAAGGAGCTTCTGGAGGCCATCGCCGGCCTCCAGAAGGCGGAGCGCGGCCACATCTTCTACTACCCGCCCCATCCCAAGAGCGACATCGCCGGCTATCATGTGCCGGTGGACAAGGCGGGGGAGGAGCTGGTGGGCAAGACCCCGGCCATGATCCGCAAGGTGGGCGTCTCCCTGGCCTTCGTGCCTGAGGACCGGCTGGGCATGGGCCTGGTGGGGGGCATGGGCATGGTGGACAACATGATGCTCAAAACCTACCGGGATACCCCCGGACCTCTGGTGGACCGGAAGGCGCCCAAAGCCCTGGCAGAGAAGCTCGTAGAGGAGCTGGAGATCGTCACCCCCGGGGTCAATGCCCCGGTGCGGCGGCTCTCCGGCGGCAACGTGCAAAAGGTCCTGGTGGGACGGGAGATCGCCTCCACCCCCACGGTGCTCATGACCGCCTACCCGGTGCGGGGGCTGGACATCAACTCCTCCTACACCATCTACCGTCTGCTCAACGAGCAGAAGATGAAGGGTGTGGCGGTACTGCTGGTGGGAGAGGACCTGGACGTGCTGCTGGAGCTGTGTGACCGGATTTTGGTGCTGTGCGGCGGCCGGGTGTCCGGGGTGCTGGACGGAAGGACCGCCACCAAAGAAGAAGTGGGCTACTGCATGACCCATGTGGACAGGGGAGAGGAGGCTGAGGCAAATGCATGAATCCAATACCCCCCTCATCCGTCTGGCCAAGCGGGACGCCATGCCAAAGGGTCAGGTGTGGGCCATCCGGGGGGCCTCCTTCCTGGTGGCCATCGTGATCAGTGCCCTGATCTTCCTGGTCTTGGGCAACAACCCGCTGAGTGCCTTCGGCACCATGGTCGCCGGTTCTCTGGGAAAGCCCACCGCCATCCGGCAGACCGTCAAGATCGCCGTGCCCCTGCTGGGCACCGCCCTGGCCATCGCGCCCTGCTTCAAAATGCGTTTTTGGAACATCGGCGCCGAGGGGCAGATCACCGCGGGCGCCGTGGGAGCCAGCTACTTCGCCCTGTTCTGGGCGGACAAGCTGCCCGGGCCCGTGCTGCTCATTGTCATGGCGCTGGCCGGCGCCGTGTGCGGCGGACTGTGGGCCCTGGTGCCCGCCTTCTTCAAGGCCCGCTGGGGCACCAACGAGACATTATTCACCCTGATGATGAACTACATCATCATCGGCGTGGTCAAGTGGCTCCAGGGCGGCCCGTGGGAGGGGCGGCCCGGCTCCCAGATCATTCCCCAGTTCGACTCTGCCGCCGTGCTTCCCAAGGTGCTGGGGGTCCACTGCGGCTGGATCATCGTCCTCATCCTGACGGTGGCCATGTTCTTCTATATGAAATACACCAAGCAGGGCTATGAGATCGCCGTCATCGGTGAGAGTGAGAACACCGCCCGGTACGCCGGCATGAACGTGGGCAGGATCATCATGCGCACCATGTTCCTCTCGGGGGCCGTGGCGGGCCTGATGGGCTTCGTGGTGGCCTCCGGCGCGGACAACACCCTCCACTCCGGTGTGGCCGCCAATGTGGGCTTTACCGCCATCACCGTGGCGTGGCTGGCCCAGCTCAACCCCTTTGCCATGGTGGGCATCTCGGTTTTGCTGGGCGTGCTGGACAAGGGGGCCGACACCCTCCAGACCCAGCTCAATGTCCCCGCCTCCATCTCCGACATCATCACCGGCATCTTCCTGTTCTGCATGCTGGGCTGCGAGTTCTTCATCAACTACCGCCTCATCTTCCGGGGCAGCCATAAGGAGGTGGCCAAATAATGGACATCAACAGCAACGCGGTGCTTCTCCTGCTCATGGCCGCCGTTCTCAACGGTGTGCCTCTGCTCTACGGCACCCTGGGAGAGATCCTCTCGGAAAAGGCGGGCAACCTGAACCTGGGCGTGGAGGGCATGATGTTCATGGGCGGCGCCATGGGTCTGGGGGCGGCCTTCTACTATGAGGCTGCCGGCGGCACCCTGGGTGTGGCGGCGGTGGTCCTCTCGCTCCTTTTCGCCTTCCTGGGCGGCGCGTTCGGGGCCCTCATCTACTCCTTCCTCACCATCACCCTCCGGGCCAACCAGAACGTCACCGGTCTGGCCCTGGCCATCTTCGGCACCGGCGCGGGCCAGTTCATCGGCGAGTATATGCGGGTGACCTCCGGAGGCTATGTGGCGGTGAGCAACGACCTGAAGGCGGTCTTTCTCAATTCGCCCTTCCCGGCGGCCCTGCAGGAGCTGCCGGTGGTGGGCCCGCTGCTCTTCGGGCACAGCGTGTTCCTCTACCTGGGCATCGTGCTGGCGGTGGGGATGCACCTGTTCCTCCACAAGAGCCGCGCCGGCCTTTCCCTGCGGGCGGTGGGGGAGTCCCCGGCCACTGCCGACGCGGCCGGCGTCAACGTGACGCGGTATAAGTATCTGGCCACCGTCATAGGCGGCGGCATCTCCTCCATCGGCGGCATGGTATATATCATGACCATCGCCAGCTGTGTGTGGAATCACGAGGCTCTCTCCGGCGAGGGCTGGCTGGCCGTCGCGCTGGTCATCTTCTGCCTGTGGCGGCCGCTCAACACCATCTGGGGCTCCATCCTCTTCGGCGCGCTGATGATCCTCTACCAGCGGCTCCACCTGCCCGTCATCCCTGACGAGCTCTACAAGATCCTGCCCTATGTGGTCACCGTGATCGTGCTCATCTTCACCTCCCTGCGCAACAGCAAGGACAAGCAGCCGCCCCACTCCCTGGGCCTTCCTTACTTCCGGGAGGAGCGATAAGGGATGAAAAATGCCCGGGAGAGAACGAATGTAAAGGCAAAACGCCTGCCAGCTCGGTGCCTGCTGCTGCTGGCCGGCCTGGTGATCATGGCGTACGGCGTGTCCTTTTCCATCCAGGCGGGGCTTGGGACCTCTCACTGTGGGCACGGCCACCATCGCCATGCACTGCGTGCTCATAGCGCTGCAGATCCTGCTGCTGCGCCGCAGCTACCGGCCCGTTCATCTGCTGCAGCTGCCGGTGGCGCTGCTGTTCGGCACGCTGACCGACCTGGCATTGCTGAGCATCCGGGACCTGACGCCGGAGGGCTATCTCTGGCAGTGGCTTTACTGCCTGCTGGGGATCATTCTGGTGGGCGTGGGGGTCAGCTGCGAGGTAAAGGCGGACCTCATCCCCCTGGCGGGGGAGGGGTTCATCCTGGCGGTGTGCAGGACCTTTTCTCTCCCGTTCCCGCCGGTCAAGGTGGGCTTTGACTGTACCCTGGTGGCGCTGGCCTGTCTTTTGGGCGTCATATTTTCCGGCACGCTGCTGGGCGTGCGGGAAGGAACGGTGGCGGCGGCGCTGCTGGTGGGCCTGGTGTCCCGGCAGGTGATGCGCTGGGTGGTGGACCCGCTGATGAAGCGGCCCCTGGGATAACCGAAGAAGATCAAAGAGAAAAAGAGGTGCGGGCTCCGAACCGGAGCCCGCACCTCTTTTGTGTCCGCAATATCATGCGGTGCGTAAAAAAGTGCGGCGAACGATAAACGTCCGCCGCATAGGTGGTCGGAGTGTCGGGATTCGAACCCGAGGCCTCTTGGACCCGAACCAAGCGCGATACCAAACTTCGCCACACCCCGATGAGCCGCAATCCATTATACGGGCTTTGCCTGAGCTTGTCAAGTATTTCCCCTGGGGTACGCTTGTCATATCCCCTGGGGTACGCTTGTCATATCCCGGCCGCTTGTGGAATATAGATGCGGTATCCACACACGGAAAAGGGGAGCGGCAGATTATGGACAACGCCTATGAGACGGTCAGACCGAAACACAAGACGACCTCCGCAGAAAAGCGGAGCAGGCACCCCGTCCGCCGGGGCAAAAAGGTCCCCCTGGGGAGGCGGGAAAAACGGCGGCTGGCGCAGCTGGGCGTATGTGTGGTGCTCTTTCTGGCGGTCTATCTGGGAAAGGGCATTTTCCCGGAGCAGATGCTCACCGTCCGGCAGGAGCTCACCGAGCTCATGGGCGTCAGCACCGATTTTGAAACGGCGTTTTCCAACCTGGGCAGATCGATTTCGAAAGGAGAACCCATCACGGAGGCCCTGGGCGGCCTTTGGATCGACGTATTCAACCCCGCCGACCGGTGGGAGGTCTACCAGAAGACCGTCAGCGACACCCAGCCGTACCAGGCGGTGCGGGCCTTTGCCGCCGCGCCCATGGAAGTGCTGGCGCAACTGGAGGAGGAAACGCCTCCCCAGGAAGAGCAGCTGCTTCCCGCCCAGCCCACGCCGGTGGCGGTGGAGGAGAGCGAGGAGAGCGAAGAGAGGGCGGTGGAGCACATGGACTATGACGGTCCCGCTCTGCCCGGCAATACCACCATGGACAAGTATGCCCTGGCCCTGGAGACCATTTCCCCCGTGGACGGGACCGAGGGGGCCTGGGTGTCCTCGCCCTTTGGCTGGCGGGATCACCCGGTCAACGGGGAGAACCTGTTCCACTACGGGGTGGACCTGGCGGTGAACACCGGTACGCCGGTGAAAGCCTTTGCCGACGGCGTGGTGGAGTACACCGGGGAGAGCGAGATCTACGGGCTTTATTTTCAGATCCAGCACCCAGGCGGAGTCAAGAGCTTTTACGCCCACTGCAGCGAGATCCTGGTCCAGCAGGGGCAGGAGGTGAAGCTGGGGGAGACGGTGGCCCTCTCCGGGGCCACCGGGAACGTCACCGGGCCCCACCTCCACTTTGAGCTGCGGCTGGATGACCTCATCCTCAACCCCCTCTACTATATCCAGGGTGGGTAGCCTCCGCTTCGGCAGGCTGGAGATCACCGGCGGATTTCTCCTGGCTGCCGCGCTGCTCAACTACCTGGACAGGGGCTCTCTGCTCCTGATCACCGCCCTCTCCGCCGCTCTCCATGAGCTGGGGCACTATACCGCCATCCGCCTGGCCGGAGGGAGGGTGACCTGCCTGCGGCTTTCCGCCCTGGGAGCGGAGATGCGCCTGTCTGCCCGGCGGCCCATGGGCCACGGGGCGGAGTGCCTGGCGGCCCTGGCGGGGCCCGGAGTGAACCTGCTGCTGGCCTTTGCCGCCGCCGGGATGGGGGAGAGGGGATACCTGCCCTCCGGCGTGAACGCGGCCCTGGCTCTTTTCAACCTGCTGCCCTTGCGGCAGCTGGACGGCGGCAGGGCCTTGTGGCACCTGACCGCGGCGCTGTGTTCCCCGGAGACGGCGGACCATCTGACGGTGTGGACCGGGAGAGCCGCCCTGGGGGCCCTCCTGGCCTTCGGCGCCCTGCAGCTGTGGAGCACGGGCTATAATTTTACGCTGCTTCTCCTGGCCCTGGGGCTGGGAGGAGGTCTTTTCAGATGGAGGAACAAGGGGCGAAAGAGCCGTTTTAAGGGAAAGTTTTGCTTGCATTTGAGGGATAGGTGTGGTAAAATACCGAGGTCTTAATAAAGGGCGGTCCTCTGCGGCGGCCACCAAAGGGGTGGCCGGGATGCCGGCATGAACGCCTATAATAGGAGGAACATACAAATGGATCTCATGAAAATCTTCAATGAGAAGAACCTCAAGGCTGAGCCCCCCAAGTGTGAGGTGGGCGACACCGTCCGGGTCCACATCAAGGTCAAGGAAGGCAACCGCGAGCGTATCCAGGTCTTTGAGGGCACCGTGATCGCCAAGCGGCACGGCGGCATCGAGGAGACCGTCACCGTCCGCCGCGTTTCCTACGGCGTCGGTGTGGAGAAGGTCTTCCCCATCCACGCCCCCTCCATCGAGAAGATCGAGGTGGTCCGTCACGGCAAGGTCCGCCGGGCCAAGCTCTACTACCTGCGCGACCGCGTGGGCAAGAGCGCCAAGATCAAGGAGAAGATCTGAGCTCTCTGAGAAAGATCCTACAAAAACGCCGCGATGGATGCCCATCGCGGCGTTTTTGCATTTCCGCCCCGACGGGGGCATTTCCGCCCCGACGGGGGAGGGCCTTTTCTTCCGGGCGGAAATCATGTATAATATCCTGATCCCATCATAGAAATCACAGAAAAGAGGGTGCGGCAGCCTTGTATATTCAGTGGTACCCCGGTCATATGACAAAGACCCGCAGGATGATCGCGGAAAATTTGAAATATGTGGATCTGGTGGCGGAAATCGTGGACGCCCGTATTCCCATTTCCAGCCGTAATCCGGACATCGACGAGCTGGTGGGTGGCAAGCCCCGGCTCATCCTGCTCAACCGCGCCGATCAGGCCGACCCCGAAATGACGATGCGGTGGAAGAGCTGGTTTGCGTCCCGGGGCTTTTCCGTCCTGGAGACCGATGCCCGGGAGGGAAAAGGGGTGAGCCAGTTCCCCGCCGCCGTGCGAGAGGCCCTGCGGGAGCAGATCCAGCGCTGGCGGGAGAAGGGCCAGGTAGGCCGGCCAGTGCGGGTGATGATCGTGGGCATTCCAAACGTGGGAAAGTCCACCTTTATCAATAAGGTAGCCAAGCGCAAGTCCGCCAAGGCGGGGGACCGCCCCGGCGTCACCCGGGGCAAGCAGTGGGTCAACGTGGACGCAGGCATGGACCTGCTGGACACACCGGGCATCCTGTGGCCCAAGTTTGAGGACCAGTCCATCGGACTGAACCTGGCCTTCACTGGGGCGGTGAAGGACGAGATCATGGACGTGGAGACCCTGGCCTGCCATTTCATGGAGTGCATGGCCCGGCGCTATCCCCAGGTGCTGGAGGAGCGCTATAAGATCGCCGTTGCGCCCAGGCCGGAGGGACTGCAGCAGGGGGATGTGACCTACGGCTACGACCTGCTGCTCCAGGCAGCCAGGAAGCGGGGATTCCTCATCTCCGGGGGCGAGCTGGACACCGAGCGCATGGCCAAGATCCTGCTGGACGAGTACAGAGGCGGCAAGCTGGGACGCTTTACACTAGAGAGCCCGGAAGAGCTGGAGGGGGAACAGAGCAATGGATCTGTGGGAGATTGAACGATCCTGCCGCGCCAGGGGCATCACCATGGTCTGCGGCGCGGATGAGGCGGGCGCCGGCCCTCTGGCAGGGGCGGTGTACGCCGCGGCGGTGATCCTGCCGCCGGAGCTTGAGATCAAGGGGCTCAACGACTCCAAAAAGCTGAGCGAGAAGCGGCGGGAGCAGCTCTTCCCGGTGATCCAGGAGAAGGCGGTGGCCTGGGCGGTGGCCTGGGTGGACGAAAAGGAGATCGACGAGATCAATATCCTGAACGCCCGCCTCCTGGCCATGAAGCGGGCCATAGAGCAGCTCTCTCCGGCGGCGGAGTACGCCCTCATCGACGGAAACCGGGATGCGGGCATCACCATCCCCCATGAGACCGTGGTGAAAGGGGACAGCCGCAGCGCCAGCATCGCCGCGGCCTCCATCCTGGCCAAGGTGAGCCGGGACCGGTACATGGTGGAGATGGCCCAACAGTACCCCCAGTACGAGTTCGAGCACCACAAGGGCTATCCCACCAAGCGCCACTATGAGCTGCTGCGCCAGTACGGACCCTGTCCCATCCACCGCAGGAGCTTTTTGAAAAACCTGTGAGCGGGGCGGAGAGCAGGCTGCTGGGCCGGTGGGGCGAGGCGCTGGTGGCCGAGGAGCTGCGGAGAAAGGGTTGGCGGCTCCTGGCCAGCGGATTTCGCTGCCGGTTTGGCGAGATCGACCTGATCGCAGCAAATGAAAAGTATATATGCTTTACGGAAGTGAAACTGAGGAAAAGCGATTCCTTCGCCCCTGCCCGGTCCTTTGTGGATGCCAGGAAGCAGGAGCGGGTGCGCACCACGGCCAGCCTGTGGCTGAGCGAGCACCCCACCAGCCTCCAGCCCAGGTTCGACGTGGCGGAGGTTTACGCGCCCCAGGGGACCCAAACGGAGAGGCCCAGGATCATCTATCTGGAGAACGCTTTTTAGCGGAGGAGGCGCCCGTGAACACTTCTCGTGCTCTTTTTGACGCGCACTGCGACACCATCTCCCGCTGCCTTGTCCGCGGGGAGGCGCTGGCGGAAAACAGCGGCCAGCTGGATCTGGAGCGGGCGGGGCGGTACTGCCCCTATGCCCAGTTCTTCGCGGTCTTTCAGGACAGCGCCAAGCTGGGCCGGGAGGCGCCGTGGCAAGCATTTTTGCGGCAGTACCGGCTTTTCCGCAGGGAGATGGAAAAAAACGCCCGGCGTATCGTCCACTGCCGCACGCTGGCCCAGGCCAGGGAGGCCCAAGCGCAGGGAAAGGCGGCCGCCTTCCTCTCGGTGGAGGGGGCGGAGCTGCTGGAGTGCAGCGAGGCGCGGCTGGAGGAGGCCTGGCGCTTGGGGGTCCGGGCGGTGAACCTGACCTGGAACCACGCAAACCTCCTCTCCGGGTCCCACAGGGAGGAGCCGGAGCGGGGGCTGAGCCCCGCCGGGCGGGCCTTTGTGCGCCGGATGGGGGAGTTGGGGATGATCGTGGACGTGTCCCACCTCTCCGACGCCGGCTTCTGGGATGTGGCGGAGCTGTGCACCGGGCCCTTCATGGCCAGTCATTCCAATGCCCGGGAGATTTTTTTCCATACCAGGAACTTGACCGACGGGCAATTTACTGCCATAATAGAACATCATGGCGTGGCGGGACTGAATTTCTACGCCGGTTTCCTGGGCGAAAAGCCGGATCTGGACACCGTCATCGCCCATCTGGAGCATTTTCTCGCCCTGGGTGGGGAGGAGAACGTGGCCCTGGGGACCGATCTGGACGGCTGCGACGTCCTGCCATCGGGGGTATCCGGCGTGGAGGACGTGGAGAAGCTCCGGGAGAAGCTGCTGCGGCGCAATTACAGCGAGACGCTGGTGCAAAAGCTGTTTTTCGATAATCTGATGAGGGTAGTGAGCGAAGTATGTATTATGTAAGCACACGGAGCAAACAGGAAAAGCTGACGGCCGCCCAGGCCATTGCCCGGGGACTGGCCGCTGACGGCGGACTGCTGACCCCCGAGTCCTTTCCCACGCTGACGGCCGGGGACCTGGAGCGGCTCAAGGACATGACCTATCAGCAGCGCGCCGTGGAGATCATGGGCCGCTATCTGGACGACTTCTCCGCCCAGGAGCTCTCCGGCTTTGCCGGGAGCGCCTACGGCCCCGACAAGTTCGACGACCCGGCGGTGGCCCCGGTGCGCACCGTGGACGGCGCCACCCACTGCCTGGAGCTGTGGCACGGGCCCACCTGCGCCTTCAAGGACATGGCCCTTCAGATGCTGCCCCATCTGCTCTCGGCCTCCCTGGTGAAAAACCACGAGACCAAGACGGTGTGCATCCTGGTGGCCACCTCCGGCGACACCGGCAAGGCCGCCCTGGAGGGCTTCCGGGACGTGAAGGGCACCCGCATCCTGGTGTTCTACCCCAAAAACGGGGTCTCCGCCATTCAGGAGCTCCAGATGAACACCCAGGAAGGGGAGAACGTGGGCGTGTGCTCGGTGGTGGGCAACTTTGACGACGCCCAGACCGGCGTGAAGAAGCTCTTCTCCGACGAGGCGCTGAGCCAGGAGCTCGCCCGCCGGGGCTACTTCTTCTCCTCGGCCAACTCCATCAACTGGGGCCGGGTCCTGCCCCAGATCGTCTACTATATCTCCGCCTACTGCGACCTCGTCAAGGCGGGGAAGATCGCCGCCGGGGAGAGCATCAACGTCTGCGTGCCCACCGGCAACTTCGGCAACATCCTGGCCGGCTACTACGCCAAGAAGATGGGCCTTCCCATCGGAAAGCTCATCTGCGCGTCCAACAGCAACAACGTGCTTACCGATTTCCTCCGCACCGGCACCTATGACCGCAACCGAAAGTTCTACAACACCACCTCGCCCTCCATGGACATTCTCATCTCCTCCAACCTGGAGCGGATGCTCTACGAGCTCTCCGGCTGCAATGATGAGGAGGTGGGGGGCTATATGGCCGCCCTCTCCGCCCATGGCACCTACACCGTCAGCGGTGAGATCAAGGCGAAGCTGGAGGAGCTGTTCGCCGCCGGCTACTGCGACGACGAGGGCACCAAGGCCACCATTGAAAAGATGTGGCGGGAGCACGGCTACCTGATCGACCCCCACACCGCCGTGGCCTTCCATGTGCTGGAGCAGTACCGCGCCCAGAGCGGGGATATGAGCCCCACGGTGGTGGTCTCCACCGCCAGCCCCTTCAAGTTCTGCGACAGCGTGCTCTCCGCCCTGGGGGTGGAAGAGGTGAGCGAGGGGACCGCCATCATCGACCAGCTCTCCGCCGTCACCGGCGTGGCCGCTCCCGCGCCGCTCTCCGGTCTCAAGGACAAGCGTGTCCGCTTCGACAAGACCGTGGCCAAGGAGCACATGGTGGACCAGGTGCTGGAGATGCTGCGCTGAGATGGCGCTGTACGCGATCGGGGACACCCACCTCTCCCTGGGGTCGGACAAGCCCATGGACGTGTTCGGCGGCGGCTGGGAGGGCTATGTGGAAAAGCTCTCGGAAGGGTTTGCCCAGGTGGAGCCGGAGGACACGGTGGTGCTGTGCGGAGACATCTCCTGGGGCATGAGCCTGGAGCAGGCCGCGCCCGACTTTGCCTTTCTGGACGCGCTGCCGGGGAAGAAGCTGCTGCTCAAGGGCAATCACGACTACTGGTGGACCACCGCCGCCAAGATGAAGCGGTTTTTTGACGAGCGCGGCTTCACCACGCTGGACATCCTGCACAACAACTGCCACCTTTACGGCGAGACCGCCCTGTGCGGCACCCGGGGGTGGTTCTATGAAGAGGAGCAGGACGGGCACAACGAGAAGGTCTTCAACCGGGAGCTGATCCGGCTGGAGGCGTCTCTGAAGGCGGCGGGAGAGCGGGAGAAGCTGTGCTTTCTCCACTACCCGCCCCGTTACCAGGGCTACCGCTGCGATGAGATCATCGCGCTGCTGGAGCGCTACGGCGTGAAGGCGTGCTACTACGGGCATCTCCACGGCGGCAGCCACCGCCTGGCGGTGGAGGGCAGGCAGGGGAGCGTGGAGTATCACCTGGTCTCGGCGGACTATCTGCGATTCCGTCCCCAAAGAATCTGGGAAGATTGAGAAAAAAGAGTGGAAATTTCGGAAAAAATCTGATACTATAAATCGGATACCGCAACAAGGCCCTGTCGGAGAGCTCTCATCGCCGGCGGCGCCCACAGGAGGAAGTAAGGAAATGAATGTAAAAAGCGTAGAAAAGCAGGAAAAGAGCATGGTCGAGCTGGTGATCGAGGTGGGCCGCGAGGAGTTCGAGGCCGCCATCGACAAGGTCTATAAGAAGCAGCGCGGCAAGATCTCCGTCCCCGGGTTCCGGAAGGGCCACGCCCCCCGGAAGATCATCGAGGGGATGTACGGCTCCGGCGTTTTCTACGAAGACGCCATCAACGAGATCTATCCTGAGGCCTATGCCAAGGCCGTGGAGCAGAAGGGCCTGGATGAGGTGGCCTATCCCCACGTGGAGATGATGGAGGTGGGCAAGGACGGCTTCACCTTCAAGGCCACCGTGGCTGTCCGGCCTGAGGTCAAGCTGGGTGCCTACAAGGATCTGACCGCGCCCAAGGAGACCGTCACCGTCACCGAGGAGGACATCGACGGCGAGATGAAGCCCCTCATCGAGCGGGCCAGCCGCCTGGTGACCGTGTCCCGGGAGGCCAAGACCGGCGACACCGTGGTCATGGATTTCGAGGGCTTCAAGGACGGCGTGCCCTTCGACGGCGGCAAGGCCGAGGGGTACAGCCTGGAGCTGGGCTCCGGCTCCTTCATCCCCGGCTTCGAGGATCAGATGGTGGGCATGAAGGCCGACGAGGAGAAGGAGATCAACGTCACCTTCCCTGAGGACTATCACGCTGACGATCTGGCCGGCAAGGCCGTGGTGTTCAAGGTGAAGGTCCACGAGGTCAAGGAGAAGGAGACCCCCGTCCTGGACGACGAGTTCGCCAAGGATGTCTCCGAGTTCGAGACGCTGGAGGCCCTGCGCGCCGACCTGGGCAAGAAGCTCCAGGAGCGCCGGGAGACCCAGGCGGAGAACGCCTTCCGGGACGCCATCATGGAGCAGGTGGTCTCCAACATGGAAGTGGAGATCCCCGAGGACATGGTGGACTACCAGGCCGACAAGCTGGTGGACGACTATGCCCGCCGCATCACCTCCCAGGGCATTCCCTATGAGACCTACCTCTCCATGATGGGCCTGACCCCCGACATGATGAAGGCCCAGGCCAAGGAGAGCGCCCTGCGCCAGGTGCAGGTGGATCTGGCCCTCCGGGCCGTGGCCGCCGCCGAGAACATCGAGATCACCGACGAGGAGAAGGAAGCGGAGATCAAGAAGCTCTCCGAGGAGTACTCCATGCCCGTGGAGCAGGTGAAAGCCGTGGTGGTGGAGAAGGAACTCGTCAACGAGCTGCGCAACCGCAAGGCCTCTGAGCTGATCTTCGGCAGCGCCAAGGCCGGCAAGGCTCCCGCCAAGAAGACCGCCGCCAAGAAGAGCACCGCCAAGAAGGCCGAGGCCGACGGCGAGACCAAGACCACCGCCAAGAAGACCACCACCAAAAAGACCGCCGCCAAGAAGGCGGAAGAGAAGACGGAGGAATAACCTCCCGCCGACCGGGCATACTCTTTTTGCGTGTGCCGGTGTGTGTGCCGTATGTGGAGTGATGATGGGAGGGGAAACAGCGCCGGAAGCGCTGCCTTACATCGGAACAAAGGAGTATTTCTATCATGAGCCTGGTACCTTATGTAGTGGAACAGACCAACCGCGGGGAGCGGTCCTACGACATCTTTTCCCGCCTGCTCAACGACCGGATCATCTTCCTGGGTGAAGAGGTGAACGCCACCACGGCCAGCCTGGTGGTGGCCCAGCTGCTCTATCTGGAGGCCCAGGACCCCGACAAGGATATCCATTTCTACATCAACAGCCCCGGCGGCTCTGTGACCGACGGCATGGCCATCTACGACACCATGCAGTACGTCAAGTGCGACGTGTCCACCATCTGCATCGGCATGGCCGCCAGCATGGGCGCGTTCCTTCTCGCCGCAGGGGCCAAGGGCAAGCGCCTGGCTCTGCCCAACGCGGAGATCATGATCCACCAGCCCTCCGCCGGCACCCAGGGGCAGATCACCGATATGGCCATCCACCTCAAGCGGCTGGAGATCATTAAAAAGCGCATGAACCAGATCCTTTCCGACAATACCGGCAAGCCTCTGGAGGTCGTGACCGCCGACTGTGAGCGGGACAACTTCATGTCCGCCGAGGAAGCGAAGGAGTACGGCCTGATCGACAAGGTCATCTATCGGCGCTGATTTCATGGGGAGCGGGGAATTCGCCCCGCTCCCTTAGCACTTCTCGAAACCATGAGGTGAGGCATATGGCCAAAAACGAAGAAAATAAGAACGTCCGCTGCTCCTTCTGCGGCAAGCACCAGGAGCAGGTCTCCCGCATCATCGCAGGACCGGGCGCTTATATCTGCAACGAGTGCGTCCACCTGTGCATGAGCATCCTGGACGACGCCTATGACCCTGACGAGCCCGTGCAGAACGCAATGCCCGACACCATCCCCACCCCCAAGGAGATCCACGACATCCTGGACCAGTACGTCATCGGCCAGGAGGAGGCCAAGATCTCCCTGTCGGTGGCGGTCTACAACCACTATAAGCGCATCTACTTCGGCGGCGGCGAGGACGTGGAGCTGCAAAAGAGCAACATTCTGCTCCTGGGACCCACCGGCAGCGGAAAGACCCTCTTTGCCCAGACCCTGGCCCGCATCCTGAAGGTGCCCTTTGCCATCGCCGACGCCACCACCCTTACCGAGGCGGGCTATGTGGGCGACGACGTGGAGAACATCCTGCTGCGGCTGGTCCAGGCCGCCGACTACGACATCGACCTGGCTGAGCGCGGCATCATCTATATCGACGAGGTGGATAAGATCGCCCGGAAGAGCGAGAACACCTCCATCACCCGGGATGTCTCCGGTGAAGGCGTGCAGCAGGCTTTGCTTAAGATCCTGGAGGGTACGGTGGCCAATGTGCCCCCCCAGGGCGGCCGCAAGCACCCCCACCAGGAGTTCATCCAGATCAACACCCGCAACATCCTCTTTATCTGCGGCGGCGCCTTTGACGGCATCGAAAAGATCATCGAGCAGCGCCAGGATAAGAAGAGCATGGGCTTTGGCGCGGAGATCCTGAGCAAGCGGGAGCGGGAAGGCGCCGACCTGCTGCAGGACATCCAGCCCCACGACCTGGTCAAGTTCGGCATCATCCCGGAGCTGGTGGGCCGTCTGCCGGTCATCACCGCCCTCCACCCCCTGAACAAGGAGCAGCTGGTCTCCATTCTGACGCAGCCCAAAAACGCGCTGGTCAAGCAGTATGAGAAGCTCCTGGAGTACGACGGCGTGGAGCTTAAGTTCCAGCCCCAGGCGCTGGAGGCGGCGGCTGACCGGGCCATAGAGCGAGAGATCGGCGCCCGGGGCCTGCGGGCGGTGTTGGAGGAGGCCATGACCAAGGTCATGTACGATGTGCCCTCCGACCCCACCATCAGCGCCGTGACCATCACGCCGGAGTGTATCGTGGATCACGCCGCCCCCCTGGTGGAACACGACGAGAGCCGTACCGTCCGGCCCAAGCCGGGCGCCGCCGCGCTGCACGCGGAGCGGGGCGGGCTCAACACGAAGGGGAACGTATCCTGAGTGCGTGAAAAGGCGGGGGTGGATGCCCCCGCCTTTTTTCAAAGGAAGTGAATTGTTCAATGGCAGAACAGAATATGACAGTGGCCATGCCTGCGCTGGCCCTTCGGGGACTGACGGTTTTCCCCAATATGCTGCTCCACTTCGATGTGGGCCGCGAGGCCTCCATCAAGGCGCTGGATGAATGCATGAGCTCGGGCAGACCCATCTTTCTGGTGGCCCAGCGGGATATGGCGGTGGAGCAGCCCGCTCTCAAGGACCTGTACTCTGTGGGCACCATCTCCTCGGTCAGGCAGATCCTGCGACTGCCGGGGAACAACGTGCGGGTCATGGTGGAGGGCAGCGGGCGCGGCCGCCTGCTGAGCCTGCACCACTGCGTGCCCTATCTGCTGGCGGAGGTGGAGGAGCTGCCCGAACCGGCGTTCCGCAGCACCCCCAGAACGGAGGCCCTCATCCGGCAGGCCTATGAGCTGTTTGAACAGTATTGCGAGCTCTCCCCCCGGGTGACCCCTGACCTGATGCTCAACGTGCTCTCCAGCCAGGACCCGGGCTACATTGCGGACTACATCACCCAGAACATCGCCATGCGGGCAGGGGAGAAGCAGGCCATTTTGGAGGAGCTGCGCCCTATGCGCCGTTTGGAGCGGCTGTGTCAGGCCCTGGGCAGAGAGCTTGAGATCCTGGCCGTGGAGCAGCAGCTCCATGACAAGGTGAGGGAGAGCATCGGGGAGAACCAGCGGGATTACTACCTCAGAGAGCAGCTCAAGGCCATCCAGAGCGAACTGGGCCAGGGCGAAGGGGACGAGCTGACAGACTACCACCGGGCCATTGCCCAGGCCAAGCTGCCCGCCGAGGTGGCCGAGAAGCTGGAGCGCGAGGTGGACCGCCTGCGCAAGCAGAGCGGCGGCTCGGCGGAGGCATCGGTGATCCGCAATTATCTGGACACCTGCCTGGAGCTGCCCTGGGGCAAGAAGACCAAGGAGCGTGTCAGCGTGGAGGTGGCCAGAAAAATCCTGGACGCCGACCACTTCGGCTTAGAAAAGGTCAAGGACCGCATCCTGGAGTTCCTGGCGGTCAAGCAGCTCTCCCCGGAGCTGCGGGGCCAGGTGATCTGCCTGGTGGGCCCGCCGGGCGTGGGCAAGACCTCCATCGCCATGTCTGTGGCCCGGGCGGTCAACCGGAAGTTCGCAAGGGTCTCCCTGGGCGGCGTCCGGGACGAGGCGGAGATCCGGGGCCACCGGAAGACCTATGTGGGCGCCATGCCCGGCCGGATCATCGCCGCCATCCGGCAGGCGGGCAGCAGCAATCCGCTGCTGCTGCTGGACGAGATCGACAAGCTCTCCAGCGACCGCATGGGCGATCCGTCCTCCGCACTGCTTGAGGTGCTGGACACCGAGCAGAACAGCACCTTCCGCGACCACTATCTGGAGGCGCCCTACGATCTCTCCGACGTGCTGTTCATCACCACGGCCAACACCACCGACACCATCCCGCGGCCTCTGCTGGACCGCATGGAGGTCATCGAGCTGAGCAGCTATACCGACGAGGAGAAGCTCCAAATCGCCAAGCGCCACCTGCTCCCCAAGCAGCGCAAGCGCCACGGCCTGACCGCCGGACAGCTGAAAATCAGCGACAACGCCCTCCGGGAGATCATCACCGGCTATACCAGAGAGTCCGGCGTCCGGGTGCTGGAGAGACAGCTGGCAGCACTGTGCCGAAAGGTCGCAATGCATCTGGTGTCAAATGATGTAAAGCATGTATACATTACGGATAAAAACCTGGAGGAGTACCTGGGGGCCCGGCGGTATCACCCCGAACGGCAGGCGCTGTCCGGCCAGGTGGGCGTGGTGAACGGGCTTGCCTGGACCAGCGTGGGAGGCACGCTGCTCCAGGTGGAGGCGACGGCCGTCAGCGGAGAAGGGAAGCTCCAGCTGACCGGAAACCTGGGGGATGTGATGAAGGAGTCGGCCCAGGCGGTCCTGACCTATATCCGGGGCAGGGCGGAGGCGCTGGGGATCGAAGCCGATTTCTACCGGAAAAAGGACATCCACATCCACTTCCCGGAGGGGGCCGTGCCCAAGGACGGCCCCTCCGCGGGGATTGCCATAGCGGCGGCCATGGTATCCGCCCTGAGCGGCGTCCCGGTGAGACCGGGCGTTGCCATGACGGGGGAGGTCTCTCTGCGCGGCCGGGTGCTGCCCATCGGCGGCCTCAAGGAAAAGACCATGGCCGCGCTGCGAAACGGGATTCGCACCGTGATCATTCCCCGGGAAAACGAGCCCGATCTGGAGGAGATCGACCAGACCGTGCGCAAGGCGCTGCACTTTGTGCTGGTGGATCATCTGGACAACGCCCTGGCGGAGGTGCTGGACCTGCCCGCCGCCCAGGCTGCCGAGCTGACGGCGGCCTTTGCCGGCGGCCGGTGCCCGGAGGAGAGCCGGATGCGGATCAAGCAGTAAAGGAAAGGGGGAGCTGTGATGGCCCTCAACCTGCAAAACGCGCAGTTTGTCCGCTCGGCGGTGAAGCCGGCGGATTTTCCCCGGGACGCATTGCCCCAGGTGGTCTTTTCCGGGCGCTCCAACGTGGGGAAATCTTCGGTGATCAACCGGCTCCTGGGCAGAAAAAATTTCGCCCGGGTGGGCGCCGCGCCGGGGAAAACCACCCACATCAATTATTTTCTCATCGATGAGAAGCTCTATCTGGTGGACCTGCCCGGGTACGGCTACGCCAAGGTCTCCCAGGCGGAAAGGACCCGGTGGGGCAAGCTCATCGAGGCGTGGTTTGCCGACACCTCGCTGATGACCCTCGGCGTCATGCTGGTGGACGCCCGCCATGCGCCCACGGCGGACGACTGCACCATGGGCGAGTGGTTCAAAGGCTGCGGCAAGCCCTTTGTGGTGGTGGACAAGCTCAAAAAAAGCGAGATCGAGCCCAACCTGGCCCGAATCCGCGAAAAGCTTGGGCTGGACGAAAGTGTAAAGGTTATACCCTTTTCGGCGGAGAAGGGAGATGGCCGGGAGGAGCTGCTCAAAAGCGTCCTGGCCGCCATGTCCGGCGCCGGAGACCAGGAATGACCGCCATAAGCGTGCCTGCGGGCGGACCGGACTGCCGAGATCGTGCGGCTGTCCGGTCCGCCGCTTTCTTTGCGTGGGGTGGGGACTTGGCCGCCTTGCGCCTTGTATTTCGGGTGTAAATCTGATATACTAAATCAAATAAGTTGAAAAGGAGAAGCAACTTGGGCGCACTCTCAAATTTCGCCGCGCACATGGACTGGCTGGGGATGCTTTCCTTCCTGGTCACCATGGTGGTGGTGGTGCTGTGTCTCACCTTCCATGAGCTCTCCCACGGCCTGGCCGCCTACGCCATAGGCGACCCCACGGCCAAGACGCAGGGCAGGCTTTCTCTCAACCCCATCCGGCACATCGACTTGATGGGCTTTTTATGCATGCTGGTGGCCGGCGTGGGCTGGGCCAAGCCGGTGCCGGTGGATATGCGGTATTTCCGCCATCCCAAGCGGGACATGGCCATCACCGCGCTGGCCGGTCCGGGGGCAAACCTCCTTACGGCGGTGATCTCCGTTGCGATCTGCTCCGGGCTCTACCATATGGGGGCTGTCCGGAATGTGGTGGGCTGGTGCATATTTGGCTTTTTGTGCAATCTGGCGCTGCTCAGCGTGGGCCTGGGCCTTTTTAACCTGCTGCCCATTCCCCCCATGGATGGGTCCCGGGTCCTTTTCGCTCTGCTGCCCGACCGGATGTACTATACCGTCATGCGCTATGAGCGGTATATTATGCTTTTGGTGCTGGTGCTGATGTTTACCGGGGTCTTTTCCACGCCGCTGTCTTTTTGCATCCAGGGCGTGCTGAGCCTTTTGTGCAGCGCCACCGGCCTGCCCATGGAGATGCTGGCGCTGGGAAGCAATTTTTTGGAGCTGCTGTTCCTTTTTTGATGTGAGGTGAGCGAATTGCCTGCGGAAAGCCCCATTTTCCACCTGGAAAAGGTCGTCAAGGCCAAGACGGACGATATGGAGGATTTCAACGGGCCCCTGGACCTGATCCTCAGTCTGCTCAGCAAGAACAAGATGGAGATCAAGGACATCCAGATCACCCTGATCCTGGACCAGTACATGCAGTGGATGGAGCGGCGCAAGGAGCTGGATCTGGAAGTGGCCAGTGAATTTGTGACCATGGCCGCCCACCTGGTGTTCATCAAGACCCGCATGCTCCTCTCCATCAACGACGAGGAGGCGCTCTCGGAGATGGAGCTCCTCATCGCCTCGCTGGAGGCGCACCAGCGCAACGAGAACTACACCAAGATCAAAAGCGTGATCCCCACGCTCTCTGACCGGTACGCCGTGGGCCGGGACTACATCACAAAGGTGCCCGAGGCGGTGCCCATCAAGCGGACCTACCGGTATGTCCACCAGAAGGAGGATCTGCGCCGGGCCATGGCGTCGGTGCTGGAGCGGGTGGACCACCGGCTGCCTCCGCCCATGGCCGCCTTCGAGGGCATCGTGGGCCGGGAGCCCTACCCGGTGTCCGATAAGGCGGGAGAGATCGTGCAGCGGCTCATCGCGTTTGGAGTGACCCGATTCCGGGCACTCTTTAAGGGCAACCGTAGCAGGTCGGAGGTGGTGGCCACCTTCCTGGCGGTGCTGGAGCTGTGCAAGGCCCGCCGTATTCTGCTGGCGGGCAGCGAAGAGGACTGCACCGTCACCTGCATGGAGAGCGATGGCGATGAGGCCATAGAGTTTTCCGCCGATACATACTAAAGCGAGCTGCACCCAGGCGAGGTGAGAGGTTTATGGAACTGAAGGAAATGGAAGCGGCCATTGAGGGCATTTTGTTCGCCGCAGGGGACCCGGTGGGGGTAGAGCGGCTGTGCATGGCCCTTGACATGGACCGGGACACGGTGGATTCGGTGTGCCAGCGTCTGGCCGACCGCTACCGCTACGACCGCCGGGGGATACGCCTGGTGCGGCTGGAGAGCAGCTACCAGATGTGCTCGGCGCCGGAGTTCGCGGGCTATATCCGCAAAGCGTTTGAGAGCCGCAAGCCCGCCCGGCTTTCCCAGCCGGCTTTGGAAGTGCTGGCCATCATCGCGTACTATCAGCCCGCCACCCGGGCCTATGTGGACCAGATTCGGGGGGTGGACAGCTCGTACACCGTGGGCCTGCTGCTGGAGCGGGAGCTGATCGAGGAGTGCGGCCGTCTGGCTGTGCCGGGGCGGCCCATCCTCTACCGCACCACTCAGAACTTCCTGCGCTCGTTTGGCATTGCCGGCCTGGATGAGCTGCCCGAGCTGCCCAATTCCACCCCCGAGGACGGACAGATCACCATGGAGATGCAGGCGGCGGTGGAGCGGCTCAAGGCCCAGCAGGAGAGCGAGGGCGGCGAGACTCCCCCCTCGGAAGAGGAGATCCTGGCCGCGGCGGTGGAGCTGGCGCAGCGCGAGGCGGCGGCGTCCGGCGCGACGGGGGAGGAAGGCAAGGAAGCGGAGGGCGCATGATGACTGCGGTGATTGTGGTGCTCTCCGTCCTGGCGGTCCTGTTCCTTCTGGGACAGCTTCGGATCGGCGCACGGGCGGAGTATGAGGAGTCCGGCTTTTCGCTCCGGATAAAGGCCGGGCCCCTTTGGTTCCAGGTCTTTCCCCCAAAGGAGAAAGCGGACAGCGGGAAAAAGAAGAAAAAAGAGAAAAAAGAGCAGAAGGAGAAGCCCCAGTCCAAGCGGGGCGGGAGCCTGGCCCTGCTTAAGAAGCTGCTGCCCCTGGCGGCGCAGGCGGCGGGGGAGCTGCGGCGCAAGGTCCGGGTGGATATGCTCTGGCTGGAGTTTACCGCCGGCGGGGAGGAAGCGGCCCAGACCGCCCTCTCCTTTGGATATGTCAACAGCGCCATCGGTATGATTTGGCCTCTCTTGGATCATAATTTCAATATCAAGGACCACTGCATCCGTACCAGGGCAGACTTTCAGCGGGCCGCTCCGGCGGTCTATCTCCGGCTGGAGGCCACCCTCACTCTAGGCCAGGCGCTGGTGCTGGCCATCAAACTTCTGGCGAGATTTTCAGCCATCTACGGGGCGTATCGACGTGAGCAGGCGCCCGCGGACAATACAAAGAAAGAGGCGGTTTAACCATGGAAAACAAGCAGCACCCCATCAGTGATCTCATGACCACCACCATGCAGAAGATCCGGGAGATGGTGGATGCCAACACCGTGATCGGCACGCCCATCCAGGCGGAGGGGGTCACCATCATCCCCGTCTCCAAGGTGAGCTGCGGCTTTGCCTCCGGCGGCTCGGACTTCACCACCAAGAACCAGAAGCCCGAGGCGGACAACTCCTTCGGCGGCGGCAGCGGCGCGGGGATCAATGTGATGCCCGTGGCCTTTCTCATCGTGAAGGCGGACAGCGTGCGCCTCCTGCCCGTGGCGCCCCCGGCCGGGAGCACCGTGGACAGAGTGGTGGAAATGGTGCCCGAGGTCATCGATAAGGTCACCGGCTTCATTGAAAAGCAGCAGGACAGAGCCGAGGAGAGGGATAGAGAGACCTTCTGAGGGCGATACTAGCATCATCTCTGTGGAGGTGATGCGGTTTGAAGCGTCTTGCCGTGGCTATGCTGGCGGTTTTGCTGACTCTGGGCACCCTGCCCGCGGGAGCGGCTTCTTCAGCGCCGGAGGTGTCCGCCTCCTCGGCCATCCTGGTGGATGCCGACTCAGGACGGGTGCTCTATGAAAAAAACGCCCACGAGCAGCGGAGCATCGCCAGCATCACCAAGCTGATGACCGCTCTGGTGGCGGTGGAGTGCGGCCTGGACCCAGACAAGAAGCTGACCATCCGCCAGGAGTGGACCGGCATTGAGGGCTCCTCCATGTACCTGAAAGCGGGGGAGGAGCTGACGCTGCGGGAGCTGCTCTATGGGCTGCTGCTTGCTTCGGGAAATGACGCGGCGGTGGCCATCGCGGGCTACTGCGGCGGCGACGTGGAGACCTTCGTCTCCTATATGAACGACAAGGCCCAGGAGCTGGGGATGGCGGACACCCATTTTGCAAACCCCAACGGCCTGGACGACCCGGAGCACTACTCCACCGCGGCGGATATGGCGCTGCTGGGCCGGGCGGTGATGGAGCAGCCCTTGCTGGCGGAGATCGTGGCCACAGGGAGCGCCACGGTGGCCGGACGCTCCCTCACTAACCACAACAAGCTTCTCTGGCAGTATGAGGGCTGCATCGGGCTCAAAACCGGCTACACTGACGAGGCGGGGCGGACCTTGGTGTCCTGCGCGCAGCGCAACGGCCAGCGCCTGATCGCGGTCACCCTCAACGCCCCCGACGATTGGCGGGACCACACCGCCCTATTTGACTACGGCTTTGCGGCCTGGCCCCGGCAGATTTTGGCCAGGGCAGGGAAAGAGGCCTGGTCGGTCCGGGTGAGCGGAAGCCTGGTGGGCTTGGTGGGCGTGTGCACTTATAACGACATTTACTATCCCCTCTCCCAGGACGAGCGGGTGCGGGCGGTCCTCACCCTGGCGCGGGAGGTGGAGGCGCCGGTGAAAAAGGGCTCCATCGCGGGGGAGATCCGCTTTTACTTGGACGAGACGCTGATCGGCACGTCCTATCTGGTTTACAGCCAGGACGTGCACACCGACCTCTCCAAATACGAGAGCCTGCTGGAGCGTATCGGGAACTTTTTTCAGCGCTATATCAAGGCGGCGAAATAGACCCCTTTCAAGGGACTGGGCCGTCATATATTGGATGATCTTGCGGCGGAGCGGCCCAAATCGCTCCGCCGCCTATGACGTGGAGGAGGCGGATGCATGGAGGAGCGGCTGCAAAAGATCCTGTCGGCAGCAGGGGCGGCCTCCCGCCGCAAGGCAGAGGAGTACATAACGCAGGGAAGGGTGCGGGTAAACGGCCGGGTGGCCTCGCTGGGCGACAGGGCCGACCCGCAGCGCGACGAGATCACGTTGGACGCGCAGCGCGTCACGCTGCCTCAGGAGCATGTCTACCTGATGCTCCATAAGCCGGTGGGCTATGTGACCACCCTTTCAGACGAAAAGGGAAGGCGGACCGTGTCCGACCTGGTCCGGGACTGCGGCGTGCGGGTGTGGCCGGTGGGGCGGCTGGACCTGAACTCGGAGGGGCTGCTGCTGATGACCGATGACGGCGCCCTCACCCACAAGCTCATCCACCCCAGCCACCAGGTGGAAAAGGAGTATATCGTCTATACTCGGGGCGACGGAGAAAAGGCCCTGCCCGTGCTGAGAAGCCCCATGACGCTGGATGGTCAGCGCCTGCACCCTGCAAAAGTGGAGGTGAAGAGCGGCCAGGGGGAGGAGTGGACCCTCTCCGTTACCATCCACGAGGGGAAAAACCGCCAGGTGCGCCGCATGTGCGCAGCCGCCGGCCTTGCGGTAGTGCGGCTCCAGCGGATCCGGGAAGGGAAGCTGACCCTGGGCCGGCTGCCGGTGGGTAAGTGGCGGTACCTGACCGCGGAGGAAGTGCGCGTTTTGCAGGAACTCTAGCATTTGCCTTGATTTTGCAGGAAAAATTCCGCGTCTTGCAGAATGCGCTTGCATTTTTCGCCGTTTGACGGTATGATAAACGTTGAATTCAGCTCTTGTGACACAAGGGCGGGCGGGAGGACAGCAGATATGTCAAAAGATATCCTGGCGCTGATCCAGTCCAATATGAGCGGATTTTCCAAAGGGCAGAAGCTCATTGCCAATTTTATTCTGAGCTCCTATGACAAAGCCGCCTTCATGACTGCCAGCAGGCTGGGCAAAACGGTGAACGTGAGCGAATCTACCGTGGTGCGCTTTGCCGCGGAGCTGGGTTATGACGGGTATCCCGCCATGCAAAAGGCCCTGCAGGAGATGATCCGCAATAAGCTCACCTCCATCCAGCGCATTGAGGTCTCCAACGACCGCATCGGCCAGCAGGACATCCTCTCCATGGTCCTCCAGGCCGACATGGAGAAGATCCGCATGACGCTGGAGGAGACCGACCGGAAGGGCTTTGACGGCGCGGTGGACGCCATTTTGTCGGCACGGCGCATTTACATTCTGGGCGTGCGCTCTGCCGCGGCCATTGCCAGCTTCCTGGGCTTTTACTTCAACCTGATCTTTGAAAACGTGACCCTGGTCAACACCGCGTCGGCCAGCGAGATCTTTGAGCAGCTTCTCCGGGTGCGGGAGGGGGATGTGGTCATCGGCGTCAGCTTCCCCCGTTACTCCCGGCGTACGGTGAAGGCGCTGGAGTTTGCCCACGATCAGGGGGCTACCGTGGTGGCCATCACCGACAGTGAGGCCTCTCCCTTGGCCGGCATCGCCGACCACGCCCTGCTGGCCAAGAGCGACATGGCCTCCTTTGTGGATTCCCTGGTGGCTCCGCTGAGCCTGGTCAACGCGCTCATCGTGGCGGTGAGCCGCCGGAAAGACAACGACCTGGCCGCCACCTTTGAGGCCCTGGAGCACATCTGGGACGAGTACCAGGTTTACGAAAAGGTGGACCAGAAGGCGGAGGAGCAGTGAGTACCGACATCGTAGTGATCGGCGGCGGCGCCGCCGGAATGATGGCCGCTCTCACCGCCGCGGAAAAGGGAGCGGAGGTCCTGCTGCTGGAGCGCAACCAGAAGGTGGGACGCAAGCTTTATATCACCGGGAAAGGCCGCTGCAACCTGACCAACAACTGCACCAGCCCCGAAGTGATCGCCCATGTGCCGTGCAACGGCCGGTTTTTGACAAGCAGCGTGACCCGATTCCCACCCGCTGAGGTCATGGCGTTTTTTGAGGGCCTGGGGGTGGCGCTGAAGACTGAGCGGGGCAGCCGGGTCTTTCCGCAGTCGGACAAAGCTGCGGATGTCATTGACGCGCTTTTCAACCGCCTGCGCCGCACCGGCGTGGACATCGTGGAGGATCGGGCCACGGATGTCCTGACCGAGGGCGGGCGTGTCGCGGCCGTGCGGGGGGAGCATGGCCGCTATCGCTGTAAGGCGGTTATCCTTGCCACTGGCGGCATTTCCTATCCGCTCACCGGCTCTACCGGGGACGGCTACCGCATGGCGCAGGCCCTGGGGCACACCGTGATCACGCCCAAGCCCTCTCTGGTCCCGCTGATCTCGCCGGACCCGGCCTGTGCCCGGATGCAGGGGCTCTCCCTGCGCAATGTGGGCGTGCGGGTCAAAAACCAGAAGGGAAAGGTGCTCTTTGAGGAGCAGGGAGAGATGCTCTTCACCCATTTTGGCCTGTCCGGGCCGCTGATCCTCAGCGCCAGCGCCCATATGCGCGACTATGAGAAGGAGCATTACACGGTCTGGATCGACCTCAAGCCGGCGCTGGACGAGAAAACGCTGGATGAGCGGCTGGTGCGGGAATTCGGCAGCGGGAGCAACCGCAGCTTCCACAACGCGCTCACGGCTCTGCTGCCCCGGCTTATGATCCCCGTGATGGTGGAGCGATCGGGCATTGCGCCCGAGTTGGCGGTCAATTCCGTCACCCGGCAGCAGCGCCGCCGCCTGCTGGAGCTGATGAAGAATTTCCCGGTGGAGGTGTCCGGCCCGCGGCCGGTGGCGGACGCCATCGTCACCTCCGGCGGAATCAAAGTTGGGGAGGTGGACCCCAAGAGTATGGCGTCGAAAAAGGTAAGCGGCCTCTACTTTGCCGGGGAGATCCTGGACGTGGACGCCTATACCGGCGGGTTCAATCTCCAGATCGCCTGGGCCACCGGCCGCGCCGCCGGAGAGGCCGCCGCTCTGGCCGTGGGCGAGTACATGGATTGGGAGGATTGGGATGAACTATAAGAGCATTGCCATCGACGGGCCTTCCGGCGCCGGCAAGAGCACACTGGCCAAGCTGCTGGCCTCTGAGCTGGGCTATCTCTATGTGGATACCGGGGCGATCTACCGCACCGTGGGGCTGTGCGCCTTTCGGCGGGGGATCGCGCCCGAGGATCGGGCCGGGGTAGTGGCCATGCTGGGTACCTTCTCCCTCGACCTCAAGCACGGGGAGGATGGCCTGCAGCACATGTATCTGGACGGGGAGGACGTCTCCGCGGATATTCGCCGCCCGGAGATCTCCATGTACGCCTCCGCCGTCTCGGCACTGCCTGAGGTGCGGGAATTTCTCATGGAGATGCAGCGGGGGCTTGCCCGGCGGCAGAATGTCATCATGGACGGCCGGGACATTGGCACCGTGGTGCTGCCGGACGCCGACCTCAAGCTCTTTCTGACCGCCAGCGCGGAGGACCGGGCCCAGCGCCGCTACGCGGAGCTGCGGGAAAAGGGGATCGCCACCGATTTTGAGACGGTCCTGGCCGATATGGCGACCCGGGACAAAAACGATGCAAGCCGCGCCGCCGCCCCCCTGCGTCAGGCCGAGGACGCGGTGCTGGTGGACACCACCGGCAATACCCTGGAGGAGAGCTTTCAAATGCTCCTCAAAACGGTGAAGGAGCGGTTTGGGGAATGAGAACTGTCTATACGATCCTTTGGTATATCATCTGGCCTTTTTTCAGCCTGTTTCATCCCTGCCGGGCGGTGGGGAAGGAGCATCTGCCTGAGGGCGGCGCCCTGTACTGCGGCAACCACAGCGGCCTGAGCGACCCGGTGTGCCTCGTCATGGCGCTGGGGCCCCGCCGGCAGATGCGCCCCATGGCCAAGGCGGAGTTCATGCGCGTGCCGGTTTTGGGCTGGCTGCTGAAAAAGGCGGGCGTTTTCGCGGTGGAGCGGGGCAAGTCGGACATCGGCGCCATCAAGACCGCCATCAAGCTCCTGAAAAGTGGCGAGAACGTGCTTTTGTTCCCCGAGGGGACCAGAATCAAAAACGGCGTTGACAAGCACGGCCATGAGAGCGAGGCCAAGGCCGGAGCCGCCATGCTGGCGGTGCGCACCGGGGTGGACATCGTCCCGGTTTACATCCCGGCGAAGAAAAAGTGGTTTCGCTTTACCACCATCGTCATCGGAGAGCCCTACCGTCCCACCGTGGAGAGCAAGAAGGGGACCGCGGAGGAGTACAAGGCCATTGCCGACGAGCTGATGAAACGGATCTACGCGCTGGGGGAACAGGCATGAAGGTGACGCTTGCCCAGCACGCGGGGTTCTGCTACGGCGTGGAGCGGGCTGTTGAGATGGCCGAACAGCTTGCCCGTGAGGGCCGCCGCTGCGTGATGCTGGGCCACCTCATCCATAACGACCAGGTGATCGCCCGGCTGCGCGACCTGGGCCTGGAGGTGGCCGACAGTCCCGAGGTTGTCCCGGAGGGAGCGGTGGTCCTCATCCGCTCCCACGGAGAGGCGAGAGCGGTCTACCGCCTTTTGGAGGAGCACGGCGCGGAGATAAAGGACGCCACCTGTCCCAACGTCGCCCGCATCCACCGCCTGGTGAGAGAGGCCGAAGAGGAGGGGCGGCGCTGCATAATCATCGGGATGCCGGAGCACCCTGAGGTGGCCGCCATCGCGGGCTGGTGTACGGAGCCCTTGGTTTTTTCCGGGCCGGAGGAATTGGAAAACTGGCTTTCCAGTGACGAAAAGTACCGCCATCTTCCCCTGACCATGGTGGTCCAGACCACCTCTACCAGAGAGACATGGACAGCCTGCGTAGAAAAAGCAAAAAAAGAGTGTACAAATCTCAAAATTTTTGATACAATATGTGGTGCTACGTGTAAACGGCAAGAAGCCGCCCAGGCATTGGCTGCTCAGAGCGATATTATGGTGGTCGTCGGTGACCGAAAAAGCGCGAACACCGGTAAGCTCTATCAGCTGTGCCGTGCACTGTGTCCCACAGTCCTCTGGATCGAGAATGCGGAGGAGCTGGAACCTTCCACCCTGGACCGGAAGGCTTCTGTCGGAATCACCGCGGGCGCATCCACGCCCGGGTGGATTATAAAGGAGGTCTATAACAAAATGAGCGACAAGATCGAGCTTGAGATCGAGGAATCCTTTGCTGAAATGCTGGAGAAATCGATCAAAACTTTGCATACAGGAGAGAAGGTCACCGGTGTCGTAACTGGCATCACCCCCACCGAGATCTATGTGGATCTGGGCACCAAGCACGCCGGCTACATACCCGTGGCCGAGCTGACCGACGACCCCACCGCCAAGGTGGAGGACCTGGTCAAAGTGGGCGATGAGATCGAGACCTATGTCATGCGCGTCAACGATCAGGAGGGCGTGGTCACCCTCTCCAAGAAGCGTCTGGACAGCGTGAAGAGCTGGGACGACATCGAGCAGGCCCAGGAGGAGCACACCGTGGTGGAAGGTGTGGTCACCGAGGAGAACAAGGGCGGCGTGGTGGTCTCCATCAAGGGCGTCCGGGTCTTTGTGCCCGCCTCTCAGACCGGCCTGCCCCGTGGCACTGCCATGAGCGAGCTGCTCAAGAAGAAGGTCCGTCTGCGCATCACCGAGGTCAACCGTGCCCGCCGCCGCGTGGTGGGCTCCATCCGCGACGTGGAGCGCGCTGAGCGCGCCGAGAAGGCCGCCCAGGTTTGGGAGACCATCGAGGACGGCAAGCGCTACACCGGCACCGTCAAGTCCCTCACCTCCTACGGCGCTTTTGTGGACATCGGCGGCGTGGACGGCATGGTCCATGTTTCCGAGCTGTCCTGGAGCCGCATCAAGCACCCCTCCGAGGTGGTCAACGTGGGCGACACCGTGGAGGTGTATGTGATCTCCGCCGACAAGGAGAAGAAGAAGATCTCCCTGGGCATGAAGGACCGCAGCCAGGACCCCTGGACTGTGTTCACCTCCAAGTACGGCGTGGGCGACGTGGCCAATGTGCGCATCGTCAAGCTGATGACCTTCGGCGCCTTTGCTGAGGTCGTGCCCGGCGTGGATGGCCTGATCCACATCTCCCAGATCGCCGACCACCGCATCGACAAGCCCGGCGACGTGCTCAGCGAGGGCCAGATGGTGGACGTGAAGATCACCGACGTGGATATGGACCGCAAGAAGATCTCCCTGTCCATCCGCGCTCTGCTGGAGGACGGCGCCGCCGCCTCCGCTGACGCTGAGGACGGCGAGGATGCTCTGGTGGCTACCGCCGACGGCGAGGGCACCCAGATCGACCCCGCCTATACCGAGGAGTAATATCCCGAGAGAAAAGGAAAAGACACCCATTTCTTTTTGAAGTGGGTGTCTTTTTTTATTTACAAGTATTTTCGCCTTATTTTACTTGCAAAAGATTCAAAAAAACGATATAATGATCCATATAAACATGTGGGAGAGCAGTTTTCTTCCGCTCCTGCCCCGAGAACGCGCAAAATACCTTCGGCAGTCCCAGGCTCGGGGCGAAAGAGGAACTTATTTGCCATATTGGGAGGTGGGATCATGTTTCAGGTGGGCGATAAGATCGTACACCCGATGCATGGCGCCGGTATCGTTGACGGCATCGTGCAGAAAAAACTCAACGGAGTGGTGCGGGAGTACTATATCCTCAAGCTGCCTGTGGGCGGCATGCTGGTCATGATCCCCACAGAAAACAGCGAGGAGATCGGCGTGCGCCCGGTCTGCCGCGGAGAGGAAGCGGACAGGATCCTCGCCGCCATCCCGGAGATTGAGGTGGATATGACCCAGAACTGGAACCGCCGCTACCGGGAGAATATGCTCCGGCTGAAAAGCGGCGATCTGCTTGAGGTGGCCCGGGTGGTGAAGGTTCTTATGCTCCGGGATACGGACCGGGGCCTGTCCACCGGTGAGCGGAAGATGCTCCACTCCGCCAAGCAGATCCTGATCTCCGAGATCGTCCTTTCTCAGAACGCCAGCTATGAGGACGTGGAGGAGCGCATAAATACAGCTCTGGCCTAATAGATTGCTGTGAAAAGCCGCCCCGCGCCGCACACGGGGCCTTTGAGGAGTGTGGGACGGGTGAGCGGATTGCTTGATAAGCTGCTGCGCCGCCGGGCGGAGCAGCCGGCCTGCGCGGCGGTGGTGGCCGCGGCGGGCTCGGCCAGCCGGATGGAGGGCGTGGACAAGATACTTGCCCCCATGGGCCAGTGGCCGGTGCTGCTTCATACCCTCAAGGCGCTGGAAAACAGCGATTTGATCCGGGAGATCGTGGTGGTCACCCGAGAGGACCTGATTGTGCCGGTGAGCGTTTTGTGCCGGGACGCGGCCCTTGCAAAGGTCACCAATATCGTCGTAGGCGGGGCAAACCGCTGCCAATCGGTCCTCAATGGCATTCGCGAGGTGAGGGAGGACGTGCAGCTCATCGCCATACAGGACGGCGCCCGGCCGCTGGTCACCACGCAAATCATCGACGAGGCCATCCTCCGGGCCCGGGAGTGCGGCGCCGCCGCGCCGGCGGTGCCGGTGAAGGACACCGTCAAGCAGGCGCGGGACGCCATGGTGATCCGCACCCCGGACCGGCGGGAGCTCTTCGCCGTACAGACCCCGCAGGTGTTCCAGGCCGACCTGATCCGGGGGGCTTTGGGCAAGGCCATGGCTGACGGCGCTGAGCTGACGGACGACTGCAGCGCGGTAGAGCGGCTGGGCTTCCCCGTGGCGTTGACCCAGGGGTCTTACGAGAACATCAAGATCACCACACCGGTGGACCTGGCACTGGGTGAGGCCATCCTGAACTGGAGGGAATCACGTTGAGGATCGGACACGGGTATGACGTGCACCGGCTTGTGCCGGGGCGCAGACTCATTTTGGGCGGGGTGGACATTCCGTGGGAAATGGGACTGCTGGGCCATTCTGACGCGGACGTGCTGGTCCACGCGGTGATGGACGCGATTTTGGGCGCGGCAGGGGAGGGCGATATCGGGCGGCTCTTCCCGGACAGCGATCCCGCCTACGCCGGAGCCGACAGTCTCAAACTGCTGGAGCAGGTGGTGGAGCGGGTGCGGGGAAAGGGCTGGCAGGTGGAGAACGTTGACGCCACCATGATCGCCCAGCGCCCCAAGCTGATGCCTCACATCCCGCAGATGATAAAAAATCTGGAAATGATCCTGGGGGAAGGAAGAGTCAACGTGAAGGCCACCACCGAGGAAGGCCTTGGCTTCAGCGGTAGCGGAGAGGGCATGGCCGCCCACGCAGTCTGCCTGCTGAGCCCGGCGCAATAGGGAATCTCCAAACGCTCCTTGCGTGCATACACTGGCACGAGAGGAGCGTTTTGCTATGGTCTATTATCTCATCGTCTGCCGTTCGCTTACCTATGCCCAGCGCACGGCCGCCGCGCTGGAGCGCTCCGGCATTACGGCCCACATCCTCCGCTCGCCCAAGGTGATCTCCGGCGAGGGGTGCAGTCACTCGGTCAAGGTGTCGGAGCGGTATTTGTCCGAGTCGCTGGTGGTCCTGAGCCGGGTGAATCTAACCCCCAAGCGGGTCTATATCATTTCCAGCGACGGAAGCTACAAAGAGGTGCGCCTGCTGTGATCTATCTGGACAGTGCAGCCACCACACTGCAAAAGCCGCCTGCCGTCGCCCGGGCGGTTTCTGCCGCCATGGGCTCCATGGCCAGCCCCGGGCGGGGCGGACACCGCCCCGCCATGCTGGCCGCAAAGACCGCCTTTGCCTGCCGGGAGACCGCCGCCCGGCTTTTTCATGTGAGTGACCCGGAGCGGGTGGTATTTACCTTCAATGCCACCCATGCCCTGAATATTGCCATAAAATCCCTTGTCCGGCCCGGTGACACTGTCCTCATCTCCGGCTTTGAGCACAACGCGGTCACACGGCCTCTGGCCGCTCTGGAGGGGGTAACGGTAAAGGTTGCCGCCGCGCCGCTCTTTGACCCGGAGGCCATGGTGGCTTCGTTCCGGGAACAGATGACGCCGGAGGTATCCTGCGTGATCTGTACCCATGTCTCCAATGTCTTTGGCTATGTGCTGCCCATTGCCCATATCGCGGCGCTGTGCCGTGAGCGGAAGGTGCCGCTGATCCTGGACGCGTCTCAGTCCGCCGGCTGTCTGCCGGTGCACATGGAGGAGCTGGGGGCCGCATTTATCGCGATGCCGGGCCACAAGGGCCTTTATGGACCCCAGGGCACCGGACTGCTGCTGTGCGGGGACTGTGAGAGCGTTCCCTTGCTGGAAGGAGGCACCGGGAGCCTGTCGCAATCGCCGTCTATGCCGGAATTCCTGCCCGACCGGCTGGAGGCGGGGACCCACAACATCCCGGGCATTGCCGGACTGCTGGAGGGCCTGCGCTTTGTGGAGCGCACCGGCACCGAGACCATTTTCCGCCATGAGCTGCGGCTTTGCCGCCGGGCGGCACAGCAGCTTGCCGCGCTCCTTGGGGTCCGTGTCTTTACCGGCGGAGCGGGGGAGAGCCAGGGCGGAGTGCTGTCCTTTGTGGTGGAAGGGATGGACTGTGAGGAGCTGGGGGCGGCGCTGGGGGAGCGGGGGATCGCCGTGCGCTCCGGGCTCCACTGCGCCCCGCTGGCGCACCGCACCGCCGCTACCCTGGAGAGCGGTACGGTCCGGGCCAGCTTTTCTGCCTTCAATACCCCCCGGGACGCCGATGCCCTTGCCAGGGCGGTGCGCGGCATTTCCAGCGGGAAGGGCCTGCGTTCAAATTGAAAAAAGGCTGCCGTAAACCGCGGGTTTTCGGCAGCCTTTTCTAACGAATTCAAAGAAAATTCACCGCTCTTGTTCTTGCCATTTTTTCTGCAATCAAGTATAATGATGTCTACTGAATAAACCGCTTTGCGGTTTATTCGCGCCAGCGGAAGGCGCAGGGGGAGTAGACGACCTTGCCCCCCGGAGCCTTGCGACCGAACAAAGCCAAAGGGCCTTGAAAGCCGCGGCTTTCAAGGCTTTCAATTTTGTGCGCAGGGCTATATAATAATCAAATATGGAGTCGCATACCCTGAGGCGGAGAGGGTTGCCGACTCAGAACTACACTGCAGGTGATGGTGGATGAACTGGCTGTCAAGTTTACTGATAAATTGGGTGAGTAATCTCAGTCTCATCCGCATTTCCGATATCCTTGATATTCTCATCATGGCATTTTTGATCTACAAGCTCATGATGCTCATCCGCCGTACCAGCTCCGGCCAGGTCGTCAAAGGTGTGCTTGTGGTGCTGGTGGCCTTCGGACTGGCGTCTTTTTTCCAGCTGACGGTATTCAGCTATCTGCTCAGCCGCACACTGGAGCTGGGCGTTCTCGCGCTGGTCATCCTGTTCCAGCCGGAGATCCGCCGCTTTCTGGAGCAAATGGGCAGCGGCAAGCTGGGCCTGAACAACGTCTTTTCCCACCCGGATACCCCCACCGAGATGGAAAACGCCATTTTGCAGACCGTGGAGGCCTACGCCTCCCTCTCCCAGAGCAAGACCGGCGCCCTCATGGTCTTTGAGCGGAGCAACCGGCTGGACAGCGCGCTGAAAACAGGTACCGCCCTGGACGCCGAGGTCAACAGCGAGCTGCTGAAAAACATTTTCTGGAACAAGGCGCCCCTCCACGACGGCGCGGTCATCGTCCGCAACGGACGGCTGGCGGGAGCGGGCTGCATGCTCCCCCTGTCCAGCAATGTGAACCTGTCCAAGGACCTGGGCATGCGCCACCGGGCCGGCATCGGCGTCAGTGAACAGTCCGACGCCGTGGTGGCCATCGTCTCGGAGGAGACCGGCTCTATCTCCGTGGCGGTGGGCGGAATGCTCAAGCGCCACCTGGCGCCTGAGACGCTGGAGCGGCTTTTGCGCAACGAACTGATCTCTGAGGAAGAGAGCGGAAACGGCCGCAAGTTCAACTTGATCAACCTATTCAAGGCCAAAAAGGGAGACGCCGACGATGTGGAAAAAGATCAAAGAAAGTAAGACGTTCTATGTCGTCCTCTCCATACTCCTCTCCGTGCTGATCTGGAGCTATGTGGTGGGGGAAGTGAATCCTACCCACGAGCAGACCATCACCGGCATCCCGGTGGAATTTCAGGGAGAGGATCTGCTGGAGAGCCGAAACCTGCTGATTACAGAGGGAAATGAGCAGACGGTATCGCTGCGCTTTCGCACCGACCGGGATACGGCGAGCAAGCTGGACCGGGAGAGCGTCAGCCTGGTCGTGTCCGTGAGCAATATCACGGAGCCCGGCCGCTACCGCCTCTATGCGGACATCATCTACCCCAGCAATATATCCCGCAGCAATATCTCCATCGAAAATGACGAATCCAGATACATCGAGTTTACCGTTGCCCCTCTCGCGTCTAAGGAGATCGATGTCCGGCCCAAATTCACCGGCAGCGTGGCGGAGGGCTATCAGGGCGGGGAGTTCACCGTTACGCCGGATAAAGTGGTCATCCGGGGCAAGGAGGAGGACATCAGCCAGGTGACCTATGCCGAGGTGGTTCTGGGACAGCAGGATATGGAGGCCACGTTTGAGGGAGAGCTTCCCCTTGTGTTCATGAACGAAAACGGCGAGGAGCTGACCGGCCTGGATATCCGCTGTGACGAGACCTCGGTCTATGTCATTTACCCGGTGGTGGTGGTAAAGGAGATACCTCTTTCCGTATCCTTCCTGCCCGGCGGCGGAGCCACGGCGGCCAACGTGGACCCGGAGAGCTTCCGGATCGACCCTGCGTCCATCAGCGTGTCCGGCCCGGCCTCTGTGCTGGCCAACCTTACGGAGCTGATCATCGGCGAGGTGGATCTGTCCATCGTGACCAACACCCCCAACTATGAGATCACGTTCCCCATCCGACTGTCTGACAATATTACAAACGAGAGCGGCATCACGGAGGCCACTGTGACGCTCACCATCACGGGACTTTCCACCCGTGAATTTACCGACGTGGACAACATCGACCTGGTGAATATCCCGGAGGGGTACCACGCCGAGCTGCTGACCCTGAGCAAGTCTGTCCTGATACGGGGCCCGCAGGAGGAGCTGGATGAGATCTTCCAGGGCCAGATCCGGATCGAGGCAGACCTCTCCCAGCTGGATGGCAGCGGTGGTGGCCGTCAGACCGTCTCGGCCACCGTGCATGTGGACGGCGGCGGCAGCAGCGTGGGCGCGGTGGGCAGGTATACCGTGGTGGTAAACCTGATCCGGGGTTAAGCCGTGTTTGGATATGTAAGACCCTACCGGGGAGAATTGAAGGTATGGGAGCTGGAGGCCTATGAAGCGGCCTACTGCGGACTCTGCCACGCGCTGGGCCGCCGGTACGGCTTCTTCTCCCGCTTCTTCCTCAGCTATGATCTGACCTTTCTGGCCATGCTTCTGGCGCCAAAGGAGGAGCGGCCTACCCTGGAGTACCGGCGCTGTGTGGCCTGTCCCCACCGAAAGAAGGGGGTCTGCGTCTCCAGCCAGGGCATGGAGACAGCCGCGGACGAGAGCGTGATCCTCACCTACTGGAAGCTCCGGGATGAGGCCCAGGACGGGAAGGGCGTCAAAAAGCTGGGGGCAAAAATCCTGGCGCGCCTGTGCCGGGGCGGCTATCGCCGCGCCGCCGCGGCAAAGCCGGACTTTGACCGCTGCGTGCGGGAGAGCCTGGAGCAGCTGCGGACCCTGGAGCAGGAGGGGTGCACGTCCCTGGACCGTACGGCGGACACCTTTGCCCGCATTCTGCGCTCGGCGGCGCCGGAGAGCGGCGTCACCGCCGTGGACCGAAGCAGGGGAGAACTGCTCTACCACCTGGGACGGTGGATCTACCTGGTGGATGCCTGGGACGACCTGGATGAGGACAAGGCCCAGGGAAATTATAATCCCATCCACGCCAGATTCCAGGGGCGGGAGCAGGAGGAGCGCCAATACCTGCGCACCACGCTGCGCCACTCCCTGAATCTGGCCCGCTCGGCCTTTGGCCTGCTGGACACGGGCTGCTGGAGCGGACCCATAGGAAACATTCTTGATCTCGGGCTCCCCGCGGTGGAGGAGCTGGTCTTCCGGGGAGAATGGAAGGCGGCCGAGCGCCGTTTCTTTCCCCGGCATCCCCAATAATAGAAATTGGCGGCCATACCGCCGGAAACAGGAGAACTGCAACTATGAGCGATCCTTACAGCGTACTGGGGCTCAGCTCCAACGCCAGCGACGAGGAGGTCAAACGGGCCTACCGGGAGCTGGCGCGAAAGTATCACCCGGACAATTACCAGAACAATCCTTTGGCCGATTTGGCAGAGGAGAAGATGAAGGAAATCAACGAGGCGTACGAGACCATCACCAAAATGCGCGCCGGAGGGGCTTCCTCCTCCTCTTCTTCCTACCAGAGCGGGTATGGTTACGGCTACCAGGGGAGCGGGCAGCAGCAAGGCTATTCCTCCGCCTCCTCCAACCCCACCTACGCCCGGGTGCGCAATCTCATCAACGCCGGGGATCTTCAGGGCGCGGAGCAGCTTCTCAGCAGCGTGGGGACGCAGGATGCCGAGTGGCACTTCCTCATGGGCTGTGTGGCCTACCGCAGAGGCTGGCTGGATGAGGCCAGGCAGCACTATCAGATCGCCTGCAATGCCCAGCCGGGAAATCCGGAGTACCGTCAGGCCCTCAACATGATGCAGCAGGGCGGACAGGCCTACCGGGTCTATGGCGGCGGCGGAATGGACGCCATGGACTGCTGCTCGGCGCTGCTGTGTGCGCAATGCCTGTGCGGCGGCTGCGGTCGGTGAGCGCATGACGAGACGGGACAAGGGCCGTATTTCCCCCAAGGTGGTAGCGCTGAACGGGGTGCTGACCGCCCTCTCCGTGGTGCTGCTCTATGTGGCCTCCATGGCCCCCAGCGGACGGATGGGGCTGGCCGCGGTGGCGGGACTGGTGCCGGCCTGCGCGGTCATATCGGGGGGGCTGGGCGCCGGGGCGCTGTGCTACGGCGCCACCGCCATCCTGGGCCTTCTTTTGGCCCCCGGCAAGGACGCGGCCATCCTCTACTGCCTGTTTTTCGGGCTCTACGCCCTGGTAAAGGCGGGGGTGGAGCGCCTGCGCAGGCTGCCGGCGGAGTGGGCGCTCAAGCTGCTCTTCTTCAACGGCCTGCTTTCGGTGTTTCTGTTTGGGCTCTCTTCGGTTTTCTTTGCCTCTCTTCCGGTGGAGGATCTTCCCCTCTGGATCATCTATCCTGCCGGCAATGTGGTGTTTGTGATCTATGACCTGGGCTTTTCCAAGCTCATCGGCTTTTACCTCAAGCGGGTGGAGCCGCTGCTGCGAAAGAGATAATAGCCCTTTTCAAATGCCAAAAAATTTGGTATACTTATTTGATAAACAAAAAGGGGGGCTGCCCTTTGATCAGAAGCATGACCGGCTATGGCCGGGCTCAGCGCGTATATGGGTCTCGCACTGTCACCATTGAGCTGCGCTCCGTCAACAACCGATATCTGGACTGCACCGTAAAGATGCCCAGGGCCTACATTTCCGCCGAGGACGCGCTGAAAGGGCGTATCCAGGCCCTTGTGGCCCGGGGAAAGGTGGATGTGTTTGTCACGGTGGTCAGCGCCGGTGACAAGTCTGTGACCGTTACAGTCAATGAGCCTCTGGCCAAAGCCTATCTGGAGGCGCTCTATCAGCTCTCCCAGCTGGACGAGAGAAAGCAGCTGCAAGAGCGCTGCACCATCACCGAGCTTGCCCGCTTCCCCGATGTGCTCACCGCGGAAAAAGGGGAGGAGGACCTGGAGGAGCTCAAGGAGCAGCTTCTGGCGGTGCTGGAAGAGGCCGTGAATGATTTCAACGCCATGCGCACCCGGGAGGGAGACAAGCTCCGGAACGACATCCTCAGCCGGGCCGGACGCATCGAGGAGCTGGTGGCCATGGTGGAGGAGCGGTCTCCCGGCATCGTGGCCGATTACCGCGCCCGGCTCTCAGCCAAAATGGCGGAGGTGCTCCAGAACACGCAGATCGACGAGAGCCGCATCCTCACGGAGGCTGCCATCTACGCCGACAAGGTTGCGGTGGACGAGGAGACCGTGCGCCTGAAGAGCCATCTCTCTCAGCTGCGGCAGATGCTCTCCCAGGGGGGCGCGGTGGGCAGAAAGCTGGACTTTCTGATCCAGGAGTTCAACCGGGAGGCCAATACCATCGGCTCCAAATGCAACGACATTGAGACCACCCGCTATGTGGTGGATATCAAGGCGGAGATCGAGAAGATCCGGGAGCAGGTGCAAAACATCGAGTAAGGCGGTGAGGGACATGCAGTTGATCAATATCGGCTTCGGCAGCATGATCTCCGCGCAGCGCCTGATTGCCGTGGTCAGTTCCGACTCCGCACCGGTCAAGCGTACTATCCAGGAGGCCAGAGAGCGGGGAATGCTCATCGACGCCACTTACGGACGCAAGACCAAGGCCGTGCTGCTGATGGACAGCGACCACATCGTGCTCTCGGCGCTGACGCCGGAGATGGTGTGTGACCGTCTTTCCGGCAAGGAGACCGGCCCGGCAACCGAGGAGGAGAGAGAGACATGAGAAGGAAAAAAGCCAGGGGCCAGCTGATCGTACTCTCCGGGCCCTCCGGCGTGGGAAAGAGCACCGTGATCTCGGAGCTTCTGCACGAACGGGAGGACATCTATTTTTCCGTCTCCTTTACCACCAGGGGCCCGCGGGTGGGGGAGGCGGACGGAGTCAACTATAACTTCGTCACCCGAGAGATCTTCGAAGCCATGATCGCCGGAGACGAGCTGCTGGAATACGCCCAGTATGTGGGCAATTACTATGGGACCTCCCTTAAGCTGATCGAGGAGAAGCTGGCGGCGGGAGTGGACGTGCTGCTGGACATCGAGGTGCAGGGCGCCGCCAAGGTGCGGCAGAAATGCCCCGACGCCTGTTTCATCTTCATCATTCCGCCCTCCTTTGAGGAACTTTCCCGCCGTCTCCACGGCCGCAATACCGACGGGGAGGATGTGATCGCCGGGCGGCTGGAGAAGGCGCGGGAGGAGTACCGCCAGATCCCCAACTACGACTATCTGGTGGTCAACGATAAGGTTTCCCAGGCGGCGGCCGAGATCATCGCCATCCTGACGGCGGAGAGCTGCCGCACGAAAAACAGAATGAACTTGGTAGAAGGAGTCTGATGTATTATGATGCTCGAACCGTCCATGAATGTGCTTCTGGAGAAGATCCCCAGCCGCTATATGCTGGTGAACGTGGTGGCCCAGCGTGCCCGGCAGATCTCCAGCGAGGCGGAAGACGCCGGGATCCGGCTGGAAGATAAGCCGGTGTCCATCGCCATCCGTGAGGTGGCCGCCGGTCTTGTGACCCCTGTGGAATAAGAAACGATGGCAAGAGAGGGAGCGACGCCGTTCGCTCCGCTCTTGCTTTTTTCGGAAGAGGAGCGATAACGTAGGATGGAGCCTGTGATGACCGCCAGGGTGGCGGTGAGCGCCGCGACCTATGCCATCGACAAGCCCTATGACTACCTGCTTCCCGACGAACTCAAGCCGCTGGCTCAGGTGGGGATGCGGGTGCTCATCTCGTTTGGCCCCGGCAACCGCAGGACCGAGGGCCTGATCCTGGCCTTTGGAACCACCCAGCCGTCCAAAAAAATGAAGTCCATTCTCGCCCTGCTGGATGAGACGCCGGTGCTGGACGCCGAGGGGATTCAGCTGGCCCTGTGGATGCGGGAGCGATACTTCTGCACCGTGTACGACGCGGCCCGGGCCATGCTCCCGGCGGGGCTGTACTTTTCCCTGCAGGACCGCTACCGCGTGGCTCCGGGGGTGGACCGGGAGACCGCGTACGCCGCCGCCGGGCGATCCGACCACGCAAGGCGCATTCTGGAGCTTCTTTTTGCCTGCGGCGGCCAGGCGGAGCGGGGACAGATCCGCGCCGCCTTTGGTACCGGAGACCCCAGCCTCGCTCTGAAAAGCCTGGTGGAGAAGGGCATCCTCGTCCTGGAGACCAGCGCGCTGCGGGGCGTGGGAGACAAAACGCAGCAGGTGGCTTCTCTGGCCATAGCACCGGAGGAGGCCATGGCCCTGGTGGCCCCCAAGCGCAAGATCGCTCCTCTGCGCTACGCGGTGGTGGAGCTGCTCGCCGCGCTGGGCAGCGCCTCGGCCAAGGAGCTGTGCTATTTTACCGGCGCCTCAGGGGCCACCCTGCGTTCGCTGGCCAAGAGCGGCATCCTCACCCTGGAGAAGGAGGAGGTCTTTCGCCGGGTGGAGGTGGGCGAGGCCCCACCCGCCGCTCCCATCCAGCTCAACGAGGAGCAGGAGCGGGCGTTTCAGGGGCTCAATGCCCTGTGCGCCCAGGGGCGCTCCGCCGCCGCCCTGCTCTATGGGGTCACGGGCAGCGGCAAGACCCAGATCTACCTGCGGCTCATCCAGGAGACCCTGGCCAGAGGCAAGACCGCCATGGTGCTGGTGCCCGAGATCGCCCTGACGCCGCAGCTGCTGCGGATCTTCGCCTCCTATTTCGGCGACGAGGTGGCGGTGCTGCACAGCAGCCTGCGGGCGGGAGAGCGCTACGACGAGTGGAAGCGCATCCGGACAGGGAAGGCCAGGGTGGTGCTGGGTACCCGCTCGGCGGTGTTTGCGCCCCTTTCGGATCTGGGACTTCTGGTGCTGGACGAGGAGCAGGAGTACACCTATAAGTCGGAAAACGTGCCCCGCTACCACGCCCGGGACGTAGCGAAATTCCGCTGCGTGCGCCATGGCGCGCTGCTGCTGCTGGGCTCGGCCACCCCCTGCGTGGAGAGCATGTATCTGGCCAGGCAGGGGGTATACCACCTCTTCACCCTGACCCGGCGATACAATACCCGCGCGCTCCCTGCGGTACTCATTTCCGACATGAAGGAGGAGCTGCGGCAGGGGAACGGGACCTCCATCAGCCTTGCCCTCAAGGAGGAGATAGAGAAAAATCTTTCGGCGGGGGAGCAGACCATCCTGTTTCTCAACCGCCGGGGGAGCAGCCGCATGGTCTCCTGCGGAGAGTGCGGGCAGGCGCCCAGCTGTCCCCACTGCTCCACCTATCTGACCTACCACTCCGCCAACGGCCGCCTCATGTGCCACTACTGCGGGTACTCGGAAAAGCTGCCGGACAGCTGCCCCCACTGCGGCGGCGGTCTGAACTTCATCGGCGTGGGCACCCAGAAGGTGGAGGAGGAGCTGCGGGAGCTGTTTCCCGGCCAGGAGATCCTGCGCATGGATACCGATACGGTCTCGGTGACCCACTCCCACGAAAAGCTGCTCAGGCGCTTTGAACGGGAGCGGATTCCCATTCTGATCGGCACGCAGATGGTGGCCAAGGGGCTGGACTTTGAGAACGTCACCCTGGTGGGGGTGATCGCCGCCGACCAGGGCCTCTATGTAGACGACTACCGGGCGGGAGAGCGGACCTTCTCGCTGCTCACCCAGGTGGTGGGCCGGGCAGGCCGGGGCGAGAAGCGGGGCAGAGCGGTGATCCAGACCTACACGCCGGATAACGACGTCATCCGCACCGCCGCCGCCCAGGACTATGACAGCTTTTACCGGCAGGAGCTCACGCTCCGGCGCTGCCAGGGGATGCCGCCCTTCCGGGACATTTTCATGCTGACGGCCTCCGGAGTGGATGAGGCAGCGGTCCTGCGGGCCTGTACGAAGCTGCGCCGCACCCTGGAGAGCTGGCTGCGGGGAGCGGCCAGTGACGAGGCGCCCTATCAGGTCCTGGGGCCCGCCCCCGCCGCCGTGATGAAGGTGAACAACCGCTACCGCTACCGCATTACCCTGATGTGCAAGAATTCCCGCACCATCCGCGCCATGCTCTCCGAGCTGATCAGACTGGCGCAGACCGACAAGGAAAACAGGGGCGTCTCCGTATTCGGGGACTGCAACCCCATGGAATAAACAAAGGAGCGATCCATATGGCAATCCGTGAAATCCTCACCGACGAACAGCCGGTGCTGCGCAAGACCTCGCACCCCGTCACCAACTTTGACAGCCGCCTTCACGACCTGCTGGACGACATGAAGGAGACCCTGGCCCAGGCAAACGGCGTGGGCCTGGCCGCGCCGCAGATCGGCATTCTGCGCCGGGCCGTCATTGTTATGAACGATGACGGAGAGATGATGGAGCTCATCAACCCGGAGATCATCCTCCAGGAAGGGGAGCAGGAGGGCTTTGAGGGCTGCCTGAGCGTCCCCGGCCGCTGGGGCGTGGTCAAGCGGCCCATGCGTGTGAAGGTGCGGGCCCAGGACCGCAACGGAGCCTTCTTTGAGGCGGAGGGAGAGGGCCTTGTGGCCCGCTGCTTCTGCCACGAGACGGAGCATCTGGACGGCCATCTCTTCGTGGAGCATGCAGACAAGCTCTATACCACCGAGGAGCTGGATGAAATGATGGCACAGGAGGAAGAGGAAGAGTCGTGAGGATCTTATTTATGGGTACCCCCGAATTCGCCGTGGCCTCCCTGGAGGCCATAGCGGCGGCGGGGCATACCGTATGCGGCGTGTTCTCTCAGCCCGACCGGCCGGTGGGCCGCCACCAGGGCAAGCTGCAGCCCACTCCCGTCAAGGCCGCAGCACAGGCGCTGGGGCTACCGGTCTACCAGCCCGCCAAGCTGCGGGACGGGACCGCCCTGGCCCTCATTGAGGAGCTGGACCCGGAGCTCATCGTGGTGGCGGCCTATGGCCGTATTCTGCCCGATGATATTCTGGCGTATCCCCCCAAGGGCTGCATCAACATCCACTCCTCGCTGCTGCCCAAGTACCGGGGAGCGGCCCCCATCAACTGGGCCATCCTCAACGGGGAGCGTGAGACCGGCGTGACCATCATGCACATGGCCTCCGAGCTGGACGCGGGAGACATCATCCTCCAGCGCAGCACCGCCATCGATGACAACGAGACGGCCGGAGCGCTGTTCACCCGGCTGGCGGCTCTGGGCGGCGAGGCCCTGGTGCAGGCTCTGGACCAGATCGGGGCCGGAACCGCCGCCCGCACGCCCCAGGACCACGCCGCGGCCACCTTCGCGCCCATGCTGAGCAAGGAGCTCTCTCCCATGGACTTTGGCCGCACCGCCTGGCAGCTCCACAACCAGGTGCGGGGTCTGCAGCCCTGGCCTGTGGCGGTGACGGAGCTGGGGGGCATAAGGTGTAAAGTGTTTTCAACTGACGTGTGCGAGGACCGCTCCGACGCCGCCCCCGGTACCGTTCTCTCCGCCGGCAAGGACGGCATCCGCATCGCCTGCGGCGATGGGAGCGTCCTGAGGATCAACGAGCTCCAGGCCGACGGAGGCAAGCGCATGAGCGCGGCGGACTATCTCCGCGGGCACCCCATCCACGTCTCATGAGGACGGGCAGGGAATCGGGCGGCAGTGCCCGGGAGGTGGCGCTCCTGGCCCTTTCCGCCTGCGAGAAGCAGGGGGCCTGGTCCAACGCCTATCTCAAGAAGGCAATCCGGGACGCCGCCCTGGACAGCCGGGACGCGGCCCTGTGCACCAGGCTGTGCTTCGGCGTGCTGCAAAACAAGGGTCTGCTGGACCACTACCTGGGGCAGCTGTCCCACTTTCCTCTGGAGAAGATGGAGGAACGGGTGGTGGAGTGCCTGCGCCTTGGCGCCTATCAGCTGCTCTTTTTGGACCGGGTCCCGCCCAGCGCGGCGGTGAACGAATCGGTCAATCTGGCCAGGCGGTACGGAAAAAATCCCAGGGCGGCCGGGGTGGTCAACGGCATCCTGCGCAATCTGCTGCGCAGCAGGGACACCCTTCAGGCGCCCCAGGACCTGGGAACGCGGTACAGCCACCCGGACTGGCTTGTAAAGGAGTTTTCCCGCTCACTTCCTGATGCAGAGGAGCTGGAGGCTCTTCTGGCGGCGGACAACCAGGAGGTCCCCACCATGGCCCAGGTCAATCTTCTCCGCTCCGACGTCTCCCAGGCCCTGGCGCTGCTGCACCGGGAGGGGATGGAGGCGGAGGAGCATCCCTGGCTGAGGGGCTGCCTGCTGCTGCGGAGCACCGGGGACCTGGAGCGCTCCCAGGCCTTCCGGGACGGGATCATCTATATCCAGGACCCTGCTGCCCGCCTGGCCGTCATGGCGGCGGGGGCGGAGCCGGGGATGCGGGTGCTGGACGCCTGCGCCGCGCCCGGCGGCAAGTCCTTTGCCGCCGCCATCGCCATGGGGGACAAGGGCGCGGTGGTGTCCTGCGACATCCACCCCCACAAGGAGCAGCTCATCCGCGCCGGCGCGGAGCGGCTGGGACTTACGTGCATCACCGCCATGACCCGGGACGCCAAACAGGCCGTGCCGGAGTGGGAGGGGGGCTTCGACCTGGTGATCGCCGATGTGCCCTGCTCGGGCCTGGGCATCATCCGGAAAAAGCCGGACATCCGCTACAAGGACCCCGCGCCCCTCTCCGGCCTGCCGGCGGTGCAGGGCGCCATTCTGGATAACGTAGGGCGCTATGTGCGCCCCGGCGGCGTCCTGCTCTACGCCACCTGCACGCTGCTGGAGCGGGAAAACCGCGCTGTGGTGGATGGATTCCTGACCCGGCGGACGGATTTTGTCCCCGAGGGCTTCACCCTGCCCGGACCTGTGGGCCGCTGTGAGGCGGGGATGCTGACCCTGTGGCCGCACCGCCATGGGACGGACGGGTTCTTTTTTGCAAAACTGCGCCGTAAGCTTTGACGGCGAAAGGAGGTGACGGCGTGCTCGACCTGAAATCCATGGATCTCCCCGAGATGGAGGCCTGGCTCAAACAGCAGGGGGAGAGCGCCTTCCGCGCCAAACAGATCTTTCAGTGGCTCCACCGGGGCGCCCGTTCCTTCGACGAGATGACCAACCTCTCCAAGGCGCTGCGGGATAAGCTCTCCGGCCTTTGCTACATCACCGTGCCCCAGGTAGAGCGAAAGCAGGTATCCGCCCAGGACGGAACGATCAAGTATTTGTGGCGTCTAAAGGATGGAAACTGCATCGAGACTGTTTTGATGCGCTATCATCATGGGAATACTGTCTGCATCTCCTCCCAGGTGGGCTGTGCCATGGGGTGCGCGTTCTGCGCCTCCACCCTGGCCGGAAAGGTGCGCAATCTGACGCCCTCCGAGATGCTCGATCAGGTCCTTTTCACCCAGTTGGACTCCGGCCTTCCCATCTCCAACATCGTCCTGATGGGGATCGGCGAGCCACTTGACAATTTTGACACGGTGCTGCGCTTTCTCACCCTGGTCAATAGCCCTGACGGAATGAATATCGGCATGCGCCATATCTCTCTTTCCACCTGCGGGCTGACTGAAAAAATTGACAAACTGGCCGCCCTTCGGTTACAATTAACGCTGTCGGTTTCTCTCCATGCCCCCGATGACGAGACCAGAAGCGCCATCATGCCCTCCAACCGGGCAGTGGGTGTGGAGCGGCTGTTTGCCTGCTGCCGGCGGTATTTTGAGCAGACGGGGCGCCGTATTTCCTATGAGTACATCCTCATTGACGGCGTCAACGACCACGACTGGCAGGCGGACCTGCTGGCCAAGCATCTCAAGGGGACGGGGGGCCATGTGAACCTGATCCCCATGAATCCGGTGGCCGAGAGCCCCTACCAGCCCAGCCGGAGAGTCAACGCCTTCCGGAAGCGGTTGGAGGCCCAGGGCATCACCGCCACCGTGCGGCGCAAGCTGGGGAGCGACATTGACGCCTCCTGCGGACAGCTGCGCCGGAAACAGATGCTTGCAGACGGCAAAACCACAAAATCTCCAGCGGAGAAGAGGGACCTTCCATGAGCAAAGCGTGGGGCGTCACGGACAGAGGCGCCGTCAGACAACAGAATCAGGATGCCTACTATGTAGACGTCCCCTCCCAGGAGCTGGCCCTGTGCGTGGTCTGCGACGGCATGGGTGGAGCCAGAGCGGGCAACGTAGCCAGCCGCCTGGCGGTGGACACCCTGGTGAGCGCCATGCGCCAGCGGGTGGAGGACAGCCCCGGAGACACCGCGGAGGCCCTGCTGGCATACAGCGCCGAACAGGCAAACGACGCGGTCTACCGGCGGGCCCTTTCCGATCCTGAATGCCGGGGGATGGGCACCACCATGGTGGCCGCCATTGTCCGGATGGACACCGCTGATATCCTCAACATCGGCGACAGCCGGTGCTACCACGTTTCCGACGGCGGCATCGTCCGCCTGACCCGGGACCATTCGGTGGTGGAAGACCTGGTGGAGCGGGGAGAGCTGACGCCGGAGGCTGCCAGAAGCCACCCCAGAAAGAACCTTATCACCAGAGCGCTGGGCTCGGAGGAGCATATCCGGGCGGACCTGTATAAGCAGAGCCTCAAGCCGGGAGACTTTCTCCTCCTTTGTTCCGACGGCCTTTCCAACATGGTCACCGATCAGGAGATCCTCTATGAGATCCTCCACGGCGGGCCGGCGGAGGAGTGCTGCCAGCGGCTTTTGGACATCGCGCTTTCCCGGGGTGCGCCGGACAATGTGACGGCAGTCCTGCTCCAAGCTTGATAGTAGGAGGAATTTTACCGTGGATCAATACATAGGTAAATTGCTCGACAACCGATATGAGATCTTGGAGCGCATCGGCTCCGGCGGCATGGCCGTGGTCTACAAGGCCCTGTGCCACCGCCTCAACCGGATGGTGGCCATCAAGATCCTCAAGGCTGACCTGGCCCAGGACGCAGAGTTCCGCCGCCGCTTCCACGATGAGTCCCAGGCCGTCGCCATGCTGTCCCACCCCAATATCGTGGCGGTCTACGATGTGTCCAAGTCCGATTCCCTGGACTATATCGTCATGGAGCTCATCGACGGCATCACCCTCAAGCAGTACATGCAGAAGAAGGGCGGGCCCCTGAGCTGGAAGGAGTCGCTCCACTTCATCACGCAGATCATGAAGGGGCTCTCCCACGCCCACAGCCGGGGGATCATCCATCGGGACATCAAGCCCCACAACATCATGGTGCTGCGGGACGGCAGCGTGAAGGTGGCCGATTTCGGCATTGCCCGCCTGGTCTCCGCTGCCCAGAGCACACTGACCCAGGAGGCACTGGGCTCGGTGCACTATATCTCGCCGGAGCAGGCCAGAGGCAGCCACATCGACTGCCGCTCCGACATCTACTCCGCCGGTGTGGTCCTCTACGAGATGCTCACCGGCCGCCTGCCCTATGAAGGGGACTCTCCCGTCTCGGTGGCGATCCAGCACATCAACTCCATCCCTCTGTCCCCCCGGGAGATCAATCCAGACATTCCTCCGGCCCTGGAGCTCATCACCACCAAGGCCATGGCCTCCGACGTCAGCAAGCGCTACGCCTCGGCCGACGCCATGCTCGCGGACCTGGAGGAGTTTCGCAAAAACCCCAATATCAGCTTTGAATACACCAGGGATGACCTGCTCTCCGGCAGCGACGAGCCCACCCGGGTGCTGGAGGGGAGCGGCTCCCACAACCTGAAGGACGCTCTTGCGGCGCAGGAGCGCTCCGAGCCCCGGACCCAGGGGACCCGCCGCCGCAGGGACGAGGAGGAGGAGGACGTGAGGCACAGAAAGCGCGGACGAGGAGCTGCCTCGTCGGATCGGGGCAGCGTGGTTCCCGCCCTGCTGGCCGTGGCCGCCATCCTGGTATTCCTGGCCGGAATCGTTTACTTCCTCTACAATGCCATCATCCTGCCCATGATCACGCCCGCCGACAGCTATACCGTTCCCACCCTTACGGGCAAGCAGATCGAAGAGGTCCAGAGTGATCCGGAGGCTTACGCGCCCTTTACCATCACCGTCAGCAGGGAAGAGGTCAGCGACCTCCCCGCCGGTGAGATCATTGACCAGGAGCCGGATGCAGGCACCTCTGTCCGCTCCGGCCAGCTGGAGATCACCGTCACGGTCAGCGCCGGCTCCAACAACTTCGTCATGGAGGACTACTATAACCGCCGCTATCGCGAGGTGGAGCTGCTGCTGCGCAGCGAGGGCATCGAGGCGGTGCGGGAGGATGTGTACGACGAGTCCGTCACCGAGGACTACATCGTCTCCCAGGACGTCTCCGCCGGGACTGAGCTGCTCCCCGGGGACAAGGTGACCTTCAAGGTCAGCATGGGTCCCGAGCCCAAGACCTCCGTGGTTACCCTTCTGGTGGGCCGTCCCAGAGAGCAGGCGGAGAGCATCGCCAGAGATACGCTCAAGCTCAAGCCGGAGATAACGGAGGTTTACGATTCCACCCAGCCCGCCGGCTATGTGGTCTACCAGAGCATTCCGGTGGATACCGAGGTGGAGCAGGGGAGCACCATCACCCTTCAGGTGAGCCTGGGACCCGACCCCAATGTGGAGCCCTCCCAGGAGCCTGAGACCACGCCGCCGGTGACAGAGAACCCGGAGCCTGAGACCACGCCGCCCGCCACATCCCAGGAGCCCACGGCGGAAGTGGCCAAGAGCGTCCGGGTGGACCTGCCCACCGGCCGTACCGGCACCATTCAGGTGCGCATCACCGTGGGGGGCGTCACCAAATACACCAGCACCATCGACGCCACCATCCCGTCGCCCATCTATCCCACGCTGACCGGAAAGGGCTCCCAGCTGGTAGAGGTATACTTTGACGATTCTCTGGCCCAGTCCTTTGTTGTGGAGTTCTCCTGATGGGTGAAGGGCTCATCATGAAAGCCCTCAGCGGCTTTTACTATGTGGACGCCGGTGACGGCAGTTCCCCCGTCGCCTGCCGGGGAAGAGGAAAGTTCCGCCACGCGGGGATCTCGCCTCTGGTGGGGGACCGGGTCCGCTTCACCGACCTTGGGAATGGGAGCGGGATGCTGGACGAGATCCTGCCCCGGAAAAATGAGTTTCAGCGCCCCGCGGTGGCCAATATCGATCAGCTGGTCATCGTGGCCTCCTGCGCCACCCCTGTCACCGACCCCTTCCTTATCGACCGGGCCACCGCCCTGGCGGAGTCCAAGGGGTGCGAGAGCGTCATCTGCATCAATAAGAACGACCTGGAGCAGGGGGGAGCGCTCTATGACATCTACCATGCCGCGGGCTTTCCCACCCTGCTGGTGAGCGCCGAGACCGGCGAGGGCATCGAGACCCTGGGGCAGCTGCTGCGGGGAAAGACCACCGCCTTTACCGGCAACTCCGGCGTGGGCAAATCCAGCCTTCTCAACGCGCTGGAGGCGCGGCTGCGCCTGGCCGTCGGCGACGTGAGCGAGAAGCTGGGCCGCGGCCGGCATACCACCCGCCATGTGGAACTTTTCCGGCTCCGGGACGGCGCGGTGGTAGCGGATACGCCCGGGTTTTCCTCCTTTGATACGGACGGACTGGAGACCGGGGGGACAGAGCTGCTGGCCAGGTGCTTCCGGGAATTCAGACCCTATCTGGACAGCTGCCGCTTTGTAGGCTGCTCCCACCGCAAGGAGAAGGGTTGCGCCGTTCTGGAGGCGGTGGCTGCCGGGGAGATCCCCCGCAGCCGGCATGAGAGCTACGTCCGCCTGTACCAGCGCGCGGCGGAATACCGGCAGTGGGAACACAAAAAAACCTGATACTTGATACGGCACAGGCCGCCTTCCTCCGCGTATACTGGTTTAGACGCCAGAGCGGAAGGAGGCGGCCTTTTATCATGAATTTGCCTAAGATCCCGCGGAAGTACCTCTACGGCACAGCGGCCTGTGCGGCCGTCGGCGCCGTGTTGTTCTTCCCGGGCAGCGTTCTCATGCTGGCAGCCGGCGCCTTGCTGGGGCTTCGGGGCCGGGCGTGGGCGGTAAAATTTTTTGATGACAAGGAGATGAGCGAGTGAAGATCGTGGTGGTAAAATCCCCCAAGGCTTTGCGGGGCATCCTGCGGACGATTTTTGGCCTGCGGTGACATATCAGCCGTTCCCGGCACATATAGTTCTCTAGCATGAAGGGCCCGGAGTGCCTGTACAAGGAGTGGAATGCTATGGAACTGGAACTTGACCGCAACCAAATCAGCTGTTTCAATACCGTCCTGGACACCGTGGTCCCCCATGAGGAGACCATGGAGATGATCGTCCCGGACACCTGCCCGGATATTCTTCAGATCGTGCACACCTGTCCCAACGTGCTGCTCAAGAGCCGTGAGGTCCAGGAGGGCAGTGTGCTCATATCCGGCTGTGTCCGGTGCGGCGTGCTCTATCTGCCCGAAGGAGAGGGCCCCCTCCAGCACATGGAGGTGAACATCCCGTTTCGCTGTACGGTAGACGCGCCGGGCGTTGCCGGAAGCTGTCTCGTCTGCGCGGAGGCCCAGGCCCAGAGCGCGGATACCCGGGCCCTCAACTCCAGAAAGGTGCTGACCAGAGTCAACCTGATCCTTTCCGTGCGCGCTTACGCGCCTGCCCAGCTCGCCTTCTGTACCGGCGCCGGAGAACACGCCCTCAGCGGCCTCCAGCAGCTGCGGGAGAGCCGCGATACTTATGTGGTCGTATCTGTGCAGGAAAAACCCTTTACGTTTTCCGACACCCTGCCGCTGCCGTCCGACCAGCAGGAGGTCAGCGCCCTGCTCCACAGCAGAGCCTCCCTCCACTGCAATGAGTCCAAGATCATCGGCAACAAGCTGATCTTCAAGGGCCGGGCAGACCTCCAGATCCTCTGCCGCACGTCCCAGGGCCAGGTGCTTGCCGCCAGCCACCAGCTTCCTTTTTCTCAGATCATGGAGGTGACGGGGGTGGGGGAGGAGGCCCACTGCTCCCTGGACGTTCAGCTCACCGGCCTCTCCTGCGCCCTGGAGAGCGGCGAGCTGTCCGTGACGATGGAGATGCTGGCCCAGGTGGTGGTGCGGGAGAGCCGCACCCTGGAGCTGCTCACCGATCTTTACAGCACCGCAGTCCCGCTCAACGTGGAGTTCGCCCCCCTCGCTCTGTGCCGTTTGGAGGAGCAGGGGGTGAAGCACCAGTCCGTCCGGGAGATCGTGGAGACGGAGGAGCTGACCAAGGGGGTGCTGGACGCCTGGGCTGCGGTGAGCGGCGTCGACATCAACCGGGAGGGAGACCGGGTCGTCTTTGCCGCAGAAGCGGCGGTCTCTATGCTCTGCGAGGGGGAGGACGGCAAGGTCATCGCCGTCACCCGCACCATCCCGGTGACCTGTCCCGCGGAGCTGCCCTCCGGCGCTCTGTGCGCGTGCCGGTGCCAGCTTCCGGCGGCGGTGTCCGCCACTCCCACCACCGGAGGGCTTGAGATAAGGCTGGATGTTGACCTGAGCTATATGGCCTACCGCACCGAGGAGCTCTCGGCGGTGTCCGATGTGCAGACGGGGGAGGAGGAGGAGACCGCTGCCGGGCAGGTTCCCTCCATCGTGCTCCGGGTGATGGGCCGGGAGCGGCTGTGGGATGTGGCCAAGAGCTACCGGACCACCACCGCGGATATTCTCCGGGCAAATGAGCTCTCGGAGGGGGAGAGCCTGAACGGACGGCTCCTGCTGATCCCCAGAAGCAGGTAAAAAACTTTGAGGACCGGACGGCAAATATTGCCGTCCGGTCCTTTTGTGGGCTGGCGCGGGGGATTTTGTGGCATATTCCACGGCTTATCCCCATACCTATGTAGAGAAAGCCGGGCTTGCCGAGCGAAACGTCCGTGAGGAGGAGTCAGAATTGGAACAGCGCAGGATCTATGAGGATATTGCCCAGCGCACGCAGGGCGATATCTATATCGGCGTGGTGGGGCCGGTGAGAACAGGAAAATCCACCTTCATCAAGCGGTTTATGGAGACGCTGGTCATTCCCAACATCGAGAATGTTTACCGGCGGGAGCGGGCCAGGGATGAGCTGCCCCAGAGCGGCTCCGGCAGGACCATCATGACGGCGGAGCCCAAGTTCGTGCCGGAGGAAGCGGTGGAGGTCACCATGGAGGACGGCGCTCGCTTCTCCGTGCGGCTCATCGACTGCGTGGGCTATATGGTGCCGGGGGCCGTGGGCTCTCTGGAAAACGACATGCCCCGTATGGTGACCACCCCCTGGTTTGAGCAGGAGATCCCCATGACCGAGGCCGCCGAGATCGGCACCCGCAAGGTCATCGCCGAGCACTCCACCATCGGCATCGTCATCACCACCGACGGCTCCATCACCGACATTCCCCGGGAGGAATACCTGGAGGCGGAGGAGCGGGTCATCACCGAACTCAAGGAGTTGGGAAAGCCGTTCCTGGTGGTGGTCAACTCCGCCCACCCGTCCTCGGAGCGTACCCAGGCCATCCGCGCCGATCTGGCCTCCCGCTATGACGTGACCTGCCTGGCCGTCAACTGCCTGGAGCTGGACGAGGAGGCGGTCACGGGCATCATCCGGGGCGTGCTCTATGAGTTCCCCCTCAAGGAGCTGGACCTGTTCCTGCCGCCCTGGGTGGATGCGCTGCCCTACGACCATCCCATCAAGAGCGGCCTCTACGCCGCCATCCGCTCCGGCGCCGCCGGGATGCACCGGATCCGGGACGTGGACGGCGCCATGGACGCCATCGGTCAATGTGACAGCGTCTCCGACGTCAGGATCACCGGCATCAGCCTGGGTACCGGTGTGGCCACGGCGGCGCTTGAGCTGCCCCGCAGCCTGTTCTACGACACCATCTCGGAGCAGTCCGGCTTCTCCATCCGGGACGACGGGGACCTTATGGGCCTGCTCACCGAGCTCTCGGAGGTGAAGCGGGAGTACGACAAGGTGGCCCAGGCCCTTTCCGACGTGAAGGAGAAGGGGTATGGCATCGTCATCCCCAACACCGACGAGCTGGCCCTGGAGGAGCCGGAGATCGTCAAGCAGGGAGGACGCTACGGCGTGCGCCTGAAGGCCTCCGCCCCCAGCATCCACATGATCCGGGCGGACATCGAGACCGAGGTCTCGCCCATCGTGGGCAACGAGAAGCAGTCCGAGGAGATGATCAACTACCTGCTCCAGGAGTTCGAGGGGGACACCAAGGCCATCTGGCAGTCCAACATCTTCGGAAAATCCTTCCACGAGCTGGTCAGCGAGGATCTGCACACCAAGCTGCTGCGGATGCCGGAGGACGCCCGCGTCAAGCTTCAGGAGACCCTTACCCGCATCATCAACGAGGGGTCCGGCGGCCTGATCTGCATCATCCTTTGA
>LBJMR02800__coassemble_239_pt1 | contig 57722 bp, 55 predicted proteins | sample LBJMR02800__metabat2_low_PE_006 | metagenome-assembled genome bin LBJMR02800 | reverse complement strand
TCGCTCTGGGCCACCCCGTGGGCGCCTCCGGCGCGCGCATCATCGTCACCCTGCTTCACGAGATGGCCAAGCGGCCCGACGCCAAGAAGGGCCTGGCCACCCTGTGCATCGGCGGCGGCATGGGTGTCGCCACCATCTTCGAGAAGTGCTGATCTCCTAATTTCTCGGATACATCAAAGCGTCGGCTCCTGTTGGGGCCGGCGCTTTTGCAGTCGAAAAAACGGCCCGCGCAGGCTGAGACCGCAGGCAAAGGCTCGTGCTTGACCGGATCATATCCGTTATGATAGAATCGTGGTCACACAAGCCAGCAAAGCTTTTATAAAGGCGCGTGATGAAATGAAACGACTACATACCGTCCTAAACACCATAATGGGTGCTTTTTTCGGCGTTTGGATCGGCCATGGGATCTATGTCCTTTGGGACTTTAAGTCTCATCCCGCGCTGTACGCGATGCAGTCGGCACCGTGGTATACCAGTATCCTGGTGCATGGTGCCGTTACCCTCGCCGTGTTGCTGGTCTGCATTGTGATAAAGGCAGCCGCCAGACACAGAGCAACCCCGGAGGGGGACAGATAGACCGATAAAAAGGGGCAAGGCGTATTTCAGCCTTGCCCCTTTTCGCTTGCTATTCTCTGGGCGGCGGGATACCCCTCAGCCCTCCTTGCCCACGAACTTGTGGGCCTCGTTCACCGCCCGCTCCACGGCGTTCAAAATGTTCTGATAGCCGGTGCAGCGGCACAGATGGCCTGAGATGAGCTTGCGCAGCTCGTCCCGGGTATAGGTCTTGCCCGAGCCCACAATCTCCACGGCGGACATGATGATGCCCGGGGTGCAGAAACCGCACTGGACGGCGGCCTCCTCCACGAAGGCCTTCTGGATGGGAGAGAGCTCTCCGTTCTCGTTCTGGAGCCCCTCCACGGTGAGGATGGTCTTGCCATCGGCCCATACGGAGAGGTAGATGCACGAGTCGATGGCCACTCCGTCCACCAGGACGGTGCAGGCCCCGCACTCTCCTACCTCGCAGCCCTTCTTCACGCTGGTGAGGCCCAGGCGCTCCCGCAGGGTATCGGCCAGGGACTCCCGGGGGTCCACCGCCACCTCCACAGCCTTGTTATTGACGGTCATGTGCAGAATCTCCATCACAGCGCAGCGCCTCCCTTCCCGGCGGCCTCCAAAAAGGCCCGGCCGGACAGCTCCTCGATCAGCTGAATGCGATACTCCCTGGAGGCCCGCCAGCTGGTGCGGGGATTCACGTCGGAGAGGGCAGCGGCGCCGATCTTCTCCGCTGCCTCACCCACGCTCAGGCCCCGGACAGCTGCCTCCGCGCTCATGGCGCGCATGGGCACCGGCCCGGCCACGCCGAAGGCCAGGCGCACGTCCTCCACCGTCTTTTTGTCGCTTGAGAGCTTCACCAGGCAGCTCACCCCCAGGGTGGCGATGTCCATGGCGTTGCGCTGGGCGTACTTGATATAGTGGCCGGTCCAGCCGGCCCAGTTTGCCCTGGGAATGACGATCTTCACCAGCAATTCGTCGTGCTCCAGGGCCACCTTACCCACGCCCTTGTACCACTCCGAAATGGGGATCTCCCGCTCGCCCTCGCTCCCGCGGACCCGGAGAATGGCGCCCAGGGCCACCAAGGTGGAGGCGGTGTCGGCGGAGGTGATGCCGTTGCAGACGTTGCCGCCGATGGTGCCCGCCGCCCGGAGCTGGGGTCCGCCGGCGGTGTCCGCCGCCTCTCCCAGCACGGGGACGCTCTGGCGGATCACGTCGCTGTACGTCACGTCCCGGAAGGTGGAGAGGGGCCCGATCTCCACGTCCCCTGCGGCGTTCAGGGAAATGCCCTTGAGCTCGCTCAGATCATGGATGGACACCAGGCGGCAGCCCGCCAGCTTTCCCTCCCGGATCTTGATGAGTACATCGGTGCCCCCGGCGATGACCACCGCCTGGGGGTCTGCACGGAGGGCGGCAATAGCGTCGCTGACAGAGGCAGCTTTATAGATGGATGCAATGTCGTACATGTTCTCGCCCTCCTCTCAGTTTTTCTCTGGGATAAGCCCGGCGGCGGTAAACCGCTCCACCAGCTTTTGGGGGTTCAGGGGCAGGTCGTTTACCGCCACGCCGGTGGCATAGAGCACCGCGTTGCGCACCGCCGGAGCCACGGGGATGGCGGGCGGCTCCCCCAGTGCCTTGTTGCCGAAGGGGCCGGAGGGGTCATCGGTCTCCACAAAGAGGGCGGTGAGCTCGGGGGTGTCCATAGCGGTAGGCAGCTTATAGTCCAGCAGGTTGCCGTTGAGAAGACGACCGGTCTTGGCATCCAGCTTCATCTCCTCGCTCAGGGCATACCCCAGACCCATGCTCATGCCGCCGTGGACCTGGGCCTCGGCCAGAGCGGGGTTGATGAGCTTGCCCGAGTCGTGAACGTTGACGATGCGCAGCACCTTCACCTTGCCCACGGGGATGTCTACCTCCACCTCGCAGAAGCAGGCGCCGAAAGCGAAGGTGTTGTCCTTGCAGTGGTTGGTGACCTCCGCCGTCAGATGAACCGAATGGTCCAGGGAGTAGAAGGCGGTCATGGCCACCTCAGAGAGGGGGATAAGGGCCTGACCGCTGCCCGTGTCCACGATGTCCTTCCCCCTGAGGTCCAGACCCTGGGGGTCCCGGGAGAGCATCTCGCCGGCGTAGGTGAGGATACGCTCTCTCAGGAGCTCTCCGCACTTCTTGATGGCCATGCCGGTGACGTAGGTCTGGCGAGAGGCATAGGCCCCGGTATCGAAGGGAGCCACATCAGTATCCTGGGTGGAGATGATATGTACGTCCTCTGTGACCATGCCCAGGGCCTGGGCAGCCATCTGGGAAAAGACGGTGTCGCCCCCCTGGCCGATCTCAGTGGCCCCCAGGTGGAGCTGCACCGTGCCGTCCTGGTTTAGGACCATGCGGGCCGAGGAGGTCTCCAGGGAAATGGGGTAGACGCCGGTCTTGTAGGAGAAGACCGCCATGCCCACACCCCGGCGCACCGGCCCGGTCTGGTTTCTGTACTTCTCCCGCAACTCCTTCCAGCCGATGAACTCAGCTCCCTTGTCCATACACTGCGCAAGACCGGTGGAATAGCAGGTAATGCCGTTGAAGGGGTCCACATAGCCCAGAGGCATGATGTTCTTCTTTCTCAGCTCCAGGGGGTCCCAGCCCATTTCCCGGGCAATGTCGTCCATGAGGCACTCATTGGCAAAGTCACACTGAGGGATGCCGTAGCCCCGCATGGCCCCGGGGGCGGGAATGTTGGTATAGACGGTGTAGGCCTCGGAGTGGTGGCCCACCTCATCCAGGTAGAGCTGGCGGAAGCCGGTGATGGCGTTTGCCACGATGGAGTTGCCGTGGGAGGCGTACCCCCCCTGGTTGCTCACCGCCCGGCAGTAGCGGGCCATGAGGCGCATGGTAGTCGGGTCCACGGCGGCCTTTACATCAAAGGAGATGGGGTGGCGGGAGCGGGTATTCTGGAAGGTCTCCTCACGGCTCACGTCCAGCTTGACCTTCCGTCCACCCACCTGGGTGGTGAGCCAAGCGTTGAGGGGCTCGTAGAGCACTTCCTGCTTGTTGCCGAAACCTCCGCCAATGTAGGGCTTGATAACCCGGATCTGTCCCCAGGGGATACCCAGGGCCTGGCCCACCACCCGGCGGACGATGTGAGGGATCTGGGTGGAGGAGACCACCGTGATCCGTCCCCCCTCCATATAGGCGTAGGAGATGGGGTTTTCGATGTGGCAATGCTGCACCTGCTGGGTCTTGTAGTGGCCTTCAAAAGTGCGCAGAGCCCCGTCGGCAAATACATCCTCCACGGAGGTATACTTGTCGCCCTGGATGGGAGTACGCAGGTCCATCTTGGCCAGGATGTTGTCGGGGTGCTCGGCGTGGATGGGCTCCCCCTCTCCCTTCATGGCCTCCTCCGGGTCCAGGACCACGGGATACTCCTCATACTCCACGCGGATCTTGCCCAGGGCTCGCTCCGCCGCGATGGCGTCCTCTGCCACCACGGCGGCAATGTCGTCCCCGTAGATGCGCACCCGCCGGGTGAGCAGGGTGCGGTCGGCCACGTCCTGGTGGGCCTTCTCCACGCTCCAGGGATGGCCGGGGGTGGGGTACTGGATGTCGGGCACGTCAAAACAGGTGAGGATCTTCACCACCCCGGGGACCTGCATGGCCTCCGAGATGTCTATGGATTTCACCCAGCCGTTGCCAATGGTACTGTGGAGCACCTTGGCCACCAGCATAGGCCCTTCATGAAAGTCGTCGGTATACCTTGCCCGGCCGGTCACCTTATCACAGGCATCCACCCGCAGGACTTCTCTTCCCACTTCCATCAAAAGACACCTCCTTATGGGATTACAGTTTCTTTTTTCCACAAAACCGCGCTCCTGACGGCGCGTACACTTATGTAATTTTATCATATCCGTCTCTTCCCTCCCTGTCAACCCAAATCGGAGTCTTTCCCCTCCGGGCAGGGGAGTTTTGCTTGCTTTCTGCGAGGGGTATGCTATCATAGGAGTACCAAAACTGACAGAGAGGAGCGTCCCCCCCATGATCGATCTGACCATCTGCCCCGAGGGTTTGCGCCATAACCTGGCCGTGGCCCGGGAAAACGGCATCATTATCCCCACCTACGCCCAGATGAAGGACCCCTCCACCATCCCCGAGAAGCTGCGTGAGCGGCTCAAGACGGTGGGCCTGTGGGATACTGACCCCCTCAATCTCTTCCGCATCACCTGGAAAAACGAGGCCAAAGAGAAGGGCGGGCTGTTCCGGGAAGTGCCCAACTATATCGAGCTGCCCAGCTCCCTCACCGGGGTGAAGTGCCGCATCGTGGCCCTGGTGGGCAAGTGGTTCCCCACCGGCTGCCATAAGGTGGGGGCCTCCTTCGGCTGCCTGGTGCCACGGCTGGTCACCGGCCAGTTTGACGCCACCCACCACAAGGCCGTCTGGCCCTCCACCGGCAACTACTGCCGGGGCGGCGCCTTCAACTCCCGGTTGCTGGGGGTCCACGCCGTGGCCATCCTCCCCGCCGAGATGAGCCAGGAGCGCTTTGACTGGCTCCACTCCATCGGCGCCGAGGTCATCGCCACCCCCGGCTGCGAGTCCAACGTCAAGGAGATCTTCGACAAGACCCACGAGCTCTCGGAGGACCCCCAGTGCATGATCTTCAACCAGTTTGAGCAGATGGGCAACCATCTCTGGCACTACCAGGTCACCGGCGACGCCATCGCCACCGTGTTCGAGGCCGTCAAAACCCCGGGACAGCGTCTGGCCGGGGCCTGCTTCACCAGCGGCAGCGCCGGCACCATCGGCTGCGGGGACTACCTCAAGGAGCGCTACCCCCGCATGAAGCTGGGCGTGGGCGAGGCTCTCCAGTGCCCCACCATCCTCCGCAACGGCTTCGGCGATCACCGCATCGAGGGCATCGGCGACAAGCACATCCCCTGGATCCACAACGTGAAGAACACCGACATGGCCATCGCCATCGACGATGAGGATAGCCAGCGGCTGCTGCGGCTGTTCAACACCCCCGAGGGCCAGGCCTACCTGAAGAACGAGCTGGGCCTGGACGACGAGCTCATCGAGAAGCTGACCTGGCTGGGCATCAGCGGCATCGCCAACGTGCTGTGCTGCATCAAGATGGCCAAATACTACGAGTTCACCGACCGGGACGTGGTGTGCACCGTCCTCACCGACTCCGCCGATATGTACCGCTCCCGGGTGGCCGAGCTTAATGAGCAGTACGGCGACTACACCCCTGCCGCCGCCGCCATGGATCATGCCCTGCACATGCTGGGCCTCAAGACCGACGCCATGCTGGAGCTGGGCTACCGGGAGGCAAAGCGGGTCCACAACCTCAAGTACTACACCTGGGTGGAGCAGCAGGGCAAGGCCATGGAGGACCTCAACGAGCTGTGGTACGGCGACGAGTGGGAGCAGGTGCACGGCCAGGCGGAGGCCCTGGACCAGCTCATCAACGCCTTCAACGAGGAGAGCGGCGTGCTCAAGGCCCTGTAAGGGGTCCCCGGAAAGGAGGAATGGCCTGTGAAAAACGTCCGTTGCGCCAAATGCATCCGGTGCGGAAAGGAGTATGAGGCCCTCCCCGGCCTGACCACCTGTGAGTGCGGGGGCATCCTGGACATCCGCTATAACTACGACTATATCCGCTCGGTCTTCTCCAGGGAGGCCCTTGCCGACTGCGATGACTTCTCCATGTGGCGCTACCGGCCTCTGCTGCCGGTGGAGCCGGACTCCCCCGCGCCCCCCCTGCGGGTGGGCTGGTCCCCCCTCTACAAAGCCGACGCCCTGGCCAAGGTCCTGGGTCTGCGCACCCTCTACCTCAAGGACGACGGTCTCAACCCCACCGCCTCCCTCAAGGACCGGGCCTCGGCCATGGCGGTGGTCAAGGCAATGGAGGCGGGGGCGAAAACCATCGCCTGCTCCTCCACCGGCAACGCCGCCTCCTCCCTGGCGGGCAACGCCGCGGCGGCGGGTCTGGAGACCTACATCTTCGTGCCCAGCCGGGCCCCCAAAGGCAAGGTGGCCCAGCTCATGATCTTTGGCGCCCACGTCATCAGCGTGGAAGGGAGCTACGAGGACACTTTCGAGCTCTCCAAGGCCGCCATCGACCGCTGGGGCTGGTATAACCGCAACGCCGCCATCAACCCCTACCTCTCCGAGGGAAAAAAGACCGTCACCCTGGAAATCATGGAGCAGCTCCACTGGCGCGCTCCCGATTATGTGGCGCTGTCGGTGGGAGACGGCTGCACCATCGCCGGGGCGTGGAAGGGTCTCAAAGACCTCTACGCCCTGGGCTTCATTGACCATCTGCCCCGGCTCATCTCGGTCCAGGCAACGGGCTGCTGCCCCCTCAACCGCTCCCTCCAGACCGGGGAGCCCTGGCAGCCCATGGCCGAAGACACCCTGGCCGACTCCATCGCCGTAGGGGTGCCCCGCAACGCCGACAAGGCCCTCGCCGCCGTGCGGGAGTCCGGAGGCGTGGCGGTGAACGTCTCCGATGAGGAGATCCTGGAGGCCATGCGGCTCATCGGCCGCACCTGCGGTGTGTTCGGGGAGCCCGCCGGGGTCACCGGTACCGCGGGAGTAAAGAAGGCCCTGGAGCTGGGCCTCATCGACCCGGAGGCCACCGTGGTGAGCATCGTCACCGGCAACGGCCTTAAGGATACCCAGAACGGTATCCGTGCCGCCGGGGAGCCCATGTCGGTCCGGCCGGACATGGACGCGCTCCTGGCCGTCTTTGAGGCACAGGGGCTCAAACCGTAATATAGACGCGGAGGATGGGGTCAAACCCCATCCTCCGCGTTTTCCTTTGCCGCGTAGAAACGGCAGACCTCCTCCGGTGTGCGCCTCTTTGCGCGGGGCACATGGCAGTGACCATACCACAGGGGCAAAAACCTGCCCCCCTCGCTCAGCACATAGTGCTGCCGGTAGTGAACACAGGTACCGCAGCACACCTTTTCTACCACCACACGGCAAGCCTCATGCATGCCTTCTCCTCCATGGCCCATTATGCTCAATATATTGGGCATAGTCAATGTATTGAGTGTGCTATGGTATGCACAGAGGTGAGAAACATGATCTGCTACACGCCGTTTTACCGCACGCTGTGCCAAAAAGGCATCACGGAATACCAGCTGATCTTCAAGCACGGGGTCTCCGCCAACATCCTGCATCGGATGCGGCACGGGGAGAACATCACCATGAAGACGCTGGATACCCTCTGCTTCATTCTGGACTGTCAGGTGGAGGACATCATCGAGTACGTCCGCGAAGGCGGCGACTGATTCTTCCTGCGGTCATTGCGGATCATGTATCGTATCCCTGAGGTGATACAATGTATTTCAAGTGTATCGGCGAACTGCGCTCCGACCGGGACCTCAAGCAGTCCCAGCTGGCCGCCTATCTGAACGTCCGGCAGAATACCTACTCTGACTACGAGACCGGAAAAATCAATATCCCCATTGAGGCTCTTATTAAGCTGGCCGACCTTTATCAGGTAAGTCTGGATTATCTGGTAGGTCGCACAGACGATCGGCGGGGATGAATTGCAAAAGGAGGTCTTCTCATGTCCATTCTTATCCAAAACGGCACCCTGATCTGTCCCCAGGGCCCGGTGAAGGCCGACCTGCGGGTGCGGGGCGGGAAGATCACGGAGATCGGCCCCGGCCTCCCCCCGGAGGATTCCCGCCTTGTGGACGCTGCCGGGAAACTGGTCTTCCCCGGCTTCATCGACACCCACACCCACCTGGAGATGAACAAGGGCCTGCCCAACGAAACCGCCGACGACTGGTCCTCCGGCACCAGGGCTGCCCTCATCGGCGGCACCACCTGCGTGCTGGACTTCGCCGAGCCGGAGCGGGGGGCCTCCCTGGCCTCCGCCCTGGAGACCTGGCACCGCCGCGCCGACGGCCGCGCCAGCTGCCACTACGGCTTCCACATGACCATCAAGGACTGGAACAGCGCCATCCGCGCCGAGCTGCCCGACATGACCGCCGGCGGCGTCACCTCCTACAAGATTTATCTGGCCTACGACAACCTGCGTATTTCCGACGGCGACGCCTATGAGGTGGTCCGGGCCGTGGGTGAGCTGGGGGGCGTGGTGGGCTGCCACTGTGAAAACGGCGACCTGGTGAGCGCCGGCATCGCCGCGCAGAAGGCCGCCGGTCACCTCTCCCCCGCCGCCCATCCTCTCTCTCGCCCGGCGGCGGTGGAGGCCGAGGCGGTGGACCGCTGGCTGGCCATCGGCGAGCTGGCCGGGTACCCCGTCAACATCGTCCACCTGTCCACCTACCGCGCTCTCCAGGCCGTCCGGCAGGCCCGGATGCGGGGCCAGGAGGTCTATGTGGAGACCTGTCCCCAATACTTACTGTTGAATGAAAGCAAATATCAACTCCCCGGATTCGAGGGGGCCAAGTTCGTCCTCTCCCCGCCTCTGCGCACGCCAGCCGATCAGGATGCCCTGTGGGAGGCTCTCTCCGCCGGCGAGGTAGACACCGTGGGCACCGACCACTGCTCCTTCCGCCTCTCCGTCAAGGCCCTGGGCAGAGACGACTTCTCCCGCATCCCCAACGGCATCCCCGGCGTGGAACACCGGATTGCTCTGCTCTACACCTATGGCGTGGCCCAAGGCCGGCTCTCTGCCCATGGGATGATGCGCCTGCTCTCCGAGCAGCCTGCCAAGCTTTTCGGCATGTACCCCCAGAAGGGCGCGTTGGCGGTGGGCAGCGACGGAGATATTGTAATCTGGGACCCGGATTATACGGGCCGTATTTCCGCGGCCCATCAGCTCCAGGCCGTGGACTACACCCCCTACGAGGGGCTGGCCGTCCGGGGCCGGGCGGAGACCGTGCTGTTGCTGGGCGAGACGGTGGTGGAGAGCGGCGCCCTGGTGCGGGAAAAGTGGGGGCGCTATGTGCGCCGGGGGGCCTGTCAGTTCTGGAGGCGGGAACGGCCATGAAGCTGGGACTGGTGATGATGGCCTCCGGCTTCTCCGAGCGCTTTGGAGGCAACAAGCTCTTTTACCCCGTGGAGGGCAAGACCCTTATGGAGCGGGCAATGGACGCCTGCCCCCCTACCCTTTTCTCCCGGGCGGTGGTGGTGAGCCAGTACGACGAGCTCCTGGAGCTGGCCGCCGACCGGGGGTATCTGCCCCTGCCCAACCTGCACCCGGAGGAGGGCCAGTCAGAGAGCATCCGTGTGGGGCTCTCCTTCCTGGGCGACTGCGCCGGGGTGGCCTTTGCCGTGTGCGACCAGCCCTGGCTCACCCGTGGGAGCGTCAAGGCTCTGATCGCGGCCTTCCGCCTCCATCCGGAGGACATTACCGCCCTCTCCTTTGCGGGGCAGCGGGGCAACCCGGTGATCTTCCCCCGCTCGCTCTTCCCCGAGCTCGGCGCCCTCTCCGGCGACGTGGGCGGCGGCGCGGTGATCCGCGCCCACCCCGACCGGCTGCGGCTGGTGGAGGTCTCTTCCCCCCGGGAGCTGGAGGACCTGGATACGCCCCTTTGAGCAAATGCAAAGAGGCCCCCGGCGGTCAGTGACCGCCGGGGGCCTCTTGTACTTTTTGGGCGACTCTCTCACAGCCACAGCCACAGTAGCAGGGCAATGAAAAGGCCAAAACAGATCAGGAACACCGCCCCGATGAGCAGCGCCGCCTTGAGGGCGGCAAAGACATAGAGCCGCCTATCCTTCGGACTGAGAGCGTCCCGGTCCTTCTCCCAGGGCCGCGCCTCCTGCTCCTCTTCCTCGACAGGCGGCGGGGGGCTTAAGTCCCTGCGCTTGCCCGGCATCCGGGGCAGAAGCAGGCGGGGGCCCTCGATGCCGCTCATATCGGCCACGACCCGGCCGTCGTCGTCCTCTCGTCTGGAACGGGCCATCACTTATCGTACAGGTGGCAGACCACGAAGTGGCCAGGCTCCACCTCACGCTGCACCGGCGCCTCCACCTTGCAGCGCTCCATGCAGTGGGCGCAGCGGGTGTGGAACTTGCAGCCCGCGGGCGGGTTGGCGGGAGAGGGGATGGAGCCCTCCAGCACGATGCGGTTCATCTTGGCCTTGGGGTCGGGGATGGGGATGGCGGAGAACAGAGCCTCGGTATAGGGATGGAGAGGGTGACGGAAGATGTCCTCGGTGGAGCCGTACTCCACCAGGCTGCCCAGGTACATGACGCCCACCGTGTCCGAGATGTGCTCCACCACCGAGAGGTCGTGGGAGATGAACAGGTAGGTGAGCTTGTACTGATCCTGGAGGTCCTTGAGCAGGTTGATGATCTGGGCCTGGATGGACACGTCCAGGGCGGACACGGGCTCGTCACAGACCACAAACTCCGGATTGAGGGCCAGGGCCCGGGCGATGCAGATACGCTGGCGCTGACCGCCGGAGAACTCATGGGGATAGCGGCTCTTGTGGAAGGGCTGGAGGCCGCAGTTGTCCATGACCTTGTCGATATAGTCGTTGAACTCCGCGCGGCTCACCAGGCCGTGCTCCCGCACCGCCTCGCCGATGATCTCGCCCACGGGCAGGCGGGGAGACAGGCTGGAGAAGGGGTCCTGGAAGATGATCTGCATCTTGGTGCGCAGGGCGCGCATCTCTTTGGGATTCTTGTCGTAGACCTCCTCGCCGTTGAAGAGGACCTGGCCGCCGGTCTTGTCCCCCGAAAGGCGCAGGATGGTCCGGCCGGTGGTGGTCTTGCCGCAGCCGGATTCGCCCACCAGGCCCATGGTGGAGCCCCGCTTGAGGTTGAAGGTGATGCCGTCCACAGCCTTCACATAGCCCACGGTCTTGGACACCATGCCCCCCTTGATGGGGAAGTACTTCTTGAGCTGGTTGACCATGAGGATATACTGGGGATCGTAAGTCACCGGAGTATAGTCGTTGACGATGGTCAGGTCCTTCTTCTCCTGGTCGTCAGTCTTTTTCTCTTTTCCCATCTTTTACTGCTCCCCCTTTCTCTTGTCCGCATCAGACTGCTTCCCATCGTAGTAGCGGTAGCAGGAGACGAAATGGGTGGGAGAGATCTGGATCTCATGGGGGTACTCCCCGGAGCACTCCTCCAGGCACATCTCGCAGCGGTCCTTGAAGTAGCAGTAGTTGGGCATATTCACGGGGTTGGGCACCTTGCCCGGGATGGAATAGAGCTTATCCACCTTCTGGCCCACCACAGGCTTGGAGGCCATGAGGCCGATGGTGTAGGGATGGGCGGGATGGGAGAAGATCTCGTCGGCAGTGCCCTTCTCCACGATGCGCCCGGCGTACATGACCACCACATAGTCGGCCATCTCGGCGATAACGCCCAGGTCGTGGGTGATGAACATGATGGAGGAGTTGATCTTCTCCTTGAGGTTGCGCAAAAGGTCCAGCACCTGGGCCTGGATGGTCACGTCCAGGGCGGTGGTGGGCTCGTCAGCGATGATGACCCGGGGGTTGCAGGCCAGGGCGATGGCGATACATACGCGCTGGCGCATGCCGCCCGAGAGCTCATGGGGGAACATGCGGTAGACGCCCTCGCTGTTGGCGATGCCCACCATCTTCAAAAGCTCGATGGTGCGCTCCTTGATCTCCGCCTTGCTCTTGCCCTCGCCGTCGTGGAGGGCGATGACCTCGTCCACCTGGTCGCCGATGCGGAAGACCGGGTTCAGGGAGGTCATGGGCTCCTGGAAGATCATGGACACGATGTTGCCCCGCAGTTCCTGCATCTTCTCGTTGGGCACCTTCGTCACGTCGTAGGCCTTGTCGCCCAGGTTGAGGCGGATGGCGCCCTCCACCACCTGGCCCTGGGGCCGCTGGAGCAGCTGCATCAGGGACAGGCTGGTGACGCTCTTGCCACAGCCAGACTCGCCCACCACGCCCACGGTCTTGCCGATGGGCACTTCAAAGCTCACACCATCCACCGACTTGACCACGCCCTCGTCGGTGTAAAAGTAGGTGTGGAGGTTATCAAACTCCACGGCGTTACCCGCATCGTGCATCTCAGTCAGGTACTCGCTCTCAGGCACCTTCTTGCGCTTGCGCTGCTTTTCAAAGGCGTTGGTGATCTTCCGGTTCTCCCGGGCGATGCGCCGGGCCTCCTTGGCGGAGAGGTAGCCTTCCGCATTCTTCTTTGCCATACTCTCTCCTCCTCTCTCAGCGCTTCATGCGGGGGTCAAAGGCGTCCCGCAGGCCGTCGCCCACGAAGTTGAAGCCCAGCACGGTGATGAGCAGGCACACGCCGGCGGGGATCCAGATCCACAGGTAGTTGGTCATGACGTAGGCGTTGTTGACGTCGTTGATGATATTGCCCCAGGAAGCGAAGGGGAACTTTACGCCCAGACCCAGGAAGCTCAGGGTGGCCTCGGTGATGATGGTGGAGCCCAGGGACATGGTGCAGATGACGATGAGCTGGGGGATGACGTTGGGGATCAGGTGCCGGAAGATCCGGCGGGAGACACTGATGCCGCAGGCCTCGGTGGCGGTCATGAACTCCTGCTCACGCAGGGAGAGGATCTGACCGCGGACCATGCGGGCGATGGAGGGCCAGCCCAGGAAGCCCAGCACCAGCATCAGGTAGAAAATACGCATCATGGGGTCCACCTGCATGGCGTCCATGGCGGCGCCCAAAATAATGATGAGCGGCATAGAGGGGATGCAGTAGAACACGTCCACCACACGCATGATGAGGTTGTCCACCCACTTGCCGAAGTAGCCCGAGATGCCGCCCAGAATCACGCCGATGAAGCCGGAGATGATGACCACGATGAAGCCGATCACCAGGGACACCCGGCCGCCGTACATCAGGCGGGTGAGCATGTCCATGCCGTTTTTGTCGGTGCCCAGGGGATGCTCGGCGCTGGGCAGGGCGTAGTCGTCGGCCACATAGGTGAGCTTCTCCTGCTTGACCGACCAGGACTGGGTGGCGGGGTCATACTGAATGGTGTAGGTGTACTCCACACCGTCGGTGTCGGTGTAGAGGAACTCGGGGTCGTCAGTCTCAATGGCCAGCTCCAGCTCCTCCTTGAAGTGCCGGGTGATGACCACGCCGTTCTCCACGGGACGGACCACGAAGCGGCTGATATAGCCGGCGAGCTCAGAGCCGTTGTAGATGTCCTGGTCGTCCAGGCGGTAGGTCACACCGTCGGCGGAGAACTCGCTTTCGCCGTTGGCGTAAGCCTTGAGGGCGCCGTACTGGAAGTTAAAGGTGAGGGAGCTGTCGCTCACGCCGTCGGGGGCGTTGACGATGTCCTTATAAGCCATGGCCACCAGGGTGCTGCCGGCGTAGATGGTGTAGAAGTCGGTCCCTTCCTCCGCCAGGGTGTACTCCACGTCCCGGTAGGTGAAAGTGTCCTTGCCCTGGTTCATGGCCAGCACCACCTGGGCCTGTGCGGCGGAGCCGAACTCCTGCCCATCGGCCACGGCGTAGCGGAAGGTGTCGTTGCGCACCACGCCCACATACTGCTTCTGCTGGCCCTCGTAGATATAGAAGATCTCGTCCTGGCCATAGGGGCTGATCCAGCCGCCTACAAAGGAAAACAGGAACATGGCGATCAGCATCACCAACCCCACCACCGCCAGGCGGTTGCGGAAAAACCGCTTGGCCACCAGGGCGCCGGGGGAGAGGGATTTCACACGGCGGTCATCGTTGAGGGAGAACTGCTCCTCCTCGTGCTTCTTCCCGCCGCCGGCATTGGTCTTTCCCTGCTCCAGCAGACGGTCCACGTGGCGCTTATTGGCCGAGGCCGGCACGTCCCGGGGCCGGAGGGGGTTGTTCATGTCCAGAGGGGTAGTGCCCCGGAGCTTGTCCATATCGTCTCTCATCAGTAGGCCCTCCTTCTTACGCGATACGCACGCGGGGGTCCACCACCGCGTACAGGATGTCCGAGATCAGGTTGCCCAGCAGGGTCAGCACCGCCAGGAAGGTCATGTAGAACATGGAGAAGGGGATGTCTCCCGCCGTCATGGCCGTGTAGGAGGTGAACCCGATCCCGGGGATGGAGAAGAGGGTCTCGGTGATGAGAGCGCCGGAGAACAGCCCCGGCAGGGAGCCGCCCACGATGGTCACCAGGGGGATGAGGGTGTTGCGGAAGGCATGGTGATAGATGACCTTCCGCTCCGAGAGGCCCTTGGCCCGGGCGGTGCGGATATAGTCGGAGTTGAGGACCTCCAGCATATTGGTGCGGGTGTAGCGCATGAGGGAGCCCACCGATACAATGACCAGCGTGGCGATGGGCAGCACCAGGTGGTTGGCCTTGTCCAAAAACTGTCCCCAGGCGTCCAGCTGCGGGTAGTCCCGGCTTACCAGACCGCTGAGCTCAAACCACTTCAGGTTCACCGCGAAGGCCAGCTTGAGCAGCGTGGCGAAGAAGAAGGTGGGCAGGGAGATGCCCAGCAGCGCACCGGCGGTGATGGCGTAGTCCGCCTTGGAATACTGCTTGGTGGCGGCAATGACGCCCAGAGGGATGGCGATGATGAGCTCCAGGATAAAAGCGATGCCCCCCATGATGAAGGACAGCCAGATGACCTCGTTGAACTTCTGGAGCACGGGCATGGAGTACTTCCAGCTGTCGCCGAAGTTGCCCACGATGGCTCCTTTGAGCCAGGTGAGATACCCGGGGATCAGCTCCATATCCAGGCCGTAGGCCGCGTTGAGCTGATCGAGCCACTCATTATAGGGCTTGGAACCCGGGGCCTGAGCCAGCTGCATGGCCATGCTCTCCACGAAAGAGGTGGGCAGGGCCCGCATCAGGGCGTAGATGATGAAGGTCACACAGAACAAAATGAGGATGGACAATAAAATCCGCTTGACAATAAACTTTCGCATAGGGCTCCTCCCGTCTTTCTATCCGCGCTTGGCGCTCTTGCGGCGCGCTCTGGCACCGTGGCTCTCGCAACTGCACATCAAGCGGTTGCCCGCCGGAGCAAGCAGCTCCTTGATATGCAGCAGCGATACCCCGCGGCCCGGGAAAGGGCCGCGGGGTGATCGCCACCGGATCATGCTTGGTTTTCCCCAAGAGGGCGGTTTTTAGCCGTTGACCTCCAGGTTGATGACATCGCTCATCCAGGTCCAGTAGGGGGTCATATCGGGAGTCAGGGAGTCGATGTTGACCCGCTGGGTGGAGAAGATGTAGCACTCACTGCGCTGATAGACGGGCACCTCAACGCCGTAGTCCATGATGATCTCCATGGCGGCCTTGTAGGTGGCCTTGCGGAAGCTCTGGTCTGCGCTCTGACGGCCCTGCATGATCAGCTCGTCCAGCTCGGCGTCGCTGATGGCGTAGTAGTTGGTAGCGCCCTGGCTGTGGTAGAGCTGGAACATATCGGGGTCGGGAGTGGCGCCCCAGGCGGCGGCCCACATGTCGGCCTCGCCGGACTGATAGGTAGCATACAGATCAGAGGCCTGGACAATATCGTTGACCTGCAGGTTGATGCCGATGGTCTTCAGCGCGGCGGAGGTGTTGGTGAGCATCATGAAGGAGGGGTGGTTGCCGGCGCCGTTGCCGCCCACGTTGACCTGGTAGTCAAGACGGGCGCCCTCGGGAGCGGCGGTCACCTTGCCGTTGGCCACGGTGTAGCCGGCGGCCTCAAAGAAGCCCAGAGCGGCCTCCAGAGCGGCGGCATAGCGCTCCTCGGCGGTCATGCCGTCGGTGTAGATGGGATTGCCGTCCACATCCACGGAGTAGGCCACCTGGTAGCCGTCGTCAGTGACCTGAGGAGCGGCCCAGGAGGTGGAGGAGATGGGGTAGTTGATGACGGAGGCGGTGTCGCCGTAGTAGGAGTCGATGGACTCGTCACGGTAGACGGCCAGCACGGTGGCGAAGGCCTTGCGCAGGTTCTTGGAAGCCTCGGAGTAGGGATCGTCGCCCACCATCACGTTCTTGGCGTTGATGCCCACATAGGCGTAGCCCAGGAAGTCGTAGAGGCGGGTGGTCACCACGTCGCCGTCCAGGATCTCCTCGCCCTCGGCAGCGCCGTTGTACTCAGAGATCTGCTTGCGCACGGAATCCTCGAAGGAAGGATCGCCGATGTCGATGTTGCCGGACTCGATGCCCACGACCTTATCGGACTCCAGAGTCTCCAGGAACTGGAGCTGGTCGATCTTGGGACGGCCCTCCCAGTAGGAGTCGTTGGCGTTGAGGTAGACGCGGCCGTTGGAGAACTCCTGGAACACGAAGGGGCCGGCGCCCAGAGGCTGGGTGGTCTTGGACTTCACGCCGGACAGGTCGCCCTTCACAAAGCCGAAGGAGTTGTTCTCGTAGTCATAGAGGCTCTCGTCGCCGTAGTAGTGCATGGGGGCGATATGGATGGCCAGAGCGTTGTGGATGAAGTTGGCGGAGACCTGGGTCAGGGTGATGGTCATGGAGTAGTCGCCGGTCTTCACGATGCCGGAGATGTTGGGGGCGGACTCACCGGTCTGCACGCCGGCCACATAGGGAGCGGAGTCCACACCGGCGGCCTCCAGCTCAGCCACGATCAGGTCGGTGATGCTGGTACCGGCGGTCTCGAGGTTGATGCCCTCGTTGGACAGGTTATAGCCGTAGTTGTCCACGATGGCCTGCCAGAAGTCCTCCAGGGTGGCGTCCTCAGCCAGGGAATAGCCCCAGTTGGGAGCCACGGCGGAGATGGGGTCCTCGGCGGTGTTGGCACCGGCGGCCACGCAGTAATCCACGATCTCCTGCACGAACTTGAGACCGGCGGCGTCGAAGGCGGCCCAAAAGGCGTCATACTGCTCCTGGGTGTAGAACTCGCTGCCGTTGTAGCCGTCGCGGCCGTCGCCGGCGATGACGTTGATGAGGGTGGCCATGCCGGAGCGGTACTCCTCCATGCCCTTGATGGGCTGGGAGTAGATGGTGGTGGAGCCGTCATAGGTGGGATCGGCGTAAACATAGAAGGAGAAGATGGCGTCGTCGATGGTGACAGGCACACCGTCGGAGAACACCATGTCGTCCCGGATGGTCACATCATAGGTAACGGTGCCGTCCTCATTCTCAGTCACCACGATGTTGGAGGGGGACTGATAGAAATACTCGGTGCCGTTGTAGGTGCGCTTCTCACCCTCGATGCCGTTGAACAGAGGATCGGCCACCCGGTCCAGACCCGCCAGAGAGATCTGGGTCATGGTCACCACGTTGATATCCTCAGCGCTGGCGGCAAAGAAGGGGGAGAACTTGCCCTCAAAGTGGTTGCTGGCGGCAACCAGGACCTTGGGCTCGTTGGTGCTGGGGTCGTTGGTGGCGTTGGGGTCGGTGTTGCTGGGATCGTCAGCCGAAGGGGCGCAGGCAGACAGCACACCGACACACATGACCACCGCCAGCAGCAGAGCGAGCAGCTTCTTCATGTGCTTCATTTCTTGGTTCCTCCTTATATATGTTTGAACAAAACGGGTCTTTCCCGCAGTTCACCGATCATTTGGCCTGCCAAAGCAGGCCAAAAGGAGGGGGGACATGTCCCCCCTCTGGAAAATGTCCGCAGTAAGCGTTCACTTGTCCATGGACACACTGGCCTATGGTACCAGGTATTTTATCTCTTTTTCTCTGCCGTGTCAAATTGAAATTTCTGTTTTTCTCCACAAAATTACAATTCCGGCCGTTCCTCCGACCAGCGCAGCCCCGAGATGGCCTTCCGCAGCCCCAGGGCAGAGAGGACCAGCACCGCCTGGGCCACCACCAGGGCCACGGTGCCCGGCAGCTTCTCCCCCGGGCCGTTGAGAAAGAGATACACACACTCACCCGCCAGTGTGAGCACGGCCAGACCGACCGAAATAGCGGCACGCAGGGGCAGGACGGCCACGGTGGCCTCAAAGATATAGTCTCGCAGGGGGTCACCCCCGACGGAGAGCCGGCACATGGCCCACACCACTGACACCGCCGCCATCAGCTCGGCGGCCCAGGGCAGGATGACGTAAAAATGATTGTCCATTCCCGCCGCCCGCACCAGGCCCGGTACCAGGGCCCCGGCGGCCAGGGCCGCCGTCAGGCCCCAGAGAAGGGCCATGCTCCTCTTCCGGTCCGCCCCCTCATAGTAATGCAGCGCGCCGGTATAGACGTACTTGCCGTCCAACTGGGGCTGAAAGTCGCTGAGGTAGGCCCTCCGTCCCCGGCGTTTTTTCTCCGCCATTTATGCGATGCCCTCGCCGTTGGGGCCGCTGAGCCACTCCATGGCCTTCTCGCACACGCCCCGCAGACACTTCTCCTCGAAGGGGCTCTCCAGGCCGGCGCTGCGCAGCAGCTCGGTGAACACCCGGCTGCCCCCCTGGGTGGTGTAGGCCATATACTTTTTCCAGGCGCTTCCCAGGTCTTCCTGGATGGCCGCCCAGAACTGGAGGGCCACCGTCTGGGCCAGGCAATAATCGATATAGTAGAAGGGGCTGGAGTAGATGTGGTGCTGACGCTGCCAGCCCTCTCCCTCAGCGTAGAAGGGGATCTCCCCGTCCAGCTTCATCCAGGGCATATACACCCCCAGCAGCTCCTTCCACACGGCGTGGCGCTGCTCCGGGGTCATGTCGGGATGGGCATACACCTCATGCTGGAAGTGGTCCACCATGGTGCCGTAGGGGATAAAGGTAATGGCCCCGGAGAGGTGGCTATACCGGAACTTACGCACGTCGCTCCCAAAGAAGCCCTCTGCCCAGGGCCAGGCAAAGAACTCCATGGACATGGAGTGGACCTCACAGCCCTCCATGCTGGGCCAGATATACTCCATAGGCACCCGGTCACGGTTGGTCCAGCAGGCGAAGGCGTGGCCCGCCTCGTGGGTGACCACCTCCACGTCGTGCTGGGTGCCGTTGAAGTTGGCGAAGATGAAGGGCACGCCGTACTCGTCCAGATTGGTGCAGTAGCCGCCGCCCTGCTTGCCCTCGGTGGAGAGCACATCCAGCAGCTCACAGTCCAGCATGGTCTGGAAGAAGGCCCCGGTCTCGGGGGAGAGCTCATGGTAGAACTTCCTACCCTGCTCCAGGATGTCGTCGGGGGTCCCCACGGGCTTGGGGTTGCCGGAGCGGAACTCCAGCGCCGCATCGGCAAAGCTCAGGGGATAGCTCTTGCCCAGGCGCTCTGCCTGGGCGCGGTAGATCTCCTCAGCCACCGGCACCAGGTACTTGACCACGGCGGCACGGAACTTCTCCACGTCCTCCTTAGTGTAGCAGTTGCGGCCCATGCGGTAGTAGCCCAGTGTGGTGTACCCCTCGTACCCCAGGGCGCGGCCCATCTTGTCCCGGAGATGCACCAGCTCGTCGTAGAGCCGGTCCAGCTCGGATTGGTTTTCCTTGTACCACTGGCCTTCCGCCTTCCAGGCCGCCAGCCGCCGTCCGTCGTCGGGGTCGTTTTTGAAGGGCGAGAGCTGGGAGAGGGTATACACGCCCCCCTCGAAGGGGATCTGGGCCGAGGCCAGCAGCTTTTCGTAGGCCTGGGTCAGGTCGTTCTCCTGCTGGAGCAGGGGGATGATCTCAGGGGAGAAGGTCTTGCGCTTGATCTCGGCGTTTACGAACATGAGCTCGCCGTACTCCGCGGCGAAGTCGGAGCGGAAGGGGCTCTCCAGCATGGCGGTGGTCCAGGCCTGCTCGTACTCCTCCACCTCAGGCATGGCGGCGTTCCAGAACTTCTCCTCCTCGTCGTAAAAGGGGTCCCGGGTGTCGATGGAGTGGCGCACCTGGGCCAGGGTCAGCAGAGTGGCCAGGTGCTTGGCGGTCTGCTCCTTGGCCAGGAACACCTCTCGGGCCTGCTGGTAGCTCTCCGCGGCCTTGAGCTGCTCGGTCAGCGCCGCCAGCTCCTCCTTCACCGCCGCCAGATCGGGACGCGCATAGGGCATCTCGGAAAATTTCATCATGGCTGGTACCTCCAAACGGTTCGTTTCGTAGTAGACATTATAGTAATGCGTACTGAACAAAGCGGTATACCTTGAAAGCGAAGGCTTTCAAGGCAAAATAGCTTTGTTCAAGTGCAAGGGTTTTGTACCGTTTTCGCCCAAAACCCTTGCACCACTCACACAAGTGCCATGGCACTTGTGTGAGGATACGCATTGCAACAATGTTGCACTTGATTGAAAACAACTGAAATCAGCCGTTTTCAATCAAGTGCGCGGCAATGCCGCGCAAATAAACCGCATTGCGGTTTATTCAGCAGACATTATAGTAGTTTTTCCCCTGTTTGACAAGGAAAACCGCGCCCGGCACTTCCGGGCGCGGTATATTTTGGGCTTTACGCCTCCAAAAGGTGCTCCAGGAGGATCTTCACGCCGATGCCGATGAGCACCAGCCCGCCCACCAGCTCGGCCCGCTTCTGGAAAAGTCCCCCCAGCCGCTTGCCCAGAAGGCCGCCTGCCACCGACAGCGCAAAGGCCACCACGCCGATGACCGCCGCCGAGAGGAGCATATTGACCCAGTCACTCTCCCCCGGAAGCAACACGATGCCCGCGAAGGCCAGGGACACTCCCACCGCCAAAGCGTCAATGCTGGTGGCCACCGCCAGCACGGTGAGCCGCCGGGCGGTGAGCTCAGTGGGGCCCTCCTCCTCATCTCCGCCGCCCAGGGCGCCCCGGACCATGTTGCCGCCGATCACCGCCAGCAGGGCAAAGGCGATCCAGTGGTCAAAGGTGCTGATATAGGCGCTGACGCTGCTGCCCAGCAGGTAGCCGATCACCGGCATGGCGAACTGGAAGCCGCCGAAGTAGCACCCCATCTTCACCGCCTGACACCAGGAGAATCCCTTGACGGCGATGCCGCTGGACACCGACACGGCGAAGGCGTCCAGGGCCAGGCTCACCGCGATGAGAAAGATCTCCACCATGTAAAAAACATCCTTTCTTCTATCCTCCCCGGACGCTCCACGCAGAATGTATGCCGGCGGCGCGCTCCCCATTCCAAACCGGGGCAGAATATGCTATAATCCTTTTGTCTATGTCCGAAACGGAGGGATACCACATGGAGCATGAGGGGTATATGCGCCAGGCCCTCGCCCTGGCCCGGGAGGCTCTGGAGAGCGGCGATGTGCCGGTGGGCTGCGTCATCGCGGACCGGGAGGGGAACATTGTGGGCCGGGGCCGCAACCGCCGGGAGGAACGGGGCGACGCCACCGCCCACGCCGAGGTGGAGGCCATCCGGGACGCCTGTAACCATCTCGGCTCCTGGCGGCTCCACGGCTGCACCCTCTACGTCACACTGGAGCCCTGTCCCATGTGCGCCGGGGCCATCATCAATTCCCGTCTCTCCACCGTGCGCTACGGCGCCAGGGACGACAAGGCGGGGGCCTGCACTTCGGTGCTCAACCTCTTTGAGGAGCGTTTTAACCACCGTCCCCGGCTTTACGGCGGGCTGCTGGAAGCCGAGTGCGCCGCTCTCCTCCAGGACTTTTTCTCCCGCCTGCGGTGAGACTTGACAGCTTTTTTACAAAAGCAGGAAAAGATTTAAGACTTTTGTAACACTTCCCGCTTTCTTCGTTCACATTCCGTGGGTATTATAGTCCTTGCAAGGGACAGTTTCTTTTCATTTCATTGTATCCTCTTTCCTTACGGCGGGGCCGGACGTCAGGAGCAGGCGTCCGGCCCTTGTCGTGTCCGGCACTCCCGCCGGACACAAAAACCGGGCCGGTCCACATGGGACCGGCCCTTTTTCAAACGTTCAGCAGAACTCGATGCTCCCATCCTCGCTCATGGAAGCCACGCGAGCCAGGCTCTCCACCCGGACTCCCATGTCCCGGATCATCTTGCCGCCGGGCTGGAAGGCCTTCTCCACGCAGATGCCCGCCCCCACCAGGGTAGCACCCGCCGAGCGCACCAGCTCAATGAGGCCCATCAGCGCGCTGCCGTTGGCCAGAAAATCGTCGATGAGCAGTACCCGGTCCCCGGGCAGCAGAAACTCCCGGGAGACAATGATGTCGTACACCCGTCCGTGGGTGAAGGACTCCACCTTGGAGGTATACACGTCCCCCGCGATATTCTTGGTCTTGTTCTTCTTAGCGAAGATCACCGGACAGCCGAAGTACCGGGCGGTGATGCAGGCCACCCCGATGCCCGAGGCCTCGATGGTCAGGATCTTGGTGATCCCCTCCTGCCCAAACAGGCGGTAAAACTCCTTGCCCAGCTCCTCCAGCAGCTCCACGTCGATCTGGTGGTTGAGAAAGCTGTCCACCTTGAGCACGTCGCCGCTCTTGATCTTGCCGTCCTTCCGGATGCGCTCCTCCAGCAATTTCATGTCCCCGCTCCTCTCTTCCGCTTTGCGCCTGGTGTAGACCCTTATTGTACCGAAAATCCGTCCGGGCTTCAACCACAAAAAGCGCAAATTTTGGATAAAATATTCTCTTCTCCCTCCCGCCTTTTGGAAACTTTGTCGTTTCCCGCCGCCGCCGGGGGGGAGCGCCGCCTGGTTTGGCTTGTCCTGACGGCCTTGCTCTGGTACAATAATGTCTGAAAAGAAACCGGAAATGGAAACGCAAGGGTTTGGGGCTCCATGGCTACAGCCCCTCCCTCCTTTGCCCTGCGAGCTCCGGTTTTCAAGGCTTTCAGCCTTGCTCGGTACACATTTACAATGGAAATGTCAGCCGGACCGGCTCATCCGGTCCTTTTCCACCCGTTTGTCAGGAGGTCCCTATGCTTCGCCGTCTCTTCGCGCTGCTCCTCGCCCTTGCTCTCATCCTGCCCCTGTCCGCCTCCATCGCCGCCGGCACCCGCTATGCCACCGCGCCTCCCCCGGACTGGGAGGAGAACGCCGCGCTGGCCGGAGAGCACGATCTGCTACCCGAGGCCCTGGCGGGATGCAATTTCGTCTCCCGCGCCGCCTTTTCCAACGTTCTGGAGCGCCTTTTCGCCGGCACGGAGGTCACGCTTCCCTCCCTGAGCGAAGAGGACGGCCCCGTTACCCGGGGGGAGCTGGCCGAGGCGGTGACCGCCGCCCTGGGCTACGAGACCCTCTCCTCCGCCCTCTCCTCCCCCTTCCCGGACGCCGGAGGCCAAGCCGCCCTTCTCGCCGCCTTCGGTCTCATGGACGGCGGCAACGACGGCCTTTTCCACCCTGACGCCCCGGCACCCAGGGAGCAGGTGATTACCCTGCTCTCGCTGCTCTATGAGAAGGTCCACAGCTCCATTGACTTTCTCCACGGCTTTTACGCCTTCTCCTCCTACTCCCAGATCGCCATGACTGCCGAGATGGACGCGGTGTCGGTGGGCTGGGCCATGATGGACGTGGGAGAGGATGGGACGCCCTTCCTTAACCAGACCGCCCAGGGGGGCAACTCCTGGGTCTTGCCGGAGGACCCCAGCCTGGCCACCGATTATTTCCGGGGAAACGGCACGGCGTGCAACCTGTCGGTCTACGCCGGCCCCTCCACCCTCACCCTACCGGACGGCACCGTCACCGACGACCTCCACGCCATTTTGGCCACGCCCGAGGCCCGGGAAACGGCGGTGGAGCTGCTGGTTTCCGCCGCGGCGGGGTACGACGGCCTCACCATCGACTTTGAAGGGCTGCGCTCAGACCTGAAGGAGCCCTTTACGGCCTTCATGTCCTCCCTGCGCGCTGCCCTGGACCCGGAGAAAACCCTTTACGTCTGCGTCCAGCCCGATGACTGGTACGACGGCTTTGACTACCGCGCGCTGGGAGAGATCTGTGACAAGGTCATCCTCATGGCCCACGACTACCAGTGGCCCTCGGTGCCCGAAAGCTACCTGGGCACCTCCAACACCGACACCCCGGTGACCCCCTTCCCCTACATCTACGCCGCCCTGCGGGACGTGACCGACGGTGCGACCGGGGTGGCCGACAGGGAGAAGCTGGTGCTGGCGGTGTCCATGGCGGCGGTGGCCCTGGAGGTAGACGAGGACGGAATCCTGATCAGCCAGACCATCCACTCTTTGAGCCCCCAGGGTCTCATCGCGCGTCTGCGGCAGAGCGATGCCGAAGTAAGCTACTCGGAGGCCTACCGCAACCCCTTCCTCACCTACACCACGGAGGAGGGCCGCCACTTCATCGTCTGGTATGAGGACGAGCGCAGCGTCCTGGACAAGGTGGCCCTGGCGCGGATGTTCGGTGTCACGGGGCTCTCCATCTGGCGCATCGGCAACATTCCAAGCTACCCCGACCAGGGGCTTTATTGCGACGTGTGGTCCGCCGTCCAGACCCAGCGGACAGGGAGGTAAGGGTCTGTGCACTTTATAGACGTAGGGACAGAAGATCTTCCAGATGCAGGATATGTCCACTCCGAGAGCTGGAAGGAGTCCCACCGGGGATTCTGCTCCGATGAGTTTGTGGCGCGGCACACCCCCGAGGCCCAGGCCGATTACCTGCGCCGGGAGATGGCCGCCGGGAAGCGGATCTATATGCTGCTGGACCCCCACCCGGTGGGGATCGTGTCGGTGTGGGGCGGCCTGATCGAAAATCTGTACGTCCTGCCCCAGGAGCAGAACAAAGGATACGGCACAGCACTGCTGGAATACGCTATGGGCCGCTGTAACGGCACTCCCACCCTTTGGATTTTGAACATCAACCAGGGCGCGTACCGCCTCTACACCCGGCAGGGCTTTCATGAGACCGGGAACCAAAAGCAGCTCAGCGCCCGGCTCCGCGAAATAGAGCTTGCCCTGTATGGGAGAAAACAGGAGGAATAATATGAGTCAAAATTGTGTGCGGGAAGAGGGCAAAGCGGCCAAACTGGGCAAGGAGTTCATCATGATGACCTTGGGCACCGCCCTGGTGTCCATCGGCGTATACTTCTTCAAGTTTCCCAACAACTTCTCCATGGGCGGGGTGTCCGGCCTCGCGGTGCTGCTGGGGGAGCTGGTGCACGTGCCCGGCCTCACGCCGTCGGTGTTCAACTCCATCATCAATATTCTCTTTCTCATCCTGGGCTTTATTTTCCTCAACCGCAGCTTCGGCTTCAAAACCGTCTACTGCTCCCTGCTCTACGCCGGTCTCACCCAGCTTTTTGAAATCCTCGTTCCCCTCTCCGGCCCCCTTACATCCAACAAGATGCTGGAGGCCTTCTTCGCCATCATCCTCCCTGCCCTGGGCTCGGGCATCCTCTTCAACCTCAACGCCTCCACCGGCGGCACCGACATCGCCGCCATGATCCTCAAAAAATTCTCCGGCCTGGACGTGGGCAGGGCCCTGCTCATCAGCGACATCGTCATCGCCGCCGCCGCCCTGTTCATCTTCGACATCGAGACCGGCCTTTTCTCCCTGCTGGGCCTGGTGCTCAAGTCGGTGCTGGTGGACAGCGTCATCGAGTCCCTCAACCGCCGCAAGAGTATGACCATCATCACCTCCAAACCCGACGTGGCCGTGGCCTTCATCACCGAAACGCTCCACCGGGGAGCCACCGTGTGGGAGGGCCAGGGGGCCTACACCCAGGAGAAGCACTGGATCGTCCTTACCGTCCTCTCCCGGGGCCAGGCGGTGGTGCTGCGCCGCCACCTCAAGGAGAAGGACCCGGGTGCCTTTCTGCTGGTGTCCAACTCCAGCGAGATCTTCGGCAAGGGCTTTCTGCGGGCCTGAACGCCAAAAAGCGGGGCGCCGCGCACGAAATACCGTGCGCGGCGCCCTTTCGCGTCCGCTTTCCTTATCTGCGCCCCAAGGGCTCAATGCCCCGGAGGATCATCTCCTCGGCCAGAGCGGCCATCTCCCCGGCACTCTCCGTCCCCCGGCCGGCGGCCCAGCGCTCAATGAGGGACACCACGCCCCCCACGATGAAGGCAAGGCAATAATCCCGCCGCGCCTCGCTCTCAAAGTGGTACAGGGCGCTCCATTCCCGCACCACCCGCTCCTGCACCAGCACCGTCAGCTTGCTGAGGAAGGCCTTCTCCCCGCCAGAGCCCAGGGTGGAGATGATGATGTCGGCGTTGCGGATAACAAAGTCGAACATATCCCGCAGGATGGGCCGCAGCCCGCAGCGCAGCTGTGAGGCGGGATAGGCGTCCAGCAGCCCCTCAAACTCCTCAAAAAGCTCCTCCTCCAGCTGCTCCACCATCTGGTGTACATCCCGGTAGTGGCAGTAAAAAGTCCCCCGGTTCACGTCCGCCCGGCGGGTCAGCCCGGTGACGGTGATCTCCTCCACCCGCTTCTCCCGCAGCAGCTCCACCAGCGCCTCCCGCAGCCGCGCCTTGGTCTTGCGTACCCGCCGGTCGTCCTCTTTTCGTTCCATCCGTGTCCTCCTCCGCCGTTCAAAAAACGTTTACATTGTTTTTCAACACTTTTGCGTCGTTTGTCCTCTTTTAGACGAGAGCTCCTTCCTTTGCTCATTGAAACCCCTGTCAGATATACTATAATGAAGGTGCCAGAAAAAATCAACACCTGTTTATTACCGGACATTTCCGCACAGAAGGGAGCTTCCCTATGGCTTTCATCACCATGGACCACGTGGTCAAGCGCTACAAAATGGGCGAGGTGGTCATCACCGCCGTCAGTGACATTTCCTTTGAGATCGAGAAAGGAGAATTCTGCGTCATTGTGGGTCCCTCCGGGGCCGGCAAGACGACGGTGCTCAATATTCTGGGAGGTATGGACTCCTGCGACGAGGGCACCATCCTGGTGGACGGACAGAAGGTGTCTGACTACTCCCAGAAGGAGCTGACCAACTACCGCCGCTACGACATTGGCTTCGTGTTCCAGTTCTACAACCTGGTACAGAACCTGACTGCCCTGGAGAATGTGGAGCTGGCCGCCCAGATCTGCCGTGATCCTCTGCCCGCCGCCGACGTGCTGCGCCATGTGGGGCTGGGAGAGCGGCTCTCTAACTTCCCCGCCCAGCTTTCCGGCGGCGAGCAGCAGCGGGTGGCCATCGCCCGGGCCCTGGCCAAGAACCCCAAGCTGCTGCTGTGTGACGAGCCCACCGGCGCCCTGGACTACGTCACCGGCAAGGAGGTCCTCAAGCTTCTCCAGGATACCTGCCGCAAGGAGGGCATGACCGTGGTAGTCATTACCCACAATACCGCCCTCACCCCCATGGCCGACCGGGTCATCCGCATCAAAAACGGTACCGTCTCCGCCGTGGAACAAAACAGCCATCCCACACCGGTGGAGGAGATCGAATGGTGATCCCCGCCCCCGCATCCCCTTCCAGAAAGGAGGGACCTCCCTTGCGTTCCAGGTCCCATGTCCCCAGCCGTTTGCTCACCGACGCCTTCCGGGAGATCCGGCACACCATGAGCCGCTTCCTCTCCCTCTTTCTCCTCTCCGCCCTGGCGGTGGCCTTCCTGGCCGGCCTGCGTTCCACCGCCCCGGACATGGAGTACACCGCCGACGCCTATTATGACCGCACCCACCTGATGGACGTGCGCGTCCTGTCCACCCTGGGCCTTACCGACGAAGACATAGAGGCCCTCGCGGGCCAACCGGGGGTGGCTGCGGCCGAGGGCGCCTGGTATGTGGACGCCACTGTCCACGCCCAGGAAAACGACTACATCGTCCGTCTCCACTCCCTGAGCGAGGCGGGCATCAATGACCCCGAGCTGGTGGAAGGCCGCCTGCCCGAGGCCGACGACGAGTGCGTGGTGGAGCCCGAGCTGCTCACGCAGACCGGGCTTTCCATCGGCGACACCCTGGTTCTGGACACCGCCGACACCGATTACGAGGAGTCCCTCCACCGGGAGAGCTTCACCATCGTGGGCACTGTCCACTCCTCCCTGTACGTTTCCATGGACCGGGGCACCTCCACCGTAGGCACCGGCCGGCTGTCCGCCATCGCCTTCCTGCCCCGGTCGGCCTTCGCCCAGGAGGTATATACTGAGGCCTACCTGCTGGCCGAGGGTACCGCGGAGCTTCTGTGCTACGGGGAGGATTATGAGGACAGGATCGACACCCTGGTGGACGTCCTGGAGCCTCTGGGAGAAGAACGGGCCCAGGCGCGCTACGACCAGGTGGTGGGCGAAGCCCAGGAGGCCCTGGACGAAGCCCGGCAGGAATACGAGGACGGCAAAGCCGAGGCCGAGGCCGAGCTTTCAGACGCTCGCCAGCAGCTCGACGACGCCCGGAAAGAGCTGGATGACGGCTGGGCGGAGTACTACGACGGCCAGGAGACCCTGGAACAGGAGTACGCCGACGGCCTTGAAAAGCTGGAGCAGGGGGAGGCCGACCTCTCCGCCGCCCTGGCTGAGCTCCAGGACGGCGAGACGGAGTACCAGGACGGCCTGACCGCCCTGGAGGAGAGCCGCTCGCAGTACGAATCGGGCCTCGCCGACTATCAGGCGGGCCTTGCGCAGTATGAGGAAGGCCGGGATGCTCTGCTGGCGGCTGAGGAGGAGTATAAGCGGCAGGAGGCCGCTCTCCAGGCCGCCCAAGCCCAGTACGAGCAAGCTCTGGCCGCCGCCGGGGGTGAAGGCTCCATGAGCCCGGAGCTCGCGGCCATGGCCGCCCAGATCGAGGCAGGCAAGGCCCAGCTCGCCGCCGGGCGGGAGGAGCTGGACCAGTCCTGGACGCAGCTGGAGGCCTCCCTGGCTCCCCTGGAGGCGGCCAAGGCACAGCTCGATGACGCCCAGGCCCAGATCCAGGCCGGAGAGGAGCAACTCTCCGCCGTGCGCTCGCAGCTGGACGATGGCTGGACAGAATACGAAAGGGGCATGGAGCAGGCCCAGGAAGGCCGGGCGCAGCTGGAGCGGGAAACCGAAAACGCCAGGCAGCAGCTCTCTGACGCCCTCGCCGAGCTGGAAAACGGCGAGGCGGAGTACCAGGACGGCCTGCGGGAGTACCAGGACGGCAAGGCTGAGGCTGACGCCGAGCTCTCAGACGCCGAGGAAAAGCTCTCTGACGCCCAGGCTGAGATCGACAAGATCCAGGCCTGCGAGTGGTACATTCTGGACCGCAATACCAACACCGGCTATGTCTCCTACCAGCAGGACGCCCAGCGCATGGGCAACCTGGCAAACCTTTTCCCCGTCATCTTCTTCCTGGTGGCCGCCCTGGTGTGCCTGACCACCATGACCCGCATGGTGGAGGAAAACCGGGTGGAGATCGGCGGCTTCAAGGCCCTGGGGTATGGCCGGGCGGCCATCGCCTTCAAATATGTGGGCTACGGCTTGCTCTCCTCCCTGGCCGGCGGTCTGGTGGGCCTGGCGGTGGGCTGCACCATCATCCCCACCATCATCTTCAACGCCTGGAAGGTGCTCTACACCATGGGCGAGCTGCAGATTTTCTTCTTCCCCGGCATCTACGCCATGGCCGTGGGCGCCGCCGTGCTGTGCGTGGCGGGCACCGCCCTGCTCACCTCCTTCGCCACCCTTACCGCCGTGCCCGCCGCCCTCATGCGGCCCCGGGCTCCCCAGGCGGGCAAACGGGTGCTGCTGGAGCGCATCACCCCCCTGTGGAAGCGTCTGTCCTTCACCCATAAGGTGACGGTACGCAACCTCTTCCGGTACAAAAAGCGCCTGCTCATGACCGTCATCGGCATCGGAGGCTGCACCGCCCTGCTCATCGCCGGCTTCGGCCTGCGCGACTCCCTCCACGCCATCTTCACTCTCCAGTATGATGAACTGACCACCTATGACGCCCAGGTCTCCCTCACCGACGACGCCACTGCCGAGGACCTCTCCGCCATCGGAGAGGCGCTGGACTCCATGGAGCTGGTAGAGGACTGGAGCCTCACCTCCACCGTCACTATTTCAGTGGAGAGCGAGGCGCGGTCCATGGACAGCTACACCTATCTCTTTGCCGTCACCGACCCGGACTCCTTCTCCTCCTTTGTCACCCTCCGGGACCGCTCCACCGGCCAGAGCGTCTCCCTCCCCGACGACGGCGCGGTCATCACCGAGAAGCTCGCCCGTCTGCTGGACGTGGAGGTGGGCGACACCGTGACCATCGTGGACGCCGACAACACCCGCACCGATGTCACCGTCGCCGGTATCACGGAAAACTACATCATGCACTACGTCTACCTCAGCCATGAGGCCTACACCGCTATCTACGGCCAGGAGCCCCCTGTCAACAGCATCATGCTCCACTACACCGAGGACACCGAGGACACCGAGGACGTGGCCGACACGGTATCTGCCGCCCTTATCCCCCTCTCCGGCGTCTCCTCCGTGAGCCGCACCACCACCCTGCGCGACCAGGTCTCCCGGGGCCTGGAGGGCGTGGACTACGCTGTGGTGGTCATCGTCTTCGCCGCCGCCGCCCTGGCCTTTGTGGTGCTCTACAACCTGACCAACATCAACATCACCGAGCGTCTGCGGGAGCTGGCCACCCTGAAGGTGCTGGGCTTCCAGGACAAGGAGCTCTTTGCCTATGTCTACCGGGAGAGCATCGTGCTCACCATCCTGGGCATCCTGCTGGGTTTGGTGCTGGGCAAACTGCTCCACCTGTGGCTGGTGCAGACCGTGGAGATCGACATGGCCATGTTCGGTCGGGACATTGAGCCGGTGAGCTACCTCTTCTCCGTGGCCCTCACCGCCGTGTTCTCCATCCTGGTGAGCCTGGCCGCCCGGCGCCGGCTTCGCAAGATCGACATGGTGGAATCCCTCAAAACCGTGGAATAGTCCCTAAAAGCAGCCAAAAGGAGTCCCTTTTTCACAGAAAAGGCACTCCCCTCTCTTCCCGCCATGGGGCGGCCCAACCGGGCCGCCCCACATTCCTTTTTCTGGGAAAAAACATTTCCCGTCCGACGCGCTTCCCCTTTCTTTGCGGCAAAATATGGTAATATATGGTTATCAAAAGTCTTTCAACAAAAGAAGGGGGTCTTTCCATGCCGTTTGGAAAGCGAAAAGGTCTCTTTGAGAGCAGCCGCGTGGTCTTTTTGCCCGTAGATCTGATCTTTCCCAATCCCAATCAGCCAAGGACTAATTTTTCCCAGGGTGGGCTGGAAGAGCTGACCGAGAGCATCCGGGAGCACGGAGTGCTCCAGCCGCTCTCGGTACGCCGGACGGCGGGTGGCTATGAACTGGTGGCGGGAGAGCGCCGTCTGCGGGCCTCCAAGCTGGCAGGACTGAAGGAAGTGCCCTGCATCCTTCTCTCTGTGGATCAGCAGGCCTCTTCTCTCCTGGCCCTGGTGGAGAACCTCCAGCGGCGGGACCTGGACTTCTGGGAAGAAGCGGCCGCCCTCTCCCGGCTCATGGATCTCTACGGCCTCACCCAGGAGGAGGTAGCCCACCGTCTGGGAAAGTCCCAGAGCTCCATCGCCAACAAGCTGCGGCTGCTGCGGCTGCCGGAGGATGTGCTTGCCTTGCTGCGGGAGAAGGGCTTCACCGAGCGCCACGCCCGGGCGCTGCTCCGGCTTCCCGCCCCCTCTCTACAGCGGGAGGCCGCCGGTCACATCACCACCCAGGGCCTGACGGTGGCCGCCACCGAGGCTTATGTGGAGTCTCTTCTCTCCCTCCCCCGTAAGAGCGAAAAAAAGAAGCCCACTTACATTATTAAGGATGTGCGTCTCTTTCTCAATACCGTGCGGCGGGGCCTGTCCATGATCAACGCTGCCGGCATCGGTGCCCGGTGCGACCGCCGGGAGACCGAGGATGCCATTCTTCTCACCATCCAGATCCCCAAGCGCTCGGCCTGAGGGCTGCCCGGTGTTTCACGTGAAACACCGGGCCTTTTTGTTTCACGTGAAACACACTCCTTCCGCCTCGCGGATGTTTCACGTGAAACATCCGCAGGAAACATTTGCGGAAAGCGGTTGAAAAGCGGCGGCAATGTGTTTATAATTGAGGTTGCCGTGCAAACCTAAGGAAGGCGGGTGTTCCCGTGGCAAAATGTATTTCCATCGTCAATCAGAAGGGCGGCGTGGGTAAAACCACCACCTGCGTCAACCTGGCCGCCGCCCTGAAGGGGCTGGGCTGCCGGGTGCTGGTGTGCGACTTTGACCCCCAGGCCAACTCCACCTCCGGGCTGGGAGTGGACAAGAGCGCCGCGTCCCCCAACGTCTACGACGTGCTGATCAACGGAGCGGAGGTCCGCAGGGCCATCGTCTCCACCCCCTACGCCGATGTGATCCCCTCCAACAAAGCTCTGGCCGGGGCGGGTATCGAGATGATCGGCCTCAACGACCGGGAGCATGTCCTGCGCCGGGCGCTGGACACGCTCCGGGAAGACTACGACTACATTCTCATCGACTGTCCTCCCTCCCTGGAGCTGCTCACCCTCAATGCTCTGTGCGCCTCCGACACCATTCTGGTGCCGGTCCAGTGTGAGTACTACGCTCTGGAGGGGCTCAGCGACCTGCTCTCCACCATCCGCATCGTTAAGCGATCCCTCAATCCAAGCATTGCCCTGGAGGGCGTGGTCCTCACCATGTACGACGGGCGGACCAACCTGTCCATGCAGGTGGCCGAGGAGGTCAAACGCCATTTCCCCGGCCAGGTGTATGCCACCGTCATCCCCCGCAACGTGCGGCTCTCCGAGGCTCCCAGCCACGGAAAGCCCGTCACCGCCTACGATCCCCTCTCCCGGGGGGCCGATGCCTACCGTGCTCTGGCGGAGGAGGTCATGGCCCACAACCGGGAGGCAGTGGGAAACAAGTAAGAAAGGACTGATCCCTTTGCCGTCTGCCAATAAGAACCGGGGCCTGGGCAAGGGTCTGGGCGCCCTGCTTGGAGACGCTCAGCTCCAAAACCAGGAGGGCGGCTCCGTCCTCCTCCCCATCTCCCAGGTGGAGCCAGGGCTCAAACAGCCCCGCAAGCGCTTTGAGGAGGAGGCTCTCCAGGACCTGGCCGACTCCATCCGCACCCACGGGCTGCTCCAGCCCCTCACCGTCCGCCGTCTCTCCTCGGGCTACTACCAGATCATTGCCGGAGAGCGCCGCTGGCGGGCCTCCAAGCTGGCGGGACTCACCGAGGTGCCCGCCATCGTCATCGAGGCCGACGACCGTAAAGTCATGGAGCTGGGGCTTATCGAAAACCTCCAGCGGGAGGACCTGAATCCCATGGAAGAGGCCGGAGGCTACCAGGTCCTCATGGAAGAGTACGGCCTGACCCAGGAGGAAGTAGCCCAGCGGGTGGGCAAATCTCGCCCCGCAGTGGCCAACGCTCTGCGGCTCATGGCCCTGCCCGACGCGGTGCGGGCCCTGGTGGAGGAGGGCAAACTCTCCGCCGGCCACGGTCGGGCCATCCTGGCTGCCCCCGCCAGGGATCAGAAGGCCCTGGCCCGCAAGGTACTGGAGGGTGACCTGTCAGTCCGGCAGACCGAGGCTCTGGCAAAGCGCCTTGCAAATCCCGCCGCCCCCAAGGAGCCCCAGGAAGACCCGGTGATGCTCTACCGGCTGGAGGCCGCCAAAGCTCTCTCCGGCCGTCTGGGCCGCAAGGTCAACATTGTCCACGGCGCCAAGCGGGGCAAGCTGGAGCTGGAATACTACAACGACGAGGATCTGACCGCCCTGCTGGAGCTGCTGGAGCAGCTCCCCTCCGCTGAGAAAGGAGGGGAAGGCCGATGAGCCGTACTTCCAACGAGGGGAAAGACCCCCACCATCTCCAGCACGAGGCCGAGCACTCCCGGGTGCCCAAATCGGGCTCCTTCCTGGTCTATCTGGTCATCCTCTTCGCTGCCGCCTTCCTGCTGCTGCTTCTCTCCTTCCTCATGCAGCATCGGGCCAACCAGGAGACTATTGACGGCCTCACCAATACCTCCAACTCCGCTCTTCAGTCCCTCAACGATCTAATTGAGCAGAAGGATGCCCTTCAGGAACAGGTGCAGCAGCTGCAAACCGAAAACGCCGACCTGCAAGGAGCCCTCTCCGACCGGGAGCAAGAGCTGGAAGAAGCCCAGCGTCTGGGTCAGCTGCTCTCTGCCTACGCTGTGGTGGAGCGGGATCTGCGGGAGCGCAGCTATGAACAGGCTGCAGAGGGCCTGCGGACCCTGTACGACCTTTGGGGCGGAGAAGGCGAGCTGGTTCTGACGCTGCCCACCTCCGACTCTGAAGAAGAGCCGCTGGATCTTCTCTCCCGGCTCCAGGACATCACCGATACCCTGGAGAGTCGGGGCGCTCTGGAAGAGGGCGAGCTGGTCTTTGTTCAGGAGGAAGCCTGAGCGTTTCACGTGAAACATTTCTCCGCGGGGAGAGCCCCGCGCATCATATAACAAGAGAAGAATGAGGTGTCTTTTCCATGCTGGACATTCGTTTCATCCGGGAAAATCCCGAGGCCGTCAAGGAGAACATCAAGAAGAAATTTCAGGACGCCAAGCTCCCCCTGGTAGATGAAGTGCTGGAGCTGGATGCTCAGAACCGCGCCGCCATGACCGAGGCCAACGAGCTGCGGGCTGCCCGCAATACCCTCTCCAAGCAGGTGGGCATGCTCATGGGTCAGGCCAAGAAGGACCCTTCCAAGCTCGCTGAGGCCGAGGAGGCCAAGGCTAAGGTCAAGGCCAATGCAGACCGCCTGGCCGAGCTGGAGGCTCTGGAGGACAAGCTGGCCATCCAGATCCGCCATATCATGCTCCAGATCCCCAACATCATCGATCCCTCGGTGCCCATCGGCCCCGACGACTCCTGCAACGTAGAGGTGGAGCGCTTCGGCGAGCCTGTGGTGCCCAACTTTGAGATCCCCTACCACACCGAGATCATGGAGTCTCTCAATGGCATCGACATGGACGCCGCCGGCCGCGTCTCCGGCAACGGCTTCTACTACCTGCTGGGCGACATCGCCCGTCTCCACGAGGGCGTGCTGGCCTACGCCCGGGATTTCATGATCAACAAGGGCTTCACCTTCTGCATTCCCCCCTACATGATTCATGGCAATGTGGTGGAGGGCGTCATGTCCCAGACCGACATGGAGGCCATGATGTACAAAATTGAAGGCGAGGACCTCTATCTCATCGGCACCAGCGAGCACTCCATGATCGGCCGATATATCGACCAGATCCTCCCCGAGGAATCCCTGCCTCAGACCCTCACCTCCTACTCCCCCTGCTTCCGCAAGGAGAAGGGCGCCCACGGCATCGAAGAGCGGGGCGTCTATCGCATCCACCAGTTCGAGAAGCAGGAGATGATCGTGGTTTGCAAGCCCGAGGACTCCATGGCTTGGTATGAGAAGATGTGGCGCTACTCCGTGGAGCTCTTCCGCTCCATGGACATCCCCGTGCGGCAGCTGGAGTGCTGCTCCGGCGACCTGGCTGACCTGAAAGTCAAGTCCTGCGACATCGAGGCCTGGTCTCCCCGCCAGCAGAAATACTTCGAGGTCTGCTCCTGCTCCAACCTGGGTGACGCCCAGGCCCGCCGTCTGAAGATGCGCGTGAAGGGGGCCGACGGCAAGATGTATCTGCCCCACACCCTCAACAACACCGTGGTGGCGCCTCCCCGCATGCTCATCGCTCTGCTGGAAAACAACCTCCAGGCCGATGGCAGCGTGCTCATCCCCAAGGTCCTTCAGCCCTACATGGGCGGCAAGGAGCGGCTTGTCCCCAACGCCTGAGTCCGTCCCATCACCATGATAAGGAGACCGTTATGTCTGAACAAGACCCCAAGCTCCCCTCCGAAAGCGGCGAAGCCCCGGAGGAGCCCCGGGAGAGCATCACCTACGCCTCCCCCATGAAGCGCATTTGGGCCTGGGTAGGCGTGGTATATATGCTCATCATCACCCTGCTCGTCACCTACCTGCTGGCCACCGGAGAGGCTCTGAGCGGCATCCCAGGGCTCATGCTTGTCCCCGCTCTGGGTGGCATAGCCGCTTCCACCGTCTACCTGTGGCTCGCCGCCCGAAAAGAGCGCCGCACCCCAGGCCGCCAGGCCCTCATGCTGCTCATCGCCGCCGCCTGTGTGGCCCTCATCGCCCTCAACCTCATCGACGGCATCCCCGTCCTGCTGGCCAAGCTGGGAGGTTGAACATCATGGAACAGATCATCTCCGAGGGTCTCGCGGCCATGGGCCTTACCGGCCAGGTGCCGGAGAGCTCCCCCGCCCTTCTGGCCCGCTACGGCTCCATGATGCTTGAGAAAAACCAGGTCATGAACTTGACCGCCATCCGGGAGAGCGATCAGGCAGCCCGGCTGCATATGCTGGACAGCGCCGCCCTCCTCCGCTGTGCCGACCTGCAGGGAGGCAAGACCCTCATCGATGTGGGCACCGGAGCAGGCCTGCCCGGCATGGCCCTGAAAATCCTGATTCCCGACCTGTCGGTGACACTGCTGGACAGCCTCCAGAAGCGTCTGGACTGGCTGGACGAGGTAGCGTCTACCCTGGATCTCTCCGGCGTGACCACCCTCCACGCCCGGGCCGAGGAGCAGGGCCTCCTCCCCGGCTTCCGGGACAGCTTCGACTTCGCCGCCGCCCGGGCGGTGGCTGACCTTCGGCTCTTGTGCGAGCTGTGCCTCCCCTTTGTAAAGGTGGGGGGCAAGTTCCTGTCCATGAAATCGGTGGACTGTGATGAGGAGCTCTCCGCCGCCGCGTCTGGTATTTCCTTTCTGGGCGGTAAAGTGATTTCACTTTACGACTATCCTGTCCCCGGTACCGATGTGACCCACAGGGTGGTGGTGATCGAGAAGGTCTCCCCCACCCCCAAGGGCTACCCCCGCCGGTGGGCCAAGATGCAAAAGCAGCCTCTCTGACCCGGGCTCCCCGGGGGGAAAGATCCCCCCGGGGAGTTCTTTTCCGTCACTTGACGAAATTTTACCATTTTGCACAAAAAAGATTTGAACATTTGGTAATTTTATGCTAGAGTAAAAGAGTACGAAGTGGAGGGGAAGTCATGGCAACCGTGATCGCGATCACATCGGGCAAGGGCGGCACCGGAAAGACCTCCCTCACCGGAGGCGTGGGCTCCTGCCTGGCCGCTCTGGGGCGAAAAGTCCTGTGCATCGACATGGATATCGGGATGCGCAACCTGGATATCTCCCTGGGTATGACTGACCTGGCGGTGATGGATTTTTCCGACGTGCTTGCCGGCCGCTGCGGCCTGGAACGCTCCGCCGCCGCCCACCCGGACATCCCCGGGCTGTGGCTGCTCACCGCCCCCCTCTCCCTGCCCGGTCCCCTGCCCCTGGAGGGTATGAAGCGCCTGGTACAGCAGGCCAGAAGCCGCTTCGACTACATCCTTATGGACGCCCCTGCCGGTCTGGGGGACGGCTTCCGGCTCTGCGCCGCTTGCGCTGACCGGGCCATCGTCATCTCCACCACCGACGCCTCCGCCCTGCGGGACGCTCAGCGCACGGTGGCGGCCCTAATGAAGTCTATTCCTCGCATCCACCTGGTAGTCAATCGTGTGCAGCCCAGGCTTCTGCGGCGGCTGCACACCACCATCGACGACGCCATGGACACCGCCGGCCTGCCTCTGCTGGGGGTAGTGCCCGAGGATAGCCAGGTCATGCTCTCGGCCAACCTGGGCCGCCCACTGATTCTCTCCAGCCGCCGCTGCGCCTCGGTGGCCTATCTGAACATTGCCCGCCGGCTGATGGGCGAGAAGGTACCCCTGATGAAAATCCGCTGAACCGAGGAGGAAAGGAAGGTTTACAAGCAATGAACATCGCCCTTATGAGCCACGACCGGAAAAAAGAGCTGATGGTCCAGTTCTGCATCGCCTATTGCGGCGTTCTCTCCAAGCACACGGTCTGCGCCACCAACACCACGGGCAAGCTGGTGGCTGAGGCCACGGGGCTTCCCGTTCACCTCTTCCTCTCCCATGAACACGGAGGCAGCCAGCAGATCGGCGCCCGCATCGCCTACAATGAGATCGACATGGTTCTTTTCTTCTCCGACCCCCACTCCAACGATCTGGACGAGGACCTGCGCTATATCACCCGCCTGTGCGACCAGTACAACGTCCCCTATGCCACCAACGTGGGCACCGCCGAGATGCTCATCCACGGCCTGGAGCGGGGGGATTTGGACTGGCGGGATATTGTCAATCCCAAGACCAAACCTTTTACCGCCTGAAAAGCGGAGCTGCACTCCCCCACTCCAGTACGCCGCTTATGCGGCGCGGCGGCTCTTGTCGCCGGAGGCCGGCGGGATTCACTCCTGCCGGCCGCGAATCAAATCCTCGGGGTCCCCGCACGATGCCGCGCATCGGGTGGGGCGCGGGGGGATCTGGACTGGCGGGATATTGTGGGTCCCAAGACCAAACCTTTTACCACCTGATCGTCCGCACCGCCGGCGCCAAAGGGGACCCTTTGGCGCCGGAACGGTTGACATTTGCGGGATTTTGGGATACTATCTTACCCAGCGTAAGCGTATACCGCCATGACGGGGCATGAGTACCAGGAGCGCCGCCGGACAGAGAAAGGGGCCAGAGGCTGAAAGCCCCCCACGGACCGGTCCCTGGGAAAGACGGCTCCAGCAGCGGGGATGGAGACATCCACGGCACGCTCCCCGTAACAGGAGCAAGAGGGCGGGAGCATGCTCCCGCTGAACATGGGTGGCACCACGGAGGCAGGCGCTTTCGTCCCATTTCCCCGGGGACGAGAGCGCCCATTTTCTTTCATCCCCGGCTTGAATTAACTTGCCCCAAATGAATCCGGCCAATTTCAAGGTTTTGCTGCGCAAAACGCTTGGCGCCGCATTCGCGGCGGCCCGGCAGCAGCGCCTAACCCCATACAAAAGGAGTTTTCGTCATGGAACGTATCAAGCCCCGCACCCTCTCCGGCTTCATGGAGCTGCTGCCGGGGGACCAGGTACTCTTCGACCGCATGGTGTCCATTCTGCGCCGGACCTACTCCCTTTACGGCTTCACCGCCCTGGACACCCCCGCCATCGAGGCCAGCGAGGTGCTCCTGGCCAAGGGCGGCGGCGAGACGGAAAAGCAGATCTACCGTTTCACCAAGGGAGACAGCGACTTGTCTCTGCGCTTCGACCTGACCGTCCCTCTGGCCAAGTATGTGGCCGCCCACTACAATGAGCTCTCCTTCCCCTTCCGCCGTTTCCAGATCGGCAAGGTCTACCGGGGAGAGCGGGCTCAGCGGGGGAGGTTCCGGGAGTTCTACCAGGCCGACATTGACGTCATCGGCGACGGCGCCCTGGACATCATCAACGAGGCGGAGATCCCCTCCATCATCTACCGGGCCTTTACCGACCTGGGTCTGCGCCGCTTCCGCATCCGGGTCAACAACCGCAAGGTCTTAAACGGACTCTTCGCCATCCTGGGCCTCTCGGAGTGCGCGGGCGACGTGCTGCGCACCATTGACAAGCTGGAGAAGATCGGTCCCGACAAGGTCAAAGCCATCCTGGTGGACGATTTTGCCGTCAGCGCCGACACCGCCGCTTCTCTCCTCTCCCTTCTCTCCGCCGCCGACCCCATGGCTGCTCTGGCCCCCTTCAAGGGCAAGAATGACCTCTTCGACCAGGGGCTTGAGGAGCTTAATACCGTGGTGAAGTACATGGCCGCCTTCGGCGTACCCCAGGACCACTTCGCCGTGGACCTGACCATCGCCCGGGGCCTGGACTATTACACCGGCACTGTCTATGAGACCGTCATGCTGGACCATCCGGAGGTGGGAAGTATCTGCTCCGGCGGCCGGTATGATAACTTAGCGGAATATTACACCGAAAAACAACTCCCCGGAGTTGGAATTTCCATCGGTCTGACCCGCCTCTTCTTCGTTTTGCAGGATCAGGGGCTCCTGAACCCCCAGGCCCGCACCGCCAGCGCCGATGTGCTCATCCTACCCATGACCGAGGACCTGTCCCACGCCATCTCCTTTGCCACCGCCCTGCGCCAGGCGGGAGTGCGGGCCCAGCTCCATTGCGAGAAGAAGAAGTTTAAGCAGAAGCTCTCCTACGCCGACAAGCTCTCCATCCCCTACGCCGCCTTCCTGGGAGAAGATGAGATCGCCGCAGGCACGGTGACGGTGAAGGACCTTCGCATGGCCCAGGACGCCGGCGAGTCCAAGCAGGTCACCCTCCCGGTGGACCAGGCGGTGGAGCTGCTCCGGCAGCGCCTGGAGCAGCGGACGGCCGCGGCCCCCATCGCCGAGAGCCAGGGGTAATGCCCCGCCTGTCTCCCGGAACGATTCGGAAAGTTTCTCGTCTAAAGGGAGATCATATTTGAAGGAGGACATCCCCTATGGTACGCAAGCTCATTTCCCTTACTCTCGCGCTCTCCCTTGCCCTGGGCCTGGGCACCACCGCCCTGGCCGCCGATGTGGCCGACCTGTTCCCCCCCATCAATGAATATAACGGCTACGCCGACGTGTCCGACAGCGCCTGGTACGCCGACGCCGCCCAGGTGTGCTACGAGACCGGCCTCATGACCGGCACCAGCGCCACCACCTTCTCCCCCAACACCACCATGAACATCACCCAGGCCGCCTCCCTGGCCGTCCGGGTGTACGACGTGCTCCACGGCGGCGACGGGGTCATCGAGAGCCCCGAGGGCACCCCCTGGTATACCGGCTCCATCGCCCTGGCCCGTGAGCTGGCCCAGGCCGCTGGACGGGTGGACCTGCTCTCCCGCCTCAATCACCTGAGCGACATGGCCACCCGCAGTGAGTTCTTTGGCTTCATGTCCCTGGCAGTGGGCGAGGAGCTGCTCACCCCCATCAACACCATCACCACTCTGCCCGACACCGATGACCCCTATATCCTCGCGCTCTACAACGCGGGCATCATGTCCGGCATGGACGCCTACGGCTCCTTCAGTGGCAGCCTGACCCTCCGCCGCAGCGAGGCGGCCACCATGGTGGCCCGGATCATCCGGCCCGAGCTGCGCCAGACCTTCACGCCCACCCCCCTGCCCCTGGTGTGCCAGGCCGCCCGTGTGCTTCCCACCACCGTCTACTTCCAGGCAGACAAGACCGTCACCGCCCAGGAATACCTGACCCAGGCCCAGGCCATTATCCTCGAGCTGGAGGAGGGGTGCGCCGCGGCCGGTATGGAGTTCAACTGGCTCAACACCGTGGGTGAGCAGACCTTCCTCGCCTATGTCAAGGCCGAGACTCTCTCCCGCCTTGGCCTCCCCGCCGACGCCAAGGGCACCGACGCCTTCTCCCAGCTGGACCTCCAGGTCTTTTACAGCCGCCTGCTGGATCTGTCCGGGACCGTGACCGCCTGAATCAAGGCCCCTCCCCTCTTCCCTTCCGGCGTGCGGGAATGGGGAATGAAATTTTCCTTTCCTAATTGTATTTTCTAATATTTATATTACAAATTGGAGTTGATTTCGAATGGAGCAGAGCAAGACGGCCTACCGCACCCACAACTGTGGGGAGCTGCGGCTTACCGACGCGGGCACGCAGGTGACCCTGGCCGGCTTCCTGGAGAATTTCCGGGAGGTGGGCGGGAGCCTCGGCTTCGCGGTACTGCGGGACTTCTACGGCACTACCCAGGTGGTGGCCGAGACCGAGGAGATGGTCAAGGCCTTCAAGGCCCTGAACAAGGAGTCCACCCTGGCCGTCACCGGCGTGGTGCGGGAGCGGGACGCCAAGAACCCCAAGCTGCCCACCGGCGAGATTGAGGTAGTGCCCGAAAAGATTGAGGTGCTGGGCCGCTGCCGCTATAACGAGCTGCCCTTCCCCGTGGCCCGCAGCCGGGAGGCCGACGAGTCCGCCCGCCTCAAGTACCGCTACCTGGACCTGCGCAACAGCGAGGTCAAGGGGAACATCGTGCTGCGCTCCCAGGTGGTCTCCGCCCTGCGCAAGGCCATGGAGGGCGAGGGCTTCATGGAGATCACCACCCCCATTCTCACCGCCTCCTCCCCCGAGGGAGCCAGAGACTACCTGGTGCCCAGCCGCAAGCACCCGGGCAAGTTCTACGCCCTGCCCCAGGCCCCCCAGCAGTTCAAGCAGCTGCTCATGGCCAGCGGCTTCGACAAGTACTTCCAGATTGCCCCCTGCTTCCGGGATGAGGACGCCCGGGGCGACCGCTCCCCCGGCGAGTTCTACCAGCTGGACATGGAGATGGCCTTCGCCTCCCAGGAGGACGTGTTCGCCGTGCTGGAGCGGGTCCTGCCCCCCATCTTTGCCAAGTACGGCACCTACAACGTGGCCTCCCAGGCTCCCTTCCGGCGCATTCCCTACCTGGAGGCCATGGACAAGTACGGCTCGGACAAGCCTGACCTGCGCATCGACCTCACCGTGCAGGACGCCACGGCGGTCCTCTCCGCCTGCGGCTTTGGTCCCTTCGAGGGCAACACCGTCAAGGCCGTGAAGGTCACCGGCTTCAACGCCACCCGCAAGCAGATCGACAAGCTGTGCGCCGACGTGGAGGTCCAGGCCGGGCAGAAGGTATACTGGTTCCGCTATGATGAAAGCGGCGAGGTGGTGGGCGGCATTGCCAAGTTCGTCTCCCCCATCAAGGAGGCCGTAGTGGAGGCCCTGGGCCTGGAGAAGAACACCTTCGTGGGTCTCACCGCCGGTCCCCTTCTCACCGCTCAGAAGACCGCCGGCGTGCTCATCAAGATGCTCCCCGCCCTGGCCCCCCAGCACATGGACGCCGAGCGCTATGAGTTCTGCTGGATCGTGGACTTCCCCATGTACGAGATCGGCGAGGAGAGCGGCGAGCTGGAGTTCTGCCACAACCCCTTCTCCATGCCCAACGGCGGTCTGGACATTCTGAAGAAAGCCGCCGCCGGGGAGGTAGACCCCCTCAGCATCACCGCCTTCCAGTATGACCTGGTGTGCAACGGCGTGGAGCTCTCCTCCGGCGCGGTGCGTAACCACGATCCCGAGATCATGATCGAGGCCTTCCGCCTGGTGCGGCTGGGCGAGGACGCGGTAAAGGCCAAGTTCCCCGCCATGTACAACGCCTTCTGCTACGGCGCGCCCCCTCACGCGGGCATCGCCCCCGGCGTGGACCGGATGGTCATGCTCCTGTCCGGGGAAAGCTCCATCCGGGAGATCATCCCCTTCCCCATGAACAAGAATGCCCAGGACCTGATGATGGGCGCCCCCAGTTTTGTGGACCCCAAGCAGCTTGACGAGCTCAATATCATCTGCACCAAGAAGGAAGAGGAAGCGTAACCGGGCGCCCATCATCCCGGGGTCCCCGCCGAAGCCCAGCGAAGCGAAAACGGGGTTCCCCGCGGAAGGCGGTACGCCTTTCGTGGGGAGAGCCGGAGCAACGAAGTGAGCAAAGCCTGCCGCTTGCGGCAGGATGAGTGATACGAAGTTTGTGACGGCGAGGGGAGATGAGCCGCAGCAGAATGAGCGAGCTTTCGTCCCTGGACGGAAGCGAGAGATATAACGCTTGCGGCGACGAGGGCGCGCCCAGTTTCGTAGATCCCAAGCAGCTCGACGAGCTCAATATCGTCTGCACCAAGAAGGAAGAGGAGTAACAGCGCGCAAATCCCTCTCGCATATTTGTCCCGGATAGGTTATAATATGGCACAGAGGTATATTCTGTCGTGTCTGTACCCTAATGTTGCCTGAGGAGGAATGAACATGAAGCTGGTCATTGCCATTATCAACTACGACGACGCCGGCGCCGTCACCCGCGCCCTGACCAAAAAGGGCTTCTCCTCCACCAAACTGGCCACCACCGGCGGCTTTCTGATGGCCGGGAACGTCACCATCCTGGTGGGCGTGGACGCCGAGAAGGTCCAGACCGTCATTGAGATCATCAAGGGCGAGTCCCACAGCCGCAAACAGATGATCCCCACCACCACCGAGATGAGCTACGGCTACTACCCCTCCATGCCCGTGGAGGTGGTGGTGGGCGGCGCCACCATCTTTGTGGTGGATGTGGAGCGGTTTGAGCGGGTGTGATGAATCTGGATTTCCTTTGCGGCAACGCGCCGCTGAAAGAGCAGCTGAGCGAGCATCAGCAGCGCGCCGGATTGTCCCACGCCTACATCATCGGCGGGGCCGCCGGTTCGGGTAAGCGCACCCTGGCCCGGCTTCTTTCCGCCGCCATGGTCTGCTCCCACAGTCCCGCTGAACAGCGGCCCTGCCTGGATTGTCCCGGGTGCCGCAAGGTACTCGCCGGTATCCACCCCGACGTGCGCGTCATCGGCGGCGACGGGAAGGACATCACCGTCTCCCAGGTGAGAGAGCTGCGCGCCGACGCCTATGTGCGCCCCAACGAGGGGGCCCGGAAAGTATATATCCTGGAAAACGCCCAGTCCATGAACGCCAGCGCCCAGAACGCCATGCTCAAGCTGCTGGAGGAGGGGCCGCCCTACGCGGCCTTCCTGCTGCTGAGCGAGAACCCCGCCGCCCTGCTCCAAACCGTCCGCTCCCGCTGCCAGGTTCTCTCTCTCACCCCGGTGACCGAGGAGGAGGCCTACTCCTTCCTCTCCCGGCGCTACCCGGACAAGAGCGCCGACGTGCTCACCGCCGCCGCCCGAAACTGCCAGGGTCTGCTTGGCCGGGCGGTGGAGGCGCTGGAACGCCGGGAGGACGGGGACGAGGACGCCCAAACCCGGGCTGTCCGGGAGTCCGCCGCGCTGCTGGAACACCTGGCAAAGGGGGACGAGCTGGCTCTGGCGGAGTACTGCGTGGGTCTGGAGCGGCGTAGCCGGGAGGAGCTCTCCGCCCTTCTGGAGCAGGCCGTGGGCCTGCTGCGCTCCGCCCTGGCCGTCCAAGCGGGTACCGCTTGCTCCGCTGCACCGGAGGTCCGCTCCGCCGTGGAGCGGTGCGCCGCCCTGTCCCCTCAGGCCCTTATGTCCGCCGCCCTGCTTGCGCAGCAGCTGCGGGGGAGTTGTGAGTTCAATATCGGCCCGGGCCATCTCGCCGGCTGGCTGTGCGCCGGTCTGGCCCGCTGCCGCTGATGACGTCCCCTGGGGCGTCCCTCCCCCCGGACAGCCGGGGGGATATTCTGTTATGCGCGCCCCTGGGGCGCAGGAGGTAGCTATGACCGAGATCATCGGCGTCCGCTTCCAGAGCGGGAAAAAGCAATACTATTTCGATCCCAAGGGCGTCCAGGTGAGCGAGGGCCAGGGGGTCATCGTGGAAACCGCCTCGGGCACGGCCTACGGCCTGTGTGTCCAGGGCAACACCATGGTGGAAGACAGCGAGGTCATCCAGCCCCTGCGCGCCCTCATCCGCATCGCCACGGAGAAGGATCTGGCGGTGGTGGAGCGCAACAAGGCCAAGGAGAAGGAGTGCTTCGCCATCTGCCAGGAGAAGATCCTCCAGCACGGGCTGGACATGAAGCTGGTGGACGTGGAGTACAGCTTCGAGGGCAACAAGATTCTCTTTCTCTTCACCAGCGAGGGGCGGGTGGACTTCCGTGCCCTGGTGAAGGACCTAGCGAGCAAGTTCCACACCCGCATCGAGCTGCGGCAGATCGGCGTGCGGGATGAGGCCAAGATGCTGGGCGGCCTTGGTATCTGCGGCAAGCCCTTCTGCTGCTCCACCTTCCTGGAGGACTTCCATCCCGTATCCATCAAGATGGCCAAGGTGCAAAACCTCTCCCTCAACCCCACCAAAATCTCTGGCACCTGCGGCCGGCTCATGTGCTGCCTGAAGTATGAGCAGGAGGCCTATGAGGACGCGGTCAAGCGCCTGCCCAAGGAGGAGTCCTTCGTGGAGTGTCCCGACGGGGTGGGCACCGTCAGCCAGGTCAATCTGCTTCGGGAGACCATGAAGATCCGGCTGGAGGACTCCTCTGAACCCCCCCGGGTCTACCACAACTGTGAGGTACGCATTGTCCGCAACGGCAAGGGCAAGCGGCCTGAGGGCTATGTGGCGCCTCCCAGGGAGGAGCTGGAGCAGCTGCGCAAGGTAACCCCTCCCGTGGACCCCACGGAGGCCGAGCGGCGGCTCTCGGGCAGCCTCAGCGACGCTTTGGGCCGTCTGGGCATGGAGACGCCCGGGCAGGAGAGCGAGGGCAAGGGCCGCCGGCACGGCTCCCGCCGCCGGGGGGACAAGCCCAAGGCCCCTCAGGCCTCCGCCGAGAAGAAGCAGGAAAATAAGGCGCCCCAGGAAAGGAAGAAGAAGGACCGGCCCGCCGAGAAAAAGCGGGAGGGTCAGCCTCCTCAGGAGAAGAAGCGGGAGACTCAGCCCGCCGCCCCTGAGGCTAAGACCGAGGGCCAGGGCGAGAAGAAGCGCTCCCGTCGCCGGTATCACCGCCGTCCCAAGGGGGACAAGCCCAAGGAGGGCGGCTCCGCCACATAAGAAAAAAGAGCGGGCGGCCAAATGGCCGCCCGTTTTTTCCACGCGCATACACAAAAGGAGGGCATATCTGAAATGACTCAATGGGAAAAGATGGTCCGCGGCGAGCCTTACGACCCCATCGACCCGGAGCTCACCGCCCTGCGGCAGCGCTCCAGGGTCTTGTGCCATAAGCTGGGCCTCCTCTCCCCTGACCAGATCGAGGAGCGCCGGGCCCTGCTGACCGAGCTGCTGGGCAGCGTGCCCGGGCAGTTTTCCATCCAGCCGGGCTTCAAATGTGACTATGGAAAAAATATCTTCGTGGGAGAGGGCTTTTTCGCCAACTATAACCTGGTGATTTTGGATTGCGCCCCGGTCACCTTCGGGGAGCGGGTACTGGTGGGGCCCAATTGCGGCTTTTATACTGCCATCCATCCCCTGGACGCGGCCCAGCGCTCCTCTAGCCAGGAGAGCGCCTCCCCCATCACCGTGGGGGACGACGTGTGGCTGGGCGGAAACGTGACGGTGCTGCCCGGGGTCACCATCGGCAACGGTGCGGTGATCGGCGCGGGCAGCGTGGTCACCCGGGACATCCCCGCCCATGTGCTGGCGGTGGGCAACCCCTGCCGAGTGGTAAAGGAACTGACGTAATCCCCTGCGCCTTATGAAAAAAACGCGCGCCCTCTTCGGGCGCGCGTTTTTTCTTCTTTACTGATTCTCCCCGTGGCCGTAAGCCACCACGGTGCGGCGGTTGGGCTCGGTGCCGATGGAGTAAGTGGTCACCTCGGGGTGATCCTGGAGAGCGGCATGGATCACATGGCGCTCATAGGCGTTCATGGGCTCCAGGGTCACGCTACGGCGATACTTCACCGCCTTGGCCGCCACCTTGTTGGCAAGCCGCACCAGGGACTCTTCCCGCTTGGCACGGTAGCCCTCAGCGTCCACATGAATGCGGGCGCGGTGGCTCTGGCCCCAGTTGACGGCGTAGTTGGTCAGCTGCTGGATGGCATCCAGGGTCTCACCCCGGCGGCCAATGAGGCTGCCCAGGTGGTCCCCCACCAGCTCCACCTCGTAGGTGTTCTCCTCTCCCAGGCGCACCACCGGCCGGGCCTCAGCACCCATGTGCTCCAGAAGCCCCTTGAGGAAGGTCTCAATCCGCTGGGCCTTCTCGTCCCCCTGGGGGGCGGGAGTGTCCTCGGTTCGAGGCATGGAGGCCTTCTCCTCACTGTGAGGGGCGTTTTCCCGTACAGGGGCGCTCTCCTCCGCGGCGGGAGTCTTCTCCTCCACCTGGACGGGGGCAACGGCTTCCACAGTCTCCTCCTCCGCCTCATAGGTCACCCGGACTTTGGCCGGAGTGCTGCCGATACCCAGAAAGCCCGACTTGGCCCGCTCCAGGATCTCCACGGAGACCTCGTCCCGGTCCAGGCCCAGCTGCTTGAGGGCACTCTCTACGGCGGCCTCTTCCGATTTTCCCGTGACTTCGATATATTTCTGCATAGGAACGATCTCCTTTATCCGATCTGTTTCCGGTGGGAGCTCACAGCTCCTCCGTCTCCTCTTCGGTGGTCTCGCTCTCACCGTCGGCGGCGGTCTCCTCCACGGCAGCGGCGGCCTCCTCCTGAGCGGCCTTTTCCACCTCCAGGGCCTCCTCCTCGGTCAGGCCGTACTTCTCGGCAAACTCCGCCTTCTCCCGCTTCTCAGCCTGCTCCTCCAGAGCCTTCTCTACCGCTGCGTCATCCACGGCAGTTTCAGAGAGGTAGGGGGTGGGTCCGTCGGGACTGAAGCGGTAGGGGTCGTAGGCGCGGCCCCGGGCATAGGCCCGGATACCCACACGGCTGGCCTCCTTGTTCACACCGCTCTCGCCGCTCTCCTTCTTCTTGGGCTGGGTCTTCTTCTTGCCCTTGGCGGCCTGCTTGCTCTCCTCGATGCGGCGGATCCGCTCCTGGCGAGCCTCCTCCTTGCGGCGCTTCTCGTCCTCCTTCTCCTGGCGCTCCCGCTCCTCACGCTTGGCCTGGGCCTCAGCGTAGTCCTTGCGTAGCAGGATGGCGCACAGATACTCCTGGACCATGGAGAACAGGCTGTTGGCAATCCAGTAAATACAAAGGGCGGCGGGCAGGGCAAAGCCGATCCACAGGGACATGAGCGGCCCGATGACAAGCATGGTCTTCATAGTGCTGTTGTTGGTCTGGTCGTTCTGGCGGCTGAAAGAGTTGGTCTTCTGGGAAACCAGGCTCATCACCAGGCTCAGAGCCGCGGAGATCACGGGCAGCAGGAACAACCCAAAGCCGCCGGGCACCGTCCAGAACTTCAGAGTGGGGATCTGAGACAGGTCGATGAGACCAAACAGGTCAAAGTTGATGGCGAAGATGCTGCTGCCGGCCTCGCCCACAGCAGCCTGAACGGCAGCCAGGTTATCCGGGGTAATCAGGGAGGCCAGGTAGAGCTGGTTATAATAGCCGCTGGTCTCGGTGAAGGTGGCGGCAGCCTCCTTGATCCAGCCGTTGGCCACGGCCACCGTGTCCCAGTTCACCGCCTGGGCAATGGCGTTAAGGGTGTCGGGGTCGCTGATGCCCATCATGTAGTGAATGGGCTCCCGGATGATGGGGTAGAGGATCATGAGGAAAATAAGAGGAATGAAGGTCCACAGGCAGCCCCCCATGGGGTTGACCTTCTCCTTCTCATAGAGCTTCTGTACCTCCAGGTTATAGCGCTCCTTGTTGTTGCCGTACATCTTCTGCAGGCGCTGGAGCTGGCCCTGGAGCATGGTGGTCTGGATCATGCCCTTCTTTCCCTTCAGAGAGAAGGGGAAGAGCACTACCTTGATCACCAGGGCGAAGAGGAAAATGGCCAGGGCATAGTTCTGGAAGAGGTTGTAAAACTGCTGGATGACCCAGGCAAAGGGCATGAGGATAATATCCATACCGTTTTCACTCCATGTAAGATTTTGCCTCTTGTCAAGGAACAGGGTCGTATTCCACCGACTTCTGCCGGTGGAAGGGATGGCATTTCAGGAGCCTTCTCGCGGCCAGCAGCCCGCCCTTGAATGCCCCGTACTTCTCCACCGCCTCCAGCGCGTACTGTGAGCAGGTGGGGATAAAGCGGCAGCAGGGCGGCTTGGCAGGGGAGATATTCCGGCGGTAAAAGCGGATGAGAAAAAGCAGCACGGCGCGCATATCAGCCCTCTGCCTTTCCCATGAGGCCCAGCTTGTCCAGGCACCGGAGCAAGTCTCGGCGGATCTCACGATAGCGGGCAGCGGCACAGCGCTGCCGGGCCACCACCACAATGTCGTATCCCAGAACCAGCCGCCCTTCATTCAGGCGGTAGGCCTCCCGGATGCGGCGGCGGGTACGGTTGCGCAGCACCGCGTGGCCCAGCTTGGTGCCAACGGTGATGCCCAGCCGGTTGCCCGGACGGCCGTTTCTGCGGCAGTAGACCGCCACGCAGGGCGCGGCGGCACTCATCCCCTTGTTGTAGAGCCGGCGGAACACATGATTTTGTTTGATGGAGACGGTATGTTCCATGCCCTCTCTCCCCGAAAAAATCCGTATGCATCGCAGGGGCGGTAGATTTTCATCTCTCCGCCCCTCAGATAAACCCTATTCCATTTTGCAGCGCTGGCTGCGGCGCAGACGCCACCGGGATTAGTGGGTCAGACGGGCGCGGCCCTTGGCGCGGCGGCGAGCAAGCACCTTGCGGCCATTGGCGGTACGCATACGCTTGCGGAAGCCATGCTCCTTGGAACGCTGACGCTTCTTGGGCTGATAGGTACGAACCATTTCGATACACCTCCTGTTCGCTACTCAGGCGGGAGACCCGCCCCCCACAACGGCCGGAGGACCGGCCGAGGTCGTCTTGTCCGGGCCGTTTCCGCCATGGGCGGAAAGGCGCACTCGGTATTATACAGGATAAGAAAAGAGCCTGTCAACCATATTTTTTTGAAAAAATACCTGTGCCACAACATCTTGTGGTGACTTTTTTCCCACATACCAAAACCCATTCTTTTTATAAGGTGTATTTGGGAAAAACGGTTGATGAAGGGCTGATTTTTTGGTATAATTAATTAGATATGTATGTCTGATACACGTGGACTTTTTTCTACACAAAAAGGGAGGCTATGCCGTGAATTCCACCGCCGACGTATGGGCCAAAGTTCTCTCCCTGATGGAGGCCGATATGGCCGCGACCACCATCAACACCTGGTTTGACGACGCCTTCGCCGTGGCCATGGATGAGGACCGCTTCATTTTATGCTCCCCCTCGGAGTTCAAGCGGGAGATCATCAAGGGCCGCTACCTGCCCGCCATCGCAAATGCCCTCAAGGAGCTCTTCTCGGCTCCCTTCGAGGTGGTGGTGGTCAGCCAGGAGGAGGCCGGGCGCTACCAAAAAAAGACCGCCGCGGACGATTTTCTCCCCGGCAGCGAGGAGTACACCTTTGAGCGGTTCGTGGTGGGCTCGTCCAACAAGTTCGCCCACGCCGCCGCCCTGGCGGTGGCCGACGCGCCGGGCAAGAGCTACAACCCCCTGTTCATCTACGGGGAGTCCGGCCTGGGCAAAACCCACCTGCTCTACGCCATCGCCCACACCATCCACGCCGCCCATCCCGACTACCGCATCGTCTACATCCGTGGGGACGCCTTTACCAACGAGATGGTCCAGGCCATCCGGGAGCACCGCAACCAGGAGTTCCGGGAGAAATTCCGCTCCGCCGACGTGTTTCTCATGGATGACGTGCAGTTCATCGCCGGCCGGGAGAGCAGCCAGGAGGAGATGTTCCACACCTTCAATACCCTCTACGAGGCAGGCCGTCAGATCGTCTTTACCGCCGACCGCCCCCCCAAGGAGATGCTCCGGCTGGACGATCGGCTGCGCACCCGCTTCGAATGGGGCCTGCCGGTGGACATCCAGCCCCCCGACTACGAGACCCGCATGGCCATCATCAAGAACAAGGCCATCCGCCGGGGCATGGAACTGCCCGAGCCAGTGCTCCAGTACATCGCCGAGAATATCACCTCCAATGTCCGCCAGATTGAGGGTACGGTCAACCGCCTGCTGGCCTTCCAGAACATCATGGGCGAAAAGGTCAACGTGGACACCGTCACCCGGGCGGTGCGGGACATGTTCCGGGATAAGGCGGAGTTTCTCCCCTCCCCCGACGTGATCATTGAAGAGGTAGGCAAGTTCTACGGCATCGATTCCGCCGCCCTCCGGGGGCAAGGCCGTACCCGCAACACCGCTCTGGCCCGGCAGATCGCCATGTATGAGATCCGCCGCATGACCAACCTCTCTCTGGAGGACATCGGCCGGGAGTTTGAAAACCGGGACCACTCCACCGTGCTCCACTCCATCAACCGGGTGGAGAAGCTCATCCGGCAGGACCCGGAGCTGGCCGAGATCATCAAGGATATCAACGCCAATATCAACGCCCGCTACGAGTGATTCAGCCACACTCTTCCGGCGGCAGAATTATCCACATTTCCACCCTTGGTTTTCCACTGTGGAAAGTGAAACCGTGGAAAATAGACGTCTTTCTTTTTTCGTGTGGATAGCCATCTTTTTTCTCCACATGGTCTGTGAACGTCAAAATTCCTCTCGTTACAGGCTTCTTCGGGGTTTTCCACATATTTGAGGCCCTACGGACTACTGTTACTAAAAAAAGACCTCTCCTCTCCTCCGAGAGGAAGAACGCAACGAAAGGTGGGTCATGACCCATGAAATTCTCCTGTGAAAAGGCTCTGCTCCAAAGCGCCATCTCCACCACCAGCAGAGCGGTATCTCCCAAGAGCTCCATCCCGGCCCTGATGGGCATTTTGCTGGAGGCGGGAAATGATCTCCGTCTGACCGGCTACAATCTGGAGACCGGCATCCGCACCACTGTGCCTGCCGAGGTAACTTCTCCCGGCTCCCTGGTTTTGGAAGCCCGGCTCTTCGGCGACATCATCCGCAAACTACCTGACGACATGGTGAGCGTATCCACCGACGGCCTCACCGTCCACATCGAGTGCGGTATGAGCTCCTTCAACATCCAGGGCATCGACCCCGAGGAATTCCCCGAGCTACCCAGCGTGGAATATCAGAATTCGGTCAGTCTGCCCCAAAGCACCTTGCGTTCCATGATCAGCCAGACCCTCTTTGCCGTGAGCACCAACGAGAGCCGGCCCATCCACACCGGCTCCCTCTTTGAGGTGGAAGATACGGGCCTTACCATCGTCTCGGTGGACGGCTACCGCCTGGCTCTGCGCCATGAGGCGGTGGAGAAGAAGGAAGGGGCGGCATCCTTTTCCTTCGTGGTGCCCGGCGCGGCTCTGAGTGAAGTGGAAAAGATCTGCTCCGACACCGACGAGGCTGCCGAAATCATCCTGGGCGCCCGGCACATTATGTTCAAGGTGGACAGCACCGTGCTGGTGGCCCGACGGCTGGAGGGAGAATTCCTCTCTTACCGGCAGGCTATCCCCCGCAGCAACCCCATCAAGATCGAGGGGGACACCAAGACCCTCCTGGCGGTCATCGACCGGGTCTCCCTCATCATCAGTGACAAGCTCAAAAGCCCCCTGCGCTGCGTGTTTGGCAAGGACGAGCTGCGTATCACCACCAAAACCGCGGTAAGCGATGCCGCCGACCAGTGCGCTGTGGACGGAGACGGCGGCGGGCTGGAGATCGGTTTTAATAACCGCTTTCTCATGGACGCGCTGAAGGCCGCCCCTGCCGACCGGGTGCGGCTGGAGCTGTCCACAGGGGTGTCCCCCTGCGTGATCCTTCCCGCCGAGGGGGAGGAGAACTTCCTTTACATGGTCCTCCCGGTGCGTCTGAAGGCCGGGGAATGAGAAGAGGGGCGAGGATATGGAGCAGGACATCCGCATTAATACGGAGTTCATCAAGCTGGAGGCCCTTTTGAAATACGCCGCCTTGGTAGGTACCGGTGGAGAGGCCAAGATCCGCATCCAGGAGGGTGAGGTCAAGGTTAACGGTGAGGTGTGCACCATGCGCGGCAAAAAGATCCGCTCCGGCGATAGGGTGACTTTAGGGGAGCAGGAGCTCAAGGTCCTATGATCCTGAGGTCCATCGAGCTGGATTTCTGGCGCAACTACCCCCATCTGGAGGCCTCCTTCTCCCCCACCGTCAACGTGATCTGCGGGGACAACGCCCAGGGAAAGACCAACCTGCTGGAGGCCATCGCCTACCTGTCCACTGCTCGCTCCCACCGCTCCCGGTACGACCGGGAGCTCATCGCGTTTGGGGTGGACCACGCCTTTGTCAAGGCGGAGGTCTTTACCCGGGAACGGGAATTCACCCTGGAAGCCCGGCTCTCCCGGGGCCGGGGCCGGCAGCTTTTCTCCAACGGGGTAAGGCTTAAAAATTCCGCTGAGCTCTCGGGTATCCTCACCACGGTGCTCTTCTGCCCGGAGGACCTCTACCTGATCCGGGAGGGAGCTGCGGAGCGGCGGCGGTTTCTCGACGAGTGCATCTGCCAGCTGCGGCCCCGGTACGCCGCCGCCCTGGGCGAGTATCGCCGCCTTCACGAGCAGAAGACCCGCATCCTCCGGGACTGGCCGGAACATCCCTCCCTGCTGGAAACGTTGGACGATTTCAACCTGCGCATGGCCCAGACCGGGGCCATTCTCATCCATTACAGGGCACACTTCGTCCGGCGGCTGCTGGAGGTGATCCCTGCCATCCACCGGGAATTCTCCGGAGCACGGGAAGAGCTTACCTTACGCTATGAGACGGTGAGTACCGTCACGGACCCCCTGCGGCCGCCTCGGGAAATTCTTCCGGAGCTTCTCTCCCATCAGGAGCGGCACCGGCAGGCCGAACTGGATGCCAGACAGTGTCTCTCAGGGCCCCACAAGGACGACCTTGTGGTGGAGCTGGACGGGCGCAGCGCCAAGAGCTTTGCTTCCCAGGGGCAGACCAGAACGGCGGCCCTCTCGTTGAAGCTGGGTTCCCGGGAAATCTTCCGGCAGGAGACCGGGGAATGGCCAGTGCTGCTGCTGGACGACGTGCTCAGCGAGCTGGACGAGCGACGGCAGGACTTTGTCCTCTCCCGCATCAGCGGCGGTCAAGTCTTTATTACCTGCTGTGAGGCAGATAAAACCCGGCGGCTCCAGGGGGGAAAGGCTTTTTGCGTCCGTTCGGGCGCTCTTGTATAGGAGGAAGCGTATTGTATTTGCATATCGGACCCTCCGCCGTAGTGCGGCAGAGGGATATTATCGGCGTATTCGATATGGACAACGCCACCTATTCCCGTCTGACCCGGGACTTTCTGGAGCGGGCAGAGCGGGCGGGAGAGCTGGAAAGCGTCACCGGCGACCTGCCCAAGTCCTTCCTGCTGTGCGAACAGAGAGGGAGAAAGAAAATCTATCTCTCCCAGTTCTCTCCCACCACCCTGCGGGGGAGAGCGGCCCTGCGGAGCCTGGAATAACATCAAGATACGTAAAGAGAGCGGACAAGGGAGGAGAGCCATCCCCCTTTTATAGGGCGCTCTTCAAGGTCCAAGATAACGGAGGTTTTCAAATGTCTGAAGAAATGGAACTGAGCGAAGTGAAGGAAAACCAGCAGGTGGAGCATGAGTACGGCGGAAGCGAGATCCAGGTGCTGGAGGGCCTGGAGGCGGTACGCAAGCGTCCGGGTATGTACATCGGCTCCACCTCCTCCTCCGGCCTTCACCACCTGGTCTATGAGATCGTGGACAACTCCATCGACGAGGCTCTGGCCGGCTACTGCGATGAAATCGACGTGGCCATTCTGGAGGGAAATATCATCTCGGTCACCGACAACGGCCGCGGCATCCCCGTGGACATTCAGCCCCAGACCGGCCTACCCGCTTTGGAAGTGGTGTTCACCATTCTCCATGCCGGCGGCAAATTCGGCGGCGGGGGCTATAAGGTCTCCGGCGGCCTCCACGGCGTGGGCGCCAGCGTAGTCAACGCCCTCTCCGAGTGGCTTACTGTGCGGGTCCACAAGGACGGCAAAATCCACGAGATGAAGTTCGCCCGGGGCAAGGTCACCCAGAGCATGACCATCGTGGGGGACACCGACCGCCACGGTACCGAGGTCATCTTCAAGCCCGACCCGGAGATGTTCGAGGACACGGTCTACGACTATGAGATCCTCCATACCCGCATGCGGGAGGAAGCCTTCCTCAACGCCGGGCTCAAGATTGTCATCGAGGACAAGCGTCCCGGCATGGAGCAGTCGGACACCATGCACTATGAGGGCGGCATCCGGGAATTCGTCACCTACATCAACCGCAACAAGACCCCCATTCACGATACCGTCATCTACATGGCCGGGGAGAAGGACGACTCCATGGCTGAGATCGCCATGCAGTATACCGACACCTACAACGAGATTCTGGTCTCCTTTGCCAACAACGTCCACACCCCTGAGGGCGGTATGCACGAGGAGGGCTTCAAGCGGGCCATTACCAACGTTCTCAACGCTTACGGCAAAAAGATGAAGATCCTCAAGGACGACGACAAAGTCTCCGGTGAGGACTGCAGAGAGGGCCTCACCGCCGTTATTTCGGTGAAGCTCACTGAGGCTCAGTTTGAGGGCCAGACCAAGGCCAAGCTGGGAAATGCCCACATCCGTACCCTGGTCAACACCCTGGTCAGCGAGAAGTTAGAGGAATTCCTGGAGGAGAACCCGGCAGTGGGCAGGGCCATCCTGGACAAGGCCCTCACCGCCAACCGGGCCCGGGAGGCCGCCCGGAAAGCCCGGGAGTCGGTGCGGCGCAAGACCGCCCTGGGCGGCGCCGCCATGCCGGACAAGCTGCGTGACTGCAACGAGGCAAACCCCGAGCTCACCGAGCTTTACATCGTAGAGGGCGACTCGGCCGGAGGCTCGGCCACCCAGGGGCGGGACTCCCGCTTCCAGGCCATCCTCCCCCTGTGGGGCAAGATGCTCAACGTGGAGAAAGCCCGGGCCGACAAGGTCTACGGCAACGACAAGCTCCAGCCTGTCATCACCGCCCTGGGCGCGGGCATCGGGGATGAGTTCGATCTCTCTAAGCTCCGCTATCACAAGGTCATCATCATGGCCGATGCCGATGTGGACGGCGCCCATATCCGCACGCTGCTGCTCACCTTCTTCTTCCGCTTCATGCGGCCCCTGATCGAGAACGGCTATGTGTATTCGGCGGTGCCTCCCCTGTTCAAGCTCACCCGGGGCAAGACCACCCGCCTGGCCTTCTCCGAAACGGAGCGGGACGCCATCTCCGCCGAGCTGCGTGGGGACAACCCCAACGCCAAGGTGGACATCTCCCGCTTCAAGGGCCTGGGCGAAATGAACCCCCAGGAGCTGTGGGAGACCACCATGGACCCGGAGCGCCGCACCCTGCGCCGCATTGAGCTGGACGACGCCGTGGCTGCGGACGCCACCTTCACCGTCCTTATGGGCGAGAAAGTGGAGCCCCGTAAGGAATTCATCGAGAAGAACGCGAAGTACGCGGTCAATCTCGACTATTAAGAGAGGGAGACCGAAATGAGTAAAAAACCGCAGTACGACCCGGAGGAGATTCGCTTCCCGGACCAGAAGATCGAGATCTCTCCTCTGGTCCCTGAGATGGAGCAGTCCTATATTGAATATGCCATGAGTGTCATCGTGGGCCGGGCCCTGCCCGACGTGCGGGATGGCCTCAAGCCGGTGCACCGCCGTATCCTCTACGCCATGTATGAGGACAACCTCACCCACGACCGGCCCTTCAAGAAGTCGGCCACCTGCGTGGGCGACGTGCTGGGCCGCTACCATCCCCACGGCGACGCCTCTGTCTACGACGCCCTGGTCCGTCTGGCCCAGGACTTCTCCCTGCGCTATATGTTGGTGGACGGCCACGGCAACTTCGGTTCCATCGATGGAGATCCCCCCGCCGCCTACCGTTACACCGAGGCGCGGCTCTCCAAGATCTCCGAGGAGATGCTCCGGGACATTGAGAAGGACACGGTGGACTGGGACCCCAACTTCGACGAGACCCGCAAGGAGCCCAAGGTCCTCCCTGCCCGGTTTCCCAACCTGCTGGTAAACGGCTCCAGCGGCATTGCGGTGGGCATGGCCACCAACATCCCGCCCCATAACCTGACCGAGGTCATCAATGCCGTGATCTGCGTGCTGGATAACCCGGAGGCCGAGCTTGCCGACCTGATGGAGCACATCAAGGGCCCCGACTTCCCCACCAAGGGCATCATCATGGGCCGGTCGGGCATCCGCTCGGCCTACGCCACTGGCCGGGGACGGCTGTGCGTCCGGGCTCGGACCGAGTTTGAGGAATTCGGCAAGGACCGCGTCCGCATCATCGTCACCGAGATCCCCTACCAGGTCAACAAGCGCATGCTCATCAAGAACATGGCCGACCAGGTGGAGG